>Ga0308011_10000629_pt1 | contig 18071 bp, 17 predicted proteins | sample Neamet177_FD_203144 | JGI IMG/M metagenome (GOLD analysis project Ga0308011, IMG submission 203144) | Marine microbial communities from water near the shore, Antarctic Ocean - #177 | ecosystem: Environmental > Aquatic > Marine > Unclassified | place: Southern Ocean | collected 2014-07-25 | reverse complement strand
TTGCTTAACTTTTGCTTTTGCTTTCTGTTTTGTTTTTTGCCAAACTGGTGAGCCTAATTGATTAATTTTTGGCTCTATTCCTTCTTTACCTGAAAATTTTGCAATTTTATGCAGGGAATGGATACTTATGTAAAGGATGTCTCCTTCCTTGTAAGTCAGTTTTATTACCTCTTGATATTTTCCGTTATTCTCAATTTTATGCAATCCCTCAAACCGACCAATACCATGGTCAATATGCGTTACAAAATCACCAATTTCCAGTTGTGTAAGTTGCTTAATGGTTATCGCCTGATTATTGGTAAACTTTGTTTTTGATTTGAATTTATGGTGCCTGTCAAAAATCTGATGATCGGTATAAATGGCTTGTTTATTGGTGTAGTCAATAAACCCTTCATACAAGGAAAATAGGACGCATTTATAACTTAATTCCTGTTCGCTATGTTTGAATATGGCATTGAAGCGTTCCTCTTGCTCGTCTGACGAACAAAGAATAATATTTTCCAACCCCTCTTTTTTGTTCTTTAATAAATCCTCTTTTAATAAATCGAATTGCTTGTTTATTTTGGTGAGGGGAATGGTGTTTACTTCAATTTCTTTGTCAGTTGGGAAGTAAGTTTTATTGCTGTTTTCAATGATGGAATAGTTTGCTAATTCTTTTGCAAAACTTTCTGCATTGGTGAATAAATGTTTAGGGCTGAGGTGCTTGGTAGCGTTCTCGGTTACTTTGTTGTATTGCTCTTCAGCTCTTGAAAAATAATCCTCCAGAATACCTTTGGTGTAGTGGATATCCTTGGCCCAGATTACTGCATTTTTAGGTAAGTATTCCAGTAAACTCACTTGAGTATTGCTGCTTTTTTTTGCTTCAGTATTGGGTATTATAGTTGCCTTGTTCTGAGTTTGAAGAGAAAGCTGAGAGTTAATATCAAAGGTACGGATGCTTTCAATTTCTGTGTCGAAAAACTCTAGCCTAAACGGATGTTCATCAGCATAGGAATAGACATCTAAAATCCCTCCTCTTATGGAATATTGCCCTGCTTCAATCACAAAATCAACCGCTTCAAAATGTAGGTTTAGCAGGATTTCCTCTAAGTCATCAATCGCTATTTCATCCCCTACTTTTAGGTTAATGGTATGCTTTTTAAGTTCCTTACGGCTTACTACTTTTTCGGATAGCGCCTCAGAATAAGTTACGATTATTGGGTTTCGCTTGTTGTTTAGTTTGTTAAGGACTTCTGCTCTTAAAAGAATATTTGCATTGTCCGTTTCTTCTAGTTGGTAGGCTCTTCTGTAGGATGCTGGAAAAAAGAAAACTTCATTGTTAAGTAGATTTTCAATGTCATTTACAAAATAGGAAGCGGCCTCTTTATCCCTGAAAATAAATAAATGTGGGATGTTACTTTCCCTGACTACTGTACTTGCTGTAAGTGCAAATGAAGAGCCAATTAAACCCGTAAGTTGAATTTTTACTTGTTCGTTTTCTAATGCTAATTGTATAGCATTAGTTTGTTTTGGCTCGCCAAAATAAGTTAATAATGGAGCTTGCTTACTCAATTAGATGGCTTTGATTTCATTCATCATTTTTGTGTACCAATCTAGTGTAGTGTCAAATGGTTTTCCTCCTTTTATTCTATTGAAATCAATACAGCTTAACTTGTTATTATTATCTTCATCCCAACCTACAACACCACTTATGCCTGTTATTGCACTTTTCACAGCATAGTCGGCTACTTCAAATATCAAATTCAAATCCGCTTGGTTTGCTTTTGATGAACGTCCAAAGTAACCGCTTTTTTGCACGAGTATTTTATTGGCGTTTAATCGTTTTCCTAATTGTTTTGCAAACCATTGTCCAGGGTTAAGTTCGTCCAGCCTTACATGTCCGAATGCATCACGTAAAACTGTTTCTCCTGATTTTTCTGTTTCTGCAATAATAACATCCATTCCGGCACCTTCACTTAAAAACACATTTACACAGTCGTGCTTGTCCATCACTTTATTTAGGCGTTCACATTCTTTATCAAAATCAATTTCATCTTCAGGTAATAAAACTGAGTGTACTTCCCATTTCTCTCTTGTCAGCCCTACTTCAGGAATAAAATTGAGGTTGTTTAATCGCTTTCGGTAGGCCAATGCAGTAGCTGCTGTTAGCCATCCGCAATGCCTTCCCATTACTTCATGTATAATTAATTGCCTGTCGGAAGTTGTGTTTTCATTCGCTACATTTTCAAAAAAGATAGCGCCTTGTTCTGCTGCTGTCCAAGCTCCTAAAGTTTGTGCAATTGGGTAAACATCATTGTCAACTGTTTTTGGCAAACCAACTACCGTTAGGTTGTAGTTGTTTTCTTTCAAATAATTGGATAAATCAGCTGCTGTTATGTTGGTGTCATCACCACCAATTGTATGTAAAATTGTAATGCCATCTTTTACCAATTGGTTGGCGGCAACTGTTAGTGGATTTTCACCTTCTTTTACATATCCTCTTTTAATACAATCATCAATATTCGTAAGTTTTACTCTGCTGTTTCCTATTGGTGAGCCTCCAAATTGATAGAACTTATCTGTATTTCCTAAAAGTGATTTAGGGAAAGAAATTGAGTTTCCAAGTAGTAAGCCTTTGTATCCGTTTAGGTATCCTATAATTTCTACATTAGGATAGTTGCTTAAATAGTTTTCGGCTAATCGACCAATTGAAGCGGATAAGCAAGGAGCGATACCTCCAGAAGTTAAGAATGCAATCTTCATATTTGTTGTTTTTCTTGATTGCAAATATCTAAAATTTAAAGGGATTTGATGAGAAAATAATCTTTACTTTGTAGCTGATTTTAAATAGAAAATGGCAAAAGTATTTAAGTTTGGAGGGGCGTCAATCAAGGATGTTGAAAATATAAAAAATGTAGGAAAAATCCTACAGACTTATGCTAGTGAGGAATTAGTAATTGTTTTTTCTGCAATGGGAAAGGTTACCAATATGTTGGAACAGGTAGTTGAAACCTATGTTCAAAATTCTGCTGAGGCAACCCAAGCGCTTCAAAAAGTAAAGGATTATCATGAGAATATCATCAAGGATTTATTTGCCAAAGAACATTCTATCTTTAATGAAGTAAATAATTTATTTGTTGAAATTGAGTGGGTATTGGAGGATGAACCAAATCAGGATTATGCTTACGATTATGATCAGATAGTTTCGATAGGGGAGTTTCTTTCAACCCGAATTATGAGTGCTTATTTATCGGAAATTGGTTTTGAAAATACATGGTTAGATGCAAGGGATTTAATCCGAACAGATAATTCCTACAGGAATGCAAAAGTGGATTGGGAAACAACAACTAGTTTTATAAAAAACACCATAAAAGCCAAACATTCAATTACGCAAGGTTTTATTGGTTGTACTTCTGAAAATTTTACATCAACTTTAGGGAGGGAGGGTAGTGATTTTTCAGCTGCTATTTTGGCCTATTGTCTGGATGCAAAAGAAGTAGTTATTTGGAAAGATGTTCCCGGAATGATGAATGCCGATCCGAAACAGTTTAAGGATGCTAAATTGTTAAGCAAAGTATCTTTTGATGAAGCAATTGAGTTGGCTTTTTTTGGTGCGAAAGTCATTCATCCGAAAACAATTCAACCTTTAAAAAAGAAAAATATTTCTTTGCAGATTAAATCATTTTTAAACCCTGAAAAACAAGGGTCGCTTATAAAGAATGAAGTTAAAAATCCTGTTGAGATACCTTCTTTTATCATCAAGGAAAATCAAATTCTTATTTCTATTTCAGATGAAAATTTGGCCTTTATTGTAGAAACGCATATGAGTCAGATTTTTGCAATTTTAGCAAAACATAGGGTAGGAGTTAATTTAATGCAGAATTCAGCTGTATCTTTTTCCATTTGTGTGGATAATGATTTGCATAAAATACCACAATTAATTAAGGATTTAAAGGTTTTTTTCAAGGTGCTTTGTAATGAGAATTTAAGCCTTTTTACAATTAGACATTATACAGATGAGTCCATTCAGTTATTCTTACATGATAAAGAGGTTGTTTTGGAGCAAAAATCTAGCGATACAATGCAGTTTATTGCTCGTTAAGCATTTCTTGTTTTTAGCGTCTTTTTATTCCTTATCTTTGCAGCCTCAAAACATTACAAATTATGTCTGCATCTCATACTTTTCATATCCCAGTAATGGGTACTGCTTTTACAGCTGATTCACCATTGAAAGTAGCGCATTATGGTATCAATACTGTAATTGCTTTGGCGGATGATGTTCTGCTGGAACGCTTAAGAAAATATTATAGTGGTTTAAATAATTTATCTTATGAAGAGATAAAAAATAACACGAAAGATTACCGTGCGGATAGGATTACTTCTTATCTGAATATGGTAAATAAAATAGCCTCAGAAAAATTTGAAGAATTTACTACTGCAACAAAAGATAAGTTTGAGGAGGTAAAAAAGTATTTTGCAATGCTACCTGATAGTAGTGATGTGAAAAAAGAATTTAACAAACTAATTGCTAGTTCATTTAGTTTTGAGGATTTATCGGCTTGGTTAAAGGATAATTTATCAATGGGAAGTATTGATGTAAACATCATGACGAAAGTTGATAAAACAAACTACTTTAAAAAAGAAGAATTACCTTCAGAATATAATGATGCACATGCAGGTTTAAGAGGCTATGCTAATTCTAATTTATCATCATCCGTAATTTTTTCAGCAGGAATGAACCCAAGGTTGTATGGTTACATTGCTAAGTTTGATGACTTTTTCCCGGATGCTAACGGTTACATTAAAAAGAAAATAATTCTTAAGGTTTCTGATTATAGATCAGCAATTATTCAAGGTAAATTTTTAGCCAAAAAAGGCCTTTGGATTTCGGAATACCGTATTGAATCAGGACTTAATTGTGGAGGACACGCTTTTGCAACTGATGGTTACTTAATGGGGCCAATACTTGCAGAATTCAGAGACAGAAGACAAGAGTTAGTTGATGAGCTTTATGCGGTTTGTAAGCCTGCACTTGAAGCGAGTGGAAAGATGGTTCCTAATGACGCTTTAGCAGTTACAATTACTGCTCAAGGAGGGGTAGCTACTGCTGAAGAACATAATTTTTTGATTGATCATTATAAATTAGATACTGTAGGTTGGGGAACACCTTTTTTATTGGTTCCTGAAGCAACTACTGTTGATCCTGAAACTCGTAAGCAATTGCAAGCAGCAAAGGAAAAAGACTTATACTTAAGTAATGTTTCTCCACTAGGAGTGCCATTTAATAACTTAAGAAACTCATCAAAAGATGTTGAGAAATTTCAGAAGATTGAAGATGGAAAACCAGGAAGTCCTTGCCCAAGAAAATTCTTGGCATTGAGTAATGAATATGGTACTGAAGGGGTATGTACTGCTTCTCGTTTATTCCAAAAAAATAAAATTGAAGAGAAAGGAATTTCCGAGCAAATTACGGATAAAGCCTGTTTGTGTATGGGCTTGGCTGCCACTGCTGTTATCAATTATGGTTTAAATACTCGTGAAAGTTTTGGGGTTTCAATTTGCCCAGGACCAAATATGGCTTATTTTAATCAGGAACTTTCTTTACAAGATATGTCACATCACATCTACAATGGTGATGAAGGTATTGTTCGTGCCGACCGACCTAATATGTTCGTGAATGAATTAGGAATGTACCTTAAATATTTGTCAGAAAAAATTGAGGAGCATAAAAATGATTGGAATAGAAGATCAGGAAGATATTTGAATGCTTTTACCTTAAATATGAATGAAGGAATCACTTATTACCAAGGAATGTTTGATTCAATAGGTACTACTTTTGGTAGTGTGAAGACGGCCGCATACATCTCTTTAGATGAGGCGATAGAAAGTATGAAAAAAATGACGGCTGAAATTGATGTTCTTATTGCTGAAAATCAGAAATAATTTTTCCTAGCAAAACTTCAGCCAATTTCACATTACTTTCTTTAGTCCAACCTGCAATATGTGGGGATAGGATGGTTTTATTGCTATCAACTAAGTATTGCATTTCTTTTGTAAACCCTTCTTTACTTAAGTTCTCGAATGAAGTTTTTTCGTATTCCAATACATCAAGGCAAGCACCTTTCACTTCCCTATTTTTTAAGGATGAAACCAAGTGTTTTGTGTTTACACATTTTCCTCTTGCGGTATTTATGAGATAGAAATATTTTACAAAGCTATTTATGAAATTATCATCTACTAGATAAGTGGTTTCCTCTGTTAAAGGAATATGCAAACTCACAATATCCGCTTCATTTCGAATGGTTTCCATTGTGCTTTTGTGAGGGTAATCAGTTAGGTATTTGTCGTAAGCTAATATTTCCACATTGAAACCTTTTAATACTTCTGCAAAGGCCGAACCATTATTTCCGTAACCAATTATTGCAACTGTTTTCCCTGAAAGTTCTAGCCCTCTGTTTCCTTCTCTTTCCCAAATTCCTTTGCGTACTTCTTGGTCGGCTATGTTTAAATTATTGAATAGGGAAAGTAACATTCCCAAAGCGTGTTCGGCTACTGCTTGTCGGTTTCCTTCAGCTGCATTATAACATTGTATATTTTTACTTTCAGCATATTCTACATCAATATTTTCCAATCCACTTCCAGCTCGGGCTATGAATTTTAAGTCTTTTGCGCTATCAATAAACTCCTTGTCAATTTTAAACCTACTTCTGATGATTATCCCCTGATAATTGCTGATTATACCCTCAATTTCAGTTTTACTTTTTTCATAAGCCGTATCGCAAATATGATTTTGTTTCTCGAGTTCTTCCTTTAACAAAGGGTGTACGGTATCAATAAAAAGGATTTTCATAATTTAGAGAATCATTTGTCCTATCCAAAAATAGATGAATAAACCTAATACATCATTTACGGTAGTGATAAAAGGACCGGTTGCTAATGCAGGGTCAATCTTGTATTTTTCTAAAGTAAGGGGGATAAATGTGCCAAAAACAGCTGCAAAAACAATTACAGCTAATAATGAAATACTTACCGTAAGGCTCAATGCAAATCCATAACCCAAACTAAATGCGGCTCCTAGAATAATGATGGAGCAGATAATTCCGTTTAATAAACCAACCCCAAGTTCTTTGATTAATTTCTTAGCAATATTCTCCATTTTTAAGGAATCATTAGCCAATCCTTGCACAACAATTGCTGCTGATTGTACGCCTACATTACCTCCCATTGCTGCAATAAGTGGAATAAAAAACGCTAATTCAAAATTGTTTTCTAAATCAAAAATGCCTATTACTTTTGCGCCTAATAATCCGCCTATCATCCCGATAAGTAACCATGGTAATCGTGCTCTGGTAAGTTCCCAAACGCTATCACTACTTTCCACATCTTCCGATATACCAGAAGCCATTTGATAATCTTTTTCGGCTTCTTCTTTTACGACATCCATTGCGTCATCAAATGTAATTCTACCAATTAGTCGATTTGAATTATCAACAACTGGCAATGCAATTAGGTCGTATTTAGTTAAGATATTAGCTACATCCTCATCATCCTCAGTCGCTTTAACCGATACAATATCGGTATTTACAATACTCTTAATTGCTGATCCTTTTTCGGCCAATAATAATCGCCTAAGTGATAATGAACCTAACAATTTATTATCATCATCCACTACATATATAGTGTATACTTTTTTCACATCCTCAGCTTGCTTTCGCATTTCTTTCAGGCATTGCAAGGTGTTCCAATTTTCATTTACTTTAATTAGTTCTTTTGCCATTAACCCCCCAGCAGTATCTTCTGGGTAGGTTAGCAAATCACTAATATCACTTGCGTGTTCAGTGTCCTCAATTAAGGAAAGGACTTCTTCTTTTTTATCTTCTGATAATTCTCCAATTACATCAGCAGCATCATCCGATTCTAGGTTGTCAATTACTTCTTCAGCAATTTCCTTTGCAGTTAAGTCGGATAAAAGATCTTCCCTAGTATCATCTTCAAGTTCTACTAGAACGGCAGCTGATTTCTCTTCTTCAATTAGGTCGAATAAAAAATGAGCATCATCTATGTCTATATCTTCAATAATTTCCGCAATATCAGCAATGTGCAAATCGGAAAGAATTACACTTAATTTTGATGAGTTATTGCTCTCAATAAAGGCTGTTATTTGCTCAATATAGGCGCTATTTATTTCTATTCTATCCGACATGATTACATAGTCTTATAAAATCATCAACTGATAATTGTTCTGCTCGCAAAGGGAGTAAATCGGCTATTTCACTTTCATTTATTAAGGTAAAAGGTTTCAATGCGTTCCTTAATGTTTTTCTTCTCTGGTTGTAACCTGCCTTTACTACTCGTTTAAATTTCTGTTCGTCAACTGTTAATTCTTTTCTGTTATTTCTTACTAAGCGTATCACTCCCGATTGTACTTTTGGTGGGGGAGTGAATACATCTGCATTTACGGTAAAGCAGTATTCAATGTCATAAAACGCTTGTAGGAAAACCGATAGTATTCCTCTCTTTTTTCCTTTTTTGCAAACAATTCTTTCTGCAACTTCTTTTTGGAACATACCAACTACCTCAGGTATTTGATCCCTATTTTCAAAAGCCTTAAATAGTATTTGGGACGAGATGTTGTAGGGGAAATTTCCTATTAACGAAAAGTTATAAGGATATTTTTCTTTTAGGTCAAGTTGTAAAAAATCCCCTTCATGCACTTCTAGTTTTGGGTAGTTAAGTCGGAGGTAGAATACACTTTCTCTATCAATTTCTACCACTTCAGTTGTAAAATCTTTTTTTACCAAAAACTGAGTAAGCACTCCCATTCCTGGGCCTATTTCTACTACATTTTTTGTAGTATCGCTTAGTAGGTCAGTAATATCGAATGCGATTCTTTCGTCATTCAGAAAATGTTGTCCTAAATGTTTTTTTGGCCTTACATTTTTCATCTTAGCTTTTTAATCGTTTAAAGAGTTTGGATGCAAAAACAAAATCATTCAGTTCTTTGTTCTCAGAATTTAGCAATTCATCTTTGTTTCCTTTCCACCATATTTCTCCTTTATTAATAAAGGCAATGTTTTCCCCTATCTCCATTACTGAGTTCATATCGTGGGTATTTACAATGGTGGTGATATTATATTCTTTCGTAATTTCTTGAATTAAATTATCAATTATGATGGCCGTTTTTGGGTCAAGCCCTGAGTTGGGTTCGTCACATAATAAATATTTTGGTTGCATTACTATTGCTCGGGCAATGGCAACTCTTTTTGTCATTCCACCACTTAGTTCTGATGGCATTAACTGGTTTATTCCTTCCAGGTTTACTCTTTTAAGGCAAAAGTTTACGCGTTCTAACTTCTCTTCCTCCGTTTTATCGGTAAACATATTTAAGGGGAACATTATGTTGTCCTCTACAGTCATATAATCGTAAAGCGCACCTCCTTGAAAAAGCATTCCTATTTCTTGCCTAAGGATTCTTTGTTGTTTTGTTTTTATGACGTTAAAATCTACACCATCAAATAGTACCGTTCCTTTGTCGATAGCGTGTAGGCCAATTAATATCTTTATTAAGGTTGTTTTCCCTGATCCGCTTTCCCCAATTATTAGATTTGTTTTTCCTTTCTGAAAAGAAAATGACACATCTTTTAGGACATGATTGTCGCCAAAATGCTTTTCAATATTTTGTATTTCTATCATGATAGGATAAGGTTAGTTAGTATGTAATTGAATAAGAGGATGAGGATACTACTCGTTACTACAGCACTAGTACCTGCTTTTCCTACGGCTATTGCACCTCCTTTAGTATGGTAGCCAAAATAAGCTGAAACAGAAGAAATGATAAATGCAAAAAAGGTGGTTTTTACAACTGCATAAGTTATATAGAATGGTCTGAAATCATATTTTAACCCGTACATAAAATCAGCAGTTGTTACATTGGCCGAAAGCCCGCCTACCCAAGCACCAACCATACCTACTCCCATACTTATAATGATAAGAAAAGGAAAGAAGAAAATAGTTGCAATTATTTTCGGTAATATTAGAAAAGAGGCAGAATTAATTCCCATTATCTCAAGGGCATCAATCTGTTCGCTAACACGCATACTTCCAATTTCGGATGCTATGCTTGAGCCTACTTTTCCTGCTAAGATTAATGAAATCATAGTAGGAGAAAATTCTAAAATTAAGGAATCACGACTTGCTAACCCCACTAAATAAGCAGGGAGTAAAGGATTTGTCATGTTAAAAGCAGTTTGTATGCTTACTACTGCCCCAACAAAAAAGGAAAGAATAATTACTAAACTTACTGAGTTTAATCCAACTTTTTCCATTTCCAAAACAAGCTGTTTTCTGAAAACACTCCATTTTTCAGGAATACTGATGACTTTCTTCATCATAATGAAGTAAAGTCCTAGGTGGTGAAGTAGTTTTATCATATTGGCGGAAATTAAGTAATTTATTTAAATTTGCAACTACTTATGAAAATACAAAAATACCACCTTTTATTTATACTAGTTTTATTTTTACTTACTGCTTGTGGAGTTACTAAAAAAAATGGCTGCAATACTTGTCCTAGTTTTTCTTCAACTCAAAGCTTATAGTAAATAATATTTTGCTGTAGTTTTACTTTAGACTAAATCTAAATAACTACATTTGTCCCATGCAAAAATTAGCTAATTTAGCAATAGGAACCAAGGGAGAGATGCGCTCAATTTCGGATAGTGATTTAGAACAGAAACTATTAGAGATGGGATGTACTCCAGGTGAAAAAATTGAAATTGTCCGAAAAGCCCCTTTTGGCGGTCCTATAGCGATATTGGTCTCCTCCTATGTTTTGAGTATCAGAAAAGAAGATGCAATGAAGATTGATGTAAAATTATTGAAGGATGAGTAAGAAGCAAATCAAAATTGCACTAGCAGGAAACCCTAATTCTGGGAAGACTACTTTGTTTAATGCCTTTACGGGTTTAAAACAAAAAGTCGGAAATTACCCAGGAATTACAGTTGAAAAGAAAACTGGTAAGTCTAATTTTTCGAATGATATTGTTGCTGAGGTAATTGATTTGCCAGGAACTTATTCCTTGTTCCCAAAATCAGTGGATGAGGAAGTAGCACAACAAGTACTTTGTAATAATACGGATGAAGACTATCCTGATGTTACCGTAATTATTGCAGATGCTACCAATTTAAGGCGTTCCTTATTTTTACTTACTCAAGTTATTGACTTGAATATGAATGTAGTGTTGGCCTTAAACATGGTTGATATTGCTACCAAAAAAGGAATAGTTGTCAATGTTGATTTATTGGCAGAAGAACTAGGAATTCCAGTTGTTGCAATTAATGCAAGGAAGCGAAAAGGAATTGACGCTCTGAAAGAAGCAATTGTAAATACACTAGATAAAAAGCCAAAGAAATCCTTTTTGGATGTAAGGCGAATTTTCCAAGGAGTAATTGAAAAGGCGAATGAAATTAGAGGAATAGAGAATGACTATGCTTCCTTTTTGGCTTTGTGTAAACAAAAATTAAGTGGTGAAGTGTTTAACAGATGCGCCTTGAATCAATTGTGTAAAAAGCATGAGATAATCCCTGAGCGTGCACAAGCAAAAGAGACGGTAAAAAGGTATAAAGCAATTGATAAAATTATCCTTTCAGCAGTTAAAAAAGGAGCGCCAGTTGGGAGATACCAATTTACTAAAAGAGTAGATGATTTGTTAATTCATCCTTTTTTCGGGTATGTTATTTTCCTTTCTATTCTGCTTTTATTGTTCCAAGCTGTTTTTTCATGGTCTGCTTATCCTATGGAATTAATTGATAGCTTGTTTACTAACTTATCCATCTGGACGGCTGATGCACTACCACAAGGAATGCTGAATGATTTGGTGGTAAATGGTATTTTGGCAGGACTAGGAGGAATTGTAATTTTTGTTCCACAGATTGCTTTCTTATTTGCCTTTATTGCTTTCCTAGAAGATACTGGTTATATGGCTCGTGTGAGTTTCATTACCGATAAATTCCTTAGAGGGGTTGGACTTAACTGAAGGTCAATCATTCCATTGTTAAGTGGTGCGGCTTGTGCTGTTCCGGCTATTATGTCGGCACGAACAATTTCTTCTTGGAAGGAACGCTTAATTACGATTATGGTAACGCCACTTATGTCCTGTTCGGCTAGGCTTCCTGTTTACACACTTATTATTTCTATGATTATTCCTGCAGAAGATTTCTTAGGATTTAATCTGCAAGGTTTGGTATTGATGATTTTTTATCTGATAGGTTTTGTGTCTGCAATTGGGATTGCTTACCTTATGAAGTTCATCATAAAATCAAAAGAGCGTTCCTATTATATTATGGAAATGCCTTCCTATAAAATCCCGGATTGGAAAACTGTAATTTATACAATTGTCGAAAAAGTAAAAATATTTTTGTTTGATGCTGGTAAAATTATTATTGCTGTTTCAATTGTATTGTGGTTTTTATCATCCTTTGCTCCAGGAAATAAATTTGAAAAAATCGAACAACAATGGACAGGGAAAAAAGATGCAAGTATGCATATTGCAGCCGATAAATTAGAAGCATCCTATGCGGGGATTATTGGAAAATCAATTGAACCCGCTATTAAGCCTTTAGGTTTCGACTGGAAAATAGGAATTTCTTTAATCACATCCTTTGCTGCTCGTGAGGTATTTGTAGGGACTATGTCTACTATATATAGTGTGGGTGACGACAATATACAATCCATACAGGAACGCTTGAAAAATGTAAAAAATCAAGAAACTGGAGAAGCATTTTTCACCCCAGCAGTAGGGATTTCATTGATGTTATTCTATGCTTTTGCCATGCAGTGTATGAGTACTTTAGCAATTGTTTACCGAGAAACAAAACATTGGAAATGGCCTGCTATTCAGTTTTTGTACATGGGAGTATTGGCCTATGTGTCTAGTTTTATTGCTTATCAATTACTGAGTTAATGGATGCTTTAAAAGCATTTTTGCCAGCTCCTTCTCTTTCTAAAATTAAGCATTGGATTAATGAACTGGATGTTCAGATAAAAATTACAAACCCCAGAAAAACTAAACTAGGAGATTTTAAAGGACTTAATGATGATTTGTATATCAGTATAAATAATGATTTGAATCCTTATTCTTTTCTGATTACGCTAACCCATGAATTGGCACATGCTTTTGTTTATGTAAAGCACAAAAGGGGAGTTGATCCGCACGGGAAACAGTGGCAGGACACATTCAAAGCAATGATGTTGAATTTTTTAACGCCAACAATTTTCCCTGATGATGTGCTAAAAGTATTGAGTGCGCATTTAAAACAACCAAAAGCCTCTACTTTAACGGATGTGAGTTTATCCACTGTTTTGAAAAAGTATGATCGAGTAAAAGTACTTACCATTTCTGATATTCAGCAGGAAAGTATATTTTCAATTCCTAACGGAAAAGTATTTAAAAAAGGAAAGCAATTAAGAAAAAGATTTAGGTGTGTTGAATGCACAAGTAATAAGGTGTATTTGTTTCACCCCTTAGCAGAAGTTATTCAAGTACAATAAATAGCATTATTTTTTGTTGTATTTTAGTAAACAATTTTTTGAAAAAGAGAAAAGAAGATGAATAAAAACAATTATGCAGTAATAATGGCCGGAGGGATAGGGTCTCGATTTTGGCCAATGAGCAAGGCTGAACTTCCTAAGCAATTTTTAGATATATTGGGAACGGGCGAAACTCTGATACAACAAACATTTAAGCGATTGGCAAGGATTTGTCCTGCTGAAAATATCCTAATAGTAACCAATAAAAACTACAAGCATTTGTGCCTTCAGCAATTGCCTGATATTGTGGAAAAAAATATACTTTGCGAACCTGCAATGCGTAATACTGCACCTTGTGTGGCTTTTGCGGCTTTCAAAATCCAAAGTGAAAATCCAGATGCAAACATGATTATTGCGGCTTCTGATCACATCATTATAAAAGAAGATGAATTTGTAAGAGTAATGAACGATTGCCTAGAAGTGAGCGCGAAAAATGATGTGCTTTTAACCTTAGGAATTACACCTTCTCGCCCTGATACTGGTTATGGGTATATTCAGTTTACTGATGAGGTTTTAGGGAATCATAAGAAAATACGAAAAGTGAAAACATTTACTGAAAAACCAAATCAGGAGTTAGCCCTTAACTTTTTGGATAGTGGTGATTTTTTATGGAATTCAGGAATGTTTATTTGGAGTGCAAAATCAATTGCTTTAGCGTATCGTAAAAATTTGCCCGATATGTATGATGTGTTTGAAGAGGGGAAGGAGTTTTACAATACGAACAAAGAAACAGAATATATCGACAGGGTTTTTCCTGCTTGTAAAAACATATCCATTGATTACGGTATTATGGAAAAATCGGCTAATGTCTATGTTTATCCTGCTGATTTGGGTTGGAGTGACTTAGGAACTTGGGGTTCACTTTATATGCAATTGTCTTTGGACACAAATAAAAATGCCGTACAAGGTGATGGAGTAATGCTCTATGATTCTTCCGATAATATTATTAAAGTACCAAACGATAAACGAGTTGTTCTTCAGGGTTTGAATGGTTATATTGTTGTGGAAAGTGAAGGCACGCTACTTGTTTGTAAAAAAGAAGATGAACAACAAATAAAACAATTTGTTGCGGATGTAAAACTTAAGAATAGTTAGTCTAAGGTTTTGCTAGATATTAAAAAAGCCGAGCATTTGCTCGGCTTTTCCTATTTAATATCTGAAATCTAATCTACAATCCTCCACACATATCTTCTGGGCGTACCCAAGCGTCAAATTCTTCAGCAGTAAGGTAGCCTAAATTAACGGCTTCTTCTTTTAAGGTTGTTCCGTTTTGGTGAGCTGTTTTTGCAATCTTAGCCGATTTTTCGTATCCAATTTTAGTGTTAAGTGCCGTAACCAACATTAAGGAATTATCTAAATTCTTTTTTAGGTTCTCGTAATTTGGTTCTATTCCAATCGCACAATTTTCATCAAAAGAAACACAAGCATCTCCTATAAGTCTTGCTGATTGTAAAAAGTTAGCAGCCATAACAGGTTTAAATACATTCAATTCATAATGTCCTTGCATACCTCCAACGGTGATGGCTACATCATTCCCTATTACTTGTGCGCAAACCATAGTTATTGCTTCACATTGTGTAGGGTTTACTTTTCCTGGCATGATGGATGAACCTGGCTCATTAGCTGGAATGATAATCTCTCCAATTCCACTTCTTGGTCCTGAAGCCAACATTCTTATGTCATTGGCTATTTTGTTTAAGGAAACTGCTAATTGCTTAAGAGCTCCATGGCTTTCTACAATTGCATCATGTGCCGCTAAGGCTTCAAATTTATTATCGGCAGTTATAAAAGGTAATGCTGTAAAATCTGCTATATATTGTGCTACTAGTTCGGAATATCCAGCAGGAGTATTAATTCCTGTACCAACAGCTGTACCTCCTAGGGCTAATTCTGATAAATGATCTAAAGTATTGTCTAATGCTTTTAACCCATGGTTCAATTGTGATACATAACCAGAAAATTCCTGTCCTAAAGTAAGTGGTGTAGCATCCATAAGGTGCGTTCTACCAATTTTAACTACTTTATTAAAGGCAACTGATTTTGCTTCCAAAGTATCGCGCAACTGCTCAATGCCTGGAATTGTATTTTCAATAACCGTTTTGTAGGCTGCAATATGCATTCCTGTTGGGAACGTATCATTTGAACTTTGTGATTTATTTACATCATCATTGGGATGAATTGCTTTTGTGTCATCTTCTAAAGTACCTCCATTTATAACATGTGCACGATTGGCAATTACCTCATTGGTATTCATATTGCTTTGTGTACCACTTCCTGTTTGCCAAATTACAAGTGGAAACTGATCGTCATGTTTTCCTTCCAGTATTTCATCACATACTTTCGAAATTAAATCTCTTTTTTCTTCTGTAAGAACGTCTAACTCGCAATTGGTATGTGCTGCTGCTTTTTTAAGGTAAGCAAAGCCATATATAATTTCTAAAGGCATACTTGCTGCTGCTCCAATTTTAAAGTTGTTTCTACTCCTTTCTGTTTGGGCTCCCCAGTATTTGTCTGCAGGAACTTGTACTTCTCCCATTGTGTCTTTTTCTATTCTATATTTCATCTTAAAATGTTTTGATAGTTTTATTTGTTGTTGTTTCTTTGTGCAAAATTAATGATTTATGAAATTTCTAGGCTTTTTAATATTTGTTTTTGTTTTCCTAATGGCATTTTGGTGTATTATCTTCCTTGCTAGTGTTATTCCTTACTTTATTTTTGTTTGGGCTAAAGAGGGGAAATTAGAAGAAGATCAAATTCCTGCTTAAGCAAACAAGCTTAATACATTTTCTGGTGGCCTTCCTATTATTGCTTTATTGTTTTTTACAACAATTGGGCGTTCAATAAGTTTAGGGTTTTCAACCATAGCATTTATTATTTCAGTTTCCGTTAATTCTTTTCCTTTGTAATTTTCTTTCCAAATTGTTTCTTGTGTCCTTACAAGCTCAACTGGTTTTATATTTAATTTTGATAAAAGTACTATTATTTCCTCTTCTGAAAGCGGATTTTTCAAGTATTCAATAATTTCAAATGATGAAGTTTTTTCCTTAATTATTGCAAGTGTTTGTCTGCTTTTACTGCACTTAGGGTTGTGGTATATTTTCATAGTTTTTTTATTTCTGTCCGAATTCCATTAAGTACGATTTTATAAAGCCATTCAAATCTCCATCTAATACTTTATCTGGGTTGGAGGATTCAAAATTAGTTCTCAAATCTTTCACCATTTTATAAGGATGTAAAACATAACTTCTGATTTGGGATCCCCATTCAATTTTCTTTTTCGACCCTTCTAATTTATTTCTTTCTTCCTGTTTCTTTCTTATCTCTAACTCATAAAGTTGAGATTTTAGTAATTGTATTGCTTTGGCCTTATTCTCTAATTGTGACCGGGATTCAGAATTTTCAATTGTAATTCCTGTTGGGCTATGTTTCAGCCTTACTGCCGATTCGGTTTTATTTACTCCTTGTCCTCCAGCACCACTTGCTCTAAAGGTATCCCAACTTATTTCTGATGGGTCAATTACAATCTCAATACTATCATCAGCAAGAGGGTATATAAAAACGGATGCAAAGGTAGTGTGTCGTTTTGCATTAGAATCAAATGGTGAAATTCTGACTAATCTGTGTACGCCATTTTCTCCTTTTAAGTGCCCAAAAGCAAACTCACCTTCTATTTCAATGGTAACTGATTTTATGCCTACAGGTTCTGCTTTTTGTAGGTCGAGTGTTTTTACTTTGTATTTATTTTTCTCTCCCCACATTAGATACATACGCATAAGCATTTCTGCCCAATCTTGTCCTTCAGTACCTCCAGCCCCTGGGTTTATCGTCATTACTGCTGACAGGCTATCCTCTTCAGCACTCAACATATTTTTGAACTCTAATTCCTCAACTGACTTTTTAGTTTCCTTAAGTTGAATGTCAAGTTCTTCTTCACTTGCTTCAAGTTCTAATAAAACAGATAATTCATCAATATTATTAACGACATCATTATAGGAAGTAAGCCAACTTTTCAGTGTACTTAGTTTTTTTAAAAGAAGCTGTGCTTCTTTAGGGTTATCCCAAAAGCCATTTTGCTGGGTTTCATTCTCAAAAGCATCTGCTTGTTCTTGCTTCTCCTGTACTCCTATAAACTTATAGAGTTCGTCTTTTCGTGAAGTGAGTGCTTTTATTTGTTCTTGGCTTACCATTGGTCAAAAGTAATTATTTATCGCTTAATTCTCTTATTTTATCCCATACCAAATTACTTTCAAATCCTCTTTGTGTCAAAAAGTTAGCAATTTTTGTTTTTCGAGTAAAATGATTTTTGTCTTTTAGTGTAGCATTCTTCTGATGGAACAATTTCCCCAAAACTTGATTATAGTCATTATCATCAATTTCTTGCAATCCAATATCTATGCAAATTATTGAAATCTGTTTTCGCTTGAGTTCATTGATTATCTTACGCTTCCCCCAGTTTTTTATTCTGAATTTTCCTCTGCAAAAAGAACTTGCAAAGCGCTCTTCATCT
>Ga0308011_10000624_pt1 | contig 18265 bp, 14 predicted proteins | sample Neamet177_FD_203144 | JGI IMG/M metagenome (GOLD analysis project Ga0308011, IMG submission 203144) | Marine microbial communities from water near the shore, Antarctic Ocean - #177 | ecosystem: Environmental > Aquatic > Marine > Unclassified | place: Southern Ocean | collected 2014-07-25 | reverse complement strand
TAAAAATACCACAATTATTCTTCTCTATATCTTTCCAAGGCGTTTTATTAGATATAATAACGGGTACACCTGAAGCTAGAGCCTCTGCAATAACAATACCAAAACTCTCAAATTTTGATGCCAAAGAAAATGTAGAACAATTACTCAATAATTTACATTTATCTTCATGATTTACAGTTCCTATTAAAAAAACAGAATCTAGTAAACTTAACTTTTCAATTTTCTTTTTCAAAAAAGTTTCGTAACCGTCATCACCACCAGCAATTAATAATTTAGCATTAGGATTATCCTTTACAAATAAATCAAATGCATCAATAATCACCTCAAATCCTTTTATTTCATGCAGCCTTCCCATTGAAAAAAATACATCCGATACTTTTTTAAAATTTTGGTTTGCAAATTTATTAACCAACTCTAGTTTTGATAACCCCTCTACATCTTGAAAAGAATCAAAATCAATTCCATCATTTATTTCTGCTATTTCTGAACTTTTAAAAATTTTCTTTATATCCTCTACCTCCAAATAGGAACATGCCTGCCATGTAACATTTTTTGCAAAAGGCCTTATAAATACGTTTAACCAAATCTTTTTTATCCATTTATGCTTATAATTCAAACCCCATTCTGACAAACTACCTCTTGGGCAAATCACAACTTTCTTTCTTAATAAGAAAGAAAAAAGTACTGAAATAAATACTGTATAATGAAATAAATACTGAATATAAACTACATCAGATTTCTTAATATCTGACCATACTCCAACAATAAAAGCAAGAGAAAATTTATTAATAATCTGCTCATTATAATATCTTACAAAGAGATTCTTATCCTTTTTAATAAACGCACTTGTATTGACATCTAATTTTGATGTCCCATTTGCATTTGTTGTAGAAACATAAACCTCAATTCCATTATTAGCTAATTTCTTTGACAAATCCCAAGTTGCAGAAATGGGACCACCATAAAAAGTAGCAGGATAAAATGATGATGAAACTAAACAGATTCTCATTTCTTGAAATGTTTAAATTTATACCAAAATGCTAAAATATGATCGCCTCCTTTCAAAATTGCTTTAAACTCTTTTTCTCCTGCAAATTGAACCAAACTTCTTTTTTTAACACCAGAACACACCTCACTTGAATAGAAGCCAGGCAATGAAGAGTATTGCTTATCATACCCAACTTTCTTTGCTAAATGAATCACTATTTTATTAAATTTTCCCTCAGGAAAACAAATAGAATCAATCGTTTTATTTAACAAATTATCTAAATAGTTTTTTGACTTTTGAAGTTCCTCAACAATCTCTATTTCAGAAAGTTTATTTAGAATTTTATGATGATGTGTATGAGAAGAAATTTTAATTTGATGTAATTCATTCAATTCAATAAGTTGCTCTTTATTAATATGGTTATTTTGCTCTAAAAATGAAGATATTACAAATAAATGAATGGGTATATTTTGTTCTTTTATCATTTCAATATTATCATACAATCCTAGAAAAGCATCATCAAAACAAATTTCAATTTGCCCATGAGTTTTTGTTATTTCACTAACAATTTCATAACCACTTTCTCTTATAATATTAATATGCTTTTTAAATAACACAATAGGAGTAGACATATCAGTATATTGATTGTCTGCATGAATATCATGATAAAAGATAACTTTACTTTTCCCACTTACATAAAACAAAGATGCAATCCTTATTATCGCTATTCGCAAAAATGAACTTATCGCCATTGATCTACTTTTTTAATTGCATCATTTAAACACTTATTATACAAATCATAATTCCACTTTTCCTTCATAAACTCTTGAGAATTTTCTGAATACTTTAAAAGCATCTCTTTATTATGATACAAAGTTAACATATGTTCAGCAAATTCATCAAAAGCACTTGCAATCATTCCTGTAGCATTATTTAAAATCAAATCATTGGCAGACCCTACCTCTTTCCTTAAGATTACTGGCAAGCCAGCACTCATTGCTTCATTTACAACAAGACCCCAGGCTTCAAAAGTTGAAGGAAAAACAAAAACGGTACTACTATGATATAAATCGATTAAATCATCACCAAAAACTTTGCCTAAAAACTTGACATTTGGATATCTAAATTCTGAATTATATTGCTCAAATAAATCACCCCCACCTGCTATAATTAATTCTGCATTTAATCCAGAGAAATTTTTAATAAACAATTGCACTAATTTATCGATATTCTTTGTTTTGATAAACCTACCAACAAATAGAAACCTAAAAGGAATATTCTCCTTAATTTCATTCTTATTGAACCTACTATTATCCACAAGCATAGGCATTAGGAAAATACGGTTCTCACCCATTCCGTAATACCTAAATAAGTCCTTATGGGAATAATTCCCTCCAGCAAAACCTAAAACAAACTCAGATTTAAAAATGAAATTCAAATATAACTTTTTTACAAAAATTTTAAGTCTATTTTCTGGAATCCTTAAAGGAGTATCTGATTCAATAGCAATAAACTTCTTATCTGAAAATATGAGATTTAACACAAATGTAATAAGGAAAGGAAAGTTATTATAACCGTTAATAATAATCAAGCTATTTCCCTTCCATATTCTATAAATAAATTTGATTTGAAAGAAATAACTACTATTGGATAAAAATAAATTCTCAGCAATTTCTGAATCAGATTTGGCTTCAGAAAAATTTTTAATAAAGCAATATTTAATACCCTTCACATCATAAACATTCTTTATCAAATCTAAAGAATAAATAGCTGGCTCAACAAAATAAGTAAATATCTTCATTATTTAATTTTCTTATAAATACCTTTAAGGAACTTCATTATCTCCCCCTCAATACTATATTTGAATTCCTCCAATTTTGAAGTAAAGATATGCAATGAATACAAATTCATTATTTTAGGTAAAAAGTTTGATGTTTTATAAGCATAACTTCCTCTTCCAAAATTTATATTTACCGCTTTATCTGATGAAAGTAAAGTAATTAAAGAAATATAATTGAAAATATTAATCATTTTAGAATCATCATACATATCAATCCAAGTTAAATATTGATCAGAATCTTTAATAAGAAAGGAAATAGCATTTATTGTTTCATTAGTTTTTACAACACTAATTACCAGTTTCTCTTTCTGATACAACTTATCAATTAACTCTAATTGTGAGTTAGGTAAAAAACTATTATTCCTTATTCCTAAAGCAATCATTTTATTTCTGAGGAGATTTACTTCTTCAAGAGGAAAAGAAGATTTATTATAAGAAATAATTTCATGTGATTTATCTTTATTTCTCTTTAAAACTCTTCTGAATTCAGTTTTTTCTTTTGATTTATATTCTGTAAAATTATCAGGAAAAACGCCTTTACTTAATTCTAAAACTGAATATTTAGCAGAAAGAATACAATTATCTAATACAGGGAATAGCTTAAGATTATCCAATATATTAGCATCAACTTTAAGATTAATCAAATTAAAACTATTTATTGAATACTCTGCTTTTAACTTCTTTAGAATAACATTAATATCAATTTCTTCAATAGAGATACAATCACAAAAATCTGCATGATTATCATTTATAAACCTGAGTCTTTTCCTATTATCTATATAAAATGGAAAAATAGAAATTAAATTATTTTCAATATAAACAATTACTATTGCTAAGATATTTTTACCATTATTCAATTCATAAACCCAAGAGTAATAATTAAATTCAAATGACTGAAAAACTGATCTACTTGTAATTTCATCATGTAAATTACTCCAAGATTTTTCCAAATCTTTAAACTCATTTAGATTATTTAATATCCTAATTTTCATATTCTTTTTTATGAATTGAATAGGATAAAAATCCGAATGAAAACCAGAACAAAATAGTATGAAACTCATTTATACCTGTAATTAACGTTTCATATATTGAAGCTAAAACTGCATAAATAATAACATATAAATAAAACAATTGTGCAGGTTCATTTTTGTCAATTTTAAGAAAAAATCGTATTGTTTGATAAAAAATAATACCGAGAATAAACAGACCAAAAACAAAACCATACTGAACAAGGATAGCTAAATAACTATTATGAGCAGAAATAATGTGACCACTTAAATAGGAAGGAACAATTTCAGGATTGATGTAAGCATATTTATCTAGTCCCCAACCAAAAAATGGTTGTTGCAAAACAGTTTCAAATGCATATTGATATTGGAGCATCCTATCATTTAGTAACCCTTGAGATGCGAAACGATTTATACTTGTATCAAGCTGGAGGCTTAAAAGAATAAAATAACCACTTACAGCAATTGCTGCGTAAATAATATTTAGAATTGTAAATCCGTACTTAAATACAAACGCTAAAGAAATCCCCACCAAAACACCCCTAGAACCTGTAGCTAAGGAAATTAATAGAAAGAGAAATAATACAGAAATTTCAAAATTTGTTTTCTTTTTATGGTTTAAAAATAATGCTGCAAATGCTATACAACTAAATGAGGCAAGCATATTAGGATTCCAAACCACACCACTATACCTACCAGAAAAAATAAATGGATTTACTATTAGTCCTAATATAATAACTGCTAGAATAGCATATACTATATGTTGCAAAAACTTTTCCTTAAAATAATCATAATTATAATAAATAGAAAAAGAAATAATTGAAAACTGAACACCTCTAGCAAATAAATATTTACCTGCTTCATAGTCAGAGAAATTATGAAATACAAACCAATAAAATATATTAATTAAATTAAGTATTAAAAAAAAGTTGAATGCTTTATGGAAGATAATTAGTTTTATCTGCTTAGGATTAATTAAAATTAAAAAAGAAAAAACTGACATAATTAACAGAAAAACAGCATATCCTAAACTAAAAGTTGACTCAATAGAAAGCAATACTGTATTCAACAGATAGACAACAGCACCATATTTTAGAAACCATTTAATCATTTTTAAAAATATCAAAATAAAGTATTCTTATGCTTTTATAAAACACTAAAAAATAACTTAGATAAAGAAGGATAGGAACCCAAAAAATCTGGTATATATTAAATTGATTAGCATTATTTATTGCATAATAATACAAAGGAATTGATAAAATAATCAATAAAAATAAATCCTTACTAAATGGGTTAATATTAATCGCTCTCTTTATAAAAAATAATTGAAGAATATTAATAAATAATGTGAACACAATAAATAATGAAACAACTGCTAATAAACCATAATCCTTAGTAAAGAATAAGGCTAAGGAAGTTATCAATACCGCTTTAACAGTCTGAATTAGCAACTCTTTTTTTTCAAGGCCTGCCATTAACATAAATGTCCCTGAACTTCCAGATAATAATGCAATAATTCTTGCTGCCATTAACATATACAAATAAGGTAAATAATTTAAAATATCACCACTACTATCATACAGTACCAGTAGTTCTTTTGCAAAATAGACTATTAGTATTGTAAACGGAATTGTAATGAAATTAACAATGAAAGTTGTTGTTTTAAACATAATGTTTAGCTCATTAATTTTACCTTCCGCATACAGCTTAGAAATTGCTGGAGCAAACACTTTATTCAAATTTTGAATAAGAAATAAGGAAATTCCAGTAATAGTTAATAAAATACTAAAAACACCAATTTCACTAGGAGGTAACATTATACTTAAAATTAAACTTAGCGATTGACTAGCAAAGAAAGAAACTAATGAATTTGCATATACCTTTTTACCATAAGGAATTACATCATCATTAAATTTCTGTTTTTCTGATTTTAATTTCAATAAGGAAATTTCTTTTTTATTAAAAAAGTAATATAATAAAATCATTGAAAGTGTTGTTGTAAACAACTCAATCGCAATAAAATAAATAATATTTTCAGTAAATTTAAATACAAGAAATGTAAGTATTGCTCGTAAAGGAACAGCAACAAATGTACCATAAAGAATAATCTCTTTAATTTTAAAAATTGAACGGTATAATGTAGTAATTATTGCTGTAAATATCGCAATTGGTGTATGTACAGAAGCCAGCAAAAGAATAAATGAAAACCCTTCAATTTCTTTATATAAATATTCATCAAAATAAGGAGCTAAAAAATACATCATTATCAGAAAAATAATAGAAATATTAACAGCATACCTAAGAGACCGCTTAATCATAAAATTAGCAGCACCCTTATCTTTTTCAAGATAATCAGGAAGAAATTTCAATAATACATAAGGAATTCCAATTGCTAAAAAAGCAACAAAAGTAGTTGAAATAGCATGGGCAGAAACATATTTACCCCATTCAGATATTCCAACAATATCAATAAGGTATACTTTTACAACAAAACCAATTGCAAAACCAAATAATGACCCCAAAATACCCCAGTTGGCCTGTTTTATAATTAATTTCAGCATAGACTAATATCCAAGTATTTTAAAATCATTCTCATAGAACTCTTTTACTTTTTCTAGCATTTCATCAGTATAAATACCTAGATAATTTTCCTTTTTATTACTATTTAGATGCGGTAAAATAATTTCTAAATCTAATTCCTTTTCCAATTTACCAATATCATGTTTTAAGTTTTCAAATTTACCAATAAAGTCAACAAGAACTAAACCTTTACCATTACAAATAAAATGAGTTTGAGGAATAAAATGTATTATCTCCTTCAATAATGCTTTTGTTAAACCATTCAATACAAAATCCTCAAAATCAGCATACTGTTTTAAATGCGTATCAAAAGATTTTGCATCATTCTTATTCATCCCTCCTTTTTGCAAGAACTTATAGGATGAATACAGCCTATCGTAAGGGTTTCTCACAAAACAAAATTTAAAAAAATTAGGCAATTCATTAGAAAATATATTTTTATAAAACTCAATATTCCTATGCCCTTCTGCTGACACATCACCATAAATTGATTGAACTAATGATGTTCCTGCTGTTTTAGGAATGTGAATGAAAATTGATTTAGTTTTATAAAATGCATTCAACAAACTTCCATTCAAATAAACCTTATGTTTTTCAGATTTCGCGAACCTTATTGCTTTAATTTTATTTAATAATTTCCTTAGCATCAATTAAATATTTTAAAATTAAGAAAATTCGCAATAGTTTTTTTAATACTAAAATTATCATCAAATATCATTTCAGTATTTGAATTCATAAAACACAATATCTTCTCTTGTAATCCACCAATATCTTGTTTCTTAATTAGCATAAGTTCTGGAAATTGAACTACTTCTGAAATCCCTTGCCCTTCAATTGCTACAAAGGGAGTATTGCAAGCCCAAGCCTCTAAATAAACACAGCCTAAGGCCTCATAATAAGATGGCATCACAAACAAGTCAATTGAATTATAGAAGTCATTTAGCTTACTATGTTCTTTTTCAGGAAGAAATATAATATTATCCGATAAAGAATTTTTAATGACATAGCTTTTGCAATAAGCAAGTGTAGGCCCTGAACCTATCAACTTAAGTTTGATTCGTTCTCCAGAGGAAATAAGCTGCTCAACAGCCTTAATTAAAGTAATATGATCCTTAATCTCCCAAAAATTCGCAACACATCCAATTGTATAAAAATCATTATTAATCTGTTCTTTTGGGAAAAACTTTTCTATATCTACTCCATTATACAATACATATTCAGATTTAGGAGAATAAGAAGAGAACGAATTTAACTCAGATAATACTCGATTAGAAACACCCAAGTTTAAATCAATTTTATTCAATTGTTTAATCCCATTTCTTATAATATAATTTCTTTGTAGCATTCTAAGGAAAGAATTTCTACCATTCAATAATTGTAATACATCTAAACCATGGTGTTGCACAATAGACTTACATTTAAATTTTTCTGAAATACAATTTGACAAAAATGCTGAAGGATAAGTAACATGTCCATGAACTAAAGCAATAGCATCTATCTTGTTTTGGTTTAATAATGCTAGTAATTTTTTCTTATTTATAACGTTAAGCAATCCTGGGAAAACAAAAAATGGAACATCTACCATTTTTAAAATACTAACTTTAAAACCATCATAGACATAATCTATCTCAGCAGAAAATAAAGAAACAACTTTTATTACTCTAATATCAAAATTTGATTGATTTCTAATCTCATTTATCTGATCATAAATATACGATCCGTTATGACTTTCCTTTGTAGGGAAAAAAGGTGTAATAATAAGATATATACCTTTTCTAAGCATTTAGAATATTATTAATTTCTTCTTCCCAAGCCTTAATTTTATTCTTCCAGGAAAACTCATCAGCCAAAAGGACGACCTCATTAGAGCAAGACTGAAGCAAATGATTTTCAATAAGCAGTTTATTAACTACATCAACTACTTCATTAAATTCATTAACAACAAATCCATTCTTCCTATTATCAATCCATTCTGAAGCACCATAATCAGAATAAACAATTGAAGGAATTCCGCTTGCAGCAGCCTCTAAGATAACCTTAGGAAACCCCTCAGACCTTGAAGGTAAAAACAAAATATCCATCTTTTGCAAAACTTCTGGCAATTCCAAAGGATTTAATTCACCATGAAACTTTATATTTTTGGTTGCTTTTTCTTGCAAGGAATTCAATCTATCACCATCCCCAATTATATGAAATTTTAAATCCGGAAATTTAGCTCCTAAATCAATTATCTCACTTACTTTTTTTCGTTTAATTATACTTCCAATAAAAACAATATCAGTTAGTTTATCTTTAACTTTAGGAAAATACATTTCTGACTCTACACCTAGTGATAAAACCTTATTTTGCAATCGCACTCCACATTCGGATTCATCAATAATAAATTGAGAAATACCATAAATATTAGAGATTAAATCAAAATGAGATTTTAATTGGGTTTGCCCTCCAAAATTATCGGTTAAATTATTTATACTTCTATCACACATATTTATTTCAATAGTAGTAAATACCGGTTTCCCTAAATATCTTGCAAATTTTAAAATCCAATTTGGTGTATCCAAATGCTTTGGAAAATATGCAATATCACACTTTAGTAAGCCCCAAATCATTGCAAGTGGAATAGAAATTCTATATGGTCTCAAACAATTAAAAATTCTAACCCCATCAATCAGATTATTATTATAACCTGAGAATTTCATAGTATAAACCACAAATCTATCCTTATCCAAATGGGTAGCAATAGATTTGCAATTAATATTCTGAGCATTCAAATAATTAATATATCCTCCTAGAAAAATCTTCTTTTTCCTCATTTCAGTAAAGATATAAATTTATTTTCATCAAAATCAGTATAAAATACTGACTCCCATATTTTTACTAATGCTGAATATTCAGAATAATTATTTTCAATATATTCCAAATCATTCTTTAAAGGATATTTAAAATCCTTATTAAACATATTAAAATCGTTTTGCAAAGAAGTTAGAAAAATAGTAGGAATACCTACTGAAGCACACTCAAATACGGTAGTAGAATATGCAGTTAGGTGAATAGAACACAATTGAAAACAATGTTCAAGCTGAGAAGAAGCTATTTTAGTATTTTTCTTATCTGCAAGTGATTTTAAATCTACTTCATTGTTAAACCTAGGATGACTTTTAAGGTAAAAGGTGTATTCAGAATTAGCATCTATAAACCCATCTAATTCCGTTAGCAATTTATCATTTTGAATTTTAGTATGATCAGCTGTAAATTGAAGAGTAACTAAAATATTTTTATTTGAACAACTATGAAAGGTTTCACTATTCATTTTCGGAACGCCAATAATATGACTATTATCTTTTAAGTAATTTGTTTTATCAGCATCTGAAAAAATATTTTTATACCCAAAACCAGAAAGAAGGAGTTTAATTTTATTGCCTGAAATTCTATCAGACACATGATTATCTTCAATATAATTTCTCTTTGAGGAATGAATAATTCCATGTTGCAAATCAAATAATTTAGCATTTTCATTCACACCTCTAAAAACCTCTAACATACTTTGTGACAACACTATAAAATTAGTAAATTTCAATCTTCTTAAAAATGTTTTAGACAGCAATCTTCCTGTCGAAATATCTGTTATTTTCAACTTTCTCAAAATTAAAATTATATAAAAAATAAAATCAAATGGAATAGCATCTTTATCTCTTGGTTTATCCGAATTTGAATCAATTTCTTCAAAAACTAAGTAACTTATATTATTCCTTTTACAAGCTTGATACAAGGGTTCAAAAAACAAATTCTCACCCTTCTCTCCTCTATTAAAATGTTGAGGATAATAGAAAATAATATCTACCTTATTTTCAATAAAAAGTAGTTTAAAAAAATGAAAAAATGATTCTATAAATTTCATTATATTTTATAATTAAAGTATGAATTTAATTCTTTCATTTTCTCATTACAATATGCTATATCTTCTCCAGAAAGTTCATTAAGATATCCTCCAATTTTCGCATTTCTAACTTTTAATTGATTTTTTTCTTTTCCAAAATCTTCAAAACCCTCTAACTGATTTGCTATCTCCTTTTTTCTCATCTTATTGGCTGAAGACTCTTCATATACTTTCTCAATATCAGAAACAGAAACTTTTAAACTTAAGTAATTATTTATTTTTTGTAATTCTTGAACACCATTTTCTAGTAAATCTTCATATTTCACAAGAAGAAAATCCTGAGGAACACTCTTATTTTTATACCATAAATTATAATAATGAATAATACGATTAAATCCTATAACTTCATCTGTAACAAAACTAGAAATAGAGTTAAATACAAATGGATTTTTAGCTCTTTTTGTTACCTGATGATAATGAGAAACCACCACATCTCTAGGATCACGAACTAAAAAAATCACCTTTCCTCTTCTATACCTATTTCTACCCGTAAAACGAAAAATAGCTAAAGGATTATTTCGAAATCCATTTTCAATAATAATTTCGGAATTATCGTGTTCATTAAAAATAAAATATTTCTGATTTTTAAGTGGATGGATACTCAATTCCTTCATCTGATTTATCATATGCAACAACCAAGTTCTTCCTGTTTTAGGAAAAGAAACAAGAAAATATTGCCCTTTTGGATAAGTATAGGAAAGAATAAAATCTTTTATATTTCTCCATAATTTCATGATAAAATTATTTCAAAAATAATTCAACAAACTCCCTAACCACTCCATCTCCTCCATTCTTTTTCAATTGCATAATATTTGGAATAGCTTTAATCTTAGCCACTGCATTGTCAGGACAAGCAGCAATTCCTACATTCGATAAAAGGCTAAAACAATTCACATCATCACCAATATAAGCGACTTCATTAAGGGTAATATTTTCTTTGTCACACAAATCTATTACAATTTTCAATTTATCTTTAGCACCATGAAAGTCAAAATCTAAACCTAGTTTCTTTGCTCTTTTCCTGTTTAAATCTCTATCTTCAGTTGTAAGTATTCCTACCTTTACTCCTGTTTTTTGCAAGAGTTGAAAACCCATCCCATCATAAGTACAGAATTTTTTGAACTCATCTCCACTTTCAGTATAATACATTCCTGCATCAGTAAGTACCCCATCAACATCCGAAAGAAAAAGTTTAATTTTTGAGAAATCTTGCATTTTATTTTTCAATACAAAACGATTCATTAAGGATTCTGCAACTATCCAATCTTCTGGCTCATCAATTTCAGTATAGGTATATTCTGGCATTTGATAAATTCCAATATCTCCTGAAATTCTATTTTTACTTGCCTTAATATCAGCAACAGCACTAATGTAAAAAGCACCATTTTCAATCAGGGTTCCCTGAAAATCTTGCCTTCTTGGTCGATTATAAATATCATAATTTAAGGCCTTGCCATTTCTCCAAGAAAATCGCTTAGACTCACAACAAGATAAGATAGAATCGTGTTTCTTATACAATTCTAACCCTTTATTAAAATGAGAAGTTTGTGTAAAAGGAGAAGTTGCTTGCACCAACATAAAAACATCCTCATCTGCAAGGTTTTTACTACTTATATATTCCAACATAACCGATTCAGTAGAAGATGTATCTTTTGCATTCTCATTACATCTATCGTATACTTTTACCTTTGAAAAATTAAAGAAATTTACAACTGACTTAATCTTTTCAGAATCAGTAGCAACAATAATTTCATCTACATCAGAATTTTGTAATTCCTGCAAATTCCAAAAAATAAGAGGCTTCCCACAAAAAAGCTTTATGTTCTTTTCTTGAATTGATTTACTCCCTGATCTTGCTGGTATAAAAGCAATTATGCTCATTATTTTTTTCTGTATTTCAGCTTATCTCTTTGCACTTGTTCAATCGGTAAAATATCAGATTGCTTATAAGTAAGTGCTTTATGAGTAGCTTTTAAATCTCTTGCTAATTTTCGTAATCCTGTTGGCTCTAAAGATGCAGAATGGTCTGTCCCTTTCCAAGTTCTATCCAATGTAAAGTGGCGTTCCACCCAAGTAGCACCCAATGCATAAGCAGCAATATCAACCGCTATACCTAAATGATGTCCTGAAAAACCAATTGCTTTAACTCTACCTTCAAATTTTTCTTTAATACGAACCACTTCCAACATACAAATATCCTGAAAAGGAACAGGATAACCAGAAGTACAAGAATAGACGACTAATCTTCCTCCTTGATTAGTTTCTTCAAAAAAGGAAACAATCTTTCCCTCTTCATCTTTAGTTGTCATCCCAAAAGAAATATGAACTTCCCCTTTATACTCATCTCTCAACACTTTAAGCATCTCAAAATGATTATTACAAGCTGAAGGAACTTTTATCAATTCAGGATTTATAGATGCAATCTCCTTTGCTGAAGTTGTATCCCAAACTGATGTAGAGTAGATTAATCCTAAACTTTCGGCATACTCTTTTAATTCTTTATGCTGATTTACATCAAATTCCAAAAACTCCCTATGCGCACCATAAGTGTCTCCATAGGAGTTTATAGGGTTTGGATGAGGAGCATTGTATTGTTCCTTAGTTAGTAATTCTTTATTATTTCTTTTTTGGAATTTAGCAACTTCAACTCCACTTTCTGCAGCTACTTTCAATAACTGTTTTGCTATCTCCATTTCTCCCTTATGATTACAACCAATTTCGGCTATAACTTTAGGAATTAAATATACATTTTTCATTTTTACTTGTTTTTATTTGTTTTTACTTTTCGTCAAAATACTCTGAACCTTGAGTGTACCCATAACTATTACCGTAACCATAACCAAACCCGTAACCATAGCCATACCCATATCCATAGCCATAAGCTCCTGTCCCTTCTTTTACATCATTAAATACAATATGAATATCACCCAATCTTTTCTTTACATTCATATCTTCAACATAGGATAATAATCCCTTTTGAGTATAATCCTGCCTTACCACATAAAGGTTAACATCCGAAAATTTCATAAGCGTTAAAGCATCAGCAACTAAACCTAAAGGAGGAGTATCTAAAATAATAATATCGTATTGTTGTTTTAGGCTTTCAAACATACTCGAAAATTTATCGGTAAGTAAAGCATCAGAAGGATTTTGTGGCAAAGGCCCTGAAACTAAAACATCCAGGTTTTCTACATCAGAATTCAGAATTACTTCAGACAATGGGACATTATTTAATATATGATTTGATATACCTAAATCATTACTTAAACTAAAATCAGCATAAATTTTTGGCCTTCTTAAATCTGCACCAATTACTAAGGTTTTCTTTCCTGACTTAGCAAATACAATTGCTAAATTTTCAGCAACATAAGTCTTCCCTTCCCCACTAATTGATGAGGTAACTAAATATACCTTTTGTTCTTTTTTCGTGTTAAAAAAGTTAAGATTAGACCTTAAAACTCTAAACCCTTCAAAAACAGATGACTTAGGACTTTGCATTGAAAGTAAACTATGTCCACTATAATTTCTACCTATCATTCCTAATACTGGAATTTTGCTGGTCTTTTCTAAATCAGTTCTTGTTATAATTTTATCATTAATAATTTCCTTAAATAACATTAAAACTAAAGGTAAAATAAACCCTAGTAGTAAAGCAAGTATGAAATTCTTTGATTTATCAGGAGTAACTGGTGATTTTAAAAAATACATTGCAGGTTCCAACACCTTACTATCCGACACATTGGAAGAAGAAGTTATTTTTGCTTCAGCACGTTTTTTAAGAAGGAAAATATAAATATTTTCTGAGATAGATTGCAAACGTTCAATACTCAACAACTTCCTTTCAACTTCAGGAATAGAAGCCAAAGAATTTTCCATTTTTTGAATTCTTTGATTAAAATCATCAATGTTTAAATTATTGGCTGATTTGTTACTACTAATCGATTCTTTTAAATTTAATAATAACTGTTTTATTTGTCTATTGTATTGCGATATAGCGGGGTTATTAATCTGCCCTCCATCCACTAGAATATTTTTTTTAATTTGAACTTTAACTAATTGATCAATCAAAGTGTTTAAAGCAGCATCATTGATACCGAAAGAGGCTGGGACACTTATTCCCTCAAGATTATCTCCATTATCAAGGTAACTACCCAAATAAGTGTAATAATTTCTTAAGCTTTTACTTTTGGCTAACTCAGTTTCAACACTAGTAATTTTGGTGTAAATCATTTGAGCCTTTAAACTTAAATCGGTTATCTTATTGTTATTTTTATATTCCTGAATTTGCTGTTCAATAAGCGATAAGGAATCACTCATTTCAATAAGCTGATTATTAATAAAAGTAACTGTATTTTTAGAAGCTATATTTTTTTCGTTAATTTCATTATCTATATAGTTCTCGGTTAATTTATTCAAAAAAGCAACTGCCTTCATCTGATCCTCCTCTAGTATCGAAATATTAATTACAGTTGACTTTACATCCTTTTGGCTTACTGTTATTTTATTTTGATATAATTGAGTTAAATTTTTAAGGTCACGAAATTTAACTACTGTTTCGGGAAACTTCTCACTTGATGAGAAATCAGGATTCCTATCAACCTTAATTTTTGTGTTATAAAACTCAATTTCTTCACCGAAAGAATACGTTTTATTTTGTTGGGATTCTTCAATTAATATAAAGCTTTTCTTGTCAATATATTCTATAGTAAATGATTTACCTTTTACTGAATTAACATCATCACATTCAACTAATACAGGTGAATGGAAGGTTTCCGAAACTTTAATATTTCCAACTATGTAATAAGCAATATTAAACTTTAACTCTTCTAGCGTTTCGTACACTAAAGGAAATGACTTTAACAATAACTCCCTATTTTCCAGATTCACTCCACTACCTCCCATTGATTTTTCATACAATAAATCAGAAGCTGTAGGCATACTACTTTCCTCTTTAATAATTATTGAAGTTTCAACCTTATATAACTCATGCGTATATCTATTGAATGCAAAAGCAACACTAAAAGTAAGCAACAAACTAATCAAAAACAAGAACCAGTTATTAAATATCTTAAAGAAAAACTGCTTGAAATCTATTATTTCGTCTAATTGATTGTTCATATTTTCTACTTAGTATTTATTAGTAAGAATAGAGTTACTGCAGAAAGAGCCATTGAAGCAACATTCGTTATATTATTAAAGGCATAAAACTTCTTTTTTAATGGAGCTACATAAATAATATCATGAGGTTGCAACATAAAATCATCATTATTAAGCACACCCTTTTTTGTTAAATCAACATAAAATACTCTATTTACTTCATTATCATTTCTGATTACTTTCACTTTTTTTCTATTACCAAACTGTGTCATATCTCCAGCTAAACTTAAAGCATACAATATATTTACTGCAGGATCAACAATTTTGAATGTACCAGGACTATTAACCTCTCCTAAAATACTTATTTCAAAATTGATAATATTTAACTTTACTACCGGAAGTTCGAAATAAGAAACTGCAATTTGTTTTATTACATTTTCAAGCTCTCTTAAAGTAAATCCTTCAGCTTTAACAATACCAAAAGAAGGTAAATCCAGATTACCATCTTCTTTAATTAAATACCCATACAGATAAGGGTTTTGCATCATTAACTGGGAATTGGAAGTATTCTCTTTATTAAAGAAATCGTGCTGCTGTTCGGTAGTAGTAGAGATTTGCACTGAAATCAAGTCACCCATTTGAAGTCGATAAGCTTGTTTATTTGCTTTTGCCTTTTTTATTTCTTTATTCGAACGAATATACTCTAAATCACGATTAGTAATACAGGATGAAGTCAGAAGCAAAGACAATATAATTAGTATTGTAAATTTTGATTTTACAAGATTTTTTATTTTCATGAAATTGTGGACGTTTACTTGATTTTAGGACACAAATATCGGAAAATTATTTAGATAAGCACAAGAGAAAATGAATTGCCTACTTTTTAATAAGCTAAAAGTTCTTTCAACTGAACCTCAAAGCGTGCTTTTGCTAAAAATACATCTTCCAACTCGTGCGCAAAAGGAACGGGTGTATCCATTGATGCTGAACGTCTTACAGGTGCATCCAAAAATTCAAAACACTCATCAGCAATCATTGATGAAATATCAGCACCAAAACCACCAATCATACAATCTTCATGCAAAACAATTGCTCTTCCTGTTTTCTTAACCGATTCCAAAACTAAGGATTTATCCAAAGGAACAAGAGTCCTTAAATCAACCAAATCAGCAGATATATCAGGATTGTTTTTAAGCACTTCCAAAGCCCAATGAACTCCCATACCGTAAGTAATTATACTTACCTGACTCCCTTCTTTTATCAAATTTGCTTTACCAATTTCAGTAGTAAAATAGTCATTCGAAACATTTCCGCTTAAACTTCTGTAAAGTGCTTTATGCTCAAAATACATTACAGGATTTGGATCATTTATGGCTGCATTCAACAATCCTTTAGCATCCTCAGGAAAAGCAGGATAAACCACTTTAAGTCCTGGAGTATGTGTAAACCAAGCCTCATTCGACTGAGAATGAAAAGGACCTGCCCCCACACCAGCTCCAGTTGGCATTCTTACCACAACATCAACTTTTTCACCCCAACGGTAATGCGTTTTGGCTAAATTATTAATAATCGGATTGAAACCAGAAGTAACAAAATCAGCAAATTGCATCTCCATAAGTGCTTTATATCCGTTAATGGACAATCCTAAAGCAGCACTCACAATAGCCGATTCACAAATTGGAGTATTTCGCACTCTATCTCTACCGAATTCATTCATAAAACCATCTGTGATTTTAAAAACACCACCATAATCAGCAATATCTTGTCCCATAATAATCAAATTATCATGTTTCTGCATAGATTGTTTTAGGCCATCCGAAATGGCATCAATTAATCGTTTTTCAGTTTTATTTTCTGAAGGCCGAATAACTTCAGGAGTATAAGGCGTATAAACATCTGCCAACTCTTTTTCAGGAGTTGACGAAATTCTTGGTTCACCATCAGCAATAGCCCATGCCGTATTTATTTCTGCTTTTATTTCTTTCTTTAAAGCATCTATTTCTTCTTGAGAAATCAACTTTTCTTTCAACAAGAAAGCCTCATAATTATCAACAGGATCTTTTTTAGCCCACATTTCCATTAACTCTTTTGGTATGTATTTTGTACCTGAAGCCTCCTCATGCCCTCTCATTCTGAAACTCATACATTCTAATATAACAGGTTTAGGGTTTTTGGCTATTTGAGCTTTTATGTCTTTTACAGCAGCATATACTTCCAAAATATTATTACCATCAATTGTATACGCATCCATTCCGTAACCAATTCCTTTATCCGCAAATTGCTTACATCTAAACTGTTCGGAACTTGGAGTTGAAAGTCCATATCCATTGTTTTCAATTACAAATATTACTGGCAAATCCCAAACAGCTGCAACATTGAGTGCTTCATGAAAATCACCTTCACTGGCTCCGCCATCTCCAGTAAAAACAGCAGTAGTTTTTTTATTATCCTTTAATTTGTTCGCTAAAGCAATACCATCAGCAACCCCTAATTGAGGTCCTAAATGAGAAATCATACCAATAATATGATGCTCCTGAGTTCCAAAATGAAAAGAACGATCACGCCCTTTTGTAAAGCCATTCGCCTTTCCTTGAAACTGAGAAAATAAGCGTTCCAAAGGAATATTTTTTCCTGTAAAAACACCTAAATTTCTGTGCATAGGCAGGATGTATTCATCTTGATCCAATGCCGCAACTACACCTACTGAAATAGCCTCTTGTCCAATACCTGAAAACCATTTTGAAATTTTACCTTGTCTCAATAAAATCAACATCTTTTCCTCCACCAATCTTGGCGTTATAATTGACTTATACAAG
>Ga0308011_10000623_pt1 | contig 18294 bp, 18 predicted proteins | sample Neamet177_FD_203144 | JGI IMG/M metagenome (GOLD analysis project Ga0308011, IMG submission 203144) | Marine microbial communities from water near the shore, Antarctic Ocean - #177 | ecosystem: Environmental > Aquatic > Marine > Unclassified | place: Southern Ocean | collected 2014-07-25 | reverse complement strand
CTGATTTCCCATGATTTCCCATGATTTCCCATGATTTCCCATGATTTCCCATGATTTCCCATGATTTCCCATGATTTCCCATGATTTCCCATGATTTCCCATGATTTCCCATGATTTGCTCCTCGGTCTCCATAACCGCTGACAAACATAAACAACAGTTCTACTATGTCATGCTGATCAGCATAGTACACGATCGATTTGAAATTGTAAATTAATTTTATTGTTAAATTTCGATAAACATCAAACTCGAACTCATCTCCGCAATCTGAACGGTCATGGCCAATAACCTATCGTTCAACATCTCGTTCTCCGCCATTAGTCTGAGATTATCTTTCAAAAGAAACTTGTTTTGTTTGACAAATACTTGTTTCCGGTGTTGTCGGTGTTGACATCGAATTGGTTCTCTACACATCGGGCAAGTTTCATTCTGCAAACTCCAGACTCCAATGCAAACATCATGAAAATCATGACCACATGCTAACTTACACACATTAACGTGTCGGGGAGCAGCCTCCAGACAGATTGCACACTCCATTTATTTTAGTTTGTAAAAGCATAGGTAAGGTCTTGCCAGACCGCCAGGCATGTCGACGGAAACCGTTTCATCGTCGAAAGTTAGCCAATCTTCACCCACTTTACATAAACTCACATAATGACCGTGGTTGATACTAGCACCGACGTGTAAAACAATTGATTTCAGTTCATAGGACACTCCATCGATATTGAGAGTTTTGTTGATTCTGATATTGTGCATATTCTTCTCAAGGTTATTGTTGAAAATCTTCAACTGGATCGCAATGTACTTGGCCGGTTTAATCTCACCATGGCAGATTAAATCTTGCAATACCGTATCGTGATCGGGTACCGCTATCCGCCATAGTACATCTGTGTATGTAGCCGTCTGGATTCCCTTCCACTGTAGTAGGTGTTTATCACAAATGTGCTCGAACGCTTCGGCTGCGTCTTGCATGTGGTTGATATTGGTGATACTGCTCCCATGCAATAGGCGTTCCCAATGCTCGTTCAATGAACCACTACCCAGGGCTGCACCGCCAGTGATGTGTTCGAAGAGCGGTTGTAGGGTGGGCGCCAGTTGCGCTCTGTCAAACGCCCATATTATAGCCGTGACGATGGCGTTCAGGTAGCATGTATTCCCGACGTTGGTTAGACCTCGATACACCAGGGGGGTCTGATTCGAGCTATCTGTCGACTCAAATGCGTCCAGCATATACCGCAAGCGTGGGTGTCTAGACGAGGCTGGGCGGTACGGGATTCCATTGTATATGTGATTTTGACAGTACGTAGTCACCGTGGGCGGGGCGGTGCACTGCGTAATGAACAGCCCCCCGTCGGTGCGGTGCACGGTCCGGCTGGCACATCGGAGCAGTGGTACAATTGGAGCGATATCGGTGACGATCACAGGCATGTTGGGCTTTATTTTAATACTGATATGTACGGGCTGAACGTTTGAAACAATGTTAATGCAATATTGGTACGCAATCGTCCAACTTTTTGAATATGTCCCGCAAAGCCTGCATGTGGCCTGGGTTATCGCTGGCCGCACGTAGGATCGATTCTACTTTATCGGCATCCCAAATTGCATAATCTTCATTCATCCGACGCATCAATTTCTGTAACTTGCTCACATCCTTCTTGTCGGGTACGTGCAACGTGTTGAGTCGTTTCTCGATATTGGATAACCGATCCAACACGTGTTCAATGCGGTTCAGTATCAGAATATTGGGTGATATTTGCGAGGGGTCATCGTTAACGAGTTTCTGGAAAGCGGTGGCTACCAGCATGGCCTGGGTGGCGGCAGTGGTGGGCATAGGCTGGGGGGCGGCGGGACGGGTAGTGGTCGACGGAGTTGCAGGTCGGGTAGTGGTGGACGAAGTTGTGGGTCGGGTAGTGGTGGACGAAGTTGTGGGTTCAAGTAGACATTGCAGCATCGCTTGCGATAACATCTCACGACTCGGATAATCGGCTGCCGTCAAGTTGAAGGGTGTTATGGCGGATATGTCTCTCAACTCACTTGCATTGAATTTCGCCTTGATGCCTAGGGTTAACTCACAGCGAAACAGTTCCAGGTCCGATTTGTTAATGCGCAGCCAATCTTCAAACGTACGAGGCATTTATTTGTAAACGTTTATTTTATTATGGGTTTACAATCGGGGGGGATACACAGTCTTTGAGTTTTTTTACCAATTCTGTGATACCACCGGCAGCTGTAGACTGATCGAATTCATCTCGCATTTTATCCATTAGTGTGCTCAATCCTTTCTGTAAATCAACTATCACTTTACTTTGCATGTTATAATTGAGCATACACTTCGCGCGTTCCTCTACCAATACGTCACGTTCGATCGTTAGTGATTGAATTTCCTCCTCGAGATCTTCGATCCGACTTTTTAATGCAACAGTGGCGGCAATATGATCGGTTTTCGAGTCATGAAGCTGAGCTTTCAAATCATCAAGTTTACCCTGAAGCTCAGCTATCTTTGTCTGGGCATCTAGCAACTGGGCGTCTAACCCGGATACTTGCGAGGTATTGTTTGTTTGTACTGTATTTGCATGTACCAATTGATCCTGGAGAAGTTTGATCTTAACACATAACGTATCCACCCACTCCCCCAACTGTTCGATTAATTTGGAATCGATGTATTTTTTTGCTTCCACAATCAAGCCCGCCCACTCTTCCATTGTTTTTGATAGATCACTTATGTCTCTCACGTCATTATCATTATGCACTGGCCTATTTGCATAATCATCCGGATTAATGTTACTCTCTTTTTGTTCTTTACCGGCGAGATCCTTCCTATGTTGAAAACAGTACAGAACACGATTGTTTGAGTCGACTGATCTACCGCATTGTTTGAGTTTACAAGTGTCCAACTTGGCACCAGTATGAACCCAAGCCCTACATCGTGTGTTTGACGTGGGATAGCCAGAATGTGCTCTTGCGCATTTCTTCACTAGAATGTCAGCTATAGCACCAGTGAATGAAAAAGTCAACGAATCTATCCAAGGAACACTACCCGCACCGCTACCCGCACTACTACCACGACCCCCACCGCTACCACCACCACGACCCCCACTACTACCACGACCCCCACCGCTACCACCACCACGACCCCCACTACTACCACTACCCCCACCGCCACCACCACCACGACCCCCACTACTACCACGACCACCACTATTAGGACGTATTACATCATCAGGGTTGGCAGCAATAGTGGGTCGCGCTACAGCATCATCATCCCATAATATGATACCGTCAATGTTAAACCAATTCGACACGGGGTCTTCCCCATCATCGAAGTTATCGTTTTCGGCTACTTTATAAGCATCATATGCGTCCCATATTTTCTGCTTCACAACGGTATCACCTATATATCGTGTGAAATGTTTTTCCAACTGTGCTCTATTATTCTGGATCATTGCGTGGGCACGTGCATATAACCCCGATGTACGGCTCGGGTACGTGCTACTGTCGTCATTATTGAAATCGGCTGCCGGAATTGTGAACATTTGAAGAACATCAACTTCCCATTTATCCAATTCGACCTGAGTGAGCGCCATATTTTATTTATAAAATTTTAAAAATAAAGACATCGATGGCTAATAATATTATCGATAAGATGGATCGAAAACCAATATCATACAAGTGTATATTTAGCGCACCTGGGTTATGTACTGCACGTAGATGTGATAATGATTATTATGTATTAAGTCACCCAGCTATCATACATAAGTCATGTTTTGTTGCGGTGACCGGTTATATAGATCGATGGCATGGTAGATGGGAAAAACATTATGAAGATGTCGGAAAAAAAGGCGACGCCGATATAAAAAAAAAAGGGAAAAAATCTGAGTACTGGTGTAAAAGAACAGTATCACACACAGATCGTAGTGAAAAAGCACTTATAGATTGTGCTGGTAAGAAATGGGTACACGGTGCGGTCAATTATTGTTGGGGGGCTGACAGTGAGTTAGGCCGACTGGACAATGATGATCACAAAGCGGTACATCGCCGCCAAAATGGTACAGGTGCATTAGCGAAACCTGCAGAATTAACCAACGAAGTCAAACGTGTAATAGTATACGAACAATTCATGCAAAGTCACAATATTCAAACTGCCGAACAATTGGAAGAAAGTGTGAACAGATATATCCCATCCCTAAACTACTGTATGCGTACAACGGACAAATGTGATATGGTTGATACCTGTGAATGTCAGACAAATCCCAATTTTAGAGCACATATGATGGGGCAGATATTAACACGCACTGACCATATCAGATCAGTATGTGGTCATCGTTCATCATTATTTCCATATCAGGAAAAACTACAAGCAGCAATAGACCCATTCAGTGCAATTAAGAAATTGCTGGTTCGCTATAGAACTGGGAGTGGTAAGACCCAGACTATATTCAGTATACTGAATAACTTTATACATAGTGGCGAAGACATATTAGTCATAACATGTGGTGAGTTGAAAAAACAGTTCTATCAGGATCTATATGATAGTGAAAATAAATACCCATATGCAGATGGGGTATGGGATATAAGAAAGTATTTTAGGAAGCAGGTGGAGAATACGATAAACTATTTCACAGAAAAGTTGAGTATTGAAACTCTACTGTTAGGTCAACGTGTACAATTTCATGATGGTGTCGAACTTGACCATATTACTCGTTATATTATTAATCATATGGAAGATAATCACGATCCTAGTCCCAGTGCAATGGATATATCACATGATACAGAATATACTAAATATGATATGTACTCTCATAAACATAATGATTTTAAGGACACTGTTTATGATGGTAGATTGATGATACTGACACAGGCGGAGTATTTATTAATGTTAAACACACTTAATCGAACAGACAACAAAGAGAACGACAATGTATATAATGATTTATGTCGATTAATTCCACGTAGTTTTATAAATAAGGGTAGAACCGGTTTTGATCTTGGTGACCTGAATGTGTTTATTGATGAAATACATAACCTAGAAAACGAAACAATGAATTCCGAGATGATAAATACACTCAAGACAGCAAAACGCATATATGGATTTTCAGCTACACTGAACCCCACGTGTGATATATATAAGCAGTTACTATCATTAACAGATGTTTGTAAGAATGCAACTGCCATATACAATTACAATATTAATATGCGTACACTTTGTCACTCTGCTATGGCTGTGTCCTTGGGTGAAATTAGTAGTATGATCAACTCGGCTACTGATACAAACCGTATAGTAATATGTATAGAAACCAACATGGTTACAAAATGGAGCAAAATATTGAACGACCTCAAAGTTAAACATCTTCGATATTTCAAGACAGAATTTAAACGTAGTGATAACAATGATGAAATCAATACTGAGACCGTTCGAAAATTGTGGAATGATAATAGGGACGGTTTTAATATCATGTTATTGGATATATCGAAATATGGTACCGGATTTAACATGGTTGGGGCTGATAAGATAATATGGGTAACTCTATCTGAAAGTTTTGATACATGTCAGCAGTATCTCGGTAGATTCATACGTGCATGTGATAAAAGAACGGGTCCAGTAGAGATGTTCTATTTTAAATCAGGCTTACTGAAAGGGCTAATGGCAAAACTGAAACAGAAATTTTTACAATTGACTATCACTGATGAAAACATCGCAAGTAATTGTCTCATCAATGCCAATGATAACAAAATGAAACATTGGGTAGTGTGCGATCACAAGCCAGAAAAAGCAAAACCATATATGGAAAATACTGGGTACGAGAAAAGGGAAGATGTGTATCCATTCCATATAGCCATCATACCACACCCCCCAACCACGGACTTGAGATTGTGTGGATCTAAAACTACATATATATCGATAAAACCCAATCGAGCATACCCAAGTAATGTGGGAACACACATAAGGAATGGGTATTTAGCAGAACATGCCAATATACTGGCACTATCATACATACTATATAATATGACAGATAGGTTATCTGATACACCTGTGAGAGGATATATTGAATATCTACAAAATGATCGGTTAGAGTTCACACAGGTTACGCTAGATGAGGGAACTGGTACTACACTAACTACAGCAGAAAATCCACCTAGAGCATTAATCAATAATTACAACAATCGAGACGGTGTATTATACCACCGTTCACCAAAACATTTACCAAAACACATAATAGAGCCTTTACAGCTTAGGAAATATGTATGGGTATATTTTGACGGAAACCAAACGGTTTATGCATCTCTACATCCTGGTGAATATTGGGAATACGTAGGATTAACAAGTCCACCTATATTTTCATCTAAACCACCAACAATAACACTCAGTGATGATAATAACAAAATCTCCAATTTCTTCACATATCGTCTCAGGAGAAAGGTATTTCCCACCTTATAATAAATAAACATGGGTCAAGCAATGAGTTTGTGTGATAATGAGCTGGAGCACAGATGCGTGTTGCTCGACGACCACATCGAAAAACTGAATCGCCAGATACAGACATTACGTGTAGACCTTACAGCCGCCCAAACCCTGACCGCCTGTGCGCGGGAGTCCGAGGCGGCCTGGAAGACGCGCTACAACGTGACACAGTCTAAACTCAAAACGATGTTCACGGATCCGACCATGGTCGATAACTTGCTGGTCCAGGTTAACCATGAAGACCTGGACGACTCATTCGAGCGTCGTTATATTGAAGCCATTCTACAGGCGTTGTGGGATATATATCAGATGAAATAAATACATTTTTTATTAAACAATTATCGAGTCATTTTCCATGCCACATAGGCTAGGACGACAGCCACCAGCAGACCAATGACCACCCAGAAACGGGTGTGGTCGTCGGGCTGGATGAACTCCTGGAGCAATTCAGAACTGCAGCCGCTGGCGTTCTGCTGCATGAAACGCTGCACCACGGAGGGTGTACCGGTACGGACGCGGGCACATTCTGTGGAGAAGCATTCGATGATCTTCAGAATGTCATCTTGTTCCACCTTGTCGAATTCGCTCAACGTGTACAACTGTTCGGCGGACTGCTTGGGGTTCAAGCACATGCAGCGGGGGTCGACGTAAGTTCCCGCTGCCTGGTCGAGCACCATCAACGGGCTCAACTCGGTGCGCACGAATGCCACCAAGGCATTGAACTTCTTCTCATCTTTGAATTTACTGGTGGACAGGTCATACACATCCTCCAAGAGGTCCTTGGTATGGAAGGGCACCTTGAAGACACGGCCGTCACGATCGAGCACGAGAGTGCCGTCGGGGGACATGGCTAGGATGTCACGCTCACCGGCCAGTGCGTATTTGGTAGCTTGGGGGGCATTGTCCGCCTTGACACCACCATTGACCACGATGTCGCCTACCGCATTGGTAAACTCCACGTACTTGTTGTCATGGAGCTCCACGTAGGTGGCGCCTGCGCGGTCCTCATCCGAAAAGCGCCAACGCTTCACTTCCAAATCATTACCAGTAGCTGCGATACGTAGGGCACCGTGTTCGGTAAACAAATCGTATTCGTCATCAGCATCAGGTACAGGTAGTTCGTCGAATCCATCGGGACCCATGAGCCATGTATCAGAGTTACGTTTCGGCAAGACAAGGCCGTTTTTACGTTCAACGGTATAGGCTGTGGTCGTAAACTCAGTATTAGTGTCTGCCCTGGTTTCTTTAAATGTCCTGAAAGCTTCAAAGGTGGACGTACTGTAGACAATAGAATCACCCTTGAATTCGGCACGGCGGATAGTGTATGTGCTGGTGAGGTCGCCTGACGCTGGATCCGCATGGGCTACGGTATACACATAACCGTCAGCACCAAATACGGGACCAACAAGCAACTCAGTCACTTTTTTATCATCACCAGGAGCATATGCCAATGCAGTGGTGAGTAGTGCACCATCGGTGGCTTTTAGAACATGTTGGTAGAAATGACGTGTTGTACTATCTAACCATGTGAAATAATGTTTATCCTTTACAAACACGTAGTCGGATTTCTTGTCTGCTCGGGCGAAAGGAAATTCCCCAACAGCACCATACGTCTTTTGTGTGCTTGCACGGTTACTATCGGGAGCAGCTTTACCTGTAGCATAAACTGACACCCTAAATATCGTGTTGCCGCTGGTGGTGCTGTCTTGTTGAGAGAATACGACAATATTATCACCATCACGAACAACAGTCAACTGGTGGGTGGTGGGAGTGTAAGTGAAATCATACTTCGTCTTGGTACCCAATTCGTTTCCGGAAGCATCATAAATGCGGAAACCTGCGGGGATTACCGGAGTCACACCTGAATCTGAGGTTTCTTCATCAAAGACCGCATATTGGGCCTGACCTTGGATAGGTACGGCATCTACAATATGTTCACTAAGCTCTTTGCCGAGGAGTGAGTACTTGGCATTCTCCAAGTTGTGATCACCAACTCTAACGGAGACAAGTGGTTTAGCGGGGCTGCCGGAACTTAAGAAGCGATTTACACGTAGATAGTGATGGTCATCGTGACCGGCTTGGAGTTGTTCCTTGCGGTTGTCATGCACCCTGGTATCACTTTCGTCGTGGGTTGCACCCAAAGGTGCGTCGTGGGGTGCGTCGAAGGTTCGGGTGAGAAATTCTTGTCCGTAGGGTGCACCCCAATCGTCATTGTGAATGAGTGAGGACAAATCGGGGGATTTGATATCGAGGATTTTGTCAGAGAGACTCATAGTCTTTTTTTTTAATTATGAATTTAAAATTTTTCATGGTTGGTGGTCTACATATACATATATACCAATACACTCACAGTACCGACGATGATATTCTTCCACCATCGTCCTGACTGGATCGGTTGGTAGCGTTGTCCCTTACGGACACCTTTAATGATGGTCATAATGTGCAATGCTTCCTGCATAGCAATCAAATTCACATCTACATGGGGTGACCTCAGTTCACCCACAATATCTTGCAGCTCGTCCAAATACAGATCGTTGACCTTCGACAGAATGTCTCGATGTTCGTCGTCTGCGACCGACAGATCGTCAAAAAATGACTCCACGGTGGGCACCGGTGCGGGAATGGTCGACACCAAAGGTACAGCGGCCACCGCGGGTTTAGCGGGGACAGCGGTAAACGGTGCCGGTACCGCGGGTTTAGTGGGGACAGCGGGTTGAGCGGAGGATACACTAGTGGTAAACGGCTCAACCGGCTCAGAGGGTGGTGGTATGAATGGCATAGTGAACTCGAATTTCCCGGTTTGTTTTTTACACCGTTTCAAACTAGGCAGGGTGACATCTTCTTCGGTATCGGAATCACTGTACATCTCTTTATTTATTATATCGATTCTGGCCTCACATACAAACGGGTGCACGCGCCATGTCCATCACTTTAAAATGTGAGGATAGAATTTTCGCACAACACGACGAGGCGGTGTGCTTTAAACCGAAATAATATTCGGAAACCTCGCGTGTGTCCTTCACGTGGGCTATCTTGTCCCGGGCCCCCTTACCTAATCGACCGAGTGCGAACGACCATGTGCAGAGACACTGACGGTAGTGACCGTTCAGGTAGAATATGGTTTTCATATCATGCGTACCCAAAATGGAGTTCAGACAGGAAATGTCCTGGACGTTGTCGGTGACCACGAACACGTTACTGAAGTTCCGGCTGATGTAATCGACATTACTGGCCAATTGCGCTTGCATGGTGGCGGGTAGAACGCCTCTACCCCGGTCTACCAGAAACTGGTGGGAGTCGGGATGGGAGTGCCAGAATTTCAACGTCACCTCATCATAATCTGTCATAGGCCGATCACAGGCGCCGAAAGTGTGGTACAGCACTTTACCGCTGGGGTAATCCGAAATCATGATGGCATAGGCCAGCGGAGTACATTTACTGTCACAGTATTCAAAGTCTATAGCCAAATACTTCATTTATTATTGGGTCAGAACCTTCACAATTCTGTACCAAACGCGACCGTTCTTCTCAATTCGTAGCACGGTCCCCAATGGGAAGCCGAAATACCGGGCGACGGGGTCGGTCGAGGCCAAAATCGGTAGATTCTGTATGTCGATTAGGTAACGCTGTTGCAGCACTGAGATGTCAGCCCCATCCATCATGGTGTAAACGGGCATATTATGGTGAAAAATCGCTTGTAATCGTAGTTCGGATTCTGTGAAGAATTCGATATTGTACTCGTGGGTGAGCGCACGTCTAGTCAGTGTCGCGGGGAGCTTGTTCAACGTAGAGACAATGATTATGGTCCCAGCGTCGCCGATATCATCGAGAATACCTGTAAGGGACTTCTTGGACACATTGTCGGTCAAGATGGCGGTGGCTTCAGAGGAGGTGAGGCGTGGACCGGATTCCGCAACGTCCATGTAACCCCGAGCCCTGAACAAATCCTTCAACAAGTCCATCTATAAAGTGATAGTAATAAATGGCCGAAATGGACGAGTCGAGTGTCGACTTTGATTTACAAAAGTTAAATGTTTTATTATCAAAGAAGGGTCATTGGTGCACATGCGATGACCGGACTCACAAGAACATAGCAGAAGCCGTTGGAAATGCTTGTGATAAAATGAAAGAACTTAGACTTGCTGTTACGGGTGGCGGTGGTGGTAGTAGTAGTAGTGATGGTGCGGGTGGTGCTGGTGGTAGTGGTGGTGGTGGTGGTGGTGGTGCTGGTGGTGCTGGTGGTAATAATGGGGGTAGGAGTAGGAGTAGGAGTCCGATTAGGAGGAGTAGGAGTAGGAGTAGGAGTAGGGGTAGGAGTAATGGTGGTACTGGTGGTGGTAATAATAATGGTAATAATGGGGGTGGTGGTCCACAAACAAACAAAATAGTACTAGCACCGGAGACGGCCGAAACACAATCTGTTGCACTAACATCGAAAAAGACAAAAACAAAACGACAACGTATTGATGATGATAAGCAAGATGAACATCCCAATACCAAACATCGACGCTATGATCTAACACAGGCCATGAACAATGTTTGTGATTTGTTTACACGATCACGATCACGAGATTTACTAGCAATATTACAAGACATAGAAACTGATCCGAAAGTTTACCTCGATGAGTTTAAACTCGATGATGTCACAATCGATAATAATACGCCCATTAATAGTGTATACGGTGTGACCCAGTATATTAAAAATAACATAACATATACATTGAAATATTTGCGGGTTTCCAATCCATTGCAGATGTTCAAGGAGTCGTTGATCCAGCAGTATTTATCATGTAAATCATTTCATGTACCGAGGGTAGACAAAATACAATACATGTTCAGAAGTGGAAAGACAGAAGTGGTAATGTCAATGGAGAACATCGAAACCACTGCCAAGGATTTTATCAATGAGTTACAGGTTGAACACCAAACAGATGCAATCACAGCTATGGTTAAATCCATAGCGGAAATACTTATTTCCATCAACAACGAATCAGATGTGGATTTCGTACATGGTGATTTAAATATCTCCAATATTATGAAACATAACGATGACGGATATGTGATGATAGATTTTGGTAAATCCAAATTGAAAATTGGAAATATTGAAATTGCGATGACTGACCAGTGTATCGACAATGGTGCAATCCAGAACGCTAAACGAAAATCACTTGAAGGATATAACAAATCATTTGATTTGAGGTCTCTACTGTTCAGCATTGTAGGTACATATATCGACACATTACTACCACAATGGATCAAAACTCTTACAGACGGTGATAAACTCAGCTTATGTGACAGATATGACGAAAATTTCGATCCCGTAAATATTCTCACATCTATTGGGGAGTATGAGAAACAAAAAGCAGAAGAAGAAGAGGCGAAGAAGAAATTGGAACAGAACAAAGAAGAAGAGGCGAAGAAGAAATTGGAACAGAACAAAGAAGAAGAGGCGAAGAAAGTAGATATTACAAAACAGAACACGAAGAAAGTAGATATTACAAAACATAAAAAAAAAGTTACCAATCCAACTGGCTATGGAAAATCAGTTAAAACAACTAAGAGTAAGAATACTAAGAAGAATAAATAAGAATAGGATTATCTATGGATAATGACTTATGATAGGGGATTATATCGTTCAAGGCTAGACCACAACTCCTGGAGAATTCTGAGGAATTCCATCAAATTCCGGGAAATCGTGGAATTTCCAGGAATTCTGTGAATTTCCCAGGAAATATGAGGAATTTCATGAATTTCCCAGGAAATATGAGGAATTTCATGATTTCCCAGGAAATCTGAATAATTTCATGAATTTCCCAGGAAATCTGAGGAATTTCATGGATTTCCAGGATTTTCATTGGTATCAAAATTTATTAATAAAAACACATCACAACTCAAAAAACCATGGAGGAGTTGCAAGCAGGAGTGGACTACCTGTTTTCACAAAACACCATCGACGTCTCCAGACTTGAGTTGCAGGATGCCAAAGACCTCACCTCACTGCTCACCAGCATATTGTGTCCTACGAATGTCGTTTTTCAAGATTTCGGTTCGAGGTTCAACGTGATATTCCAGTCGATAGACCATATCAACACGCGGTTCAAGCTTCTATCGGCACTGGTCGTCAACCTGCACGCCAAACTATCGCCAGACCACGAAGACGAAGTCGCCAACCTCGAAGACTGCAACCAGGCGTTATTTTCGGCACGGGAGTCCATGATCTACACCTATCGGGTCATGTCCATTGGCCGATCGGACCTCAAAGCGTCTTTACCCCAAACCCGAATGGCCGAATTCTTCGCCCCTGTCGTCGAGGAAGATTTCAAAAACCACCAGAAGCTCATCAAATACTACCTGGAGCAGTGCCGCCTACACAACTTGCGCAAAAAAGACGGCGTTTTGTACCGACCGCTCATGATCGACGACCATTTCACATACCACTACCAACTTTATACGGAAATCGACAAGTTCCTTTACAGCGCCATCTACCCCACCAGCGTCAATGTCCAGCTGTTTAACTGGCTGACCGAAAAGGCTACCACCACAGGAATCTGCACGAAGTACCTCGACAATTGTCTCGAGGACAGCCTACCATCGCTAGTGCGCAATCGCCATCTTTTCTCGTTCCGTAATGGGCTGTTCAACGCGTTCGATAACTGTTTCCACCTCTACGGAGACTCAGACCTCACCAACCGCGACCTATCCATCCACTTTATCGACCAAGACTTCACGGTGCACGAGTACGGCGACGACCCGATGACCATCCCGACCCCCGAAGTCGACAAGATCTTGCTCTCACAGAAACTCGACCAGACACATATGTTATGGGTCTACGCGTTCATCGGCCGGCTGGTCTTCGCGCTCAACACCCTCGACTCCTGGCAGACAGTTCCGTATTTTTTGGGCGTGGCTGGCTCCGGTAAGTCGACGCTCCTCAATCTGGCGTCCAAATTCTGGTCGAAAGTCGACGTTGGTAGTATCATGACGGAATCGCAGCAAACGTTTCAACTGGAACACCTCTACCAAAAACTCGTGTATTTTGGACTGGATATCGACAACAAGTTCAACCTCTCACAGACAAGATGGTACCTATAACATACTATCCCTAATAACCCTAATAAACCTAATAACAACCCTAATACCATAATCTGTCAGGAACTCGATGGTGACCTCTGAGACTATCTCTATTGAGGTACTACTACTACTTACCATATCGACTATAATAACTCTAATAACCCCACCATTTACCCTAATTTTTCAGAGGAAGCACAAGATAGCAGTTGAAGTCACATGGGACATACCAGGGGCGTACGCCGGCAACGTGCTACCCAAGTACAACGATAATGGGGGCTCATTCTCCCGACGACTGTTCGTGATACCGTTCAACCACGCTATCACCAAGTCTGACCCGGATTTGTTTCGACGATGTGAAATGGAATTGGGCGCGTTTCTTGCCAAGTGTGTCGCCTGCTACCACCACGTCACCGCCAAGCATGCCAAGCAGGGGTTGTGGGACAAGGGTGTACTGCCTGAAATTTTCCACGAAGCCCGCCGGAACGTCCAGAAGCTGTCGAACACCGCGCTGGCATTCATGACCAATCCAAATTACATTCAAACGGGTGAGGATTTCGTATGTGACGAAGTCGATATTCTCAACAAATACAGCGTATACTACAGATCGCTTAACGCCCCCTCAGGACAGATGTCATTGTTCGAGCCGAATAACCTCAATATTTATATGTTACATGGTATAGAATTGATTACTATCGCGGATCGCGATGATATTTCACATACTTATATAGTGGACGGTGCAGTTATCACGTTTACTACTGGCAGATATTTCAAGGGCTGTAGACCTACCGCTGTGTGAGTAGAGATGACAGGGGAATTATTCCTTTGGACGGGTAAAGTGTCACCGAATCGACATTGGATGTACCTCCTGGAATATCTGGTGTTATATTAGGCACAACGATGTCACCCAACTGGGGGAATGGTGCTAAATTCGCATTTAATCTAAATTCTTCAATAGAAATACCATTATCAGTAAAACGTGACAGCGTATACCTCGACTTCGCAGGCACGATATCGGACGAACCGTACGTGTGATTGACATAATTTGTGAACATACTAAGCGATGATATTTTCGTGTCGATCACAAACCGCAACGCACATGATAGGCTACAAAATACCCCAGTTACAGTCCAACGATCGCCATGTCGTTTAACGGGTACGTGGCATATATTGCTAGTAAAAATATGTGTGCAGTGGTAGCATGCTTTCGACATTTTATTTATTAAATAAAACACACCATGATTAAAATTATCATCGTGGTCATTCTCTCGGTTGCAATCGCTGCATTAATTTTAAGGTCATCCCGTCTTGAGAAAACACAGCGGGAGATCACTGAGGAGGCGATTCTGCAAATTAAATTGGCGTCAGAGTTAGCACACACATCGACGAAATCCACAAGTCCACTTTTGTCACTGATGTATATTACTCGTGCGTCACAGATTCTTAACAGCGTTGGAAACAGTGCTGGATTGGATACATTGGCTGTCAGGAAATCACTTAAAACTCAACAAGAACATGTATTAAATTCGATATACAAACATTACCCGAAAATCAGACCATCATCTGTTTTTAATGAGCTGTTACTATAAATGGTAGGCCAGTGGTAAGGTATTATAGACCTATAGTCATCTGGTAGAATTTTACCAGTGTGCGCGTTAACTCTTAAGGTGTAAGACATTATTGACTCGTTGGGTGGGTCGGGGTGTTTCAACCCTAACACATGTCCGATCTCGTGTAATATAACATTATATATATTACCAGCAAATTCCAATCTATCGGAGTCAATTTCGACTTCTATTATTCCGTCTGTTTTGAATCTAGTGAGACCTGGATTATTAGGGTTGTCTGCCTGTAAATCAATTGTGCTCACACCGGTCAGATTTTCTGGACATGTGTTAATGATATTCAGATTGGTGAACAATTGCCAATTATGTGTGGCAGTTTGTAATAGAGCCGTCAGTATTAAATTCGGTGCACCCAGCAGACATAGTGTGACTGCAGAATTCATTTATTTTAAATAAAATCGTGCAATAATAAAATGTGTGACATCTCAAAATTTCAAGACGGGTACAAGAAATCGTCCACATCAGCATTACGGGAAATACAGAATGGACAAAAAACATCTCATTGGATTTGGTGGGTGTTACCAACACCTCCATATATATCCCAGGGGATTGAGATTGGTTCATCCATCAATAAGAAATATGCAATTCGTACAGATTTAGAAGTGGTTGCGTTCTTGTGGGACCCCATTATTCGTGAAAAATATATTCAGCTCATTCAAGCAATACTTAATCAGTGCAGTAGGGGGAGATCTTTACCGTCATTAATGGGGAACGATTCCGTCAAATTGAATTCGCACATACGTCTGTTCACCCGTGTCGCAAAACGCATCAACGATGTGGAAATTCTTGGGATTCTCCAACTTTTTCCAGTCCTTTGTGAGTGTCAACAATGAAAATTTTAGGATTTTCTGATAGAAAGTTGAATGGAAATCGAGTGGACAATTCTGTACTTTGAAAACATTTTCAAACTTTTGATTCGGATGTCTTCAGAATATTTTTCAAATATCGAGTGGTCACTTGTTGAGATATTTCGAACTAGTGGCCATTTGGGCCTCGAAAATACATCAACTAATTAACTTTCTGATAGAAAGTTGTATGAAAATTGGCCACTTTAGACTCAACATCTTGAGTCTATAGTGACCGCGAAAAAAAGAGGTACTTCTCCGGATTCCTAGAAATACGTGGTCACGAACTTTGAACTTTTGAAAATAAAACCCGGATTCTGATTTTATTTTTCCTAATTGAATTCTCTGATAGAAAGTTATATGAAAATCGAGTGGTCACTTGTTGAGATATTTCGAACTAGTGGCCATTTGGGTCTCGAAAATACCTCAACTAATTAACTTTATGAAAGAAAGTTGTATGAAAATTGGCCACTATAGACTCAACATCTCGAGTCTATAGTGACCGCGAAAAAAAGAGGTACTTCTCCGGATTCCTAGAAATACGTGGTCACGAACTTTCGAAAATAAAAACCGGATTCTACATTATCCAGACATTCTGAAATTCCCGGAATTTCATATCATTTCCTGTGATTTCCTAGCATTTCCCGGATTTCCTGTGATTTCCTGGCATTTCCCGGATTTCCTGTGATTTCCTGGCATTTCCCGGATTTCCTTGGATTTCCTGTGATTTCCTGTGATTTCCTGGAAATTTTAGTCTAAGACGCTTTCGAAAATTGCACCAATCGTAAAAATAATATCTCATCACAATTCATGGCCCCAGTGATGAAGCGCAAGAGGAGAAACCATACGTGCCGCCATCCAGGGTGTGTCAAGGTCTTTACATGTGCCAGTGAATTGAAGAGCCACCGAACAGTCCATAGTGACCAACGACCGTTCTCCTGTTCGCATGATGGATGTAATAAGGCATATAAGCGGGCTAAGACTCTGAAGAAGCACCACAAAGTACACAGTAACCAACGACCGTCGTATCCATGCACATATGATGGATGTGATAAGGTGTTCCTACAAGCTGATTATCTAAATATACATGAGCGTATTCACACTGGTCAACAAGAACTGTACCAATGTACATTTGATGGTTGTGATAAGTGGTTCACTCGACCCGGTAGTCGGAATCGTCACGAGCGTATCCACGATAATGATCGCCGGTACAACTGTACCTACGATGGGTGTATTAAGGAGTTTAGACGTGCCGAGACGTTGAAGATCCATGAGCGGATTCATACGGGGGAAAAATCGTTTCCGTGCACATATAGTGGTTGTAATAAGTTGTTTCGACGAGCCGATACTTTGGAGATCCATGGTCGAATTCATACCGGAAAAAAGGGATATTTATGTACCACAGTTGGATGTGGAAAACCGTTTAGGACATCGAGTCAACTCACGGATCATAATCGGATTCATCACACCCATGAGAAGCCGTATTCGTGTGACCAGCCTAATTGCGACTACACTTCCAGCTCGTCCACTGGTCTAATATCACACAAGATATCACATTCTTCCATCCGACCTCATCTGTGTACACATTGTGGAAGATCGTTCTCTAGACTCGGTTACATGAAGACGCACGTGAAACTGCACGAGGAGAGAGCGAACTACAAGTTTCTATGCATTATGGTTGATTCCGCCTTCGAAGTCTTCGCGCCAAACCAAGGTTCCATCGCCTGCGACATCCGCTGCAAAACACAACGCCATCTAGACTACCACATTCAAGCCTTCCACACCCCTGCCGGAATTGCCCATAAACTCAAGAGTGAGGCTCAACTAGCTGCATTCTTCAAAGAAAACAAAATCCCATTTGACCAGGATTGGGACAATGAAATCCGCTCAGACCCCACCTGCTACAAATTCACACAAGGCAACGTATCTGCTCGACTGGACTTTCATCTGCTCGTGATATCCAGCATTCTCAAGGCGTTTGTGGTGTTTGGCAACGATGAATATTGCCACCGACGTTATAAATGTGACTTCGAAAGATTATATAATATCGCCGCATCCCTGGAAGCACTCAACCAGAACCTCCCTCTGGTGTACATTCGCTTCAATCCACATTTCTACCGGAAAGATGGAGTGATGTACGACCAGAGCTTGCCTGAGGCCCACGCACGCATTCTCACCGTACTACAACAGTTGGAGAGCGGCGAAATCACCATCAACCCCAATGGGGTCTCCCTTATCTATATTAATTACGACTGCACCACTATCGATGGTAAGCTGGTAGTAAATGTATTGCAAGAT
>Ga0308011_10000622_pt1 | contig 18340 bp, 15 predicted proteins | sample Neamet177_FD_203144 | JGI IMG/M metagenome (GOLD analysis project Ga0308011, IMG submission 203144) | Marine microbial communities from water near the shore, Antarctic Ocean - #177 | ecosystem: Environmental > Aquatic > Marine > Unclassified | place: Southern Ocean | collected 2014-07-25 | reverse complement strand
CATGGCTCCTCTCTTTCCAGCACTCAATCCGAAGTGTACAACGCTTGTAGATCGACTTCCTTCAAGAGGTATGGATAATCCTGCAGAGGCTCTCCAGCCACTTAATTGTATGCCCTCGTATTCTATAGGGTATGCATCTAGAGCCAACCCGGCTCTGTATGTTGAACGTGTTAATGCTGAACTATTATTCCCACTATTTTTAGGGGATAATGTTAGTCCTACAGATGTTCTAGTGGATTTTGCCCAGTTTGCTTTAGAGCCTAAGAAGTCAATTTGCTCATCTCCTTCAAATGCAGTCCAGTCTTCAGACATGTAGTCAGCTGCAATTAATAATTTTCTACCACTTTTGGAATCAAAGACTATGGATCCACCCGCAGTCCATCTAGACGGCAAAACCCCCTCACCCTCATAGTCATTATAAAAAGTAGTGTCTATTACGGTCTCTACACTACTGAGGAATTGAACGGTTTCCACGATCTTTTTATAATCAGTGTAAATTCTAGATGTGGGCGAGTAAGTTGCTCCAAAGTAGAGTGTGGTTGAACCATCAAAATTCTTGTCTGCATCGTATTTGGCCCATAATATTTGAGAAGCTTGAATTCCAAATAATGCTCCCAATGACCGATGTCTCATCGATGCTCTAGTTCGGTTATCCAAAGGAGTGCTATCAAAGATGTCTAATCGCCCTGTTTGGATTACCTCACCAAATAAATAATCAATTTGCGCACCTAAGAACAGTGTGTGGTTAGTCACAAGCACAGAGTCAGAATCTCCTGCAGACACCCACTTTTTACCTTTAAATCCGCGAGCTAATCCCAGATAACTTTTAGCTGTACCACCTGACCCGTCATACTGTTCCCTTGTAGTCCCCACTATTGCGTCCTCGTAAGTTCTACTCACATTATATCCCATACCTGTATTCGGAAGCATCCCGAAACTCACTGCGTATTTTCCTCCAACCCTTTTCACGACAACGCTTATTGCGCCAGGTGTGCCACTATTTACCGTGGCAGTAGAATCACCTTCTTCCATTTTAGTGAGCGTAGATTGAAGAGAGGTTTGGAATGTGGTGTTGAGACATCCCGCAGCTGATGCTGGTTGATATGGATTGATAGTAAATCCATCTACTATCGGAGAACTAACACCTCCCATTAATAATTGTGGGGTAGATATAATGTGTGTCGGTAATCCCATAGCAAACCTCGACCATGGTGAGGGTTCGGTGTCCTGGGCTGATAAATGCAATGACACTATTATACAAGCTGTAATTGCTATTAATTTCTTTAGTTCAGTCACTTTGTAAAATGATGTAATAACGCGTTATACCCTTTTAAGGTCAAATTTGAGTCTGCAAATTTCGTGTTTACTTGGCCGAGTTCCAAGTTATTACTGCTACCTCCTGTTAAAACCACACCTAGCTTAGGATAAGCTTGTTTTAGCCTCAGCCATACTCCGGTAATTTCAGCACTAACTCCTCCTCTCGCACCTTCAATAAGTGCTTCTTCAGTAGATAATCCCAGGCCACTAATTTTTAAGTCATTTTCAACAAGAGGTAAATCTGCCGTTCCTTCAGACATAGACTTTAGTCTCATATTCACCCCAGGAGAAATAGTCCCACCATGATGCATCCCGTCCACTACTAAGTCTATTGTCAAGCACGTGCCAGCATCTACCGCGAGCCAAGCCTTAATCTCTTCAAACTCACTTAGCAGTTCTCGTTGAATTGCGTAGGAGTTGGCGATTCTATCAGTACCCAGTGATCCGGGATTTTCAACCTTAGTATTTAATGGGTGGTTATCGCCACGCTTAAATTCGATAACCTTACACTGAGTGATACTTGTGAGTTCTTCAGCTAGAGTAGTGCTCCAAGATCCTGAACCGGTGAGAAGAATGTTATTTGGTTTCGACTTAGGCAGCACGGTTACGTCCCACGTATTAAAATCCATAGATTCGACAAGGATATCTTCTTCAAAGACACCTATTTTCCAGCGTGTATTCCCGCGTTCTATGATCCAACTTAATCCCATTTAACGGTTCTCATTAGATGTTCAGTATCGAATAAGAGTCTTCTCACGACGGGCGATGTACTATCGGCATTTACACTCGTACTGAAGTATAACGACCCTCTAAGAAAATGCTTGGAGCTGTCGGTAACAAAGAATTGTATAGGTGTTGCTACGGGACCGCCTAGATGATATAGGACTCCATAAATCCCAGCCTCCTTATCATTAACACGTATACGACTAATCCCGTTTGCTTTCGCTTCATGGTCGAAAACAGATTCCTCAGAATCATTCATCAGAGAAGTTAGGTTTCCATTTATCTCGACTCCTGTACAGTGAAATCGTGCATTGTACTCTGGAAAACTTAAGTTAAACCAACATGTATTACCACCCTTTTCATTTTTAACATTTTCGAGGAGTGAGTAAACCGGCTTTTCAATAATAAGGCCACAGTGTGTTGAATCCATCTCGAATTCAACTTCGGGCATTGTGATTCTGAAATACCCTTCTGGCTTGGGTATAGAGGGTGTATTGCATTGCGTCATGCCTAACACCGCCCCTATAAGTATGTATGTGAGTTTATTCACTACGAACTGGGTAGGGAGAGGATTTCGATTTTTACCCGTTCAAGCTTTCTGTCGTCCCCCGCATCAACCATGAGTTTTACGTTTTCAAATAAAACGCTGTCGCCATTTTTAGGAATACTACCTGCTTGTTCGATAATAAACCCACCTATTGTATCACTTTCCCCCTTAGCCTCTTCCCACAGCTCGTCGTCGAGTTCTAAAATCCGGTAAAAATCTACTAGAGGGGTTTTTGCTTCCATAATGTAGGTGTTGTCGTCAAGACGCGAGAAGCTGAGTTGTTCTACATCAAACTCATCTGTAATGTCACCCACTATTTCCTCGAGTACATCTTCTAGAGTTATAAGCCCGCTTGTCCCTCCGTATTCATCAACAACTATGGCCATGTGAACCTTCCTCTTTTGAAATTCCTTCAGCAGGTCGTCTATCATCATATTCTCCGTGATGAAGTAAGGTTCTCTCAGAAGCGCACTCCATGCAGCTGTTTCTAGCTCTAGCAATGGAATCAAGTCCTTAATATGCAGGACACCGACAACTTCATCCATGGATCCTTTGTGGATGGGGATTCTGGTGAAACCACTTTCTATAACCGCATTTCGGAGCACCTCCCAAGTCTCATCGATGGAAAATGATTTAATGTCGGTTCGAGGAGTCATTATTTGTTTCGCGTCCTTATCCCCGAATTTAATAATTCTCTCCAGAATTTCCTTTTCCTCAGCAGTACGCCCTTCATTGTCCGTAAGTTTAATGGCTTTAGAGAGCTCGTTTACAGATAGTTCGTTCGAGGTTTGTAATATCCGTCTATCAAGTCTTTCTCCTATCATTACTAATGGCTTCCAAAAGGGCGTGAGTCCTTTCTGGAGGATAATTAGTGGGCCAGACATCATTCTGCTCACCTTTAAGTTGTGAGTGTTTGCGTATAATTTAGGGATTACTTCTCCGAATAGAACTAAGATTAAAGTTATTCCGATGATGTTTATTCCGAAAATTATCCACTCGTCCTGTATCCCGAAAGTTCTTATAAACTCCTGTGTTTTAACTGTCGCTATAAGGATAATAGCAACGTTAATGAGATTGTTTAAGACAAGTATTGTTGCTAATAGGTTCCGGGGAGCTTCTGTTTCGTTAGGAGTTCTAAGCAGCTTAAGTACCATGCTAGAACTCTTCTTCTCGTCGTTTTCTAGATCCTCTAGATCCTTTGGTTTTAAGGAGAAAAATGCAACTTCAGAACCAGAAATTAGAGCGCTACATATTAATAGTAACCCGATAAGTAGAATAGAAAGAAGATAGGGGCCCATTATTAGAATGGCATAGAGTCAGAATTTGTCTGCTGAGGCATTGCTGGAGCCTCAGGCTTCGTCTGCTCAGATGGTGCATTATTAGTATTGCTATCCTTTCTGTCGAGCATCTGCATAACATCTGCAACTATTTCAGTTGTGTATCTTGTCTGCCCTTGCTTATCCTCCCACTTTCTCGTTTTAAGTTTTCCTTCGAGGTAAACCAAAGCTCCTTTTCTCAGATATTTCTCAGCTGTTGTAGCCAGCCCTCTCCACATAATAATATTATGCCATTCGGTTTGGGTTACTTTTTCACCTGAAGTTCTATCTTTGTATGTCTCTGAAGTAGCTAAAGAGAATGAACAAACTGGAATTTCGTTCTGGGTATATCTGATTTCCGGATCGCGGCCCAAATGCCCTACGAGTGTTACTTTATTTATGCCTGCCATAGCAGCGAAGGTATGGATTCTGATAGCTATTTTATATTCTTTGTGCATAAATGTCATTATGCGTTTCATTTTCAATTGAATAAGCGTATTTTTGCACCCCAAATAACTGGGATTCTAAGATATTTCTATTCTAGAGTATTATACTTCAAGCAACTACACAAAGACTATGACTAAAGCAGACATCGTTAGCCAGATAGCAACAAAGACAGGAATGGAGAAGCACGATGTGCAAATCACCGTTGAGGCGTTTATGCGTACAGTACGCGATAACGTAGAGACAGGAGAGAATGTTTACTTAAGAGGTTTCGGTAGCTTTATAGTTAAGACTAGAGCAGCTAAGACTGGAAGAAATATTTTAGCTAAAAAATCTATCCGAATTCCAGCTCACAACATTCCAGCTTTTAAGCCGGCGAAAGAGTTTTTGGAGAACGTGAAAACTAAAGTTGCTGTAGAAGCATAAGATTAATGCAACTCAAGCCTACCACTATATTAGTAATGTCAGTAGCCGTAATCTTTTCGGTTGCACTTGTAATGTGTGATCGCATGCCAGAATCTTCTGTGCCTGTAGATTCAACTGCTACAGAAGATGTAACTAGTGAGGTAACTAGTGAGTTAACTAGTAATGTAACTGCGACAGTGTCTGGCTCTTTAGACATTTCAGATGCAGACAAGGCTATTGATGAAGCAATTAAAACTATTGACGCTGGTGTAGCTCCAATGCAAGGCATACTTGTATTGTTGGAACTTGCTGATGCTGATGAACCTAATGTAAGAGCTAATTATCTTCTGGGTAAGTTTGGTATACAGTCAGGTCAAACAGAGAAAGCTATTGCAAGATTCACCAAGGTTATAGAATTAGACCCGAATTTAGGTAATGCGTATTTTTATCTCGCTCAATGCTATGAAGCAATGGGGAGAAAAGAAGATGCATTACAGACTTATAAGACTTATTTACCTCTATCTATAGACACTATAGTGTCGAAAAGCGTAGAGACATTTATTAACAGATTGGAATTCGATACCAAAGTGGCTGTCGACCCTAACACCTAAATACATTATCATGCCAAGCGGAAAAAAGCGCAAGCGTCATAAGATGTCAACTCACAAGAGAAAGAAGCGTCTACGTAAGAATCGTCACAAGAAGAAGAAGTAGATAGCTGTATTCACCTTTTATTAGGTGTTTAGCTATGTGCATCTTTTTCGCCTAGTTTTCTAGGCTAAAATTCTCGTACGTTGAAGTCAGAATTGATAATTAATTCAACTTCTAATGGAGTTGAAATTGCCGTCCTTGAGGAAGGTAAGCTCGTAGAGCTGCACCGTGATCCAGGAGAAACATCCTACAGAGTAGGAGACGTCTACCTGGGCCGGGTAAGGAAAGTGTTGCCTAATCTTAACGCTGGGTTTCTCGACGTGGGATATGAGCGAGACGCGTTTCTACATCACAGTGATCTAGGAGCTCAGTTTAAAACTTTCCAAAAGTGGAGTAAGCTTGTTATAGCTGGGAAACACCCTGTGTCTAAGATTGACAGGTTTAAGAAGGAAGCGGATATTGATAAGAAAGGAAAGATGCAGGACTATGTCAGCTCTTCTCAACTTATCATGGTTCAAGTTTCGAAAGAACCTATTAGCTCTAAAGGCCCTAGGTTATCTGCAGACATTACTATTCCAGGTAGATTCCTTGTGTTAGTTCCTTTCTCTGATAAAGTAAATATGTCTCGAGAGCTCAGAAATGAGAAGGAAAAGAAAAGACTTAAGAGCTTGATTCAGAGTATTAGACCTCCAGGATTTGGAATCATAGTACGAACTGTAGCGGAAGGAAAAAGATCTGCGGATTTACACAGTGATCTTTCTGATTTGATGAAGCGTTGGGAGGAGCTATTTAAAGGCTTGAAGGTAGCTAAGCAGGGAAAGAGAATACTAGGAGAGCTTAATAAGACAAGCACGGTATTGAGAGATGCTCTCAGACCCGAGTGCGAACTCATCAGAGTAAATGACGAGAAACTAGCTGGCGAAGTAAAGAGTTACTTGAGCAGTATAGGTTCCGACAAGGTGGATATGGTAAAGACATCTATGGATAAGGACTTGTTTAACACTCTATCCATTCACAGACAGATAAAAGCAACTTTCGGTAAGAAAGTAAATCTCCAAAGTGGTGCATATCTTATTATCGAGCAGACAGAAGCTATGTTCGTTATCGATGTGAATAGTGGAGGTCGTAAAAAAGGAGCTACTAGCCAAGAAGAAAACGCACTACAAACGAATCTTGAGTGTGTTGAAGAAATCGCAAGATTATTGAGGCTGAGAGATATAGGTGGAATCATCTGTATTGACTTTATCGATATGGCGAAGCGCGAGCACAATAAGCAACTTACTGATGCTATGAAGGCCGCTATGAAGAGTGATAAGGCAAAGCACAATATTGCTCCACCGAGTAAGTTCGGTGTTATTGAACTCACTCGCCAACGCGTAAGAGATGTGGCTGTAGTCCAAACCCAAGACAAATGTCCGTCTTGCAACGGAACTGGAAGTGTCCAGGCTGCTATTTTAGTTACCGATACTATTGAGTCTAGTCTTAATTACTTTTCTAAAGGTGAGGGAATTAAGCAGGTAACTATGCTTGTACATCCTATGTTAGAAGCTTTTTTAGTTAAGGGAGAGCCAGCAGGATTTTTGAAAAACTTCATGAGTTCTTCTTCTATTAGGCGCGCTTGGGAGACGAAGTATTCTATTAAACTAGATCTAGAATCTAATTCGTCAGTCGAGATTCTTCAGTACACTATTTTCGATAGTGAGGGTAAGGAGTTGTCTGTATAATTACTTTAAACGTTCTGGTACCGGTATATCCTTAGGGTAGCAAATAAAGTGTTTCGTAACGATTCTACTTAGGTTTTCTAGTGTCATATTATCGTTCGCTTCTGCAAAATCAATAACACTGCCGTCTTTCGTTTTTATTAGTATCCCGTCTTTAGTGTAGGCCTGGTTATTTACCGAACCTGTCGTCACGAAATATTCTGCCTCTTCTGCGGACATTCCTAATGAGGAAATAATCACGGCCTTCCTTTCAGCTACATCCTCTTCCGAGAATTCTTCCTTTCGAAGTTCTATCCTGAATAATTTCCTATCTAGCAGCCTCGAGCTTAACGATGATAGAACATCATCATCATGTGATCTCCACGCCTTCATAGAACTCAGAATATCTGAGTCATCGAGGTCGCAGAATTTATCAAGTACAGTAGTGTCTGATGAGAAGCTCGCGTTATCGTATTTGTTATTAAGAAATGCGGATAGAGCTGGGGTAGCAAAAAGATTATCGTCATTAAGACTTTTAGCTCTTTTCAGAACTAACATCAACATGTGTTCAGCACTTAGCACTGTTCGGTGCAAGTACACCTGCCAGTACATCAATCTTCTCGCGACGATGAATTTCTCGATGCTGTATACACCCTTCTCCTCTATTACGAGTCTGTCATCGACAACGGATAGCATTTTTATGATGCGGTTACTTCCGACCTTTCCCTCAGTTACTCCCGAGTAGAAACTATCTCGAGCGAGATAGTCTAGCCTGTCCATGTCTAACTCGCTAGATACTAATTGGTGGAGGAATGTCTTATGGTATTTATTCTGAAAAATGGCTATAGCCATATCGAGCATGCCGTCGAACTCTTTGTTGAGGCGCTCCATTATTAATGTGCTGATATCCTCGTGATGTAGCCCTTTTACTATGCTGTTCTCTAGCGCATGACTGAATGGACCGTGCCCTACATCGTGTAGTAGTATAGCGAAACACGCTGCTTCGTCTTCATCAGGTGAGATGTCTATCCCTTTAGATCGGAGTGAGTCAATAGCTTCTTGCATTAAAAACATTGAGCCTATAGCATGGTGAAATCTATTGTGGACTGCTCCGGGATAAACAAAGTGGCTGAGTCCGAGTTGGCTTATCCTTCGTAATCGCTGTACATACGGGTGATCCATGAGCTCTAAAGCCCTAGCGTGCCTTAGAGTTACGAACCCGTAAACAGGGTCATTTATGATTTTATGGCGATTTGATTTAGACATGAAGTCAAGATACGAAACGAGTGTGAACTTCGTTTATGTTTCTTTGTAATCAATTCGAAAGATACTTTAGAGCATGACGAGACAGCCACATATACTTTGGGCAGATGATGAAATAGATATGCTCAAGCCGCATATTATATTTTTGGAATCTAAAAACTATACTGTTACTGGTGTCAATAGCGGGGTGGAAGCCCTTGAGGAGGTCGAGAGAAATATTTTTGATGTAGTGTTTTTAGATGAAAACATGCCTGGCATTAATGGTATTGAAACATTGCAAAGGATTAAGGAGATGAAACCTCACCTTCCCGTTATAATGATCACAAAAAGCGAGGAGGAGCATATAATGGAGGAGGCGATAGGTTCGAAAATCAGTGATTATTTAATCAAGCCCGTCAACCCTAACCAAATCCTGCTCGCAGTTAAAAAGCTTCTCGATGGTAAACGTCTTCTCAGTGAGAAGGCTATGATGGATTACCAAAAAGAGTTCAGAACCATAGGTATGAAGCTCATGGATAGGATGGATTTAGAGGATTGGTATGATGTGTATGGCCGCCTTGTGTATTGGAATCTCGAACTCACGAAGTCTGATGACGACAGCATGCAAGACGTTCTAGAAATGCAATTCGAGGATGCTAATAGGCAGTTCGGGAAGTACGTGGAGAAGAACTATGAATCTTGGATAGCAGCAGGAGATGATGTGGGCCAGGACGGTATCCCATTGCTATCTCACCGATTGTTGCCACATTATTTACCTGAGGCTATTGCTACTGCAGATGGTCGCCCAGTTTATCTGGTGGTGATTGATAATCTCAGGTTAGACCAGTGGAAATCTATAGAGCCACTTCTCAAAGATAGCTTTACAATAGAAAAGGATGAGACGTATATGAGTATTCTGCCTACGGCAACGCAGTATGCAAGGAACGCTCTTTTTGCGGGGATGATGCCAGCTGATATTGAAAGAATTACTCCACAATGGTGGAAATCTGAAGAGGATGAGGGTTCTAAGAATCAATTCGAGGAGAAGCTGCTAAACAACTTGCTCGAGCGATTAAGAATTGAAGGGAAGACAAGTTACCATAAAGTCACTAATCATACAGCTGGCCGTAAACTACTGGACACTTTCCATGAAACGAAAGGGGAGGTTCTTACTACAGTTGTCTATAATTTTGTGGACATGCTGAGTCATGCACGTACAGATATGGACATGATAAAGGAACTCGCAGATGATGAAGCCGCTTATAGAAGTCTGACCTTAACGTGGTTTGAGCACAGTGCGCTAAAGGACTTGCTGGAAAAGATGGCAGAGGCTGGTGGCCGCGTAATTATAACGACTGACCACGGAACCGTTAAAGTAAATAACGAGGTAAAAGTAAGGGGAGACAGAAGTACTAATAGTAACCTTAGATATAAGACGGGTAAGAACTTAGGTTATGATAAGAAGGATGTTTTTGAGGCTATGGAGCCGGGTAGGTTTGGGCTTCCAAAACAAAACATCAGTTCTGGATACATTTTCGCAAAGGATAGAGATTTCTTCGTTTATCCGAATAACTACCAGCAATTCGTGAAGTATTTCAAGGATACTTTCCAGCACGGTGGAGTGAGTCTAGAAGAGGTAATAGTTCCATTTGCGATTTTAGATTCGATGACTAAGTGATGGAAACTCTACTCCAGATTTCTGAGTTCCGAGAGGATGAGTTAGCTGATGTTGTAGCTAAAATTGCAGCTCACCTTCCCTCTCATGGAATCGTTGCGATACAAGGCGAGATGGGAGTAGGCAAGACAACTTTAGTCAAGCGATTATGTTCTCATTTAGGGATAGAAGACGAGGTGAGTAGTCCTACTTTCGGGATTGTAAACGTGTATAAAGGAATACCTCAGCAGATAAATCATATCGACCTGTACAGGCTTAAAGATGCAGAGGAAGCTGAGACTGCCGGGGTTTTCGATGTGTTGCAGGGCGAGGGGCTTTCCTTAGTCGAGTGGCCTGAGAGAATAGCGGATGAATTAGAGGGAGAGGTCCTGGTTTTAACAATAGAACTATGTGAAAAGTTTATGCACGAAGGTGGAAGAAGACTGACTTTACAACGACCTTAGTATTCTAATCACGAAACCATGGCTTCAGAAAGGAAAGGAATTAAAGCTCTAGCTAAAGAGGCATCGCTATTGCCACAGGAGGAACTGCTACAACTTCTCGCTGGTCAGTCCGATCTTACCATAGGTATCCCCAAGGAAACTAGTCTTCAGGAAACGCGAGTTGCACTTGTTCCAGAAGCTGTAGCCCTATTGGTGGCTCATGGTCATCAGATCATAGTAGAGTCCGGAGCAGGAGAGTCAGCATTTTTCTCTGATATTGAATACAGTGAGTCTGGAGCTAGGATAAGTCGTGACAGGAAGGAGGTGTTTCAATCGGGTTTAGTGCTTAAAGTAGAGCCGCCTTCTTTGGAGGAAGTTAAGATGATGGGCATGGGAGTGACTTTGATAAGTGCACTTCAGCTAAGTGTCCAAAACGAAAAACTCATTAGCACTCTCAGTGCAAAGAAAATCACAGCTATAGCTTGGGATTACATCAAGAATAAAAGTGGTCTATTTCCTTTAGTTCGCGCTATGAGCGAAATAGCGGGTAACACTTCTATCCTCCTTGCGGGTGAACTTATGGCTGGTCCCGGTGGGCGTTCTACCATGCTGGGTGGTATTAGTGGTGTGAGGCCTAGTACGGTTGTGATTATCGGAGCTGGTACCGTAGGAGAATTTGCGGCGAGAGCTGCGATAGGGCTTGGTGCTCAGGTGAAGATTTTCGATAATCGACAGCATAGGCTTGTGAGGATTCAGCAGAGTTTAGGCCAAAGGGTTTGGACTTCAACCATACAGCCATCAGTATTAAACGAAGCCTTGCGCACAGCCGATGTCGCTATAGGTGCATTGCGAGGTGACAGTCAGCGCTCCCCTATGGTGGTCAGCGAAGCCATGGTCAGCTCTATGCGAGATAAGAGTGTCATAATCGATGTCTGCATCGACAGGGGAGGATGTTTCGAAACCTCACGAATAACGAGCCACGAATCTCCCACCTTCACAGAGCTAGGCGTTATACACTACTGCGTCCCTAACCTCGCAGCTAACGTTAGCTCCACAGCTAGCCAAGCTCTCAGCAATATCCTTGCCCCCTTCTTACTCAGCATAGCCCAAGACGGTGGCGTTGAATCCGCAGTCCGTGGCTCTAACATGATCCGCTCTGGCGTGTACATGTTCAAAGGCACACTAACACATGCCGGCATAGCCGACGAAAAAGGCCTCCCCTTTACCGACCTCGACCTCTTGCTCGGTAACTACTAGTTCACTTACCACCGACGGCTTTTCTAATCTCGTGCAGCTTGAGAAGTGCTTCGAGAGGGGTAAGGTTGTCAATGTCAATATCGAGTAGTTTATCTCTCACGCCTTCAAGTGCTGGGTCGTCGAGTTTAAAGAAACTCATCTGCATACCCTCTTCAATGGAAGATGGGAGGTTGACTCTATCCACGATAGGGCCGTCAGTGGGGACATGGTTGTCGCGCTTGCCACTATTAGCAGATTCTCGTGTTGACTCAAGCTTTACTAGAACTTCCTCGGCTCGCCTTACTAGAGAACGGGGCATGCCGGCAAGTTTTGCTACGTGTATTCCGAAGCTATGATTCGATCCGCCGGGAACGAGTTTACGAAGGAAAACAATTTTCCTACCGACCTCTTTTACGCTGACATTGAAGTTGCGGACTCGCTTAAATAGCTCCTGCATAGCGTTGAGCTCGTGGTAGTGAGTTGCGAAAAGAGTGAGGGGTCTGGCTTTTTCTAGGCCGTGTAGGTGTTCCGCTATAGCCCAAGCTATGCTCACGCCATCATAAGTAGATGTGCCTCGGCCGATTTCATCGAGAAGGACTAGTGAGCGCTCAGTGAGGTTGTTGAGGATGGATGCTGTTTCATTCATCTCCACCATGAAAGTGGACTCTCCGCTCGAGATGTTATCTGACGCGCCTACCCTTGTGAAGATCCTGTCTAAGATGCCCAGTTCTGCCGATTTTGCTGGGACGAACCCGCCGCTTTGGGCTATGAGACAAATCAACGCCGTCTGTCTTAGGAGTGCGCTTTTACCGGACATGTTAGGGCCTGTTACCATGAGGATCTGGGCTAGTTCAGGGTCTAATGTGACATCATTAGCAACGTAGGATTCTCCTATTGGTAGCTTTCGTTCTATGACGGGATGTCTTCCATCGGATATCCTAATACCGTGCTCATCCTTCATCCTTGGACGGACATATCCGTACTCTTCAGCTATTTCAGCATTGCTGACTAGGACATCAATTTCTCCCATAGCTCTAGAATTGCCTAGGAGCTCTGCCGTGTTTTTCACAGTTTCAGCTACGAGATATTCGTAGAGCCGTAGTTCGAGGGCCAAAACTTTATCCTTCGCATCGAGAATCTTCGTCTCCAGTTCCTTCAATTCCTCTGTGATATAACGCTCGGCTTGCGTCAATGTCTGCTTGCGAATCCACTCTTCTGGAACCTTATCCTTGTGTACATGTCTCACCTCGAGATAATACCCAAAAACATTATTGAATGAAATCTTCAAAGAAGTGATACCCGTTTTCTCAGCCTCTCTATCGCGAATTGCATCTAGGGCTTTATTACTCTCAAACGCTAAGCCCCGTACCTCATCTAACTCAGCATCCACACCCGGTTTTATGACTGCTCCCTTGCCGACTTGCACAGGCGCATCGTCCTCTAATTCCGATTCCAATCTCGCTAATAGTGTATCGCAAGGGGAGAGTCTTTCTAAAGTGGGTAGTAGAGCTTCTTCGCCTGCGGCTGCTTCCGCAACATTTATTACTGCGACTAAGCCGCGTTTTAATTGGACTAGTTCGCGGGGATTGATTCTTGCAGAACTGGCTTTCGAAGCTAGCCTTTCGAGATCACCCACAGAACATAATATTTCTTTTAACTCAACTCTAAGCGGGGTGTCTGATACCAGAGCTGCCACGGCTGCATGTCTAGTTTCAATTGCTGCTCTATCAGTCAAAGGCATCACTAGATGACGTCTTAACATCCTTCCACCCATAGGAGTTGATGTTCTATCGAGGCATTCAGCTAAGGAAGTTCCATCTGGATGGCTAGGATATATTATCTCTAAATTTCTAACCGTAAACCGGTCTAGCCACATTCCGTCACCCTTCCGCAATCTTTTCACTCCTTGCAGATGCCCTAATTTCGTGTGATGAGTAAATTCAAGGTATTGAAGGATCACACCTGCTGCTATTGTAGCATTTGTAGCATCATGTAGCCCAAACCCCTTCAACGACTTCGTCCCAAATTGCCTGTGAAGTTTCTCCTTTGCAAAGTCCTCAGTGAAAACCCAGTCATCGAGCTTCGATCTAGGTATGTCATCTCCGAAAAGCGATATGAGGTCGCTTTCGTGTTGTTTTTGGCACACCCACTCCTTAGGGCTAAGGCTCCTCAGAAGCCTGTCTATCCACTCAGCATCCCCCTCCGCTGCTAAAAAATCACCTGTAGAGATGTCCATAAAAGCTACTCCACATCCTTTAGGCGTCCAATGGAGAGCAGCTAAATAGTGGTTTTCTTTAGTTTCGAGAACTTGGTCGTGCATTACCACGCCAGGCGTGACAAGCTCAGTTACTCCCCTCTTAACTAATCCCTTTGCTTGTTTCGGATCTTCTAATTGATCGCAAACTGCGACCTTAAGTCCAGCTCGAACAAGCTTCGGTAGGTATGTGTCTAATGAGTGATGAGGGAAGCCAGCAAGCTCGATTTCAGAAGCGCTACCATTACCTCTTTTTGCGAGAATTATGCCTAGAACCTTAGCCGCAACGACTGCATCTTCTCCGAAAGTTTCGTAAAAGTCACCTACCCTAAATAGCAAAATCGTATCCGGATGTTTTACTTTAATCCGGTTGTATTGCTGCATTAAAGGTGTAACCTTGCCCGCCACTTTTTCGTAGTTTTTGTTGTCTAAAAAATATAATTAAGCCACTTTCAGTCCCTTCTTACTCTTCTTCTCGGCCTCGGCTATGCCTTCACAATACTTCTTGTCGATTACTAATTCTTTATTGTCAGTACCGGGTAATTCGAACATCGCGTCGGTTAGAACAGACTCAAGTATGCTCCTTAAACCACGAGCTCCTAACTTGAAATCTATTGCTTTATCCACAACCCAGTCAAGGGCGTCAGCTTTGAACTTCAACTCAATACCATCTATCTCGAAGAGCTTTACGTACTGCTTGATAATAGCGTTTTTCGGCTCTGTTAAAATCCTCCTAAGTGCGTCTTTGCTTAGTGGTCTTAAGTATGTAAGAACAGGAAAACGACCTACTAATTCTGGTATAAGCCCATAGCTTCTCAAGTCTGCCGGGCTGATATGTGATAGGATATCGTCATCTGTATGACTCAGTCCACCGGAATTGTATCCAATCGTGGATTTCTTCATCCTGCGCTCGATGAGTTTCTCTATTCCAGAGAAAGCTCCACCACAAATAAATAAGATATTCTCCGTGTTTATTTTAATGAGTTTTTGCTCGGGATGCTTTCTACCTCCTTGAGGCGGAACGTTTACATCTGTTCCTTCAAGGAGTTTCAGTAGTGCCTGTTGCACGCCTTCTCCACTTACATCACGAGTAATTGATGCGTTATCACTTTTTCTTGCGATCTTATCTATCTCATCGATAAAAATTATGCCTCTTTCTGTTGCTTCTACGTCGAAGTCAGCTGTCTGTAAGAGACGAGATAGAACACTTTCTACATCCTCCCCCACGTATCCAGCCTCTGTAAGAACTGTTGCGTCAGCTATACAGAACGGTACGTCAAGCATCTTAGCTATGGTCTTAGCAAGAAGTGTTTTACCTGAACCGGTTTCACCTACTAGAATCACGTTAGACTTGTCTAGCTCTACATCGTCATCGGGTTGTGGTGGGTTTAATAGACGCTTGTAATGGTTGTAAACCGCTACTGAAAGAGTGCGTTTAGCTGATTCCTGTCCTATGACATAAGCGTCAATGTGATGCTTTATCTCAGTGGGTTTTTTCAGCTCTAAATCTAGCTCAGGTCGTGAACCTTCATCAGCGCCTACTTCTTCCTCGACTATGTTTCCAGCTTGCTCAACACATGCTTCACAGATGTGACCAGACATCCCCGCAATGAGGATTTCTACGTCGTCTTTTGCTTTTCCGCAGAAGGAACATGAATCTGTTGTCTTTTTGGGCATCTGTACCTTTCTTTAAATCTCTCTTAAACTCTACTTGTTAGATTCTCTAACTAGAACTTCATCTATCATACCGTACTCCTTCGCTTCCTGAGAAGTCATCCAGTAATCTCTATCACTATCTTTCCATACCTCGTCGTAAGTCTTTCCAGAGTGGTATGATATAATCTCGTAAAGCTCCTTCTTAAGCTTCTGTATCTCTTTAGCTGTAATCTCGATATCTGATGCTTGACCTCTAGCTCCGCCTAATGGCTGGTGTATCATAATCCTACTATGCTTAAGAGCCGTTCTCTTCCCCTTCGCTCCTCCACATAGTAACACGGCACCCATAGAAGCCGCCATGCCGGTACAGATTGTAGCAATCTCAGGTCTGATGTACTGCATCGTATCATAGATCCCTAGGCCTGCGTAAACACTTCCGCCTGGAGAATTTATGTAAATCTGAATATCCTTTGTGTGGTCTGTAGATTCGAGGAATAAAAGCTGTGCTTGAATGATGTTTGCGATATAATCATCAACTCCAGTACCCATGAAGATGATTCTGTCTGCCATCAATCTAGAGAAAACGTCCACTTCACGAAAAGGCATTGAGCGCTCTTCAATAACTGTACGTGTCATATTCTCTGGGCCATAAGCTGAAGAAATAAAATCTCCCACCGTGTGACTACTGAGTCCACGATCTTGAACAGCGTACTTGATAAATTCTTTGCGATTATTCATTTTGCTTGAAATACTGAGGTAAATACTTGGGTATATGTATGCAATTTAGTCTTGATAGACTTAATCCAACGAACCACACCCCCACGAATATTCACAAGTTTTTACTTAACCTCAGCAGCTAGCTCAGAGAACTTCTCAAAGGATACTGATTTATCCTTTATAGTCACTAATGTTTTTAAGTGATCGACCACTTTTCCTTCGATAATTACGTCAGCAATTCTGCGTCTTTCATCGTCTTTCTCGAGTACGCTCTTAGCGACATTAGTCATAGTCTCTTCGTCTAAAGGCATGCCGTATTGTGCGTATTGCGCACCCACGAATCGTCTAGCTTCAGCTTGCAGTTCTTCTCCAGACACTTTCATGTCTAGCTTTTCCATGATGGCTTTTTGGACTAATTGCCAGCGCAATGAATCTGCATAACCGGCGAACTCTTTCTCGACCTGTTCTGGAGTTACAGGCTTTTCGTTAGTTAGAACGATCCATCTTTTTAGGAATGTCTCAGGTAGTTGAATCTTCATGTATTCCATTAAGTCCACAACGAAACGACGACGGAATAACCATTCAGCGTCTCTGTCGAAATGACCCTCAAGATCTTTTTCAATCCTAGCTTTGAATTCCTTCAAGTCCGTAACCTCATCTTTAGGGTAGATCTTGTCAAATAGGCTTTGGTTTACCTCATGCTCCTCAAGACACTTAATCTCTTCAACACCGAATTTAAATTCACCTTTCAAATGATGCACCTCATCATGAGTGATGCCTAGCATACGCCCTAAATCATCGTGTCCCTTACTCACCTTGCTCGGGTCAAGAACGATAACGTCATTCATTTTCGCGCCCACCAGCTTCTTGCTAGTTGCCTTGTCTTCAATCCCCTCAATAGATATAGAAGAGCGGTTTTCAATTCCTCCTTCTAAAATCTCCCCGTTCTCATCGAGTTGAACGAATGTGCCCATTAACATATCCTTCTCTCCGGCCATTTCCACGTCATTCACTTTACCGTGCTGACGCTGAATATCTTGTATGCGTAAGTCTATTGCCTTCTTGTCTACTTTTATAAAGTGGCGTGCGAACTTTGCCCTCCAACCGAAACTAAACTCGATCTTAGGAGCAATACCCATTTCATAGTTAAAGGTAAAAGAGCCTGGTTTGTCCCAATCCCCTGAATCCTTTTGATTCTCAGCAGGAATAGGATTTCCTAGGACGTGTATCTTGTTCGACTCGACATGTTTTTGAAGAGCTTCAGCAAGTAGTTTATTCATCTCATCAGCTAATACGCTTCTTCCGTACTGCTTGCGTATGATACTCATTGGAACCTTACCTTTTCTGAATCCAGGCATCTGTGCCTGCTTTCGTTGAATATTCAGAATCTTCTCACAGCGACTTTCGTAATCTGACTTCTCGAGGGTAATACTAATGTGCGCTCTTAACGCATCAATTGATTCCTGGATGATTTGCATGGGGTTGCTTTTTTGACAGTTCCTTTTATGGATCTAACCCTAAGTTGGAATGGTGCGGGTGGAGGGACTCGAACCCACACACCTTGCGGCACCAGAACCTAAATCTGGCGTGTCTACCAATTTCACCACACCCGCATTCCAAATAGGGGCGCAAATATATGACGAAGATTGGCAAAATCACTAATAAATTACTCTTCAACGCTTATGAATTTGTTTTTTTACCTCTGACTGCTTTTCAGAGTTTAGCTGAGTGAAAATTTATACGATATTTTTAATAGCCACTTTGCTGCATTATCCAAGTGTTTCAGCCCAAACAATGTCTCAACTAACTCCTAGTTCACACTCATGGAGATGCTCGGGTAGTCAGATGTTATGGGGGGCTGACTGGCATCAGATTGTGATAGAAAAGCGCCTTAATTCCAATTTGGGGCCTTGGATTAAGACTGACGTAGAAAACTGGGATGCTTGGAATAAGTCCTCAATCATTGCTGGCAACGAAATATTACTTTTTTCAGATCCTGATAAATTCGAATTATCCTCCTGTATTTGTCATGGAA
>Ga0308011_10000619_pt1 | contig 18439 bp, 24 predicted proteins | sample Neamet177_FD_203144 | JGI IMG/M metagenome (GOLD analysis project Ga0308011, IMG submission 203144) | Marine microbial communities from water near the shore, Antarctic Ocean - #177 | ecosystem: Environmental > Aquatic > Marine > Unclassified | place: Southern Ocean | collected 2014-07-25 | reverse complement strand
GGCGTTGATCGAGGCAATCTCCAGCGGGAACCTCGCAAACAATACAACGAATAACAACAACACAATGAATGACCACAGCACTACCAACAACAATACCATGAACCTGAATGTGTTTCTGGACGAGCATTGCAAGGATGCGATGAACCTGACGGATTTCTTCGATAAGATAAAGGTACACCAATCGGATCTGCCCGATGTGCTGCGCGTGAAGAACCCGAAAGCGATCAGTAACATCTTGCAACGGGAGTTGGGGAAGTTATCCATCACGGAGCGTCCGATCCACTGTACGGACGTGAAACGCAAGAAGATGTTTGTGAAGGATAACGATAAGTGGACGAGCGAGCAGGGGACGGATAAGATCGATAAGGTGATCAACAGCACTTGTGCCCACCAGTACAATACGTGGGGCGTGCGGGTTAGAAATACCGATAGGGAGGACCGCGCGGAGCAACACTACGATGATACGGCGGCGATGGGCGCGATCTTGGGAAAGCAGATGGATGGTTGGGGCGAGCCGGGGAACCGGTTGATGCAGGAGGCGCAGAATGGGATTTGCAATATGGTGTTTCTGTCCAAGGACGATGCGCGGATGATTGTCGATGAGAATACGGGGATGAAAAGTTGAAGGCAACAATGCACCCAATCGGTCTGTATATTGTGACCGGTAAGAAATGTAATGTGTGACAAAAAGCACACATTACAAATGGACGATTGTTGCGTTAGCAACCCAATATATCCACGGATTACAACCATATCATTTTCTCCGTGTATATCATGATGTGGCGTACTTTATCGAAACAGTTTGTTGTTGGTGGTACAGTGACCGCTGCAATGTCTTATTTCGCATTGCGCGAGGGGTCCAGCATTCCCGTGAGTACCGCTGGATTCTTGTACGGGGCTCCGATCCTGATTCCATATTTGAGTCTCCTCACTTACAATTCCCGGGGCGGAGAAGCCACCGCCACATTCAACAAGCATGTGTTGTTGGGGTTGTTGTGTTCCATCATCCTTCTCCTCAGTTGGATATTCATCAAGGATTTAGGGTTCAATTTGGTGGTGGGGTTCAATTTGGTGTATATGGTGGCGGTGTACTGTTGGTATTTTTGGGGGGCGCGCCCCCCCCGGACCCCCCACTCGCTGCGCTCGTAACTGTAAAGAAATAATCTATCCATAGTAGTATGGATAGATTGGAACAGACGATGAGGAATTCAATTGAGGGTCTGAAATCCAAATTCCGGGGCGATACCGTGTACCCATTTGAGGGGCAAGACGCGATGATGTGGACGGATAAATCGTTGAGGCATACGAATTTGGCGTACAGTTATGTACGTATCTCCGACGAAACCCCAATCAGAGGAGATGCACTGTACCAAGACATTCGCCTTCGGGTGAAAAGGTACATTGAGAAGAATGGTTCGAAGGGAGTGTGCAGGGCGCGCTGGTATGAGCCATACGATCGCTTGTATACATATACAGATGAATCGGTGGACGCGATAGTGGATCAGTTGGTGATTCGTGGGACTGATACATTGGATGGTACAGCGTTGGGTAAACTCATTACTGATGTCCCCATGCGATGGGTCATATATGAGAATTCGTACCACGCTATAATTAATCACCAGTTTGTGGACGGATGTAAGTACGCGGAATTGCTATCTGTGCCAATGGATAATCCGATCTTTGATTGGAAGATAATTCCGGAATTTACATATATTCCTGGAATCACTGAGTTGGTTGGAGTCGGGCCAGGGATCGAACAGATACTCAAGACCTTGCCTAGAATTAAACGGAATTTATCAGTGGATTCCGATTGGAAAGTGTGTGTTGCTCACCAACATCATGTATCACTAACACATATCAGTACAATAAAATGGATTAAACGGTATATTACCGATAAGTATGGGAAAATTCCCTATTCGCTAGTGTTGGCTTGTGTGTCATCGTGGAATCTGTTGCGGTGTACCGATAAGAAGCAATTGACTGTAGGAATCGCGGGTGCATTCAGGGATACGAGGGCTACTCCCCGATTCAATAATTTTTCCGCCATACTTTTACCAGTAAAACGTCCCGATGGATTTGATGAGATGGATATGGTGCATCAATTTCATAATGTGGTGGAACAATTTGTGGAATATCTTCCTGGAATGAAATCGCAAATGGTCGCTATGTACTTGGCGACCAATGTATATGATTTGAAATATTATGCGAATGACATGATTGATATGTTGGTTTCATGTGCGCCCACCAATTTACTGGCTAAATATAACGGAATTGCATGCAATTTGGAACGAACTGTAATGGTTGGTACAACCATGCCCATATATCATGGGTGGTGGAATTCTGGGGATAAAATTGTAAATTCACATTTAATACGTTCCAATGAAATAGACACATCCAAAAATGTGGAAATAGATACGTTGATGTGTGCGTTGAAACACGTGGATTGTATATATTAATCACATACTGTATAATGGAACACTGGACATCAAATGCGATCGAGCCGTTCTTTAACATCATACAGAGGAAGGATATAACACTGGATATGATAAACACCGACAATGTGTGTTGCAGGGAATCCAATATAGTTCCCGGTGAAAAGGGGGTGTACGCGCGAAAAGATATCCCAAAAGGAAGTATCGTTGAATGGGGAGTAGCAGAAATCATCCCTGGGATGGATGTGAGGACCAACGATATGTTCTATACATGGGGAGCAGATCGTCGTACCGCGGCGGCACTGAGTGGATGTGCTCAGTACTACAATACCCTTGGTGATAAATCCAATGTTCGGTGCGTTCCATTCCACAAAGAAAATCGGTTTGAAAACTATGCACTTGAAGATATTAGTGCGGGAACGGAATTGACCATTAGATACGATTCTATGAATTATCGTGAAGGTATGAAACACTTACTTGATGTGGTGGGTGATTTGAGCAAAGGAGATAGAATCTAAGGGTTAGGTTTAGGGCATTCATTGAGCCTAAATGGTTCGTTGATTGGAGGAGTTGATAACCATGTTAATGGTTGAGTGAATACATCACAACACAATATAGTGTGTTGTGATGAGTACATTGAATGATGGATTCATTGTTTGACATGACGGACAATGCAAAGAATGTTTTGATTACATCCCAAACCCACCGCATCATTCGAATTCTATTCTTATTGACGAACCTTCCGTATTTTTTACTTGCCATGTCGAGGTACACATCCCCACATCCATTCACGGAAGTCGCCAACAGCATCTGTAGCAACCACGGAATCACCAGAGGACTGTTGGTGGCGATGTCGGTACTGTCAACTGCGTTTCATGCGCGCCAATGTACGTGTTGTCATGGCGGTCATGTGCAAACGAGTACGCGGTTGAACGCCATGGACTCGTCCTGTGTCGCGGTATGTGGTGTGTGGATCGCCGTTTGTTTTACCAGTGGGAAATTGTTGGGAATCGTACCCGTGTCCACATTATTTTTCCTGGGCGATAGAGCCAAGCGGCGAAACCAGTACACAATGTACATGGTATATCACGGACTGTGGCATTTAGTGTCGGCCCACTACATGCGTGGTATTCTTTGTGAATAAAATTATTCTTTGAGAGACTGATGTATTGAGTAAATCTCAATATAGAGTCGACATAAAATCAAACGGGGGGGGTGATTGCCTCATGTTAGTATATACACTTTGAACATTTAAGTTCGCACAAAAAATGAGTATTTATTCTTACTTTAGGTTGACAGTGTCGCAGTTCCGCCGTTTCCCAATAACATTTTCCGCATGGCTTCTCGTACATCTTCATCTTTGAACGTCTTGCCAATGTTACCCAGGGTGGGTGCCGACTGGACCGATTGGTTCCCCTCCGACTCCATCTCCCCCATCTCCTCCCCCTCCTCCCCCCACCCCGAATCCTCCTCCTCCACTTCCTGACACAGGATCCCTTTATCCGATTCGTCTCCCTCGTCTGTCAAGCGTTGGTTCTTGGAGAATAGGGCGTTAATGGATAGCGGAATGATATGTTCCAGTTGTTCGCGAACTACCGCGGGTAGATCCGGTACACGGCCCATTCCACTGACGACCCCCAATTTATTATCATTGTCAACTGACATTTGGACCATCAGGTTCACGTTATTGGTGGTATTGTTTTGCGTATCTATCACGGGGGTTTCTTTGAGTTTCGCAACATCCGCTGCGAGTGAATGAATGACATCCTCTAGTTCCGCAATTCTCAATTCTTGCATTTTACCTTTCATTTCCAGAAATAGGATGGCGGGTCCATGTTCCTCTGGGGTTAGGTGTATGTTGGTTGGAAATCGGGCAGCCGTATCGTTGACGTTGGGGATAAACATATTGGGTATATTAGGAACACTACCGTCGGTCGCGACATCGTATATTATGGGAATGAATGATCCCCCTGCGTGGGGGGTTTGGGGGGACACATCCCCCCCTCCATTTGATGCGTGGGGGGTTTGGGGAGGCGATGTTTCCCCTGCGTGGGGGGTTTGGGGGGACACCGTCCCCCCTAGATGCTTCTTGGACTTCATGTGATTTATGAGCGAAGATTTATACTGGGATGAGAATCCGCACGGTCCACAGGTGTATTGTGACATTCCATACAGTACATGGGAACGCTTTATATCAGTTTGGCGTGTCAACCAATGTAAACATATCGTGGGATGGTGTGTATATGACTGATTATATAGACCACACAATGGGCCACGCAAAGACCGCCATATCTGCCATATATGCCACACCCAATCCCTTCCGTGTATTCCTCGACACCTTTCAATTCATCGCAACCAATTTCCATGGCATCCAAATCCTATCCCGCCGTCCATCCGCTCGCAGCCTCCTCCTCGCGGGACTCGCCTGTTACGGAATCGCAGAACTGACCCATTATTGGAAGTTTGTGTTGCGGTACCACCGGTTCAATGGAATGCGTGTTGCGAACCATACGCGCGAACAGGTCGCCCAAGCGATGGACCGCATTATCGCCTGTACGCCAGGAATATTCCAGCGGTCCGCTCGGTATTCGACACTGAGCCACTTGACGGACCGCGAATCATTGATCGATGCAATGTGTGTAGATGGGTCTGCACCACCTGATTCCCCCGAAACATCCGCCTACCAATTGGTTGCGGGCCGATCCCGCCTATCCCGTCAGTACAAGCCGGTGTTGTTCCATTGGATCCGTCGTACCATTTACCATGCAGGAACCATCGCCATGCATCGTGCTGGATATACGTCCCAGATCCACGCGACCGAGATTGGCGATTACACCGTGTGGACGCGCCTGGTTCCCAACTCCAAACCTATCGTCATGTTCCCGGGATTCGGATTGGGGGCGGTTCCTTACTACAGTGTGATGTGCCATTTCGGACGAACCGTGTATCTGGTTGAACTCCCCAACCTCGGGTACAATACTCCATCCAACTCACCAGGGTATATGACGAGCGAGACGATATATCGGGTGGTGCGTGCACACGTGGGGGACGAGCCACACGATGTCGTGGCGCACAGTTTGGGATCCACCCAGGCCGCCCATTACATCAACTATCAGCATACGCACGACACCACCCCTCCCAACCAGACGGCGGTGATTTGCGATGGATTCGTGTGTCCGGTGGACTGTGTTGTCTCCCATATATATCCAGTCGCGAACCGCTATATGTATCGCGAACTTATGCGTTACCGTGACCCCCCTGCATCATGGTGGGAATTTTCAAATTTCGTGCGATTTGTTGCACACGATTTGGACGGTACTATATTCTGCAAACGCTTCCACAATTTCTACGAGGGCGTGTTGTGGCGCGACAATTACAAGACTGATATCCGTTATGTGTTTGGGGAGCGCGATATGTTGTATGATGTTCCGTTCATCAAGAGCGTGGTGTCCCAGTCGTACGTGGAGCGCAAAAAATATCTATTCATCCCGAAAGCAAAACACGGGGCCTGTTTCTTTGGGAAACGCCGCAATGAGACCCTAAATTGTATAGGGGGCATAGGGGGCATGCTGTCCCCTAGGACCCCCTGCGGTGCGAATGTTGCTACAAGATGACAGTGTGTCAATCATATATGACCCGGTTAGGGGGAGTGCCTCCCCCTAGGACCCCCTGTCATCGCGCCATGGGTGGTCGGCGGCCCAACGCCCCCCATCACACCATCCCGTCCATCCACAACATATAATCATTAATCTCCCAGTCATTCGCATCAATCTTCTGTTGTAATTCGTGGTTATCGTCCTCGAGTCTATACATATCACTGAACGAATCTTCCATCACTTCCCAATTGCGCTTCCCAAAGACTTCCGCCCCCGAGTTCCCTAGAATATATACTTGGTATTCGCGGGTACAGTTCGCCCATACGAATCCCCGGAAATTGGGGTTTGCGAAACAGTGGTCGAACACCTCCGCTTCCGTCCACCCATCATTCGAATCGTCGTCCATGGAGTAGGGCGGGGGGCCGGCAAAGAGCCCATTGTTCACCACACATTGGTATATCGCGATCAGGTCATGAACCCCCTTTGGCGTACTCGCACATGCGTTGAGAAGGGCGGTACCAATGGGTGCGTCCGCACTGGCGATCCATCTGCGGATCGTGTTCTCCGTATTCCACTTGGTCCTGGCGAGTTCCGTGAGTGCGGTGATAAAGATCTGTTTTTCTTGGGTACCATAATCGGGGTGATTGCGCACAAGGTGGTCCACAATATCATATGTCAATTCACACGCTTTGTGTAGCACGGTAAGTGCGAAGCGCGCTATGGACGTGGGGTTGGAGGATGCATTGCGTGGTTTAGCCCGAATCATGTGGTCCATATCGCACCGATTCAATGTACGAAATGCCTTCAAAATCGGAAACATTTTGCGGAGAACGCGGTTTTCCCCTGTTATGTTTCCGAGTTCTTTCATGAGGGGATTCATCCGATCGCCCATCTCCTTGGAGCATGTAATGGGCGAGCCATTGCCGTCGTCAGAGAGTGATGCGAGTGTGGCGGCGGCATTGGTGGCCATGTCGTCCACGGCATCAATTGCCAATTTTCCTACGGTGGTTCCTGAGCGAAGTTGCATGTTGTTATACGAGTTTGGTGGGTATGTATCATTTGATACGTGATACATACGAAATCAATTTTCCAAACACACCACTGTACATCGTTAACAGCCCAGAACAATCCACCGGGTGGGAATCAGAGACATATCCTTCTCTGCAATTTCGTCGCTGGCGGCAATCATGATACAGAATGTACGTGCGCGTACCGCTTCCGCTAGAATTTTGCGATTCATACACGTGGTTGTGTTGAATATAGATTCGTGGTTCGTTTCATGTAGGTAGTCAATTGCCTGAGCGGTCTTATCCTCAAACATGTACGATACCATGGACCGAAGTTCTGTCCGAAACGATCCCGTGGGTCGCGTATGGGCGACGACTACCACTCGCCGATTTGTATGTATGAATTGCACGGCAACCCACCACCGCTGAATGGTTTCCGCGGCCACCGCGCGCACATCATACGTCACTTCCATATGTGCCATCACAGTTTGGTATGCCATGGTCTGGAGATCCATTCGCTACATTGTGCCGATATTTTTCTTCAAACAATACAACGAACGGCTTGCGTGTGAGGTCGCTGTGCGGTCGCCGACAATATTGTGTACTAGAATGTCGGGTTTTTAGGGGTGGATGTGGTGGGGTATTGTGGGGGTGGGTTTGTATTTTACTACCACGTATGGTAGTAAAATAATTGGTTTGTTGGGACGATACAGTCTAGTCGGCACCACCCTCTTCATCTTCTTCCTCATCATCGTTTACGTTTTCGTATCCCTCGTCCTCGTCCTCGTCCTCGTCCTCATCCGCGTCCAGTCCCTCAATAAACCCGTTCGCCGAAATACAATAGATGAAGCATGCCGCGAGAACCCCGCCCAGTATAGGCGATACATATGTCGTCATCATCACGCATGCGAGTATCGCCAATTTGATGAGTGGATTCTGCGATGCCTGGGCGATGGTGTGCGACGATGTCAGCGATATCACCACACATGCTGCGACGAGCGCCATTAGGATGTTCTGGTGGTTCTTGGATGAAATGCCTTTGAAATTCATGATATACTATACCACAACATTGTATTTTAACCAAGTGTATAAGTTCGTGCTCGTGCGGGAATTTCCCAAAAACACATAAAAATATAATATCAATGACATATAGGTATACATCCACATGTCATTGATAACACACGCAGCGCCTTTTTTGCCCGATACAGATAATGAGGCATCGTCTAATCCTGGGCCCGGAGAATCACGTGTGTCGCGGGTCATGAATAGAATTGCGAATCGTAAATCAACTCCTAAACGACCGCCGTCCGATTCGATGGATAAATTTGGCGATTTCCTGAGACCGACGCAACAGACTGAGCCCATGACAAATATAACGCCTATTGATGATTCGGACGATATGGAATTGGGAAATTTTAAACATACCGCCACCACCACCATCCCTCCATCGCACTCGCCTGGTAGTGGTGGTGCCGTCCACCCCGATGCGGGTAACGGTGGATTCGCACAAAATGCCGCGTCGGGATTTCCCGGCGAGTTGGATGATGCGTATGCCACTGATATGCGGTTCCCCCCCCCCCCCCCCCCCCCCACCACCCCCACCACCAACCCCTCCATCGCGGCCCATTCTGGCGATACCCTTAAGAAGTTGGATTACCTGATCCATATGATTGAGGAACAGCGCGATCATAAGACGGGTCGGGTCGCCGAAGAATTGGTATTGTACTCGTTTTTAGGCGTGTTTGTAATTTTCACCATAGATTCGTTTGTGAAAGTTGGAAAGTACACTCGGTAATGTGGTGTGGTGAGAGATCACGATAACATCCACATACAACTCTATGAGCGCATAGAGTTGTAAATACAACGAATACCTATGCCATATCCTACTCGGGATTGTACGCATCCTCGTTCCCGGAAAAGAACCATTTGGACGATAGGTACGATGTGTCCTTGTCGCCCATCATCTTTCCAATAACCTTTTTGTTGGGGCCCATCATAACCAGGTAGTTAATCATGAAATTACTCAACTCGTGGTCGTAGTACCGGAGATCAGAGATATTTCCCGGGAACCCTCCGTTATTCGCCACATAAATATCCCCGTAATTTTGTTTAGGAACTCCCCTCAATTCGCGGCGCTGGGCGAGAGTGCCATTGATGTATACGTTCACGACCCGCCCATTACAGGTCATGATAATGGATGCCCATTTCCTCGCGGGGAAGTAGGGGATTTTAATAACCTCATTTTTATCCACGAAAGAGTTCATGTGAATCGTGAGCGTCAAACTGTTGTTCAGTCCTCCATTGTCATCGCTCGCGTCCTTGTTGTAGGTCAAGTACATGCCGGGCGCATTGTTCGGGTCGGCAATCCCATCGATCGCCCCGCTCATATCAGACCCTTTATTGAAAATATGCTGCGATCCACCCGTGGCACTCACAGGTTCCTTGACAAAGACCCACGTGGACCAGGTGAATTCCAGACCCTTATCTTCGTCCACCGACCTGCTTATTGGGACGGAACCCTTCACCGTGGGGTCAACGGAGATATGCTGAAGTTCTTGGGCATCAATCATCCCAGGAAGAATCACCACACTACCCTTGGGAGAAATGGCCCACGATAAGAACATCAATCCCATTCTCAGTAAGATAATAAATGATAAGATCACCATAAGTAGAAAGGCGACCTTTCCTATAACGGTATTCGTCTGCATAAATTCGCGACCCATCCCCGACATCCCGCCGCTCTCTCCCATTCCCGGCCAGTTCATGCGTTCGGATATTCCATTCACCGCGTCCATTGGTTTATGTAGATATATTACCTACATAAAAGAATTGTAACTCGCATCGATGTGCATATGTGGGTGTCTCACCATTATATTTGGAAACTGGATACGTCGCGCCCATCCTTAATGAACGTGAACTGGAATCTGTATTTATTGAGGAGGTTTCCTAACATGGAGCCCCCATAACCCTTCCTATATATGGCGGATGCTTCCGTTGGATTGGTTGCACCGGCCCAATACATGAATTGAGATGTCTCGCCGGTGAAACCGCTACCTGGGGTGATTTGAATATCGGACCCCGTTACGGCAGATGCGTTCGGTACCCCAGGAAGGACACATGTCCGCACCAGTTTTCCATCCACGTATACGTCGAGTGACCTACCGTACACGCTGATAATGAGATTCACCCATTTCTGGAGCGGGATATTCGAGACCCTGCATGTGTGATCAGCACCTTCTTTACACGATACCTGGATGTTAACATCGTTGTCGGTTTTTCCTAAATAAACCTTGGGGCACAATACCGTGTCCCCGCCAATTGTTGCGGAACGTTGCAATATAATTTTTTCGGTATCGTATCCTGAATTCCAGTCGCTTATAAAGAACCACATTGAGTAGGTGAAATTCTGCGCCGAATTGGTGGGAAGCGAACTGGCAGCCACTGTGCTGGATACGGAGGCACTCTGCATCTTTGAAAGGGATGTTCCTGAATCGCTTACCAGGAAATAAATCACCACTATCAGGACAATCACAATCCCAGAGACAATAACGAGCGTAGACATTCTATACAATGGTGCTACATTTTTTTACGTGTGATGGTCGTGTTAACAATCGCACATTACATTACATTCGTTATATCGTCAAACCCCCCAAACGAATCATCGTCGCTTGAAATATATCCGTCGTCTTCGGTATCGGTTCTGTCCCGCGATGCCTGATTCGCAGGGGTCTCGAACGATACACTGGTTCTCGCACGTTCGGATGCTACATTGGCGCCAGTTGACCGCGGCCCACCTGGGGTCACCGATAAATATTCCGTGTTGTACCGCTGTACGTTGAGATACTGGTTGTATTCCATTAGAAGAGTATTGTATTCATTCACCAACGATAGGAATTCTTTATTGACGGATATAGGCTGTGGAACCGTTCCCCTACATTCATTTAATTTAGGATTAATGATCGGATCGTACATTAGCAGAAACATTTTGGTGGAAATCGTATTCATTCCAACGAGGAATCGCATATTGGAACTACCACTCAGTCGACATAAAAAAACAACAGTATCATTAATTACATGCATAACATCGGCTATGATTTCACGCTGTTTTTCGGAATTATAATCATTGAACATTACTAAATCCAACAGAAGCATTTGAGTTGGTGTACCTTGGTTATATTATACAATATATTATGTTTGGAGGCGATCGTATACATCATCGCGTAATCGTCGTGGGCGGATAATAAATTAATTATATCAGCAGAATATACATATGGGAACACCTGATATCAAATTCGCATCTTCTGCCGATGGGATCACTCACGAATTCAATTGTATGGTTCCTAAATCATTTAAGGAAAAATTTGAGGGCATGTACGAGGACCAAAATGGGACGACCGATATGATGGTGGTTGATTCCAAAATCAAGGAACTCAACGCCAATAGTGGAAATCTCATAACCGATTACGAGTACGAAATGATTAGTGATTCGGATGTTAATATAGGGGTTACGTTCAAGCATTTGTTTAGGGCACTTAAGGAGCCCGCTAGGTACATGAAGTGTAAAGTTCGGGTTAAGGATGGTAAGGTCATGGCGAAGATTACCGACAAGGTCCAAACCAAACTTGTCATCCCGGAAAATTACAAGCGACTTCCCGTGTCATCCGTCGTTGCGGACTGTACAGACACTGATACCGACGAGTGTAAATTGTCTATCCGATTTGTCACTAATGTAAGCAAGACCGAACTTCCTAATTTCGATACAGTGATTACCTTTGTAACTGAGGGATTGTATGAGGCGTTTGAGGAAGCGGGGTCATTGTAGTGTGGACGCTCGCAACACATTATGTAAAAATATTTATATAGTATATACTGTACTGATGATGCGAACTAAATATGATACCGTGTTACAGAACCGTGCGAAATATAACAGCGTGTTACAGAACAATAACATTACAGCAACTGATGGATCGCAGGTCGCGACCTATAGGACATTGATGCGTCGTGTTAATTTGACGAATAAGGGTCATGGAGGGGCTCTGTACACTCCCACGTCACACACGGATTACTTGCGAATGCGAACCCTGAGGAAAATCCTTTAGTGGATTGTCGCCTGTCAACTGTCAACTGAGTACCATGATATACATAATATTCATATTATGTATAATGCAGAAACTACCATTGATCGCTAAGGAATTCATCGGTACATTGGTGTTCGCGTTTGCGATATTCAAGACCAAGTCTCCGTACGTGTTTGCGGTGGTGTTGGCAGTGATGGCGATTCTCCTTCCAGGTGCAACATTCAACCCCGCGATAACCATATCGAGTGCGTACGTGTCGGGCGGTTCCATGCCGAACGCAATGCTGTGTGTGATGACGCAAATCTTCGCGGGAATCGCAGCCTTTATGGCGACCAAATGGTTATAATGTGGAGGTCAGTCTGTGCAGCGCGTACAATCCCACCCCGCTCAACATGGCGACGTATAGGGTTTCCAATGTATCCAGTGGAAGTTCGTCGCCGATTGGATACGCTGGTTCGCTGCCCGTGATATCCCCGACCATACTATCATCGGTTGGGACGACGGGGGCGGCATGACGCGCCATGTTGTAACTGTCGCTTATGTTCGCAAACCCATCGGTACATTTTTGTTCTTCGCTGGCAGCGTGCGGATTATTCCCCTTACTGAACCAACACGCATCAATGTCCGCAGCGTCGGATTTTGATACCCATTTGGATATTGCGGGGACATTTTCTCCCTTTGAATTCACTTGTGTCAAATTAACCTCCACGCAATCCGGCGCACTGCCAGACAATGCGTTTACGATATTATCGGGATCCATTGCCTGCAGAACATTGTTGGTGAGTCCCGGGACGAACCCCACCTCATTTTTAAATATCGAACGCTGGGCACTTCTTTTTGTGGGAATATGGTCCATGTAAATGTTCCGGTTTTCACCGTTGCCGCATTTTCCAACTGCCGGAACGAAGTACCTGTTTCCCATTCCACCACTCTTGGCACTCACGGATTGTTTCGATGCTTTCCCTCCTCCTTTCGATAGGACTTGGAAATACGATTCGAGCCCATTTATATTTTTCCCAACTTGTTTCCACGTTCCCCTGTCATTTATACCAACCTTGTCGGGAGGCTGTATTTGCTTTGCGTATTCGTACATGTTTGTATCCGCGGAAGGCATTGTTATGGTATCAGTACACTGTGCTGATACTATAAATTGGTTCTTCAAATAAATAACATAATTTGCAATGATCTGTTTTACCATACACTGCTAGAGACCTGCTTTAGATTTAGCCTCTTGTGAAATCTCAAGTTTGCTCTCCATAGCAGCAACATCACCATCTCCTTTATCAAGTTTGTTTTTGATTTCTGCCAAATCGCTCTTTACATCCTTAAGGTCATCCACTTGTTCTTTCAGCAAATCAATATTGGCGGTATTTTTGAGTATGTCCAGGGTATTCTCTCTTGTATCGCCGTCCATTCCTTCAACGGGCCCATGAATCATCATCGCACTACCCGTTCCGTGGGTCATACTGTACCCCAATACCAATACAAATATTACAATGAGTCCCCATTTAAGCACTGTGGCGATTCGTCCGTTCATCCTACACTGGCGACATATAAAATATCTGCGGGTAATGTAGGATGACCTTGATAAATACCCACACCCGTGTCCCCACCGTACCGTCCAGCACTACCTCCAATTCATCTGCGCCGCGCACCCCTTTCCGTGCGAATCCTATCCGACACGCGCGGGTCGGGCACGGATTCGGGAGTGATGGTGCCGCACCCACCCCGTCGCATTCCCGCCGAATATCCATCGATGCATTGAACCGTCCTGGAGGAATGAGTGTAACCAGCACAACCAATCCGTGCGATGGCACTGACCCATCGCTCACGCCGGTGCTTCTGAATAAAGTGGTGAGCGACGATTCGTGCCAGAACGCGCACCTCAAGAGCCGACCCGCCACGACCAACATTGCCCCCTCCTACTCCACCACCACACAGGAGTACCTTAAGATGCGCGCGCGAACATTCGAGCAGAATGCGGCCCCCCACCAACTCCATACTCCATCGGTGGATGCGGGCGGGAACCCCATACAGTGCAATGTAGCCCACCAGCCGGTGCCCAGTAACCATAAATATTACGCATCGGGAGCCGTGTCGAGCGGCACTCGTATAGAGCGATTGAAGCACGAGGCGACGCGTCGCCGCACGGGAATCCGCAACCTCCCCCCAGCCTTTACAAACAACGGTGTGTGTAAGAAATGTTAGCGATTTGCGGTTACGAACCAACGCATCGGTCGCATGTATCCAGGCAATACATGATATTGTCCGCCGATTCGACGGCTTCTTTCGTCCCCGTATCCACGCACTGAGCGAACGCCCCGTACAGCGCACCCATGTCCATGATAAACGATTGCATTTCACAGTACATGACATCGCATGGAGTGATTGAGTACATGATTGGACTACTTGGTTCAAATGACATGACGGGACAGTTTATACAATGTGTTGTTATTTTGTATCGGTGTATATCAGTGTACCGTTCGAAGAATAATGATTTCGAATATCAAAATCATTATGCGCTGGTTGGTCCGTCGTCCTCCATTTAATTTCGCTGTCAAAATCGCGACTGCGACGAGTGGAATGATGGACGGTATTGTAAATATGTTTGAAGATATAGCGGATATTGGAACCATTCCCGACGAGTTAGAAGACTATTATGAGGAATTGGCACGGGTCAAATGCGACGCAGATACGATGCGCGGGTGGGGATGTGTGATTGGCTCGTTTGGTGAAATGAAAGATACCAACCCAGCCAATACAGTCGACGTGTGTCCCATATCCCACGAACCGTTCGAACCCAATACAATTATAGCGATGACCGATTGTTTCCACGTGTTCGAGTTTGAATCATTGAAGGAGTGGTTCTCCCGTTCCCGCGCATGCCCCATGTGTAGAACTCGTATGGTCGAACGGTGCACTGTGCGTCCCGCCGAAGCGGTTGTCCCAATCATCGCATCAGTTGATGTACGGTGATGGGTTGACAACTGGTTGACAACTGGTTGACAACGGTTCATTGCCTATGCGATCGCACTCCCGGAAAGAAGTCCACCCCCACTTTGTTCTATAGTAGAGAGAAATTCCAATTGCTGTTCCTTATTCTTTTGTTTCTTGGACCGCTCCAATGTTTTGAGTGCGACTTCCAACTCTTCCTCGCTCACCTCTCCATCCCCATCGGTATCAATCGCATGCTTGAGTCGTTTGAACGAGTCGGGCATCACGCATAGGTGGGATTCCTCATTGAACGCATAGTTCGCCAGGAATACAAAGACCAGTGTCATCATCAAACTGACATATATGTCTCTGGTACCCATCCAACAAACGGAGAATACCAGTAATTCTCTCGCCAGAACCGTCTTCAAGTATTTCTCTTGCGATTTGGTTAGGTTTAAATTCACATATCGGGATGCAATGTTGAGCGTTATGATGACCATTCCAGTGAAATATTTACTGCTATTTAGCGATTTGATGTTCTCGTTTGCGGATGAGAGGAACGGTTTCAATACTTTCCACATACACGCACTCGATTACATTACGCGCAGAAAATATCTACCAATTGGCCGTTTACCATGCAAAACAGTATACAGATTGTTTCCCAATGCATCCTAATGTCTCCCAGCCCAACTCATGTGCTGAGTATAGATGTCGGGATTCGCAATCTTTCCTATTGTATATTGGTAGACAATTCGGACTCCCCGTCCAACACCCCGTACACGATATGTGACTGGGAAAACATTTCTCTCTTTGAAAACCCTCCAATACCCAAATGTGGTGGAATGACCAAGGGGCGAACACCCACTGTATGTGGTAAAGCGGCAAAGTATATGGCGGCAAGTGCCACGTCAAACACATGTTATCGTTGTGCGGTCCATGCGAAATCCGCCAGGGGATACCTGGCACCCGATCCCAAACACAGGAAATCTCATTACACGAAATTGAAGGTTGGTGAATTGCGCGACTATGTGGCACAAATATCCAGCGCAACCAGTCAACCACCGACGGTGCCGATTGAAAAGTGCAACCGCCCCACCTTACTAACACACATAAGAGATGTCCACAAATGGTGGCTGTTTGGGCCTTTACAAAAATCTGTGAATGCGGCGAAATTGGATATGTGTACCATTGGTTTATCTATTGTGCGAGAATTCGACCAGATCATTGAGCCCTATGATATGACAACCACCACTGTATTGATTGAGAATCAAATCGGCCCAATTGCGATGCGAATGAAAACCGTCCAGGGAATGCTTACCCAATATTTCTTGATGCGGGGGGCGATGGATATCCGATTCGTGTCGTCTTCCAATAAATTATCTGTAGCGACTCAGTCGTCTGTGGACACCACCGACACCACCGATACCACCGCCACCGCCACGGACACCGCCGCCACGGACACCGCCGCCACGGACACCTCTACCTACGCAGGCCGCAAAAAGGAGGGAGTGTTGAGGGTGAAGCGGATGTTGACTGGAGGAGATTGGGTGGACTGGTTCGAGTCCCATACGAAACAGGATGATTTGGCCGATGCGTTGTTGCAGGGACGGTGGTTTATGGAATCTATGCGGAAAAGGACATAAAATTTTGTTCGGTATCAATGTACGATGAATATAGGAATAGGAGACATTGACATTGTGGAGTTGGATATGGGGGACGTGGGTGGCGGTGGCGGCATGTCTGGATCCACATCGGGGGGCGGACTTGAAATGCTTATGAACACTAATGGGATGAAGAAGGATCCGAAGACATCATCTACGGTTGATATTTCGGATCTCGAAAAAGAACTGAACGATTTGGCCGATGTGGACGTTGACCTTCCCAGCAAATCCGTTTCCGCGCCCATGAAATCGTCATTATTTGATGTCAGTACCGAATCAATAAAGAAGATGGGGAGCGATGATATGGCGGCAACCCCATCTCCCCCATCCCTGGGTAAAATTCTCGGCGAGACGACCGCTCCCGATACGAAAACTTGGGATGGGTACGGGAAATTCAACGATATTCCAGTGAACCCCTCAATGGACGAATCCATTTCCACCAAACCAACCATGTCCCGAGAGGAACTGTTGCGCGAAAAGTTCAATTACTTGCGTAAGTTGGAGGGTTTGGAGCAAAAGGGTGTCACATTGACAAAGAAGTATACGATGGATTCCGATTTGGCCGAAATGCAGGGCGAGTACGAGATGATAATCGCCGAGAAGGAGCGTACCAACAGTGTGAAATTCCAGGGGAAGATGTTGATGGCTGCAGTGACGGGTCTGGAGTTTCTCAACAATAAGATTGACCCGTTTGATGTGAATTTGGACGGATGGGGCGAGCAGGTGAACGAGAACGTGTCTGATTACGACGAGATCTTTGCAGAGTTGCATGAAAAGTATAAGTCCAAGGCGAAGATGGCTCCGGAACTCAAATTGTTGTTCCAATTGGGCGGGTCGGCAATCATGGTCCATATGACAAACTCCATGTTTAAGACGGCGGTTCCCGGTATGGACGATATCATGCGCCAGAACCCCGACCTGATGAAACAGTTCTCACAGGCAGCGGTGAATAGTATGGGAGATACGAATCCAGGGTTCACGGGATTCATGAACGATGTTGCCGGGCAGGGTGGGGCACCACCAGCACCTCCCCGCGCGCCGCCACGCGCCCCTCCCAGAGCACCGCCACGCGCACCGCCACGCGCACCAGCCCCGCCTCCATTTTCCGCTGGCGTGCCCATCAACCAACCGTTTGCCGATATGAACGAAACTCCTTCCAAGCGGGTGGATATGCAGGGTCCGACGGATATCAGTAGTATTCTTTCCAATATTAAACGAAAGCAGACCGCCGACGCAGCCAATGCTTCGCATGAGGGGCCACCGCGCGACCCAGTGGTACGAAATTCATCGTCACGAAATTCGGCATCACACGATAACATTGAGGTGGGAAGTTCCATCAGTATTCAGGAAATGACCGATATGAAGAAGGAGTTGGTGGGGAACGGTTCTAGGGGGCGAAGACGTCCTCGCAAAGACGCTGACCCACGCGAGGTCGTGATTGATTTTTAAAAAGTATTTTCAAATTTGATTTCAAATTTGATTTAAAAAATTGATATCGCGACACACATTTCATACAGTGATATATCACATCACACTATGAAACAACGCCAAGTCCACCAAACGGAAAAAACGGTAGGGGACGGGATCACTGCCCGAATTGGGAAAGACGCCCATTCCAACACGGCCCTCGTACGGATGGCCGACCCCACTGATGTATGGATTCATATAGCGAACCAGAGCGGCCCCCACTGTGTGATTGAGACAGCGATGGACCGCGTGACGGACGATATG
>Ga0308011_10000617_pt1 | contig 18458 bp, 19 predicted proteins | sample Neamet177_FD_203144 | JGI IMG/M metagenome (GOLD analysis project Ga0308011, IMG submission 203144) | Marine microbial communities from water near the shore, Antarctic Ocean - #177 | ecosystem: Environmental > Aquatic > Marine > Unclassified | place: Southern Ocean | collected 2014-07-25 | reverse complement strand
AAGGATGCGGGTCTGTGGTTGTTTGGATTTTGTGCGGTCAACCGAGTGTTGAGTGGTTTGGCCGAGGCGGCAGCAAGCGGGGCGGACGAGGCGCTGGCTTATGACAGCCTGGATGATCCCGGGGATTGGGACGAGGTCCTGGAGGCGGTAATGCGTTTGAGATCGGCGGCGATGGTGGTGGCGATGGTGGTGGGAGCTTTGGTGTATGATGCGGGGGCGCTTGGGTTGAATGAAGAGGTGGCGCATCGACTGCCGATTGCGTTGTGTTTGGCCCAAGCGGTGGTGGCATTTTTGATTTCCTTGAAGTTTCGAGAAGTGAATGAGGGAGATCAAAAGGTGGGATTTGCAGAGGTGTTTGGGCAGACGTGGAGAGCGGCGAAATGGGTTTTTACAACGAAGGCGGCGATCGTGATCGTGATCGGAGGTCTCTTGATTGACGGAGTGGCGCGGAACTTTGCCACCATCAATAGTGAGTATTACCGGTTGATTCAAATCCCGACTTTCACCTTTGGGTTTATCGCAGCGGGAACGGCATTTTTAGGAATGTACACTCCGCGCTTGTCGAAGCATTTAGCGAGAAGGTTTTCGCCGTTGAGCAACTTTACCTTCACGGCCGGCTGGATGTTTTTGTGCCTCTATTTACTCGGGAAGGCATGGCTCTACTGGGGAGTCATTCCGGGAATTGGGGTGATGGCGGGAATGTCACATCTTGGATTTTTGATGAGCCGCTACCTCCACGATTTGGCGAGCTCGGATCAGCGCGCGACCGTCCTGAGTGTGAAGGGGCTGCTCTTTAATATCGGTTATGGCACTGCAAGTTTGATATTTGCGGGTGCGGTTTCCTTGCAGAAGCGCGATTCAGGGATGAACGATGAGGAAGCCCTGACCTGGACGCTGGAGGGGCAGCCTTGGATCTTTGGGGCTGCTTTCCTTGTGTTTCTTGGGGTGGCCAAGTGGTTAGGGGTGCCTCGTAAGATTGGGACTCGTTAATCCCAGGGTGCGTTTCGACCGCGGGTGTCGATGAAAGTCTGAGAGAGCTTAAGTCCGCCATGAAAGAGAGCTTCAGCGCGCGTCTTTTTCGCTTCGGCTATGGCGACTTCTGTCAGACAGTCGTAGACGAGGTCGAGAGCGACGTTTTTGGTGTGATAGGATCTCGGTGATCAGCTCTGAGGAATGGAGGTCTTTTGGTGGATCTTGAGGCTCGTGGGGGAAGGCTTGCGAGGGTCATCGTGCGCAGTTACAGAGGGGGCGTTGAAGATTACGTATCCAGACCTGCCGGTTTCGCGGCGGAGGGAGGAAATTCTCGAGGCGATGAGGGCTTCGCAGGTGATTGTGGTGGTGGGTGAGACTGGGAGCGGGAAGACGACGCAGTTGCCGAAGATGGCGGTGGAATTGGCGAGGGAGCTGGGGCAAGAAGGAAGAATTGGGTGCACGCAGCCGAGACGGTTGGCGGCGACTTCAGTGGCGCGGCGGGTTGCGGAGGAACTGAAGGTGGAGGTGGGCAAAGAGGTGGGCTGGCAGGTGCGCTTCACGGAGGTTTGTTCGAAGGACACGGTGGTGAAGTTTATGACGGACGGGATTCTGCTTGCGGAGACGCAGGGGGATCGCGAGATGAGGCAGTATGATACCATCATCATCGATGAGGCCCATGAGCGGTCCTTGAACATTGATTTCCTGCTGGGGTATTTGAAGCAGTTGGTGAAGCGGCGGAGGGATCTGCGGGTGGTGATTTCGTCGGCGACGTTGGATGCGGGGAGGTTCTCTGAGTTTTTTGAGAACTGTCCGGTGGTGCAGGTGGAGGGGCGGACCTTTCCGGTGGAGGATGTTTTTTTGCCGGGGTATGACGGGGAGAGCTTGCGCGAGCATGTGGTGCGCGCGGTGGAGTTTGTCACGGACTTGGATCCGGACGGGGATGTTCTGGTGTTTTTGCCAGGGGAGCGGGAGATCCGGGAGTGTGCCGATATGATCGAGGGGCAGGGGTTTTTTAACACGGAGGCGGTGCCGGTTTTTGCGCGGCTTTCGCTGGCGGAGCAGGAGCGGGTGTTTCTCCCGAGTGGTAGTCGGCGGGTGTTTTTGGCGACGAACGTGGCGGAGACTTCGTTGACGATTCCGGGGATTGTTTCGGTGGTAGACAGCGGGATGGCGCGGGTGAGCCGGTTCAGTCCGCAGCGCCAGGTGCAGAGTTTGCAGATCGAGATGGTTTCGCAGGCGAGTGCGCGGCAACGGCGGGGGCGATGCGGTCGAGTGCGGGAGGGAATCTGCGTGAAGCTTTATGATGAAGAGACGCTGGAGATGGCGTCGGAGTTTACCGATCCGGAGATTCGGCGGAGTGCGTTGTCGGGGGTGATTTTGAGAATGTTGTCGCTGAAGTTGGGGGACGTGCGGGAATTTCCCTTTATTGATCCTCCGGGACCAAGGGCAGTGAATGAGGGATGGGCTACGCTTGAAGAAGTGGGTGCGGTGGCGAAGAAGAATGAAGCGAGGCTGACCGATACGGGATGGACTTTGGCGAAGCTGCCGTTGGATCCGAGGTTAGGGCGGATGCTGGTGGAGAGTGAGCGGCGTGGGGTGTTTGAAGAGGTGTTGATTATTGTTTCGGGGCTGTCGGCGATGGATGTGCGGGAGCGGCCGCAGGGGAAGGAAGAACGGGCGGATGAGAGGCAGCAGGTTTTTGTGGATCAGAAATCGGACTTCGGAGTGTTTTTGAATTTGTGGAATGGGATCCAGGAGTTTCGCGGAGAGACGGGAAAATTGAGGTCGAACCCAATGCGGAGGTGGTGTGAGAAGCACTTTTTGAGCTACCGGAGGGTGCGGGAGTGGTTGGGAATTTATGCGGAGTTGCGGCGGTCGTTTCGGAAGAAGGGAGTGAAGGGAAAAGAAATTGAGACGGCGGGGGATGTTTATGCCGAGGTTCATAAGGCGGTGTTGAGTGGGATTCCGAGGCAGATTGGGGTGTGGGATAAGGAGAAGCGGGTTTATCACAGTGTGGGGAATCGGGAGTTTGCGGTCTTTCCGGGATCGGGCTTGTTTAAGAGTAAGCGGGCGCTGTGGGTGTTGGGATTTGAGCTGGTGGAGACGTCGCGACTGTGGGCGCGGAAGGTGGCGGAGATTGATCCGAAGTGGGTTGAAGAAGTGGTGCCGCATTTGTGTCGGAGCAAGTATCACTCCCCTTATTGGAACGAACAGCAGGGAGCGGTTTATGGGACGGAAGATGTCGTACTTGGCGGGCTGACGGTGGTGGAGGGGCGGCGGGTCTTCTTTGGACGTGTGAATCCGAAGGCGGCCTTCGAGGTGTTTGTGCGGGAGGCCCTAGTGGAGGGGAAGATGCGGGGGAACAATGCGGTGACGCAAAATCTGGCCTGGGTGAAGGGCCAGATTTTCGGGGGAGAGCGGAAGCTGAGGCGGGTGGGGTATCTTTGGAACGAGGTGGCGGCGTATGATTTCTTTTTCGAGCGGATGCCCGTGACGACGAATACGACGAAGGCTTTTTACAAGCTGACTGAGAGTCCGGAGGAGGCGGGGAAGTTGATGGTGCGGTTCTCGGATCTCATTTGGGAAGAGGGAGTGGAGGATCGCTTACGGTTTTTCCCGGATGTTGTGGAGCACGGGGGGCGAAAGTGGCGCGTGAATTATGTCAGTGATTTGGATGCGGACGATGACGGGCTTACCTTCGAAGTGGGGATTGATGAATTGGTGAGGTTTCCGGATTATTTGCCCAGTTGGGGAGTTCCGGGGATTCTTGAGGATCAAGTGGAGTTGTTGATTCGGAGTCTCCCGAAGGATTGGCGTCGGGAGTGTCAGCCGATAGCGGAGAAGGTGTCGGGCTTTCTCACGGAGTGGGAGAATTGGGAGCCGCAGGGGAGATTGGAGGTGACTTTGCTGGAGTATTTACGGGAGAAAGTGGGTCGGAATTCCTTGGAAGGTTTGGAGCCGGACCGCTTGCCGATTCATCTGCGCCCGAAGGTACGGGTGCGGGATGAGAAGGGCGAGGTGCTGGCCTTTGGGGAGGATGTACGCTTGATCAAAGAGAAGCTGGCGGCTGAGTTGCGGGCGCGTCGAGAGGCGGCGGCGAATGAGGAATGGGAGATGACAGGCGGCGAGGTGTGGAGCTTTGATGAGGTGCCTGTGGAGGCTGAGGGCGGAGTGTTTCCGGGCTTGGTGGATGAAGGTGAGACGGTGGGAATGCGGGCGTTTTTGGATTTCGAGGAAGCGGAGGAGAGCCATCGGGCGGGGGTGATGCGTCTGTTCATGTTGGAGCATGCGGAGCACGGGCCTTATGTGCGGAAGAATTTCCCGCTGAAGATGGCGGGGAGATTTTTGCTGCCCTTGTTGCCGGATGGAACTCTGGAGGATCTCGTAATTGTGTCAGCCGTGGGAGCAATGGGGAAGGTGTCGCGGAGTGAGGCGGAGTTTTCGGAGAGGTCGGCGAAGGGGAGGGGGGATTGGTTTGGATGTGCGGAGACGGTGGCGGATGCGATGGAGGGAATGGCGGATGCGGATGGCCGGGTGCGGGAGTGGATGGAGGCGAACCGGCAGAACCGGCATCTGGGTGAGGTGGTGCAGCAGATGGAGCAGCAGCGGGAGTGGTTGTTGCGAGGAGGGTTTGCGTGGAAGTCGGGCTATGAGCGGATGAAGCGGTATCAGCGGTATTTCTTTGGGATGGAGGAGCGGATTCATCGGCTGGAGGCGCAGTCCTTGCTTCGCGATGAGGAGAAGCAGGATCAGTTTTTACCGCTGTGGGATGAATGGTTGATCTTATGGCACGAGAGACCGGAGGCAGTGCGGCTTTGGGAGATTGGCTGGATGTTGGAGGAGTGGAGGCTACAGCTGTTTGCGCCCGGGGTGCCCCATGTGGGGAAAGTGGGTGCGAAACGAATTGAGAAGGCGTTGGGAATTTGAATCGAGGGCCTGGCGATTCATTGGGAATTGTTGAGGTGCTTGTGATTCGGGTTTGAAGGGAAATAAAAAAGGCCCACCGTTTGGTGGGCCTTTTTGAAAAGTGTTGTTTCGGAAGGGGTTACCAGCCGCCGCTGTCACGGCCACCACGGCGATCACGGTCACGACCACCACCACGGCGATCATTGTCACGGCCACCGCCGCCACCACCACGACGATCTCCTCCTCCACCGCCGCCACCACCACCACCGCCACCGCGGTTTTGTTGTGGGCGACGCTCTTCGGCTTCGTTTACGCGGAGATTACGACCTTGGAGGTCGACTCCGTCCATTTCTTCGATGGCTTTGCGAGCAAGGTCGTCGTCAGCCAGAGTGATGAAGGCGAATCCGCGTGGGCGGTTGGTTTCGCGATCGAGGGGGATGAATAGGTCTTCGATGGTTCCGTAAGCAGAGAAGGCTTCACGGATGTCCTCATCTGAGGCGCTAAAGGGCAGATTGCCAAGATACAGTTTCATAGTCTTTGAATTAAAAACGCAACCGAAGCGGGTATCCATTTCGGCTGCGTGTGAACAAGCTGACTTGAAAATTTGAAAATGCGAGAGATTGTTCTTATTTTTGCAAAAAATAATTATGGGGGCGAATTAGTCGAAACTCAGCGTTTTCTCGCTTGAGATGAAGATTCTAGTTCCCGCAATCGCCGCTGAGTTCATTTTTTCTCTTGGAACCCAGGAAGTAAGTTGGGTGAAGCCCCCAGCAGAGCTGCCGTCTCCTGCCGCGACGTCTCTCTTATGGGGACGGTGTTTGCGAAGGAGGAAGAGAAGGTTGTTCTTTTGAAGAATGGTGATCGTGAATTGAATTGGCCCTTGCGAAGGCTTCAAGGAATAAGCGATGCGATTGATTTTTAGTTCGTGTTGAAATTAGAAGCGCTCCGTTTGCTGCCGCAGGCAGAGCGTTGCTGTCTTAGGGTTTGCGCACTGAAGGCGGGCTGGTAAGCTATGAGCACTATGAAATGGCTATTGCTGGGTTTAACGGTTCTTTCGTCTCTCGCCTTTGGGGGAGAGATAGAGGACTTTGTTGTTGAGGCAAAAAAGAAGCACGGAGATTTTGGAGAAAAAGCGGCGCGCTTTTTGGTGGATGGGATGCCCAAGTCTGATCGGGAGACTTTGAAGAAGGATTTCCTAATGACGAACCTCGACCTGGCTTTGAAAGCACGCGAGGAGTTCCCATGGTCGAAGAATGTGCCGGAGGATGTGTTTTTGAATGACGTTTTACCGTATGCCTCGCTTGATGAAACTCGTGAAGGATGGCGGTTCTTTTTCCATCCAAAGTGTGCCGAGTTGGTCAAGAATGCCAAGACCACGACGGAGGCGGTGCAGGCGATCAACAAGGGGATTTTTGATCTGATCAAGGTGCATTACAACACGGGCCGGAAGGCTCCGAACCAGAGCCCGTCGGAATCGATCAAGTTGGGAATGGCGACGTGCACTGGATTGTCGATTATTCTTGTTGATGCGTGTCGCTCGGTGGGCGTGCCGGCGCGGGTTGCTGGGACAGCTTTGTGGGCGGACAAGCGGGGGAATCACACCTGGGCTGAGATTTATGATGGGGGCAAGTGGTTTTTCACCGGGGCAGATGAGTTTGATGCCAAGGGGCTGAACCGGGGGTGGTTTACCGGTGACGCTTCCAAGGCCATCGAGAGCCAATGGCAGCATGCCATCTGGGCAAGCTCGTGGAAGAAGACGGGCTCTCGCTTTCCCATGGTATGGAATATCCGGAATCAGGAGGTGTCGGGGGTGAATGTGACGTCGCGGTATGTGAAGAAAAAGAAAGCGGCTGCCGGGGCCGTTTATTTTCGCGTCTGGGATGCGAAGGGAGGGAGGCGTTTGGTGACGACTTTGAACGATTCGGTGAAGACGAGGGCGGGCACTGCCGATTTGAATGACATGGCTCAGATGGCCGTGAAAGCAGGAGAGAAGATGAAGGTGACCTTTGGAGGCGAGACCCGTGAGGTGGTTGTTCCCGAAGGGAAAACGGTGGATCTTTATTGGGACCAATTGAAATGACAGCAAGACGTTATCAATGTCAGCGGGTCGAAGGTCCGATCAAGATTGATGGTTCGATGACAGATCTGGCGTGGGCGGAATTACCTTGGACGGATGATTTTGTGGACATCACGGGCGATGAGGCACTGCGGCCTTACTATCGGACGAAGGTGAAAATGGCCTGGGACGATGAGTATTTTTACGTAGGGGCCGAGCTTGAGGAACCGCATGTCTGGGGGACAATTATGCAGAAGAATGAGATCATGTTTGAGGACAATGATTTTGAGGTCTTTATTGATCCAGATTGTGACGGGCTGAACTACTATGAGTTCGAGATTAATGCGCTGGGGACGATTTGGGAACTGAGTCTGCCAAAGCCGTATGGTGAAGGTGGAGTCCCTATCCTCGGTTGCAATTTGCCGGGCTTGAAAAGCGCGGTGCAAGTAAGGGGGTCACTGAACAATCCCCGGGACGAGGATGAAGGGTGGTCGGTGGAGGTGGCGTTTCCTTGGAAGGATCTGGCGAAATATCACAAGGACGGGGCCCCACCGAAAACGGGAGACATTTGGAAGGTGAATTTTTCCCGCGTGCAATGGCAGCATGAGGTGGTGGATGGAAAGTATGTCCGTATTCCGCCGCATGGGACGCCTTTGGCAGAAAGTCTGAATCCCGAGGAGCAGGAGCATCCGGAGAACAATTGGGTGTGGAGCCCCCAACACGCGGTTAACATGCACCTGCCCCAAAGATGGGGGGAGGTGGAGTTTTGTTAGATTGAGAGTGCGAAGAAGAGGCAGCTGGTAAGAGGGATCGTTTGGCTCTTATGTTTTGCGCTGGGATTTTTTATCATCAAGTGATCCGGCCCCGGCGGATAATTCGGCAATTGCGGGAAGAGGAAGAAGAACGGAGTGACGAAGAAATGCGCGAACTCTGTCATGCGGCGATTTGCTGGGGGGGATCCCGACTCCCACCTTTATCTTATGAAAATCGGGGCTGAGTCTTCGATTCCATATTTGATTCGGAGTTTGAAGCGAATATGAGGGGAATGGCAGCTGCTCGAAGCAACATGGGATTGATGGCCTGAAGAACCTAAGCGGGGAGGATTTCGAGGATGATACGGAAGTCTGGGAGAATTGGGCTGATTCTCGTGAAGAGATCAGTTGAGGTAGAGGAGTTTTCCAAAGACCCAACCGGTTCCATCTTTCACGGCCCCAAGAGGGCCGGGAATGCGGTCGCGGTTGATGGAGAGATCGAGAGTGGAATGTGCTACTTTTGACTGCATGGATTTCATACGGGCTTCCATTTGGTCCAGCTCGGTTTGGACGCGGCTGAGTTCTTTTTCGATCTTAAGAGTGTCTTCGATCTTGGTGGCTCGTGAGAGAAGGGAGCGAAGGCGGTCCCGGAGGGCTCGTTTGTTTTTGAGAGCGGCATCGAGGTCAAGATAGGCCGCGGTGATGTCGGTCATGTTAACCCGGCTTGAAGTGACTTTGCCAACGCTCTCAAGCGATTCCATGAGGGAAGGAAGTGAGACTGCCGGAACACGGATACTGGCGCGGTAGCGATCGTCGGTCAGACTGGAGGAGGTGATGAGAGCGTTGTGTTTCGCAACGAGGGAGACCGATTTGTCCGAGCTCGATTTCAGAGAGCGAGATTTCATGCTCATGGAGCCGGAGCGTTGGATCTGACGTGCGGAGGCGGGGGCTGCTCCGGGCGCCATGGCATCCATAGCATAATTAGAGGAAGCGCAGGAGGAGAGAAGGGCGGCAACAAAAGCGGATAGGATGATTTTCATCGTGCTGCAAAAACAGCATTTAGAAGCGAGGAGCGCAAGCTTTTAATGGTGGAAAAACAGCATTTAATATTGGCTCATCATGCCAAGGAAATGAGGTGGTGAGAAACTAGCACCGAAGATAGTTGGCGATCCCATAGATGAGATTTCCTTCAAGCAGAATTCCAAAGCAGGCGATCCCGAAGAGGAAAGTAACCCACCCAACGATTCTTTCGGCGCGTCTGCGATAGGTGAAGAGGGCGCAGAATCCCCAGATAACGGGCGGAATTACGGGTATGATTGCGAGGGGGCGAAAGCGGGACCTGGAGGGGATGACAATTGGGAGGAAATAGGCAAAGAAAACCGCGCAGGAAAGAGTTATAAGGGCCCTCTCTCTGGCGCGGGATAATTCTTTGAACTTCACGGGCTACTCGCCCTTCAGCTCGGACTTGAGGACGCGCTCGGGTTTGTCTTTGCCGATCCTAATTGTATGAGGGGCGGCGGAGTAGACGGGGAGCTTGCCTTTGGACTTCTTCAGACGAGTGGTGTAGAGGATCTCCTTGGTCTTCTCGTTGATGACTTGGACAACGGGATTTTTGAGATCAACTTCGTAGGCGAGATGGCCGGTGGCTTTACGGCCATCGTTGTCGCGGGAGTTGAAGGTGATAGGCCAGCCGGGGAACTGAGAATCTTTTTCGGTGGTGACGTCAGTGAAGCGCTTGTAACACTCGAAGGTGACTTTGCCGGTCTTCTTGTTGAAGCGGGCGAGGCCATAGCCGTCGGAGCGCTGCTTTTCGTCAGCACGCTTGGTGGGGTTGGCGTAGGCGAGCATGGTGATTTTGTTGCCGAGGCCGTCGAGGTAATTTCCGGTCCAGGGGAGTGGGGAATTGGCAACAGGATTGGGGCCGGCTTTAGCGTCGGAAGGATGCCACCAGCGACCGTAGATGGTGTTGACGAGAGCGGGGGAGGTAAAGGCGTAGGGGCCGTCGTCGAACTCATCGATGCCGTGGCGAACGGAAACGGCGAGGTGTTGGTCGCCGCAGAGGTGGGTGGCGTGGGCGCGGCGAACTTCGCGAAGGGCGTTGTTGCGACCGGTTTGGGGCCAGGCGTTGGAGTCGAGGTCCGCGAGGAGCCGGTTGGTGGGACCGCCGTGAATGTGGACGGCTCCGCAGAAGGCAGTTTGACTCAGAACGACTTTGAGGTCGGCACCGGTCCAGTCCTGTGACCAATTGTGGAGGAATTTGAGCTGGCGGTCGCCAAGGAGTTTGAGGCCTTTGGCATCCACGGCTTTGCGGTCATATTTTGGATCGTTGATGTGGTCGGGGCGGGGGCCCATTTTGGGGATGGTGCCTTCGGGGCCGGTCTTGAATTTACGGTCCTCAAGGATAGCGAAGGAAATGCCGGCGTAGGTCAGGTCGGTGAAGTAAACGCTGATGCCACGCTTGATGGGTTTTGGATCGACGGGGTCGGGGAGGTGCCAGGTTTGCTGGCGCTGGACCATGTTGACGTATTCGGGGGCGTAGAAATATCCGCCGCTGGGGCCGGCGGGCGTGGTGGCTTTGATGCCTTCTTCTCCCCAAAGATTGGCCTGGCCGATGTCGTGGTCATCGGGAATCGTGATGGTGGGCCGATCTCGCATGATATCGCGGAACTGCATGCCGAATTCAAGCCAACCCGAGGTGTGCTGGGTGTGGTGATAGGTTTGATCTCCGGCGAAGAAGAGGATGTCGGGATCCTGGGCGATGAGATTTTTGACAATCAAGGGACGCGGTCCGGTGGTGCGGGAGGAATTGCAGGAAAGGTTGCCGACCACGATGGTGTCTTTATCGGTGGGCTCGCGGCGGATCTTGCCTTCAAAGGTGGCCTTGTCCGAGTGACGGAGGCGATAAGCGAAATTCTTGGTTGCGTCCCAATTCTTGATGCGGAAGTGGGCGGACCAGCCGGGGTAAACAATGGTTTCTTTGGCGATCTCCTTCCAGCTCTCTCCGTCCTTCACTTCGAGGCGGACTTCCTGAGTTTCGTCCGGCTTGAGGGGGAAAAGCTGTGCGGTGAGCTTTAAAGTGCGTTCTTGAAGGGTGTAAACTGCAAAGCAAATGACCTCCTCGCGCGGGACGTCGAGGTTGATCATGCGTTTCTTCTTCTTGGCGGATCCCTGACGTTTCCACCAGTCGGAGGTGGCCCGGTTATCGAGACTGGAATACTTTTCGCCAAAGAGCTCAGCCGAGGTCGGCATGAGTTTTCCAAAGGCGGGTGAGACAGCCAAAAGGGCAAGGAGGAATAGCTTCATGGAGTGGAAGATAGCAGGTGTGACGAACGGTGACAATTTCTCAGACGACTGAAGTGGCTCTGCTAAACAAAGCAAAAGAATTGCCGATGATGTGAACTGGTGTTTGCCCGGGCAATCACTCCGAATAAGGCTAAATGAAACGAAAAATAAGGGGCCTTCCGGGCGGGTTTATACTTCGCGATGCCAAGGGAGCTTTCGTTCTCAAACCGTCGCTGGGCAACCCGAACAATGACCATAAGATCTCCCCATGCCTTCCGCGTAAAACGGCAGTTGAATAAATCGGGCGTGCTGACACCGCATATCAGTGATTTTTTTGGTTGAGCGGCCGGACTCTCCGAGTGTCATGATTGGTGATCAGCGTGCGGGCTTGGGTTGATTCGTTCTTGGTCGGGATTTTTCGTGTGGAGAAAAAGAAGCTTGTTTGATTTTCAATATTATTGTCGAAGTGATTTAGCGGCTCGCCGCTGTTATGATGTTTCGTATTCTTTTTCTCTTCGTTGCTCTCTCTCATCTTTCCCTGCTTTCAGCCAAACAGCTATCGAAGGTCGAAAATTTCGCGCTCATTGACCACGAAGGAAAATTTCATGAACTCAATTATTACTTGAAGCTTCCCAGGGTGAAAGGGTTGGTGATTTTTATTCAGGGAAACGGATGTCCGCTGGTGCAGAAGCGGATTCCAGAGTTGGACCGAATGAGGACGGAGTTCGAGAAGAGAGGGATTCTTTTTTGCATGCTCAATGCCAACCTCCAAGATGAACTGGCGGAAATCCGGAAGGAGGCGGAATCTTTTAAGATTGCCATGCCTATTTTGAAAGATGAGGCCCAGATTGTGGCCCAAGCTTTGGGGGTGGAGAGGACGGCAGAGGCTTACCTGATCAGTGCGAAGGGAAAAAAGATTGTCTATCGGGGTGCCGTAGATGATCGACTCAGCTATCAGACCGAAAAACCAAAGGCGGAGAAACACTACTTGAAAGATGCCATTGAGAGTCTTCTTGGAGATCGGGCGATTGAGCCCGCGGTCACCGATGCTCCGGGTTGCAGAGTGACCTTTCCCAAGTTTCCCGGGGGATTGACCTACACCAGGGACGTGGCTCCTATTCTCGCGAAGAATTGTGTCTCCTGCCATTCCAAGGGAGGTCTGGGTCCTTTCCCGATGAGTAATTATCGTAAGGTGGCGGGTTGGTCAGACATGATTGCCGAAGTCATCCTGACAAAACAAATGCCGCCCTGGCACGCCGATCCGGAGGTTGGGGAGTTTTCCAATGACTGCAGTTTGTCGCCGGAAGAAGCCCATAAGATTGTTAGCTGGGTGGCAGCAGGGAGTCCGAAGGGAGAGGGGGCGGATCCACTTGAAAATTTCAAGGTTGATCTTCCCAAGTGGCATCTTGGAGAACCGGACAAGGTCATTCAGATTCCGACGCAGAAACTGGTTGCCGAAGGGTTTTTCGACTACCGGTATGTGACAATCGATAATCCTTTTGATCGAGATGTTTGGCTCACCGCGAGCGAGATCCGACCCGGCAATACGAAGGTTTTGCACCATGTCATCGTGACCTCGCATGCGGCGGGGAGACGAAAGCCGGCACAATGGATCACTGGATACGCGCCCGGAACACAGGGGCAAAAGTATCCCGCCGGAAGTTCGGTGCATTTGCGCAAAGGGCACAAACTCCGCCTTCAACTTCACTACACGGCCTCCGGGAAACCAGAGATCGATGAAACGCAGTTGGGTTTTCATGTTTCCGACAAACCGACTCCCAAGATTTTTCGCACCGCGATTGTTGCAAATTCCAAGTTTCAGATCCCTCCCGGGAGTATGAACTACGGAGTTTCTAAAACTCATCTCTTCCCGAAGAACGTGACTCTTTATGCCATTAATCCTCACATGCATTTCAGGGGGAAGTTCATGAATTTTGAAGCCGAGTTTAAAAATGGGCGCCGCCAGGCTCTTCTCTCCGTGCCCAATTATAATTTCAATTGGCAGCGGACATACGTGTTTGAGGAACCTCTCAAACTACCTGCCGGATCCCGGGTTCATATTCGGAACGCCTGGGATAATTCTCGTTTTAACCCCTACAATCCAGATCCGCAAAAGACAGTGAAGTGGGGCGATCAAACCTTCGATGAGATGTTCTTTGCGACGCTGGGGTATATCGAGGATTGAGTGGGAATGCTTGTGTGATTGGGAGAAAAACGCGATATCCCTGCCATGGAGTTTGAAAATGTCACTGCAGTTGCTGCGGGCAATGTGTATTTTGAAGGGAAAGTGGTTTCGCACACCATTCTGATGCCGGATGGGGCGAAAAAGACCTTGGGTGTGATTTTGCCAGGATCCTACCACTTTGGAACCGGGGCGGCGGAGATTATGGAAATAGTCGAGGGGGCTTGTTCTTATGTCCTTGATGGTGGAGAGAGTTCGCAGAAGGTCGCGAGTGGCGGACGTTTTGAAGTGTCGGCTAATTCAGGTTTTACGATCACGGTTGAAGGTGGGCCTTGTCACTATGTCTGCAGCTTTGTTCAGTAGGATTCGATGATGAAATAAGCGCTGGGTATTTTGGCGGGATTATCGGGGCGTCTTTGGGCATCGCCCGCGAAGTTGATTTTTGACGCCGATATGGGAAATGACAGTGGAGAAAGATGGATTCACCTCGTTTACGAAGGGCAAGGGTGAGCGCGTTTATCTCACGGTGGATGAGAGGTAGGCGGTGCGGGTGGAGGAGGCCATTTGTGCAAATGGGGAACTCGCGGCCGAGGGAGGTTGGGCTACTTTTTAGCTCCGGGGTCGGCGCGAAGACCGAACTTTTGCGGGGTGAGTTTCCTGCTCACGGGCTTGAGTTGTTTGGCGGGGAGGCGTTCCTTATTTTTGGCGATGTCATGCCATTGGGCGACCATTTTTTTGAGACGGGCGGGGTGTTTCTTGGCGAGATCGTTGAGTTCGGTGCGGTCCTCGGCGAGGTTGTAGAGTTCCCAGCGGCCCATTTTGGCTGAGGCGATTTTCCAGTCGCCAGAGCGGAGGGCGCGGTCTTTGGCAAAGTGGAAGTAGAGGGGATCGTGAGTTTTACGTTTTTCACCAGCGAGAATGGGAAGAAGTGATTTTCCGACAAGGGGATCGATGGTGCGATTGCCAACCTTTTCCAAGTACGAGGCATTTCCGATATCGAGGCAGGTGGCCATGAAGTCGATGAGGTGTGCGGGTTGATTAGTGGTTGAACCTGGCTTGGTTTTAAGAAGGGATTTTGGTCCGTGGACGATGAGGGGGGAGGAGATGCCGCCTTCGTGTTGGTTTTGTTTGTAGAGACGGAAAGGGGTGTTTCCGAGGTGGGCCCAACCGACGTCGTAGCACCAGTAGGATTTGGGATCCCAAGGTTTGAGTTCTTTACCACGGGTGCGGTCGAAGGGACAGGCTCCGTTGTCGGAGCAGAACATGATGAGGGTGTTGTCGTAGAGTTTCTTTTCTTTCAGGTGCTTGATGAGGCGGCCGATGTTCTGGTCGAGGACATCGATCATGGCGGCGTAGACTTCCATGCGGTCTTGTTCCCATTGTTTGTCGGCGGGTGAGAGGCTGTTCCAGGCGGGGATGTGGGCGGCGCGGGGAGCGAGTTTCCACTCGGCGGGGAGGAGGCCGGTGTTGATCTGCTTTTCGTGGCGGCGCTGGCGGAGGACATCCCAACCTTCGGCGTATCTTCCGGCGTATTTTTTGACGTCGGCTTCGGGTGCTTGAAGGGGGTAGTGGGGAGCGTTGTAGGCGCAGTAGAGGAAGAAGGGGGTTTGTTTTTTGTGCTCATCAACGAAGTCGATGGCGTAGTCGGTGATGACGTTGGTGGTATAAAAGGGCTTTCCTTTGTGAGTGATGGGGACTTCCCAAGGTTTGCCGTCGAGGCGGAAGGTTTTGTCACCGGTGAAGAAATTGGTGGCCCCGGAGAGGTGGCCCCAGTAGCGCTGGAAGCCGAAGTCGGTGGGTTGTTTGGAGAGGTGCCATTTGCCCACCATCATGGTGTGGTAGTCGGCGGGGGCGAGAACTTCGGCGATGGTTGCTCCGCGGGAGAGTGATTCGCTGCCAGCTTGATCACAATAGAGGCCGGTGAGGAGGGAGACGCGGGAGGAATGGCACTTGGCGGTGTTGTAGAACTGGGTGAAACGGAGGCCTGCTTTGGCGAGAGCGTCAAGATTGGGGGTTTCGATTTCGGAGCCGTAGCAGCCGAGATCGGAGAAACCGAGGTCATCTGCCATGATGACGACGATGTTTGGGCGGGTTTTAGCTTGCGTCCATATGGTGAGGAAGAAGGTGATGATGAGAAAGCGCATGGCGCGAACTTATTGGAATTTCCTTGGAGAAGGCATAAAAAAATCAGCCCACCAAGGAAGGTGGGCTGATGAAATTATCGAGAGAATCCGAGGAGGAATACTTCTCCCAGTTCGCGGTCGGAAGAGAAGTTATCGAAGATGGTTTGTCGGGCTCCTCCGGTGGGCGCAACGTGGACACTGAAGGTGCCTGTCTCAGTCAGCGGAACGTTTTGGAGATCGACCCAAACATCGTAGGAAGTATCTGGCATGAAGGTGAGACCGGAATCGTTCACAGGATCTCCGATTCGATCGATGGCTTCGAGCCTGAGTGCACCATCGCCGGCCTCGCGGACAAGGCTGACAGAGGTTCCGACGTTGGAACCTCTGGTCTACGACAAAGCGAATTGCTTTTTCGTTGAAACCAACTTTTGTGGCAACGGGGAGATCAGCTTCTTCGCCACTCAGACAGAAGCGGAAGAACAGGGCGCGGGAGGAGTTCCCCTGAATTTCATCGCGTGGCCAGAAGGAGAGCCAATCGGGCTTCAGTGTTCCGCTCTGCCCCGAGATGAAATGAGCACTTAGGACCAGAGTTGTGAGGGTGTGATCTTTGTCTCCTTGCCAGAAACGGGCGTTTTGTCCATTTTCCGTGAATGTTGAAATCAATTCTTTTTTTCGCCGCCTTGGTGTTGTCCCCGCTTGCTGCTCCTTTAAAGCCTGCGTTCCAGCCCGCAAAGGAAATCGAAGGCCTTCCCAGGGTTCTTTTAATCGGTGATTCAATTTCGATAGGCTACACCTTGCAGGTTCGTGAGTTGCTTAAGGGAAAGGCCACTGTCCAGCGTCCACCGGTCAATTGTGCTGCCACTATTCATGGCCTAAAAAACCTTAATTCATGGCTGGGAACCGGGGGGAAGGGTAAGAAATGGGACGTGATTCATTTCAACTGGGGCCTCCACGATCTCAAGTACATGGGGCCAAATGGCGAAAATTTGGCTGATCCAAAGGCAAAAACTAGCCGGCAGCAGGTTTCGCCTCAAGAATATGAAAAAAATCTCCATCAACTTGTGAATCGGTTGAAGAAAACCGGTGCCCGGTTGATCTGGAGAAATACCACTCCGGTTCCCGCAGGGGTGAGAGGCAGGGTTCCCGGCGATTCATTGAAATACAATGCGATTGCGGCAAAAGTGATGAGCGAGTCTGGGGTTAATGTTCAAGACATGTACTCCTTTGCCAAAAAGAACGCCACCCGGATTCAGCGGAAGGCGGATGTTCATTTCACGAAGGAGGGATCTCTCGAGCTGGCCAAGGAGGTTGTTAAAGTTCTCAAGATCGAAGCGCCCTCCAAAAAGTAGAGGTCCGAGATCGTCAAAACTTCCAAGGGTCTTGTTTCTGTTTCTGCTGATCTGGTTCAACTCAAGAATTGCTCATTCCGGGTGGTTGCATACGGAAGCAAGTGGGGCGACGGCGGTGATGATCTGAAGGTGAGCGATTTTTCGATCCCCCGTTAATCGAATCAGGGAGGAGGAGTTATCCAGCTTGAGATCTACAGAGGTTACTTGCCATCGGGCTGGCACGCCCTATAACTCGCCGAAACATGATGAACCGCATTACCTCCGCGTTTGCGGCGACCAGCCTTTTTCTCACAATGTCTTCTGAAGCCCAAACTGCCGGAGCCCTCACCCCTGACCTTCTTTCCAGCCTCCGTGATGGCTATCAAATGGATGCTGGTGACCTCGCCCGCCACAATGCCGTCACGAACACTGAAATCAACAAGCTGGCGCTCAACCGAAGTGTTATTGCCGGTGAAGACGGGCATTTCAGCCACAAGATCAAAGGGAAAGGGATTACCAATCAAAAATCTTCGGGACGCTGCTGGATGTTTGCAGGGTTCAATGTCATGCGCCCCAAGGTCATCCATGAGCAGGGTCTTGATCAGTTTGAGTTTTCGACCTCCTACCTTCAGTTTTGGGACAAGATGGAGAAGTCCAATCTCTATCTCGAGGATGTCATCGAGTTGCGTAATGCTGATCGCCTCGACCGCGAGTGGCTCCTGATCAACGAATGGATGGTGGGTGATGGTGGGTGGTGGAACTACGTCACCGGCCTGATTGGAAAGTACGGCGCCGTTCCTGCCTCGGTGATGCCGGAGACCCATAGCAGTGAAAATACCCGCACGATGAATCTTGTTCTGGATCGCCTCTTACGATCTCGTGCCAATGGGTTGTTGGAATCTTCCAAAGAGGGGGCAGGAGTTGCGCAACTTCGGGCCCAAAAAAACAAGGCCCTTGCTGATGTCTACCGTTTCCTCGTGATCAACCTCGGTGAGCCGCCGACGGAATTCGAGTGGCGCTACAAACCCAAGAAGAAGGACGAGGATAAAAAAGAGAAAGCCGAAGGGCTCCCTCCGGTCGAAGAGCAGTTGACCAAGGTGAAAAAATATACCCCGCAGTCATTCTATCAAGAATTCGTAGGTGTCGATCTCAATGAATTCGTCTGCCTCTACAACGATCCCAGTCAGAAAACCGGCGCTCATTTTCGTTTTCACCGTGCCCGCAATATCGCCGGCGCGAAAGAGATGCACTTTGCCAATATCGGGATTGCCGAGATGAAGGAGATCGCCGTGAAGTCTGTTTTGGCTAACGAGCCGATGTGGTTCGCGGTCAACATGGGCTTTGACCAATCAACCGAGCACGGCTTGATGGAGGTGGACCTTTTCGATTACGAAACCCTCTTCGGCCTTGAACTTGATCTCTCCAAAGCGGATCGCTCGCGGTTTGGCGCCGGAGCTTCCAACCACGCCATGGTCCTGATGGGGGTCGATCTCAAGGAAGGGGAGCCCCAAAAATGGCTCGTTGAAAACAGCTGGGGAGATTCAAAGGGGCGCAAAGGTCAATGGACTCTTTATGATGCTTGGTTCACCGAGCACGTCTACACGATCATCGTGAATAAGAAGCACGTCCCCGAAGCCACTCTCGCGATCTTTGATCAAGATCCAGACGTTCTGCCAGCCTGGTATCCCGGGGCAAAAGGCATTGAGAAGCGTTGATTTGATGGAGATCAACGAGGTGTGCCAGAGAACAAAATTCCGCCAAGGCTTCCAGAGTTTGGTTTCGACGCTTGCGATTTTGCATCCCGCCCAGGATGACAATGCGACCCGCCAGACTCACCATGAGGCGAAATCCGATTCG
>Ga0308011_10000616_pt1 | contig 18488 bp, 17 predicted proteins | sample Neamet177_FD_203144 | JGI IMG/M metagenome (GOLD analysis project Ga0308011, IMG submission 203144) | Marine microbial communities from water near the shore, Antarctic Ocean - #177 | ecosystem: Environmental > Aquatic > Marine > Unclassified | place: Southern Ocean | collected 2014-07-25 | reverse complement strand
AATAGCTGGATCACTAGCAGGTAGAGGCGCTCGAAAAAGAGAGGCAGCATCTGCACTAGCGGAACAACAACAAGCAAAACAAGCATTTGATAACTTTGAAATGAAAAATGAGTTTGCAGGAGCGGAGAACGTAATGGAGGACGCAACTGTAAATCAACAAGCTTCAAACTTTCAAGCACAAGAAACAGATGCAGCATTATCTCAAGGACTAGACGCTATCGTAGCCGGTGGTGGTGGTGGAGGTGGAGCTCAAGCAATTGCAGCTGCAGCATTAAAATCTAAACAAGGTATATCTGCAGATTTAGCAGGACAAGAATCTTCTAACATGAAAGCTAGACTTTCAAACCAAGCTCAACTTGATTTTCAAGAAAGAACAGGTGCTGATGATATGCAGCTTAGAAACTTTGATAAAACACAAATGCAGTTTAATACTGCTAACGCTAGAAAGATAGCTTCAGATGCTGCACAGGCAGAAGGAACTAAAATGTTAACTTCAGGTATTGGCTCGCTAGCCGGAGGAGTTGCAGGAGTTCCAGGTGTTCGAAAAGGTATGGAAGCGTTTGGCGATAAAGCTGCTGCAGGTATTAGCAATCTTTTCAATAAGTAATTAAGGGATATAAAAAGATATAAATGAAAAAGAAATTATACAAAGATAGTCCTTTAAATGCTTTAGGTCAAGGTGTTCATGATCTGCTAAAGTATGAAATGATTAAACAAGCCTCTGGACAGTTTGATCCAGTAGGTGAAAGCTTATTTAGTTTAGGTGAAATGTTCGCGAGCAAGACTTGGGATGGTAAAGAAAAAGCAGAAGGATTAGATGTTGAAGAAATTGCTAATAAAAAAGCTTTAGAAAATTCAACTGCTCAAGATAATCCGTTTACGAACAAAGCATCGGATGAATACCTTGGAGCTAAAGAAATAAAACTTTTAACGCCAAATCCAAGGCCAGCAGCTACTACTCCAGATCCAGATCCAATTGATCAAGAGACTAAAGTAAATACAACTGGAGGAGGCAATGGTGCTATGATTGGTCGAGACATTCTAGGCTTAGGTGGTACAGGTATAGCTGATGCTAAAGTTACAGGCGCTGGCGATCAAGTATCTACTCCTGATAATGAGTTGCTATCTGACCAAGCTGTTGAAGAGCAAGAAGCTCAAAAGAAATCACAACGTGTATATTCTGCTTTACCCGGTACCCTTTCACCTTTAGGTAGAATGAATCCTGATAAGCTAAAAGCTCTTAAGGGTTTAATGTATAATACATCTAGTGGAGATTCCCCTTTACGTAGAATATCTCACATGATGAACTCACCATTCTTAAAGACAGACGAAGGTCCTGATTTAGAGAAGGTTGACTTTAGATACATGAAGCGTGCTACATCCACAGGTATTGGAAAATTAGGCGGTGCAGCGTCAGCTGGATACAACTTAGTTATCGATGCTAAAAACTATGAGACAGCTGTTAAGAATGATTATGACGAAGAGTTATCTGAAGGTATGGGTGAGCTGGTACAACAGTTAGATAAAACAAACCCTAACTATGAGCATGATATGTTTGAATTAGCAAGTGCTAAAAAGAAACAGTATGCTGATGGCTTTGCACAATATGCTGCGGGTAATATTGATCGTCTAACTTGGGAAAACCAAAAGATGAGTTTAAAAGGAGATCTTGAAAACCATGGCAAGGCTTTAAATATAGTTGCTGCTCAAGATAAAGAGTTTGCAGAGAACAAAGGTGATCACAACGTTGGTGCTAGTGATGAAAACATTACTGATTATTACAACACTAGAATGAAGAACCCAGATTCTTTTTCAGTTAAGACTATTAATGGTGTTGACACATACGTAGGTAAAACTTTGCAAGGTAAGGAAGTATCAATGCCTATCTCAATGATAGCTAATGGATCCGCTAAGATGCAGTTAGTACCACAGTATGATTTCAATAAAGCTGTTAACGCAGGTTTAAAAGTAATGCAAGCCTTTACAGTAGAAGGTAATACAGCTTTAGGCCAGGGTAATAGAAATTTAGATAAAAATAACCCAGAAGAAGCAGCTCAGCTTAGAGAAATGGGGGTTGCGGCTATCAGTAGAGAAATAGGTGCTGATGAGACTAGACTTAGATCTATACTAGCTGACAAAAGACAACTAAATTTTAGACAATTCGAACAGTTAGTTGATGCAAAAGGCGGGAGTAGAAAAGAAAACCTACAAGGTCTTTTACAGGAAATGTCTCAAGAGATATACGATGAGAACGTTGTAGATAGTGGTGGATACCAAGCCAAATCTCAAACTAGATTTAGAGCTCAACAACCTAGACAATATAGATCATCTGACAGAGAAAGAAGAGTTGCTCAAACTACAGCTCAAATCAATCAACTTCCAGAATTTTCTGTACAAACAATGGGCCAGTACCAAAGCATGATCCCAGCTAATCTTAAATACAAAATCAAGAGGGACTCGAAAGGTAATTTTGGTGTTGTTAACGAAAAGAACGAAACGGTAACAAGACTAGATTCAACTGATCCACAAGCTGTCAAAAGAGCTATTGCTAATTTATCAGGAGTTAAAGGTTACGAAACAGGTGGAGCAGCAGATGATGCTTACAACAAGTACTTAGACTCTAAAAAATAAAATCAAATGAACGAAGAATTACAAGGTATTATAGATAACATGATCTCCAACGGGGAATCACAAGAGACTATGAACTCTGTCATAGGCGAATACGAAAGACGCGCTGGAGAGGGAAAGCCAAATGCCGTTGCGGAAGAGGCTGTGCCTGCGATGGCGGAAAACCAAAGCGATTTGGATTCACAGCCTTTGGATACTTCATTGGAGCAACCAGAAGAGCCTAAAAGCTTTTTTAATGCGTCTGCTGAAGAAGCTAAAGAGCAGGCAATTTCTAAAGCTAAAATAAAATTACTTACAGAACAGATGGCTGTTGTTAACCCATCAGCTGGTATTCTGAAATTACTTCCTGACGCGGTAGCCGAATTTTTAGTGCCTACTATATCAGCTTGGACAGGTGCAGTGGCTAACGTAGGTGCTGGAGTTGTTGATACCGCTGAGACGGGCGTTGAAGCTTTATGGGCTTTAGCACAGGACGGAGAATTTGCAGACAACTTTGAGGAGATTGCTAAGGTAGACAGAATCGATATGTCTGGCGTTTACGAGGCAGCTGAAGAAATGGGTAACTTGCGCCCAAAAAAGTTTGATAAGAATGGCAATCAATTAGATGCTATTGGTTTAATACAATCCGGTAGATACGCTGAAGGAAGTGCGGAGTTTATTAATGAAGCTATAGGTAGTGCGCCTATGACAGTATTAACATACGCTTTACCTGGAATGGGATCAGCTATAATTGGGGCTGGTACTTTTGGTGCTGAGTTTGAAAAGAATTTAAAAGACAGACCTGAAGAAGCTGCTACTGACGCATTAGCCAACGCAGCTATAAAAGGAGGTTCTGAAGTGCTTTTTGAATTCCTTGGTGGTAAAGCTTTTAGAACAATGAACAAGCTTGCTGGTGGCCCCGCGAAAGCAGCTATGAAGGAAATAACCGGTAATTACTATAAGCAAATAGCTTCAAAGTTTACAGGTGGATTTTTCTCAGAAGGCTTGACCGAAGCCGCAACAGGAGTTGCTCAGTTAGCTGCTGATGAGATTGTTTATGACGATAAAATTTCAGCCGCTCAATATGCTAGAACAGCAATACATAGTGGTATTGTAGGTGGACTTATGGGTGGACCTATATCTGGAGCAACTACAGCAGGAAGATTATCCGGTGATAGTAAAAAAGCGGCTTTAAGTATGATTACTCCAAAGTCTTGGAGAGATAAACAGATGCAGCTTAGCAAGGAGATTGATAATGCCGCAATGGAATATGAAAGAGCTCCTGAAGGAGAGAAGATATATTTTAAAGAAAAAATGGAGGCTTTAGAGAAGACGCAACAAGCTAATGCAGATGCACTTAGCGAGTCTTGGGATTCAAAGACTCGTAAAGAACAGATAGAATACGCAGACAATCTTGATAAAGCTGACAAAGAATTAAACATAATTGGTAGCGGTCGTTATACTGCAGCCACTCAAGCTGACGCTCAAGGAAGACTTGATACGTACTACAAAAATATGGAGCAAATACTAACTCCAGAGAACATTGACGTAGAAGCGGAACAAGAAATTGGTAAAGCTTTAAAAGCTTCAGAACGTATTGCAGCGTCGTCAAAGAAAGTTTTAAAAGGTATAAACAAGGAAGATTTAACTATAGAGTATGTATCTGACGAAGTTGCTAAGGATGAGCACGGGATGGGTAATCAAGATGCTAAGATCGTAAAGAAAGATGGTAAAGCTACGGTTATTGTAAACAAAGACATCTCTGCATTATCTGGCAATACAACTGCTTTAGGGCATGAGGTTTTGCATTACATGATATCTAAAAGTTTTAAATCAAACGGCGAAGGCATGGTTGACTTAGCTAATTCTTTCAAAGGATACTTAAGAGAGACATTTCCTGAAGAAGGAGGTATCGCTGATAGAGTTGAAGAAAGAATTGAAAAGTTTTATACAGACCCAAAGACCGGTAAGGTTCAAGAAGGTAGAGCTGAAGAATACTTTACTGTGTTTTCTGATTTAGTTGGAAAAGAAAAGATTGAACTTAATGAAACTAGAGTTACTAAACTAAAAAATAGTTTAACAACAGTTTTACAAGGGTTTGGTATTGGAGAAGTTCAGCTTAACGATGGTAAACAAGTATTTGATTTTATTAGAAGCTATAGTAAAAACATAAACGAAAAAAGTAAATTCAAAGCTTTAAATATTAAACTTAAAAGCGATATTCTTAGTGATACCAATGATGACGATGTCAATCTAGATTCTGAATCATTTGAAGACAAGGATATAAACGAAGAATTTAAGCAATATAAGAAAGGACAAATACCGGAAAGCTTACAAATTGAAGCTGCCGTTGCTTACGAACCTTTAGCTAAGAGAGTTATTAGTCAAGCCTTTAAGCAATACCCAGAATTTAGTGAGCAAGCAGTTGACTTTGATGATCTAGTTATGGACTTACAGTTTGGTACTGAAAAGAATAAAGCCAGTTCATTGTTAGGTTTAGCTAAATCATTTGATCCTAGCATTGGATCGTTTGGTGGTTACGCTAAGAGTTTACTAGCACAAAGAGCTAAGCGTATTTTTGATGAAAGATTTGGAAAGTCAGCTACAACAGGTGCTACATCACTAAGTGAAGAAGGAGCTATAGATATAGAGGATGAGACTGAAGTTAAATTTGATTTAGCTGAAACTAAACCAATTGCTGAAGCTTTAAATATACCTAAAGAAACTATAAGTAAAGCTACAAAGCTTGTAGAGTTAGCCATGATAAAAGCAGCTAATGCTCTTAAAGCAAAAGGCAAGGATGTTACTGTTAAAAAGCGTTTACAAGCAAGAGAGAAAGCTTTTAACGATATCTTTAGTACACAATTATTTAAAGACATCAAAGATATATTGGGTAAAAATAACAAGGACAGTAAAGCGTTCTCTGATTTTATATCTGGTAACAACTTTGAAGCGCTAAGAGATGTTGCTTTAAAGAACATTGCTTTTCAAAATGGATCTGGACCTTCTTCTACTTGGAATCAAATCGAACCAAGTAAAAAAGAATTTGTAGATTACTACGAAGGAAAAGATATTTTGCCTACTCAACCTAAAAGTACTAAGAGTGATCGAAAGAAAACGCTTAATAACGCTATAGCTAGACAAATAGCTAAAGATGCTAGATATGAGTTTGCAGAAACTAATCCAGATAAAGCTGTGGCATTTGCCGAAGAGACTGGAGAAACGTTGTATAGCAAAAGTATCATGTTCGACGGTAAGAAACGAAAGTTATCTGAAGTATTCTTTGAAGCGTCAAGAGTTATAGACCCGAATCCTAGAGAAGTTGTCACAGGTAGCGTCAAAGACCGAATGAAGTGGCTTAGAGCGCTCGAGAAGGACTTTAAAGATAAATACGACGTAGCAGCTGATACAGGAGCTATGGCTGAGTACGCGGCTTTAAAAGAGATATTACTCACACACCCTCATTTAGAATCTAAAAACTTTAATATTAAAGGATCAGATTCAACAGGTAAACTAGATCTTGAGTTTATAGACAATAGAGATGGTAAAACTGTTAACATCGAAGTTAAGATGGTTAAGTGGGATGCACGTGGAGGAACACCTCACGGAAGCGGTAACCTGTCATGGTCACCAACCGAAGGTTTTACAACAACAACATTGTCAGACAAGCTATTTAGTATTGTTAAGCCCCTAGTCGAAAGTAAAGCTGATCAATATGCAGAATACGCTGAAAAAGCTGGAATTGCAGAATTTCCTTTTAGCGGACTTTCTAAAGATACGTTCGTTTCACTTGGTCAGGACAAAGGTAAAGGCTTAGACATACAAAAGAATCTTAGCGTAACAGTTAAGGATCAGTCTATTAAACCTATTAATGATCATTACAGTGCTAAGGCGCCAGACAATGAAAGTAGTTTTATTTACTACTTCGGTGAAAATCAAGTGTATGCTTTAAACGAAGCTGCAACTGAACAAGCACCATTATTAGATGGTGGTATGAAAGTTGAGGTTAGATTAAGAACTAGCGGTACTACTACTAATAAGCAAGGCCAAGATATTAAGGCTGGCAATATATCTGTATTTTACAAATTAGAGTCAACTAAACAAGATGGTAATAGCATAGCTGAAACATTCAATTCTGTTTCTTTAGATAAAGATTTTAACAACATGCTCCAAAGAGTTAAAGGCGTTAAATCCCAAGCTAGATACTCAGACGATAGAGCTACTAAGCTTGCTGCTAAAAAAGGAGGACTTAAGTTTTTTGTACCTTACTCCGCTGAAGACTTTGTTGGTTTAACATACCCTACGCTGGGTAAAGGTCAAGAGGGTGAAAAGAATCTAGCATGGTATAAAGAAAACTTATTAGACCCTTATTCTTTAGCTATAAGCAATTTTGATGCTGTTAAAGCCGCTAAAATGGAAAGTCTTAAAGCCCTTAAAAGCAGAATGCAAGACACCCCTTTTAGGTTAAGCGAAACAGGCGAACGAGGTTTTACAAACGAAGAGGCTGTAAGAGTATACTTGTGGAATAAAACAGATAATGTACCCGATACTTTAGCTAAGAAAGATGTAGCCCAGATGCTTAAGCAAGTTAAAGATAATAAATCTTTAAAAGACTTCGCTAACGCTGTAGAAAATATTGCAGGTAAAGACGGTTATCCAGCTCCAGAAGGAGATTGGCTAGTTGGTAATATAGCGATTGACATGGTTAATTCAATTAATACTGAAACTAGAGCTAAGTTTTTAGAAAACTGGCAAGCTAACGTAGATGTTATTTATAGTAAAGAAAATTTAAATAAGCTTAAATCTATTTACGGTGAGCGATACACTGAAGCTCTTGAAAACATTCTTCAAAGAATGAAGACAGGTAGAAACAGGCCTTCTAAAGGTGGTAGAATAGAAAATGCTTGGATGGATTGGGTTAACAACTCAGTCGGAACAGTAATGTTCTTAAACTTTAAGTCTGCTATTCTACAACTCCAGTCTATGGGTAACTACTTAAACTGGTCGGATAACAATCCATTAATGGCTGCTAAAGCTCTTTTAAACTTTCCTAAATTTGCTAAAGACTGGTCAACTGTGTTTAATTCAGACTTCGTTAAGTTACGTAGAAAAGGATTACAGACTGATATAAGTGCAGAAGAAATTGTTCTTTCAGCAGAAAAGTCATCAAATAAAATTGGTTCTATATTAGCAAAGCTTCTTCAAAAAGGATTTGCACCAACACAGTTTGCTGATGCATTTGCTATAGCAACAGGTGGAGCTAGTTTTTATAGAAATAGGATAAATTCATACATGAAACAAGGCATGAGCGAATCTGATGCAGAGGCAAAAGCTATGATTGATTTAAGAGAAACTTCTGAAGAGTCTCAACAATCGTCTAGGCCTGATAGAGTTTCTATGCAGCAATCAGGTGGTTTAGGGCGTCTTATGTTGGCTTTCGCTAACACACCTATGCAATATACCAGGTTGACTAAAAAGGCTGCCTTAGATCTTGCTAATGGAAGAGGAGATTGGAAAACTAATGCGTCTAAAATGCTTTACTACGGAGCACTATCAAATATAATGTTCTCTGCTTTACAGCAGGGTATGTTTAAATTGTGGTGGGATGAAGATGAAGAGTTTGAAAACAGTGACGAAGGGCTAAAGATTGCTAACGGAGTGTTAGATACTTTGCTTAGAGGTGCTGGATTAGGGGGTAACGCGGTTTCCGTAGCTAAAAACATGGTGTTAAAAGCTATAGAGGAGCAGGAAAAGAATAGACCTGATTATAAGAAAGTTGCTTTAGCAGCAATCAATCTATCTCCACCTATATCGACTAAAGTTTCTAAACTAGTTTCTGTAGCTAACGCGTTTACTTACAACAAACTTGAAGATCTTAAGCCTCAATTCGATACAGCTAGACTAGGTCCAGGGACTGAAGCTGCTGGTAAGTTAATCTCAGCTACTACAAATGTTCCTTTAGACAGAGTTGTTACTAAAATTAACAACATAATAGAAGCTACTAATTCTGAAAATCAAGCATACCAACAAATATTCTTAGCACTAGGCTGGAGTGAATGGTCTTTAGGTATGAAAGGTAAAAAGAGTAAGATTGATAAAAAAGACTTTAACTTTGATAACTTAGAGTTTGATGGTGATTTTGATGGTGACTTAGATTTTAGTAATGATTTTGATGGTGACTTTGAATTTGATTCTCCTAATAAGAGATTAGATAACGGAGTTGCTGGTAAAGCTAATAACGATGGGACCATTGAGATTGATCCTAATTTATCGCCAGTAGAACGTGAAAAGACTATCGTACATGAAGAGAAACATATGGCTGATATGGAAAGCGGTAAGCTTGCATATGATGACGATAACGTTACTTGGAATGGAAAGAAGTATAAACGTGAAAATGGTAAGATAATGTACAACGGAAAAGCCTTAATAGAGGGTCATCCGAGTTTACCTTGGGAGAAAGTTGCTTACGCAGCAGAACCTTCTGAGAGTGCGATTAAACGCAAACTATATTAAACAAAGAAACCCCCTACAACCGTAATGGCTGCAGGGGGTTTTTTTATTGTATACTATTATAAATTACTTAATGATAATAGTAGTATTGTAAGTACAATTGCAAGTGCTGGACCCATAATTGCCCACGCTTTTAAGAACTTAATAACTTTGTTCTCTGCGTTTGTATAGACGTGATCGTCTGTGTTGAGAATAAGTGATTCTACTTCTTTCTCTAATTCTTTAATTCTTAGTTTTGCGTCTGCGAAGCTGAATTTTTTAGCCATAATGTTTGTTGTTTAAATTGTTTATTATTAATTAGTTACTATCCGTCACAGCTTGCACAATCAGGATCCATAGCAGAGGCAGCAATATCACCTCTTAATACAGATTCTGTACGTGTATAGTATAACGTTTTTACACCTCTCTTCCAAGCTTCAAAGTGCACTGTGTTCATCCATTTAGGAGTTGCTTCAGATGGAAAAGCTAAATTCAAACTTACAGACTGGTCAATGTAATCTTGCCTAATTCCTGCTTGTTTAACTAATTCCAATTGATTAATCTCTTTAAATGTTTTAAACACATTCTTCACCTTCTCGAGCCCGTCACCATGCTTTTGGGTAAGTCTTCCAAAGTGATCAAAATACCAGTTATCGAGTTCGCTAATGTCTTGAACGGATCCGCCATCTGTAAGAATCTTATCCCAGGTTTCTTTGTTTTCAATTCCAATCTTTTTTAATACTTTTTGTAATTGTTTATTCTTCCTAATGAATGTTCCTTTAGCGGACTGTTCTGTGAACACGTTAGCAGCCCAAGGCTCAATACCTGGTGAAACGTTACCAGATAGTTTAGAGTTCGATACGGTCGGTGCTACGGCTCTTAAATGAGTGTTACGCATACCAGTTCCAACGCACCAAAGTGGTTCTCCATATACTTCTGCTAATTTCCTAGAAGCTCTCTCAGTTTCAATCTTTATCTTTGAGAAGATCTCTCTGGTTTTGAATTGGGCTAGCAACCCTTCGAAGGCTATCCCGTTCTTCTGTAGTAAGCTGTGCCACCCCAAAACTCCTAACCCTAGGGCCCGTCCCTTTACAGCTGACCTTACAGAATTCTCGAATCCCCTCAGCCCCTTTGCTCTCTGGATGAACTCTTCCAGGACACCGTCCAGGAACCATATCGCATCGTATACCAAGTTTGTATCCTTCCATTCGTCGTATTTTTCTAGGTTTAATGATGATAAGCAACATACAAAGCTATGATTTTCATCAGTATGCAATGTAATCTCGCTACATATATTGGTCATGTGAACTTTTAATCCGTTTTGCTTGTAAGCTTCTGGATTAGCTTTGTTTGTATTTCCTTTAAATAAGATATAGGGCTCTCCAGTTGCTTTGCGCTTTTGGATAAGCTTGCTCCACTTGCTCCTAGCTTCTTTATCTCCGAGTTCCAATTGGCGCATAAACTTATCGCCAACGACAGCACACTGATGCAAGTTAAGAGATTGTCTATTGACATCTCCTTTGGGTTCTCGTATTTCGAGCCAATCGACGAAGTCAGGGTGTTCGATATTAATGTTAACTGATGCAGCTCCTCTTCTAACGGAACCTTGGCTGGTCGCGAGTATAGTTGAGTCGTAGATTTTGCAAAAAGGGACAACGCCGTCTGAAGTTCCATTACCTGTTATCTTGGCACCTGCGGGTCTTATCATATTAATGCCTACTCCTACACCGCCGCCATGTTTAGCTAAGAGCATCATTTCTAAATTCTTTGTTCCTATGTCTGCTATTGAATCTGCAACGTCAATGCCAAAGCAACTAATAGGCAAACCTCTATCAGTACCAGTGTTACTAAGAACGGGAGAAGCCAAACATAACCAGCCTTTCCAAATGTAATCGAAGAATGTTTCTGCCATTTCTGGCTTGTCAAGTCTTCTTGCAACCGCGTTTGATACTCTTTCGTAAGCCTGTCTCGGTGTTTCTCCTTGTAATAAGTAGCCTCCTGCGATAGTTTTCTTATAGACGTCTGTATCTCCCCAAGATGGGTAGTCAATTCCTTTCTTCCACTCATTATTCCACATGGTCTAATTGGTTTTCGTTAAAAATATGTAATAAGCCGTACTCATCCATCTCACCAACTATCCTGGTATTGCCTTGTATTGTTTCGAACACACCTACTATAGTGCACGGGAATTTATAACCCTTAAGTTTTACGGCCTTATCGCCTACTTTAAATTTATTCATATTATCCATTGAGTATATATATTAAATATCCTATTATAACGTTTGCGTTTATAGCAACCAAATTCCATTGCTTAGCCACCACAACTTGTGGTATACATAACACTCCTCCAACTATATAACTAACAGCTCCTATATTACCGTAAGATAATATATAAGGTCCCATCATTATAAAAGCTGTTCCCATGTATCCAAGGCGACCCGACAGCCGTTCATTGACTGTCAGTCGTCTATCCTTTACTAAACTTTTTAAGCTAAACTTCTTCATAATTATAAATGTCTGTGTACTGCTTGTCTACTCATATTTAGTATGTCAGCTATATATTGTACGGTTTCTTGCGGCATCAACTCTTTGATTAATTTAATTTTAACCTTAGACTTTAACCTTTTGTTGTTACTAATCTTAATTGCTTCTCTAGTGAGAATTAAGGCTTTTCTCATATTGTCAAAGTATGATTCAGAAGAATCAATTTGTCTTGTCGCTAATTCCTTAGACCATCTATGTAATGAAAAATGCAGCCAACTATACGGCTTTTTCCAACTATCGAATCCCTCTATGCAGTGTATCTCCCATTTGTTACCATGTATCTTATGATACCATTGGTATTCAAAGCCGTCATAAGTAATCTTATGATTTTCAGGAATGCACAATAATGCTAGGTCTTTATTAGACCAACTTGTCTTGCTCATATCTATTTTGTTTGTTATATAGATAATTGCATGTTTACAGGGAAACTTACCCTAGGTGTAAACTTTTATTCTATTATTCATTAGTAATCAAGGTGTTATAAGTCAAAGTTTTTTCTTTTAAAGATATTACCAAATGTCTTCAAAATCTTCTCCTTCATTTGCTTTGCTGTAATCAGTCGGACGAACAGCAAAAAAATCAGTATGAGTAATACCGCCGGTAAGGTGTTTAAACCAATCGAGGTTTGATTCTGCATCTTTGTCGTATGCAAAGTATTGCCCGAGGTCGAAGTAACCACATTCTGCAAGTTTTTCATTTAATCTTTTTCTAATAAATTGTTTTAAATCATAAGCCTTTATACCTTCAACATCTCCCATCTCAAACATCTTGTCGATATAATTCTCTTCAGCTGTCAACATAACAGTAGCAGCTGCAAGTATATCTTCTCTACATGCTTCTAGTAAGTCTTTGTCCTCTTCACACATCTGACGAAATAATCTACATCCCATCTTGCTGTGCAACGATTCATCTCTTACTGACCACTTCATCTGTTGGCCAACGCCTTTAAGCAGATTACGGAGCTGAAAGCTATATAACACAGCAAAAGCGGAATACAAAGATACACCTTCTGCAAATGCAGAAAAAATAGCGAGAGACCGGCCAATCCCGCGAGTGTCAGAACCAGTGTAACTAATAAGGTTATCGAGGCGCTCCGTCGTGGTGGGCTCGTGTAAGAATGCTTCATAGTCCTCTAGTCCTAGTGTTTCATTTAAATAGCTATAAGCAACTGCGTGAATGGTTTCTTGTGATCCAAACATCATTGCCATCTGCTGTATCTCATGCTTCGGGAACCAACCAACTACGTTTTGTGTCCAGTAATCGCTTACAGCACACTCAGTCTGAGCGAAACCTAGCAGGATATTTCCTACCAGGTTCTTTTCTTCTTTAGTTAGATTTTCATTCCAGTCTTTAACATCTCCTGACATGCTTATCTCGGTATGTAGCCAAAAGCTTTGTGCTTGCTTTAACCATCCCTCGGTGTAATACTCAGGGTATTCAAATGGCTTGTAGGCTAATCTCGGTGTAAATAATGACATATATTATTCTTCTAATTTAGGTTCGTCAGGTAACTCTAATTTTGGTTCGTCTAGTTTAGCTTTAGCGATGTCAGCTTGAATCTGAATTTTATTCTTCAGACTCTCCAAGGCTAGATCGTAATCTGGGAGCTCTTTGACCAGTTCCATAGTCCCGATCGCCAAGTCTTTGAGGTTTATAAACTCCCCTATCAACTGCTGTACTACACTCTCCGCGTTTTGCAATTTTGCTGTCAGCTCTTCTCTTGTCATTTTTTTCATTGTTCATTGTTTTAATTAATTATCTTTCTACTGTTAAACATAGTTCCACAAACGGCATGTATAGCACGTGTTCTGTGATTTCCTCTGATACGTATGATCTAGCGCCAACTAGTACACCAGGATATAAGCCTATCTCAATTATCCAGTTCTTCATTAGTTTGTTCTGTTAAGTAATAACTTAGCATTTTCATGTGGTGGTTAATTCTCTCTTGATGGTAATCAGCTAATGTGAAATCCGTGTCTGATTCCGATTGCGTCAATGTCTCTTGATCTAATTGGTTCGTTTTTTCTACTGTAGTTTCTAACATCCTTTTCTAATTTTCTACGTTTATATTGAATAGAAGATATATGTTTCTTTTCTTTTTGAATGTCTACATTGTCTTGCCTAATCTTTGAGTTTAATAATTCCTTTGGTAATTCCATAATTAAGTGTTAAACATTTTGATCTCTTTACGTTTTTTAATTATCACTGCAATTATTAAGTCTACATCCTTTTGATTTTGAGGTTTATATAACGGCCTAGGATCTTTATTGATTATCATCCAAAGCTTAAACAATTTCCATCTTAATGGAAAAGATTCATTAGCTCTACCCTTACACTCTATTACGTAGTCTTTCCCTGTGAAGTCAGGTGTATACTTAATTCCCAGTATTTTCTTTTGCCCTCGGTCAATAAGATCACCTTTTCCATTGGCTTGCTTCTCGTAAGCTTGATTCGTAAAACTAAATCCTTCGACCAACTGGAAAACTTCACCTTCATACAATTCAAATAGTTTTTCTTTCTTAAGTGCAATATAAGTATATTTTTCTAAACCAGAAGCAAAATTGATTCCATCATGTGTAGTCTTTTTCGCTTGTACTGGTCCTTTCTTCTTGCTTCGTTTCATCATTAGGTGACTGTATCTGTTGATACCCAAGCATCTCCTGGATATATAGAACGTTTATAAGAACTAGTTAGTGGATTAGCTTGTACATCGATATCTTCAATATAATCTTTCAATAGCTTTTCCTCAAGTAGATCTGAAGATTCATTCTGTAACTTTTGAATGTAGTTAGCAGCATCAAGTAGTTCCTCTTGTAAATGATTAAGCCACTTATATAAACTAGGTGAATCATCGTGTAGTGTTACTCCATACTTTTTATAACCTACAGAGCTACGAGAATCGAGCTTCTTAATTACTTGCTTTACTACTTCGTCTTTAGTTTCAATATTCATTTAATCTTTTTTAAATGTTCCATTAACCATTCTTCCAGTACGTGTTGATATGACCTTGTAAGCGCCTTCAATACATTCTTCTATAGTAAAGCCTTCTAAGTGTGCTAGGTTGGTTAAAACAACCACCATATCGCCTATAGCGTCAGCTATCTCAGGTGTATCACGCTTAAGTAATGCTTGAGCTAGTTCACCAGCCTCTTCCTGTAGTTTAATGTACTGAGTTTTACTATCTCCCTTATCATATATACCTCTAGTATTAGCCCAGTCTCTAATTAAAGAGAACATGTTACTATCATCTACTGCTGGCTTTTCTTGGAAAGCTTCTGCTTGTGATAATACTTTGTTATATATATAACAGGACCCAGGACCAAACTGACTAGGGTGTATATTAGAAATAACCCACTCAATTTTATCTTCACTATCCAAGGCGTACGTTCCAAACTCATTCTGAATTATAATATTATTTAAAAAATGTGCATCAATATTGTCTTTAGATACTTTAAATGTAGTTGTTGCTGCAGATGAAGTATGTTTATTGCTAACACGCTTACTCTTCTTAAATAAATCTTTGTAAGGTTTCATATCAACTTTATATCCTAAATCTTCTTGAAGTAGTCTTTCAGCTTCTGAGGCTTCAGCTAAATCATTAGTTTCGAATATGATCTCATATTCTCCCTGCTTATATCCTTGAACTTCTACAACACGTTTTTGAATGTCTGTAGTACATCCGATCTTGACACCTGGTATATGGTAAATCTTGTATTTCATTTGGTTTTGTATTTTAAATTTAATTTTTTAATGATCTCTAAGCTTTCCTTGCCTAAGTACTTGGCCATATAGTTTGTTTTCTGAAAATACCACTCGTACTTATCCAACATACAATGGTGCTTTTATAGGCGGTCCTGATTCATACTCGGTTAAGTGAATCTTATTGTGAGTAGGTATCAATACATGTCCACCTTCAGCAGGCATATATCTCAATCCCTGTTCTACACTAACTTGAGGTAGCTTAAACGTTGGTCTCTCTAAGTAAGTTTGTACTGCATCTTCGTGACCGTTGTATATGTGGCAATCACCTAAGAAACAACCAAGCTCTCCCATCTCTAAACCAGCACCCTTAGCTAACATATTAAGTAGTAAGCCATACATAGCTAAATCATAAGGCAATCCTAAGAATAGATCAGCTGAACGTTGTGACCAGAATAAGTTTAGCTTACCTTGGTTAACCTCAACCTGAAAACCATAATGACAGGGAGGTAACGCCATGTGTTCCATCTCAGCTGGATTCCATGCAGTAACCATTAGTCGTCGGCTTGTATTTTCATTCTTAATATCACGAACTAGATTAGCAATCTGATCGATACCGTTAAAGTTTCTCCATTGCTTACCATATATTGGACCTAGTGTTCCATCTGTTCTACCTGAGCGCTTGTAATCTGCATCCCAATACTTCAAACCGTGTTGGTGTAAGTATTGCATATCAGTACGTCCCTGGAGCATCCAGAGCAACTCTGTGACAGCATTCTTAAAGTAAATGTGTTTACCTGTTAGTAACGGGAATCCCTCTGACATATCGTGTTTAAGGATTCTGCCAAAGACAGAGCGTGTTCCAACCCCTGTGCGGTCCTCTTTAGGTATTCCTCCATAGAATGTTCCTGATAGTAATCCTCTGTACTCTTCTTCAATGCCATAGCTATTGTTTTCTTTTGTCATAATAATATTTCATTGTATTAAAGACTTCTTGCCAGACGTTCTCACTAATCCAAACAGTAGGAGTATTATATATTTTCTTGTAGTTAGGCATAAAAGACACACCAATACGCCATTCCTCAGCAAACATTCCTTGAGATGTTGGTACCGGTGCTACTATTATTCCTTCCTTTATGCAATATCTATACCACTTTAACTGTTCTTGATTAGCAACAAAACCTGTATTTAGTCCTATAAAGCCTTTAGGCTTCTTTGCTTGCCATGCCATCTATTCCCAAGGTAATGCGTGATCTGCAGGATCCGGTAAAGGTTCATAGTCTCCAGATGCATGATTCCAATTAAAATGTGCTTCAGCTTGATTCTGTCCTAAGTTCTGAAACTTTACTTTTAATACTTTAACTTTAACAGTATTATTACCGTAGTTCCTGTGAACAAGTAAACCATGATAACTAGCATCATACCATTCACCACCACCTTTGATATTATACATAGTTGGCTCTTCCATAGTGCCATCATCTTTCTTATACATCTTAGTTGGGTGAGCTACTACAATAACTAGTACATCATACTTCTTAGCAAACATCTCTATCTGAGCTAGATACTCCATAGTAGCGTCTGGTATAGACATATCAGCTGTGCCTTTAAGCTTGACTTTGTTGAATGGATCGATAACTAAACACTTAATACCTTTACGTTTAACTAGCTCAGCGCCTTTCTTAAGCACTGCACCTAAATCATAACGTTCAGACTCTATAAAGTAAAAGTTATCATTAACTATATTCCAGCAGTCCATCCACTTCTTACTGCCAAGATCTTCAGCTTTAGGCATCCAGCCGCCTATCTTTCTTATAAGCTTATGAGTATGTAAGAATGTAGGTTTGTTCTCTGGTGATGCAAATGCTGTCTTCCAACCATACTTCATCTGGTAACCAACAGCCATTCTATCAACGAAATCAGACTTACCACTACTAGGAACTCCTGTGACAGTAATGAACTGCCCGGTGTAAGTACTAAAAATGCTATCAAAGTTATCAAGACCGACTTGAAAGCCAGGCTTAAAACCTTCGTGAATAAATTCTTCAAGTTCATCGTTTATATCGTTTACTGTTACTACATTTTCAAGAGGTACTGCGTTAGCGTCACCAATAAGATCCAGTAAGCTATTCCTACCGCGCTCAACAAGATAACCATTAGCATCTTTACTCTCTCCGAAGTCGACTGTATAGCATACCTCAGCCCCGAGTCTTCTAATGAGCTCTTCCTTAAGACTCTCACCAGTTTCATCAGCGTCGGTTGCGATAATAATCTTTGTCTTGTCCTCAAAGTATTCGATACAAGAGTCAAGGTAATCAAGATTGACACGACCAGGAGTAGCACCATTAGGTACAGAGACCACGTTGGTAATACCCACTTCCATAAGACTAAGAGCATCCATCTCGCCCTCGACAATAATAGCAGTGTCGTTATTGACAATACCACCCAGGTTATAGAATACTTTTTCAGCATTCTTGAACAGCTTAAAGTTTTTGCTTCCATCACGGTATTTAGTATTAATTAATGTATCTCCAATAAAGTAATTAAACTGTATTGTATTTACTTCCTTGCCTACTTGTGGCATCCACTCCAAGCCTTCACTGATTTTCATATCAGTCAAGACTTTTTGTGATATACCTCTACCTTGAAACCATTCAACAGCTCTATCGCTTAAGCTTGTTTTGTTCTGCCAAACAGGTAAAGTATACTCTTTTAAAGGACTGCCCTTACGTTTAAAGGTGTGCATTTGTGAAACTTCATTGCAATTATGACATGTAATTAAGCCTCGTTCACTATCGTAACTTGCACACTTAGCTTTTTGGTTAGTTGCTTTGCGATCGTGAGAACACTTAGGACAAACGCCTTCGTGTTTTGTGATGTCTAAGTCATACTGATTGTGCGTTTCAATCTCAAATCCGTTAATCTCTTGCATCGTCTTCTATTTAAAGAGTTATTTAATCTTCTACTAATGTAACATTGCCATCCTTATCAATGACTTTTGAAACATAATCTCCTGTATCCATTAAAATGGTAGATCAGGTGATGATGGTGCAGATTGCATAGGATTGCCTTCTTGAGCTCCATCTCGTGGTGCAGGTGCAACATTCTGTCCGTTAGTCCATACAACCTTACAGTTACCTAAAAACGTCTTA
>Ga0308011_10000614_pt1 | contig 18506 bp, 14 predicted proteins | sample Neamet177_FD_203144 | JGI IMG/M metagenome (GOLD analysis project Ga0308011, IMG submission 203144) | Marine microbial communities from water near the shore, Antarctic Ocean - #177 | ecosystem: Environmental > Aquatic > Marine > Unclassified | place: Southern Ocean | collected 2014-07-25 | reverse complement strand
CGCCAAGACTAGAGAGGCTAGTCAATTTAATTGTGCTCACCTAAAAGTGGAGACTATAAATGATATCGTTGACAGTTTGTGGCTCTTGTTACAAGGATGTGGAGTCGGATTTACTCCAGTTGTCGGGTCGTTGTCTGGATTCACACAACCAATCAAAGAAGTTGAAGTTAAATATTCAAAGCGTACTGATAAAGGAGGACGAGAAGGAAACAGAGAGTCCTTTGATGCAGATACAGGGACTTGGACAGTTGCTGTTGGAGACTCCGCTGAGGCTTGGGCGAAAAGTATCGGTAAGCTTCTGGCTTTCAAAGGGAAAGCTACAAAGTTCGTACTCGATCTATCAAACCTCAGACCAACAGGGCTTCGACTGTCTGGATACGGTTGGATAAGCTCAGGTGATCAGCCCATAGCTAAAGCTTACCAAGCTATTGTCCAGATTCTTAACAAGAAAGCAGGGCAGTTGCTTAGTAGGATGGACATTCTAGACATCATGAACTGGCTAGGGACTGTGCTCAGTAGCCGTAGGTCTGCACAGATAGGACTCATGTACTATGACAATCCAGAGTGGGAACAATTTGCTAGAGCTAAAGACAACCTAGCTGAGACACCTCACAGGAGTCAGTCTAATAACTCTGTAGTATTCTGGAGAGAGCCTGAAAAGAAGGAGCTTGAAGAGTTCTTTACCATCATCAAGGAGTCAGGTGGATCAGAACCTGGAGTTATCAATGGAGTTGAAGCAAGACGTAGAGCACCGTGGTTCTCAGGTGTTAACCCTTGTGCAGAGATACTCCTAGGTAACAAGAGCTTTTGTAATCTATCTGAGGTAGACGTAGGTAAGTTTAAAGAAGATAGTGATGGACTTAGCAGAGCTTTATACCTCATAGCTAGGGCTAACTATAGACAAACCTTAGTCAACCTAAAGGATGGTATCCTGCAGTCCTCATGGCATGAGAATAATGAGTACCTTAGACTATGTGGTGTAGGATTAACAGGCATAGCTAGGAGACCTGACCTATCAGAGTATGACTACAAGCAGTTTAAGAATATAGCTGTGCATGGTGCATACTCTATGGCAGATGAGTTAGGTACTCAAAGACCTAAGAATGTGACAACCATTAAACCTAGTGGTACTCTAAGTAAGATCATGGATACTACTGAGGGTTGTCATAAGCCTCAAGGAAAATACATCTTTAACAATGTTAACTTTAGTGTCAGTGACCCTATGGTTTCAAAGCTAAGGGAAGCAGGGTATAGGGTGATGCCTAATCCTGTGGATGAGCATAATGTTATAGTTACATTCCCTGTAGTATGGGATGACATTAGGTTTAGTCAAGATACTAACTCAAAAGAAAAGGATCGTTATGTCAATACTGAAGGAGCGATTGAGCAATTGGCTAGGTACAAATTTCTCATGGATACTTACGTTGAGCAGAACTGCTCGATTACGGTTTCTTATAAAGAAGATGAAGTCCCAGATATTATTGATTGGCTCAAGTCTAACTGGTCTTCTTATGTTGGGGTTAGCTTTCTTCCCCGTATGTCTGATGCAGAAAAGGCAGGATATGAATACCTCCCTCAACAAGTTGTCTGTAAAGAAGTCTATGAAGAGTATTCTGCACAGCTTTCCAAGGTGGATTGGGAGAAGGCGGTAGGAATTCATGAACTAGAAGATGATGAGTGTGCAACAGGTGCATGTCCAGTAAAATAACTGATTGGAATAATTTTATTTAGGGTCTTTAGGAGTAGTATTATGATTCGTTACCAAAACACAGAAGATTTTAATGGTATAGTTATAACTGATGGACTACTAAAACAGTTGCATGAAATGTTTCCAGATAGGCTACCTTCAGTGTTAGTTAGTGAGCCTGAACTCTGTAAACTAATAGGTCAACAACAAGTTGTTCGTTGGCTTCAAGATAAACAAGATGAAATGAGAGAACAAGATCTAAAGGGAGATAAAAATAGTGTTACAATTACTTAGTGTATTAATGTGTGGTGGAGCACCGCCTCCGCCACCTCCACCTCCGCCCCCTCCTCCTCCTCCAAGTCCTCCTGCTGCTACAGCTAAGATGATTGGATCGAAGAAGACCCCTGCTGCTAAGGCTAAAGCCAAGGTAACTAGGAAGTCAACAGGTAAGGCAGGGTTCACAACGACAGCAGGTCCATCTGGATTAAACATAGGTTAGTATAATATGTGTCCAGTAACAGGAGGTCTTGCTTTAGCTGGTGGTTTGCTGGGAACTGGCTTTACGGCAGCAGCAGGTACAGCAGCAATTGCAGCATCAACAACCATGATGGCTTCAGCAATAGCTATTGGAGGTGCAGCAGCCATTGGTGCAGGTATTGGTGTAGTTGCTAATGGTGCGGTTAATAGCTTTACAGGGAGAGGATTTTTTGAAGGAGCTGGAAGGTCTGCTTTAATTGGAGGCTTTAGTGCAGGACTTGGTGCATATGCAAGTGGCACTGAGGCTTTTCAGTCTTTTAGTAATCTAGGACCAATGGGATCTCCCGATATATACCAACAAGCTGCTTCATATGCAGTTCAAGGTGGTACTGCAACGGCAATTGCAGGAACAACAGCAGTAGGAAGTCTTGGTGCTGCTATGCAACCACAAGCATATGATGCTAGTCTCTTTGCTCACAGTCCAACACTATATAACTCATTACAGAATAAAATAACAGGCTCAGGTGGACATCAAGCTGCTGCAAGTTTAAGTGATGCCATTAGAAAAGTTAAATCTAAACGTGGAACAACAGCTAAATCAACACCCAGACCAACGGATGTTTCCCCTGTTAATACTTCAAACTTCAGCGACATAGGATTACAAATAGCATGAATCAAACTAGTAAAAGATATGGAGACTTATGTAGAAGGAGACAGAACTTCTTACAGAGAGCTTGGGATGCTTCAGAGCTGACCATACCTTTCATACTCCCTAGACATGGTACACAGGATCATGAATTGCCTACACCTTATCAGTCTATAGGAGCTAGAGGGGTAAATAATTTGTCAGCAAAATTATTATTGACTTTGTTCCCACCTAATTCTCCCTTCTTCAAGTTTCAGATAGACGATTTTACTTTAGCAGAACTAGAAGCACAGAGAGCACCGATAGAAGAAGGACTTAATTCTATGGAACGAGCAGTCATGGATGAAGTAGAGTCCAAGGCTATGCGTGTCCCTCTGAATGAAGCTTTAAGGCATCTAATAATTACAGGTAATGCCTGTCTCCATGTAGATAAAGATAACGCAGTAAGAGTCTTTCATCTTGATCAATATGTAATGCGAAGAGATCCACAAGGTAAGATGCTAGAGATCATTGTTCATGAGAAGATGAGTCGAGAGCTTTACATGGATATCTTTGGGACACTCCCTCCTAAAGAATCAGGTGATTCAGATAAAGCTGATGAAAAAGAATTAAATCTATACACTGTAGTAAGACGTAAAGATAATAAGATCCATGTCCACCAAGAAGTAAACGACATGAAGATCCCTAACACAGAATCTAAATACCCACTAGATAAGAACCCTTGGTTAACCTTAAGGTTCTCTTCAATAGATGGTGAAGATTATGGTAGAGGATTTGTAGAAGAATATCTAGGAGACTTAAAAGCACTAGAAGGATTGAGCAAAGCTATACTAGAAGGATCATGTGCAGCAGCAAGAGCTATATTTCTTGTTAGACCTAATGGTACTACCAAGTTAAAGACTATCTCTCAAGCTCCTAACCTAGCTGTAAGGCAGGGTTCTGCAGAAGATGTAAGTGTACTTCAGATGGAAAAGTTTAATGATTTTAGGGTAGCTAGAGAGACACTAGAGACTACTGAGAGAAGACTAGCTGCTGCTTTCCTATTGAACCAGAGTGTTCAAAGAGATGCAGAGCGTGTTACCGCTGAAGAGATTAGGTTCTTAGCTAATGAACTTGAGACATCCCTTGGTGGTATCTATAGTTTACTATCTCATGAACTTCAGCTTCCTTTAATCAGAAGAATTATAGCAGTACTAGAACGTGAAAAGAAATTACCAGTACTACCTAAAGATGCAGTAGAGCCTGTAATTATAACAGGGTTTGAAGCACTAGGTAGGGGTAACGATGCTAATAAACTAGCTACGTTCTTGAAGACAGCAGCATCAATACTTGGACCTGAAGCCGTGGTACAGTATACTAATGTATCAGATGCCATGAAAAGATTAGGCACAGGTTTTGGTATAGACATGAAGGGTTTGATTAAGTCTCAAGAAGAAGTACAACAAGAACAACAACAGCAACAACAGGCACAGCAACAGGCTGAGATGATGAAAGCAGGAGTACCTAATGCTGTAAACCAAGGTGGTGAAATGATGAGGGAACAACAACAAGGAGCACAGCAAAACAATGGCAACTAACAAACCTGAAGTAAAGGATATAGTTTCTAAAGAAGAACTAAAAGAAGTAGTGTATAAACAAGATGAAATAATAGAACAAAAGATTGATCAAGTAGGAAGTACTGGGGGAATACCTTCTACATATACTAAAAAAAAATTGCACAGTGGCGCAATAATGGAAACATACGGAGAACAAGATGGCAGACCAAATACAGATAAGTAATCCTTCTCCTGATATGACAGCAGAAGATGTTCATAATCAGGAAATGCTTGCAAAGGTTGAAGAAGTAGAACATGGTATAGATGGTGTTAGAGCTGTAGAAGAAGATGACAAATTTGGTGGTGACTACGGAAAACTCAAGAAGAGCTATGAAGCTCTAGAGCAAAAGTTTCATGGTCAAGAACCAGAAGAAGAATACTCTGAAGAAGATGTTAATCTAGGTATACCTGAAACTGCTGATGCTCCGTTTGATATGCAAGCTCTTACTCAAGAGTATGTTGAAACTGGAGGACTAGCTGATACTAGTTATAAGACATTAGAAGATGCAGGAATAAGTAGAGATATTGCTAATAGATATATAGAAGGACAAAAAGCTTTAGGTCAACAACTAGGTAATCAAGTAATGTCTCAAGTAGGTGGTAAAGATAACTACTCAGCTATGGTTGATTGGGCTAAACAAAATTATTCTGCTGAACAAATACAAGCTTATGATGCATCTGTTAATAGTTCAAATATGAATACTGCATTACTTGCAGCAAAAGGTCTCATGTCTGACTACCAAGGATCAACTGGTAGTGTAGGCAAAACCTATGGAGGACAGTCTCCTTCAGGTGAGGTTCATGGTGATACTTTCAGGAGTAATGCTGAAGTAGTATCAGCCATGAGAGATTCTAGGTATGAGAATGACTTGGCTTATCGCCAAGATATTTTAGATAAATTAGATAGATCAGATATATTTTCTACTGGAACTATCTAAGCTATAAAGTATTAACAAGTAACTAAAGACCTACTGCGGTGGACAATCTTTAAGCGAAAGTTGAAAAAAAGTATAGCGAATGTTTAATACTTTTTATTAATTTAATCTAAGGAGATTACTATGGGTGTAACTGCAACGACAGCCCCTGTAGTTACAATGACTCGTTCAGGTCAAGCGAATTCCACTGGGAGTTCCACTGCATTATTTCTTAAAGTATATGCTGGTGAAGTATTGACCGCTTTTGAACAAGCTTCTGTAACTATGGACAAACATGTTGTCCGTTCTATTAACTCTGGTATTAGTGCTCAATTCCCATTAGTTTGGAAGACCGCTAGTACTGGATATGCTTATATCAATGCTGCTTCTGGAACTCCAGGAACTACTACGACAGCAAATAAGCTTACTGGTACGGCAATAAACAAAAATGAAAAGGTCATCTCTATTGATGGTCTATTACTAGCGGATCACTTTGTCAACAATCTTGATGAAGCTATGAACCATTATGATGTACGTTCCATCTATGCTAAAGAGGCAGGTATTGCTCTAGGTACACAATGGGATAAGAACATTCTTCAACAGGGTGTTCTTGGAGCACGTTCTGCTGCGCTAGTTTCTGGCGGTAATGGAGGTACTGTACTAACAGCTTCAGCTTATGGAACGACTGGTTCTACTTTAGCTGCAGGTATGTTTGATGGTGCTCAAAAGCTAGATGAGAATAATGTACCTGAGAATGATAGGTATATGTTTGTTAAACCTGCCCAGTATTACCTAATGGCAGAAACTACTAACGTGCTAAACCGTGACTGGGGTGGATCAGGAACGTACTCTGAAGGTACGGTACTGAAGGTTGCTGGAATTCATATTGTGAAGACCAACAACTTACCTACTACAAACATCACCGCTGGAGCTGCTGCCCATCTTGGCAACTTCTCTACTACGGTTGGTCTTATCATGCACAAATCTACAGTGGCTACGGTTAAGTTAATTAACTTGGCTGTTGAAACTGAGTATGATATTAAACTTCAAGGTTGGTGGATCGTAGCTAAGTACGCTATGGGTCACGGCTTTATTAGACCTGAAGGCTGTATTGAGCTTAAAACCTCGTAACATCATGGGGAGTCTAGAGTTTTTCTAGGCTCTCCTTTTTTTTAATTTAGGGAGAATAGAATGACCGACACATCACGCACCGTTGCTGATCTGACAGCCAATTTATTTCAAAATGGACAGTCTGCAGGGTCAATAACACCGCAAGATTTGCGTGACGTTATTGAAACGTGTCAAACTAAACAAGGAAGTATGTATGTATCTACACCTGTATCTACTTCTGTTAGTGTGGCAGGGACTTATACAGAAGGAGCAGGAACTTTCACTTTAAGTACTAGTCCTACAGCTAATGAATTTGATATGAATGTCAATGCAAGGTTACGATACACAGGCACACCTTCAGTTAACTGCATGTTTATGGCTTCAATGTCATTAGAGATAGACACTGCTATAGTTAATAAAGAATTTGGAGTAGCTCTACATAAGAATGGAACATTAATAGTTGGGTCTAAAATGGTAGGATTCTCTCCTGCCACCACAGTAAACTCAGTTAACATATATACAATGGGCTATGCCTTGATGAATACAAATGACTACATTTCTGTATTTGTAACCAACATGGACAGTACAGATAATTTAACAATAAGAAATGCTCAGGTAATGGGCATGAGCTTGGTGACTTAAGATGGGCTTTATATCAACAACGCCATTAACAGAATTAGAAGCAGTTAATATATTACTATCAGCTATAGGTGAGTCAGCAGTTTCTAGTTTGGAAACAGCTACAACTGTAGAAGTAACACAGGCAAAGAATCTACTATCTAATGCTAATAGAGAGATACAACAAAAAGGGTGGCACTTTAATACAGAGTGGGATGTTACTTTAACAAGAGATTCAAACAACCAGATACCACTTGGTAAGTCAATACTATCAATTCACATTAACAATAAGCTTACTACTATAAGAGGAATTGTTGGGGTCATGTATGTGTATGATTTAGATAATAATACATTCACTTGGACTGAGAACTTAACTAATGCTGTTACTATAACGCTATTAGATTTCCAAGATACTCCTCAAGCAGTACGACAATATGTAACAACTAAAGCTGCAAGGATATTTCAAGAAGAAATTATTGGTCAGACATCTGCTGAGAATGTAAACAGGCAGGAAGAGATGGAATCTTATGCTGACCTATTAGATGATGAAGCAGAACGTGCAGGATATAACGTAGGATACGGAACAATAGATATGATAAATATGACTAAATCTTACAGGAAATACTAGTAGATGCCATTAATTAGTGAACAGATTTCTAACCTAATCAATGGTGTGTCCCAACAACCCCCTAGTTTAAGATTAGCATCTCAAGCTGAGGTTCAAGTAAATGGCATGTCTACTGTAGCAGAGGGTTTAAAGAAGAGACCTCCATTAGAACATATTGTTAAACTCAACTCTAAAACGGATACCGATGCTTACATTCATTATATTAATAGGTCTGAAACTGAGAAGCATGTTGTTGTAATATCTTCAGAACAATTTAGTGTAGATTTTAGTGCAGACTTTACAGGAACAGAGTTGGAGGTATTTGATTTAGAAGGCAATGCTATGACTGTCAGTGGTGTTAGTGGCAGTCCTCTAACTTATATCACCACAAGTAATGCTAGAGATGACTTACAGTTATTCTCTGTAGCAGACTTCACATTCATTTTAAATAAAACCAAAGTAACAGCTAAGAGTGGAACTACAGGTTCTACTAGAAATCCAGAAGGGATCATATTTTTAAAGCAGTCTACAAACGCAGCAACAATGAAAGTATATGTTGATGGCACTTTGCAGAGTTCAGTAGTTTCCAGTAATGATGCAGCTACACAGATCAATGATATCTACACTGATCTAACAACTGGAGCTTCTCCGCTAAGTGGTACTTTTACTATCACGAAATTTGGTAGTAGTAATATCCACATTACAAGACAGAATGGGGGTGATTTTACTTTACACTGTGATGCGCCAGAAAAGAATCTAATTGCAATTAAGGATTCAGTAGTTGATTTTAATGAGCTTCCTGCAAGAACTAAAGACGGCTTTGTTATTAAGCTGACTGGTGATCCTAGTTCTGGCACAGATGATTACTGGATTAAGCATAACAATTCTTCTGATCAAGATGTTGGTTCATGGGTTGAAACTGTAGGAGCTGGATTACCTAATTCAATTGATGCAACTACCATGCCTCTTAAGCTAACTAAAACTGGAGCAACAACATTCACGTTGTCTCAGAATGTTTGGATAGATAGAAAAGCAGGAGATGAGGAAACAACTCCAGACCCTTCATTCATAGGGGAGAAGTTAAATGACATGTTCTTCCATAAAAATAGATTAGGGTTTTTAGCTAATGAAAATGTTATACTATCAGAATTAGGTGAGCACTATAACTTCTATGGAACTACTGCTACTGACTTATTAGATACTGAAGTTATTGATCTTGCAGCTCCTTCAAATAAAGTAAGTATATTAAATAGTGCTGTACCATTCAATGAAGACTTATATATCTTTAGTGATTTCAGTCAATTCAAATTAAGTGAGTTTGCTGCAGGAGGATTGACTCCAACAAATGCTAAGATATCTCTACTAACAGAATATGAACACGACAAGACAGTCAGTCCAGTTGTTAACGGAAGAAAGATTTATTTTGCGAATGAAGAAGATGGCTTCTCTACAATTAGGGAGTTCGGTATCATCGAAGATCTTCAGGAAGAGACAGCGGAGAACATTACAGCTCATGTACCTAGTTACATCAAAGGGAGGGGGTTTCAAATCATACCTCATTCGGATTTCTTGTTTGTACTATCTGATGAGAATACTAATGAAATCTTTGTATATAAATTCCTCTTCCAGAAAGGTGTTAAGAAGTTAAGCTCATGGTCTAAGTGGTCCTTCAAAGAAGAAGAAGAAGTTATAGGTATGCATGTTATTTCACATATAGCTTACTTTGTTATAGTAAGACCTGATGGAATATACCTAGACAAGATGTCCTTACAAGATGCTAACCTAGTAGGACTTACTCCTAGCCCTACTCAGCTCTCATTTAAGGTACATTTAGATAGACTTGCTAGTACTACAGGTACATATAATAGTGTCACAGATAAGACCTCATGGACTCTCCCGTACCCTGATGACTTTGGGAGTACTTTTAGAGTTATCTTTAGTGCAGAATGGGAAGGAAAAGCAGGAGGAATGGTACAAGGAGTTACCCAAACATCTCCTACAGGTCTAATAGCTACTGGAAATCATGCAACATTCCCTGTATTTATAGGGAAAGAGTATAGATTCTTATATGAGTTCACAGAGCCTACGATCAAAACAGAGGTGGCAGGTAGATTAAGCTCTCTTTCTGGTGGTATTCTAAAGATTAGAAAATTTAATATAGATTACTTCAAGGCAGGATACTTTGAATTACAGATCACAGCTCCAGGAAGAACTCCTTTTAGCCATATATATACTGGTAGAATACTAGGATCAGAGTTAAATAAGATAGGTGAAGTTCCTTTTGAAACAGGAGCTTTCAAAAAGACAATACTAGCAGGTGCAAGAAACTTAAAAATAGAGTTAATATCTGACTCTTACCTCCCAGTAGCATTTACAGGAGCTGATTGGGAAGGTAACTATGTAGTAAGAACCGCAGGAAGAGGAAGGTGATATGCCTAATGTTAAGATTCGTCCTTATATGAAGCCGTACCATAGAAAGAGCATATTGGCAGATGTAATAGAACTAAAAGATAACTTAAGATACGAAGATAAACGAGAAGTTGAGACTTTAGGTCATACCCCAGAACAAGCATTAGGCTTTGCTTATCTGTCAAGCACCATATGTAGAACAATAATGAATAATTATGATAAGGTTGTAGGCATGTATGGGGTAGTTCCTGTTACTGAATCTGAAATATCAGGTGTTGTGTGGATGTTAGGTAGTAGAGGATTACTAACTATAAAGACTTCTTTTTTAAAAGAATCAAGATCTGAGGTTGACGGCATGAATACATTATACCCTCACCTATGTAACCTAATAGATAGCAGAAATGAAGTCCACCTTAAGTGGATCAAGTGGTGTGGCTTTAAAATAATAGGAGAAAAGATGTTTAATAACGTAAAGTTCTTTGAGTTCTGTAAGGTGGCTAGATGAGTTACGAAATGCTTCAAGCAGTTTCTGTTGGTCTTGGTTTTATGAATAACTATCAAGCACATCAAAATGACCTTAGTAACTACTATGCTAAACAAGATACAGCCAATAGACAGTATGCAGCTAATAGAGAGATGTTCTATAATAATGCTCTACATATAGGTGAAGAACAGATGTTGGCTGCTGAATCTTATTCTATGAGTGTTACTCAACTATATAAACAAATACGGTCCTCTAAGGCTTCAGCTAAAGCTCAGATGCAGTCTCAAGGAGGAAACCACACTATAGGTTCTGGTGCAGCTAGAATGAGGAACATCAGTATTCAAGGCTCAGAAGCTCTGATGAGAAAAGACCATAACTTTCAGCTCACTTTAAATGATTTTAGAGCTAGAAATAGAAACAATTCAATGACTCTTATGAATAACAATGATAAGGCTTATTCTGGGTTATCTGCTGCTCCTAATGCAACTGGGTTAATACTTAGTAGTGCAGGGTTAGCTATTGATAAATATTCTCAAGTTGGTTATACTAAGAACAGTGAGGGTAAGATGGAGTCGAGATGGTTTAAAGCATCAAAAGTAGGAGAAGAAGCATAATATGCCTCCTAAAGAAAATATATTTGGATTAGATGCTCTAAAAACAGAAACAGTGGCTCCTATTAATGATGTTAAAGTACGACAGCCTCTAGATAATTCCTCAAATATAAGTAGAATGGATAGGGGGATGACTGCACTTACTAACTCAATGTCAAACTTGGCTGTTAAAGAGCAAGCTAATACCATACATAATGATATTATTACGGCTGAATACTATGCCTCTGTGGATAAAGAAATGGAGGGCTTTTGGGAACCAGAGGCTCAGTTTAGATATTCAGTAGCAGTAGATAGAAAGACTAAGGCTACAACAATGCAGTCTATGCAAGACTTTCTTTTACTTGAAGGCTCAGATCTTTTATCAGATGATACAGTGGATCATAAGACTAGAATAACTTCATTTAAAAATGGCTTATTAGGGCTTTTAAATACAGGAAAACAATCTATTTCTATACATAATAATGCAGAAATGTTTGGTGATATGGACGCTATGTTTGGTAAGGTAATGTCCAAAGCAAATGTTTTTATAGCAAAAGATAAAAAACAAGAGGTTCTGGCTACTACCGCTGCTTCTTTTAAAGAGCTATTTAAAGATCATTTAAACTTTATGGAAGAATTAATTCCTAGAGTAAGACAGCTTGACGGCAGTATGGGAGTAGGTGTTTCTGATTCTGATGGTCTTGGAAATGCCTTAGAACCTGCTGAATATGCTAAAAGGCTCCGTAAATTTCAAGCAGGATGGACAGCTAAACATGTTAACTCTAGATGGTTTAATCAAGCAGTAGCCGAAATATCAAGAACTAATACTGGAGCTAATATAAAAGACATCAAAGCTTCAGCTTTAACTATAGTAGGTGATGAGCTTTTAAAAAGAGTTGCTAACAATCCTGAGTTAGTGAGTGAAGGCATGATGAAAGATATCATAGCTAATGTTAAAGGCTCTACCAAAGGAGTAACATTACAAGATGACATCAATGCTAAGACTGATTTTGGTATAGTAGTTGACAGAATCAATACAGAGTATAAGAAAAACTTAGGAGCTACTTTAAAGAATCTAACTTCTGCAACAAATACTGCTAGTGCTGATAGAGATAATAAGATTGCTAACTATGTTATGGATAATGTAGGAACTGGTATAAAAACCTTAGAACAAGGACTGGCTCTACTAAAAGGAATGAACGACCCCTCTAAACAGAGACCTGCAGAAACTCATCTCAGAAAGCATTTTAGTGCTGAGAGTAAAAGGGGAATAGGACATTCTGAATTTCCTAATTTAGTAACTTATGGAGCAAAGAATTTTTATAATGAAGATACAGAGCAATTTGATACAGTAGGTTTTTATTCTCATGCAGGTGAAAATAATTTTAGTGCTGCAGCAATGAAGATAGCTGCTGAACATGCTAATCCTATGACAAAATTAGGTGAAAGAAGAAAGAGTTTCTTTGACAATAAGGCTATTCAAGGGTTACTTAAAAATACTGAAAGTAAGTTTAAAAAAGTACTTGAAAATAATAACTTATTAAAGAAATTTAGTGCACTTTCAGAGGCTCGACAAGAACTTATAAAAAATAATCCAGTAGCTAGGGCTGAATACATTAAACTTATTGGTGGAGGAGATATAGGAGGAGAAATAGATAGACTCCTAGATTCTCAAGTTATCATAGGAGATCTATTAGAGGATTTAATTAAAGAAAATCCTAATGAAAAGATTTCAGACTTAGTAGTACTGGCAAGGAATGCTGTTCAGGCACTACTAAAAGATGCTATGGATGGTCTTGAATTTGGTACGACAGCAAATAATATGTCTGGTAAGAACACAAAGAATGTAGATACAGTAGCTCCTCCAGTTAGTGAAAGTAAAGTTCCTCTCTCTAAACTTGAGACAGTCCAAGAAAAACTTAAAGTTAAAGCTAAACTCTTTTCTCCTGATCCAAAGGAACAAAAGTCTGCAATGGATTTAGCTGTAAAAGAATTAAAGGCTTTTGATGAATCAAAGAAAAAGCTGACAAAACTACAAGAAGTATATGAAGGCGCATCTCCTACAAAAAAAGCTGCAATTATAGCTAGTGTTGGTGCTAACCCAGAAAACTTAAGAGTATCTTCAACAATCAATGAAATTGCAGAAATCGTTAATCCTAATCCTGAAGTTAGAAGACACCTAGCAGCTTTAAAATTATCAGGACAAACCAAAATATTACAGCCAATGAAAATGGAGAAGCATGATGTATGGAACTCGTTGGTTAATTTTCTTAGCTCAATTCCTAAAAGTGTTTCTAAAAGTTTATCAGAAACAAGTAGAGAATTATTCTGGGATGGGCAAAAAAAAACAAAGGAGATAAAACAGAATGAAATTAGTCCTGAAAAGCCTAGTCCTAATACAGTTGTACCTGATGGGGTTCCCCCTCTTGATATTACTCCCGATGTTTCCCCTATAGAAACATTTTCTAAGGACTTTATAGGAAAAACTGATACTCGTAAAGGTCTTCAAAAAGGTGAATTTAAAGAACCTCTAATGAAGAGTATTGCTAAAATACTTAGGAAGTGGAAGCCTGTTTCTGAAGTTAATGCTAAAGAACTAGAACAAACCTTTGATAAAAAAGACCATGATTTAGTTAAAGTGTTAGCTTCTTTTGAAAGTTTTTCTCCAATAGGTGAAGATGTAGGAGATGGTGAAGTAACCATTGGTTATGGACAAACTAAAACTGGAGCTATATTAGGACAGAAAATTACAAGTAAACAAGCTGCAGAAGATTTTAAAAAGAGACTATATAAAATTGAAATTCCTCAGTTTAATACAAATATAAAACCTTTTCTTAAAAAACAATTAACTCCTATCCAAAGAATAATTGTAATTTCTTTAATCTATAATGTAGGTTTAGATGGTTTTAAATATACTTCAGCAGGTCAAGAGACTAAGGCTTTTAAAGCCCTTAAAGCTGGTGATTATACAACCTTTAAAAAGCAAGCATTTGATGAAAAAATAGGTTTTGTTAAATCAGCAGGAGTAATTAACAAAGGATTAGTTAATCGTAGAAAATCTGAAGAGGAGATGTGGGATAAATAATGACAGAACTAATTAAACCTGATGTTGAAGGGATTACTCGTGATTTTCATGACTTCAGTAAAGCTCGTGAATCTTACGAAAATTCTGAACAACAACAAATTGATATAGCCACAGTAACTCATGAAGAAGAGATGGCTCCACTGGCTGAAGAAGAGCTTAAAAATCAAAATGAGGGAACTACTACAGATAGCTTTATTCAAAATATCTTTGAGATACCTCAAGATCTAGGAGTAGGTGTAGCTAGGGCTGCTGGAGAGGTTGTTGAATCTGTAGGTGGTCCTGATAATGTCTTTAAGCTTAATGATCCTGACGATACTTTTAGTGCTATTATGCAGTCTGGAGCTGGATTTATAGTTCCTTATGCTGGTGTTGTAAAGGGAGTATCCGCAGTAACTAAGGTTGCAGGTATACTTAAAAACTCTCCTAAATTAAAAACTGCTACTGATTCTATGCTTGCAGGGATGCCTGTGGATGCTTTTGCTTTTGATCCTCAAGATGGTAATGCATTTAACTTTGCTATCTCTGCTTTAGGTGTCTCTGAAGATTCAAGAGCTGGAGCTGCAATTCAAAAATATCTTGCAGTTAAAATAGATGATCCAGATGCATTAGCTAGAGCTAAAAATGCTTTATCAGGTATAGTGGGAACTGTTTTATTTGTACAATTTATGAAGTTAATGGGTGGAGTAGTTTCTGTTGGTACTAGAGCTGTAAAAAAGATAGCTAAAGAAGACGTTGATTACTTTAAATCTGCTCCCTCTGAAGGAGATACAGTCTTTGGTAAACAGGATTCTCCTGATCCAAAGTTAACTGGAGCTACTACTAAAGGACCAGTAGATGATGAAGCTGCAGCCAGAGAACTAGCAGATACACTAGCACCAGACTTTGTAGAAAATCGTATTCATCCTATGAGAGACTTACCAGAAGAAGAGCTTGCGTATGTTAGTTCTAAACTGGATAATATAGATGCTGCTATTTATAGAGAATCTAATAAAGAGGTTGAAGATTTTGCTTCACATTACAATAGGTCTAGTGAGGAAGCAAAAGATAAGTACATTCAAGTGTTTACAGATACAATAGAAGGTAAGACTTTAAGTGACATTGATTTAGACCTCCTTAACCCTTTTAATATATCTAAGATTAACTCAACTCAAGAACGTCTTTCAGTCATCTCTCAGTTAGGAGATATAATGAAAGACAAACTACCTAGAAATACTGCTAAGAAAAGCAAAGAAGCAAGAAGAAGGTTTCTAGATGAAGAAATAAACAGAATTACTAAGTATTGGGGTGTAAAACCTGAAGCTTTTGTAAAACATCTTAAGACTGTTACTGGTGATGTAGAGTCTGCTATTTCTTATATTCAGTCTTCCAAGTTAATAACAGATATACAAGTACAAAAGGGTTTAAAGTTAGGAAGAGCATTCTTAAAAAGTAAAGACCCTAAAGATTATGAAGCTTACACAGCAGCAGTTATTAATTCAGTAGAGTCAGCTAGAGGAGCTAGTGGTCTAGGGACAGCTTTTGGTAGAGCCTTAGCAGAACATAAGCATATAGCTGAAATGGGAGATTTAGCCAGCCAAACAGACCTAATGAAAGCTAAGATGATGAATGAGATTATTACATCTACGCCAGAATTAGGAAAGAGAAGAGCTTCAGTTTTAGTTAAACTAGATGAGATTGCTGAGTTTGAGCGTAAGGAAAACCCTGAAAGGTTTAAAAAGAAATTAACTAACAATGAGTTGGCTGATAAAAATGTTAAGCGTTTAGAAAGATATCTAAATGAACTTAAAACAGGTAAAGAACTTCCAGAAAAAAGAGCAAGACGTATAGATGAGCAGGAGATAATAGCTCAGATTAAGGCTTTTAAAGCAGAGAAAAAGTTAGATGAAATATTTTCAGCCGAACAGATGCAAACTAGAGCTAGATTTAAAAGTACTCTAATGACTACGACAGCTAAAACAAGAGATGTGTTGTCTGAAATATATATCAATGGTCTTTTATCTAGTGTTAAAACCAGTGCTATAAATGTAACAGGTAATGCTTCTGCTATTATGTCTAGTATTATTGATAGATGGTATGCAGGAGCCACTAATACTGCTGTTGATGGTGTAACTTTAGGAGAAGCTGCACAGTTAACTTGGTCTTATGTTGCCTCTATGCCTGATTTTTGGAGAACTTTTACTTATTCTTTAAAGCATGGACCTAGTGATGGAGCAGTAAAGTTAGATATGGTTAAGCCTCATGATAGGGCTATTACTCCAGAACTATTTAATGCTCAAGGAAATACAGCTAAAGCTATAGATTACATTGGCAAAGTTGTTAACTTTCCAGGAAGAGCATTGTTATCTGCAGATGAATCTTTTAAAATGTTAAACTATAGAGCTGAGGTTAATGCCTTAGCCTATAGAAAAGCTAAAGATGCTGTAGGAGCTATTGGTGATAAACGTATATTAGCTGAAAAAATATCTGATATTAAAAATAATATGTTAGATCATCCTGATATAATGGAACAAGCTAAGGGGTTTTCTGAACTAAACACCTTTACTAATAAGCTCCCAGAAGTTGATAGGATTGATTTTAATACAGGAGAAATTACTCAAGTAGGGGGAATGTCTAGAACATTTAAAAAGTTGATTGACAGAGATCCTACTGGTCTTATGAGGGTGTTTATTCCATTTTTTCAAACTCCAGTTAACCTACTGTCTCATGCAGGACAACGTACTCCTCTTATTAGAAGACTTAGTGATTCACTAATGGCTGACCTAAAGTCTCAAAATCCTGCAACTAAACAGCTTGCAGAAGCTAAGATAGCTACCTCAAATATGATGTGGGCTTCAGCCATTGGTTTGGCTATGACAGGTAATTTTACTGGTGCTCCTCCTTTTGATATTGATCTTAGAAGGAGACAAGAGGAAGCTATGGGTGGAGCATTTTGGTACTCTTACATGACTGATAATGGATGGGTTAACTATAATAGACTCGATCCTCTTGGAATTGTTCTTAGTGGTGCTACTACTATGTCTACTATGGCTAAATCTTTAATCAATTTAACAGAACAGGGTATGGATAATGGCTATAATCAAGAGATTTTTGATGCTTACCAAACTACTTTTGCTGATGCAGCTATAGGCTTAACTAGAATGGTTACAGATCGTCATTATTTACAAGGTTTTGGTAATATGATTGACTTGGTAACAGGTGATCAGCGAGGAATGAGTAGAGCTTTAGGTAGTTTGGCTTCAGCTCTTGATCCTACTGCAAGCTTTTATTCTAGTTTTAGACGAGGTATTGATCGAGGAGTTAACCCAGTTAGAGAAACTAAAATAAAACAAGAAGATCTAGAGGCTGATGATCCTATTACTGCAGGATACCAGTACATGACTCAAGCATTAGACACAATGTTTTCTAACTCTAATTCCTTAATTCCAGGTGTAGGTAGTGAAAGACCTGCTTCTGTTAATTTAGTTGGGGAAAAGAGATTCTTTCCAGGAACCTCTACTAGTGATGAACTTCATGTTGAACCACTAGAGGTAGTTTCAAATACATTTAATACTATGTTTAATCCCTTATCGGGAGGCACAAGATCAAAGAGTTCTGTTATGAATAAGCTTGCATATCTTGGGTCTACTTTACAAGGACCAGAGTTGGTTACAAGTATTAGTGGTGTTAAATTAAATCAAGAAGAACATAAGTTCTTTTCTGATATATGGACTGAGCTAAATAAAGACCTTGAAAAGATGGCTGGATCAAAGTCTTTTAGTAAAATGCCTGAAGGGATGCAGCTAGACGAACTAGAAACAGCTATAAATATAAATAAAAGGATAGCAGAGCTTCAAACAAAGTCTAATTTTGAGAGAATTATAGAAGCTTCTATAGATAATACTATGGAGAATCTTAGAAATATGACTGTTGAATCTGTACCAAAAACAGGAGTTGCTAATTTATTTAACCTAGGACAAGGATAATAATGTCATATAGAGCTAAAGATATATATACCGCAGATGGAACTACACAGATATTCTCCTTAACCTTTCCATTTATAAGTAGAACTCATGTTAGTGTCACAGTTAATGGTGTTGCTGCTACATTCACATTTAATAATGATAACCAGATTGACATATCAAGTCCTTCAGTAGTTAATGGTAATAAAGTTCTTATTAAAAGAGCTACTAGTGATACTACTAGGCTTGTAGATTACGTTGATGGATCTAATTTAACTGAAGCTGACTTAGATTTAGACTCTAAGCAAGCCTTTTTCTTAGCTCAAGAAGCTTTGGATGAACGTGA
>Ga0308011_10000608_pt1 | contig 18570 bp, 14 predicted proteins | sample Neamet177_FD_203144 | JGI IMG/M metagenome (GOLD analysis project Ga0308011, IMG submission 203144) | Marine microbial communities from water near the shore, Antarctic Ocean - #177 | ecosystem: Environmental > Aquatic > Marine > Unclassified | place: Southern Ocean | collected 2014-07-25 | reverse complement strand
ATAAAAAAAAGGGACTCTTTTGGGTTCCTTTTTTTTATTGCTCTAAAATTTCCTTTATAACATTACAGCCCTCAATAATTTCTTTTTCAGTTATTGTTAAAGGAGGAGTAATTCGAATAGCAGTTTTGGTAAATAGGAAATAGAATAAAATTAATCCGTTTTCTAGGGATTGTTCTACTACTTTTTGAGCTAATTCTTCATCATCAAACTCAATAGCAAGTATTAATCCTTCTCCTCTTATTTCCTTAATTTTTGGGTGCTTTAAATGTGCTCGGAAAAGTTGTTCTTTTTGTTCTACTTCTTCCATAATATCAGAAGTAAGTAAATATTGTAAGCAAGCCAAACTTGCTGCACAATTTATTGGGTGACCTCCAAAGGTAGTAATGTGTCCTAGTTTTGGCTCAAAGGTCAATAAGTTCATTAGCTCCCAAGAGGAGATAAATGCACCAATAGGCATTCCTGCACCCATTCCTTTTGCAATACACAAAATATCAGGAATTACATTGTATTTTTCAAAGCCGAAAAGTGTTCCTAATCGGCCGTAACAAGTTTGTATTTCATCAAAAATGAGCAGTGTTTCTGTTTCGGTACATCTTTCTCTTACTTTATGTAAGAAGTTATTTTTGGGAGTTACAAAACCCATTCCACCTTGTACTATTTCAATTACAACAGCTGCAGTTTGATTTGTTATGTTTTTTAGGGAGTTTTCATCATTGTAAACAATCGTATTACAATTGGGTAAAAGAGGTCGGTATTTTGCTTTGTGCTCTTCATTTCCCATTATACTTAAAGCTCCTTGTGTAGAGCCATGGTAAGAATCTTTACAAGAGATAATTTCCGATCTTCCAGTTGCTCTTTTAGCCAGTTTCATAGCTCCTTCAATTGCCTCAGCACCAGAATTTACAAAGTAAGATGTACTTAAAGTTGAAGGAAGATTATCGGCAAGTAGTTTTGCTAATTTATATTGTGGAGATTGAACATACTCTCCATACACCATAACATGGGTGTATTTATCCAATTGCTCTTTTACAGCATTGGTGATAATAGGGTTGGAGTGCCCTAAGGTACAGGCAGAAACGCCAGCAACAAAATCCAAATAGGCTTTACCATTTACATCATAAATATAACTTCCCTTAGCGGATTCTATTTCCAAACAAGAAGGGAAAGGAAAGGTCTGGGCTTGGTGTTTTTTAAAAATATCTTTTGCTGTACTCATATTGCAAAAGTAAGAAATTAGAATCTATTATTCTATAATTATTCTTTTCTCAACTGTTCCATTCTCATAAATATAAAATAGGGGAGTATTGGATTTAGGCTTAGTTTCTCTGCCTAAAACATCTATTTTCTGTTTTTCAGGAGGATAATTTGCTTTTAAAGTACCAACGACCTTTCGCTCTAGTTTGTGTTGTGTGTAGTTGTTTTGTACTCTTTAATCACTCGTGTGTAGGACGAGCTACCGTTTGCCAGTAAAACCTGAATGATGTAAAAACCACTTGTTTCAGGTAATTGGTAGTTAAGGTATTGTTTTTGAGTAATTTTCGTTGTAGAGACCAAACCACCAATCGTGTTGAAAACATTAATGACCGCTTCTGAATTTATTGAACCGAGATCGATATTAACAAGCCCTTTTGTCGGGTTGGGATACACTCTGACGTTTGCTTGGTTTGAAACCGCATTGTCAAGTCCAGTAGCTGAGTTGATGGCATCAAAACTGTCTCCGATTTCAAAATCAGAGAGGTAGCAATATTGCGTAATGGGCGAACCTTGTCCAAGGTTGAAGCCCTGTCCGAACAATGCATGAAAAAGGATACCATAGATATTTACACTTTGAGAGGTGACGATGGATAGTCCCTGTTCGTCATAAACCAGCACATCATTATACCAAATACGCATGTAGCCGTTAGACATTCCTTCATCATTTAACTTCACCTCATTCTTAATATTCACCCATTCTCCATGAATGGCTTCAAATGCCTTTGAGTCGTCATTTTCCATTACAAGTCCTGCTCCGTAAGGAAGGTTACAGTTCCAAGTAGGGCGGCACGTGTCTTCATCCATCCAAGAAATCAGTTCATAGAACATTTGGGTGGTATCAAAGCCTTGATTTGGCAAACCACGCCACGAAATTCTATTAGAAAAACACCTGTTGCTTTCTATGGGAAATGGACCTGTACATGTTTCGGCTGTTGGAATACCCATTGTTGGGTCAAGTCCATAAAGGCCAGGGAATTTTCCGCCAACTGTTCCCCATTCAAAATCATTATCGAGTAAGATGTTGTAAGACAGACAGGCCATTTTAGGGTCAGATAGAAACGAAAGGTCGGGTGCGAATAACAGTCCCGCCCCGCTTTCTGTGGTAACACCATCAGTTTCGAATCGAATTCTGACCACATCATGCGATGGGTCATAGGGGTCGGCAACCACATCCACATCTTCATAACCCCAAAATCCGTTGGTTACTATCTGCATGTTGTTGTTCCATGCCACAAGCCCCCAACCGTTTTGCCGCCAGTCAGTATTGTTCAGGTAATCATTTCCTTTCCAGATAGTTTGAGCCTGAAGAATTACTGATGAGGTCAGAATTAGTATAATTGATAGAAATTTTGTTTTCATAATTCTGGTGTTTGATGCGTAAGTTTGAGCGTAGAATCTGTTGTTGGAATACTTAAATTTTGAGAAAATAGTGATGTAGTCAATACTACACATAAAAGTACAATAAGAAATTCTTTCATATTATCTTTTTCTTTTATGATTCTCTCCCTTTCCTTGTTTTAATCTTTTCAATAATTCACCTTTAAACTTTCTTTCGCTTTTGTAGAGTAAAGCTACTTGTTGAATGCTTAATACTTTTTTAAATTCAATATGATACTTCTTCTTTACTTTAACTTCTTGCATCTTCATGTTAGCAAATCTATCAATCATATCATCAAGTATTTTTTCTAGCTCCGCATCTGCTATATTACTTAAGTTTTTATTTAGTTTTTTAGAACCTTTTAGCCTATTATCACGTAAAGTTTTTAATTCATTACTGTACTGATTATAAACTGGCCAAAACACTTGTGCTTCTTCAGGAGTTAAATCAAGTTCAGTAGAAATGAAAGCGATTTTTTGACTTTCAATCTGTTCCATTTTCTTTTTGGAAATTGGAGGTTGTGCTAACATAAATATAGGGCACAATAGGGCAATAATTAATGTTTTAATTTTCATAGTATCGATTTTAAAGTTCATAAATAAGTTCGTTATAATTATATTCATCTAATAAGTATTCTTCTGGTTTTTCCTGTTCATATTCTAACTCGTCATAAATTAAATTATCTTCAATTTCATAGTAAGCTAAAAGCTCAATTAAATCATCATTAGATATATTTATTTCTTGATTTTTATTGTACCAAAATCCTGAAAATAAAATGGCTGCAATTGCTAAAGTAGGGGCTATAGTTTTTAATTGAAAAAAAGCCATTATTTTAATTTGCTCAGGACTTTCTACCCTTTCCATTATGTTATGGGTAAGAGTGGTAAAGTAATCCTCTGGCACAGTAAAAGGATTTTTTCTTTCCAAATTATTTATATCAATTTTGTTTTTCATTGTTTATAGGATATTCTTAATTGTCAAAGGTTTAATTTGTGGTTAAATATTTTTCAATTTTCTGTTTTGCATGATGATAATTTGCTTTTAAAGCACCAACAGATGTTCCTAGTATTTCAGAGATTTCATTGTACTTTAACTTATCAAAATATTTCATATTGAATACTATTCTTTGTTTAGTGGGTAAGGTAAGGATTGCTCTTTGTAGTTTTTTTTCTATTTCAGATCCTGAAAAATAATTCCCATCAATTTGTGATTCTAATTGGTGACTTACGGTATCAATAGATTGGAAAAGATGTTTTTTTTCTTTTTTAAAAACAAAAGAGCTTCATTAGTTGCAATACGATATAACCAAGTGTAGAGTTGAGAGTCCTCTCTGAAATTAGGGAGGTATTTCCATACTTTAATAAAAGTGTTCTGTATTATATCATCTGCATCATCATGGCATATTACAATTTTACGCACATGCCAATACAACCGTTTGTTATAGGTGCGTACAATTTTATTAAATCCTTGTTTTGTAGTTTCAGGATTCTTAAAAAGGGCTAGTAATTCTTTATCGTTCTGCTCATTCATGATTTTGATGAGCTAAAGATATATTATTTTCTGGCTACTGCTTTTTTAGCTGCTGCAACAATTGCTTTAGCATCCAAGCCGTATTTTGCTAATAATTGCATTGGAGTTCCACTTTCACCAAAAGTATCATCCACACCAACCATTTCAATAGGAGTAGGAAGCTCTCTACCCAATAACTGAGCAATGCTATCTCCTAATCCGCCATTCAACATATGTTCTTCAGCCGTAACAACACATTTAGTTTGTTTTACAGCTTCTAGGATAGCATTATTATCCAAAGGTTTAATGGTATGGATATTTATTACTTCAGCAGAAATTCCTGCCTCAGCTAATGTTTTAGCTGCCTCTAATGATTCCCATACTAAATGCCCAGTTGCAAAAATGGTTAGGTCAGTTCCTTTTTGTAAATGTAATGCTTCACCAATCACAAAGTTTTGGTCAGCAGGAGTGAAGTTAGGTACAGCTGGCCTACCGAAACGTAAGTAAACTGGTCCTTCATGGTCAGCAATAGCTATAGTAGCCGCCTTAGTTTGGTTATAATCACAAGGGTTGATAACTACCATGTGTGGTAACATTTTCATCATACCAATATCCTCTAATACTTGATGAGTAGCCCCATCTTCCCCTAAAGTAACTCCAGCATGAGAAGCACATATCTTTACATTTTTACCAGAATAAGCAATAGACTGACGGATTTGATCGTAAACACGAGAAGTAGAAAAGTTAGCAAAAGTACCTGTGAAAGGAATTTTACCTCCGATAGTCATACCAGCAGCAATACCCATCATGTTTGCCTCAGCAATACCAATTTGGAAAAAGCGTTCAGGGTTTTCGTTCTGAAAGTCATTCATTTTAAGCGAACCAGTAAGGTCAGCACAAAGTGCAACAACATTAGGGTTGGTTCTACCTAGTTCTGTTAGTCCTGCTCCAAATCCTGAGCGTGTATCTTTCTTTTCCATATTAGTAAATTTTTATCAGTTCAGATTGACCTGATTTAAGTTTAAAACTTTTTTCGTTAGTATAAATATATTGCTTAGCCGATTTTGCTCTAAAAACTATTTTGTAGTTTCCAGGTAAAAGGGTAAGGCGGTGCTGTGTTTTTTCTCCTTTAAAATGATAAATCTGTTCTAGTTTATCCTTATTTTGCAAGTAAACCCCTCCGTAACCTCTTGAAGGTAATAGGATATTTGCAATACCTGGAGTGGGGATAGTATAAGTAGTTTTTGTGCTTTGGTTTACCTCCACATCAACAAACTTTTTTCTTGGTAAAGTAAGTAGTTCAATGTCATAGCGACCAATAAGGTATTTTTCTACAGTATTAATTTCTTGCACATGTAAAGTCGTGTCAGCTCCAGCTTGGCGAACAATGTACTGGTACTTTATTTTAGAATTCATCTTTATTTCTAGTTCGCCTTGTGGAGTAGAGAGTGGGATGATTGTATGTTTTCCTGGCTTAAGTATTATGCTGTCCACAGAAACTGGAGGGATAGTATGTGCTACAACTTTATAAGATAAAACAGGGTCAATAACCATAGTGTCAGGGTTACCATAATGATTCATTGTATGGACATAGTTGTATTTTGAAACTCCTGTAAAATCATTGTAGAAAGTAAGGTTTACATTAGTTTCGGTAGGTTCTCCATTTTCATCCAACAGATTGACTTGAGCAGTAGTGTTGTCAATAACATGGGAGATAACAACATTCAATATATTCGTAAAGTCTGATTCCTTACTTGCATCAAAATAACGCCCTACACAGTCGAATGTTTTTTTCCAACTATCATCCAAACCAACCCCAATAACAAATGGTTTTAGGATAATCCCTTTTCTTTGGTACAAACGAGAAACAGCACAAGGGTCCATGCCGCATTCCTCTTTACCATCCGTGATTAAGATAACAATATTACGCGCATTTCCTGGAGGAAAATCCTTAGCACCTTCTTCTAATGAACGAGCAATAGGAGTGGTTCCTCTTGCACGAATCATACTGAGTTTGGCTTTCATCCTTTCGACCACCAAGTGTGCAGGTAGGAAGTTTATTTCTAACTTAGTATCGTCACAATCCTGTGGAGGATAACCTTTTTGATGCCCATAAACCCTAAGACCAATCTCTAGGTTTTCAATATCCTTAAGAGAATCGACCATATTGCTGAGTAGCTTTTTGGCAATATCAATTTTACGACCACTTTGCCACCTGCCCAACATAGACTGGGAAGCATCAAAAATAAATAGTATCCGATTGACAGGCTCTTGCTTTTTTTGAGCAACAGCAGAAAAACTCCCTACGAAAAGGAGGGTAGCCATCAATAGTATTTTAGTGTTTTTAGTAATCACCTAAAGTTTCAGGGTTTTGAGAAAGTGCATCAGCCAATTGCTCATCATTAGGAGCAGAACCATGCCATTTGTGTGTTCCCATCATATAGTCGACCCCATTACCCATTTCAGTATGCATAATGATAGCAACAGGTTTACCGTTATTTGCTAATTCCTTAGCACGAGCCAAAGTATTGATTACTGCTTCAATGTCATTACCTTGAAACTCTTCTAAAACAATCCAATCGAAAGCCTCCAACTTAGCGGTAAGGTTACCCATAGGCAATACATCATCAATTGAACCATCAATTTGTTTTTGGTTGTAATCAATAGTAGCAATAAGATTGTCCACCTTTTTACCTGCAGCATACATAAAGGCCTCCCAACATTGTCCTTCCTGTAGTTCACCATCACCATGTAAAGTGTAAACCATGCTATCGTCATTATTAAGCTTTTTGGTAAGTGCAGTACCAATTGCATTGGATAAACCTTGACCCAAAGAGCCAGAAGCCATACGGATACCCTCCAATCCTTCATGGGTAGTAGGGTGACCTTGCAAACGACTGTTCAACTTACGGAAAGTAGCTAACTCAGCTACATCAAAATAACCTGAACGCGCCAATACTGAATAGAAAACAGGAGATATATGCCCGTTAGATAAGAAGAAAACATCTTCCCCTTTGGCATCCATACTAAAATCAGTATTATGATTCATAACATGAAAGTAAAGAGCAGTAAGGAATTCAGTACAACCCAAAGAACCACCAGGATGACCCGAACTATTGGCGTGAACCATACGAACTATGTCTCTCCTAACTTGAGAAATAACATCATTTAATTTTGAAATATTTGGCATAATATTGATTGTGTAATTTTTTGCAAAGATAATAATAGTGATAGATTCTAGTTGTTTGTTATTGGTTGTTTGTTGTTAGTATTTAGGTGATTTATTAACATTAGTTTTGGTTGGTAGTTAATAGTTGTTGGTATGTAGTTTTTTGTGTCCTGTTCATTTGTCTTGAAACAAAATGAACCAAAAGTTCAAGACTGCATTCTTTTCTTAACGCATAAAAAAATTTAAAGCACTAAACAAAATTAAACTCGCATAGCTCAAACAGAATTTTGTTTTCACGAATTTTTTACTCTTTTTAAACTAAAAAGAATGAGATCGGCATTATTATTGGAAATTAGTTTAATATTTTGAGCAATATTTATGAATTATTTGATTATTACAGTATGCTTTATGAGCCTTGCGGCTAACTATATTAGCATTGCGATCGCTTTTATTGGACTGCTGGCTTGCTTTATGAGCGTTGCAGAGAGCTATCTGATCATTGCGAGCACCCTTATTAGCATTGCGGATTCTTTTTCTGAAGGCTTTTTGGCTATAAATAGCGTGTTTGGCAGTGTAATTAGCACCCAATTGGGTTTAAATAGGACTGCAATGGACCTAAATACTATGTTGGGGAATGTTCTGAGCATTGCGAGCATTCATTTAGTTACAGCTGGAAAATGTTCTGGGTATTGCAAGGTTCATTTCCGAATGTAAATTAGTGTTGCTTTGTATCTAGTAATTGTGTAAAGTATTCTTTTTAACAAAATGTTTATTATTTTGTTTATAACTAAACTACTGGTTTTTAAGCAATTACTGATATAAATTGATAAAAACGCCCAGCTTAATGTTGGGTGTTTTTTTATACCCATAAAACAGGGAACGGTTATAGAAGTTTTTTTAGTTTTTAAAAAGAACAAAAACCACCTTTTGTTTTTGAAAATGAATGAAAAATATTGATTATTGAAAAGTACACTTTTATTTAATATACTTATTGTTAGGTGTTTAACTTTTAAAAGCCTACGTATTTTACGTAGAGATTAGGAATAATAAAAACAGTATATTGCTGGCCATTTTAACAAAAGAATAGAATTATGAAAAAAAATCTACTAATCGCAATTGCTTTATTTTTAGGTGGTATTATTACTGCACAAACAACACCTTGTACACTTACGGGTGGGGTAGTTATAGTTCCTTATTCAGCACCTCCAATTATGATGAATGCTACTGTTAATGGTTTGTCACAATATACTTATCTCTGGTCAAACGGTTCAACTACTAGTCAGGAAGTATTTTATTCGGCTTGGTGTGTTACCATTACTGATATTATAACAGGTTGTGATACCACAATTTGTGAAAGTTGTATTCCTACAGGGGGGATAGGTCCTTGTACTATGGTGTATGCTCCAGTTTGTGGTTGTGATGGTAATATCTATAACAATGATTGTATTGCTATGCAAAATGGAATATTTACCTTTACATCAGCATTAGATAGTAATGGACAATTACTGCCTTGTAATATTGGTGTGATATATGGCTGCACAGATTCTACTGCAACAAATTACGACCCAACTGCAACAACTGATGATGGTAGTTGTGTTTATTCAGGAGTAGCTGGCTGTACAGATTTTATAGCGTGTAATTATGATTCTACTGCTACTACAAATGATGGGTCTTGTATTTATATTAGTAGTCCTGCTGTAGATATGACAGTAGGTAGCTGGGATTGGATCTTTGATGATTTTTGTTTGGGAGGGAATTCTATATTAGGAAATTACACCAATGATGTTTTTAATTCAGATGGTACAATTATTGGTGCAGGAGTAGATTATACATGGTCATTGTGTAGTTCATCTTTTTCAATGAGTAATAATAATTTTCCAAATTCTGATTATTTTACAGGAACATATTCTAATGGTATTATTACAGGTATTTATTTTTCATTTGGACAAAATATGTGTTTTACATTAACTCCAAGTGGTACAAATATTTATGGTTGTACCAACTTTACTGCAACAAATTATGACAGCACAGCAACAGTAGATGATGGGAGTTGTTTGTACCCTACTGGGTGTACTGACCCTATGGCAACTAATTATGATAGCACTGCAATAAATAATGATGGAAGTTGTGTTTACACGAGTACAGATTGTTTTAGTATCGCAAACACTAATTTGATAACAGAAGAAGTAATAGGAACAACTACTTATGATTTACAAACAAATGCATCAGTTATGGATAGGTTATTAGTACATAATGATGGTACTATTTCAGCAGTTTGGACTATGAGTCATCAATATTCAAGTTCTTATTCCGACAGAGGTACAGGTTACAATTTTTATGATGGTACTTCTTGGGATACACAACCTAATAACAGATTAGAATCATCAAGGGGAGGGTGGCCATCTTTAATTTCATTAGGAAATGGAAGTGAGGCTGCTATTACTCATAATAATGATAATAGCTACATCAATAATACTTCTAGACCAAATATAGGAACTGGAAATTGGTCAGAAAATATAGTGACTAATGATTACTTAATTTGGAATAGGTCAGCTACAGGTGGGTTAAATGGTAATACAATTCATATGATTGGTGTTACTGCATCATCAAGCTTTGGAGGAATACTTTTTAATGGTATTGATGGAGCGTTAGTTTATTACCGATCACAAGATGGTGGAAGTACTTGGGATATTACTAATATGCAATTGCCAGGGATGGATTCTTCAATGCAGACTGCTATGAATGGTGATTCCTATGCTATAGCTACTAAAGGAGAAACTGTAGTTGTAGCTTATTTTGATGATTGGGGAGATTCTTTTATTGTAAAGTCAACTGACAATGGTGATACTTGGAGTAAAACTACTTTCTTAGACTTTCCGGTTGATAAATACACAATGGATGATGGAATTGACCTAGATGGTAATGGTATTATGGATAGAGTATATTCTACTGATAAATATGGAGCTGTTATTTTAGATACAAATGGAGAAGCTCATGTGTTTTACGGCATTATGATGTATTCTGATGATGACTTAACTGATGGCTCATCAGGCTGGTTTCCATCAACAAATGGGATCTCTTATTGGAATGAAAGTATGGGTGCAGATAATACTCCTTCAGTATCAAATAATAATATTTGGCAGTCTAATAATATGCAAATAATAGCATCTGCATTAGATATTAATGGAGATGGAGTGGTTGCTGGTGTTGATTCAAGTGGGGGTTATGCGCTTTACTATGCCTCAAGAGCTTCAATGCCAAGTGCTGGTATTGATTCTTTAGGGAATATTTATTTATCTTATTCTGCATATACTGAAACTGCTGATAATGGTAGTCAAGTGTATAGGCATATAAATATAATCAAATCTGAAGATGGAGGTAATTCTTGGTCTTGTCCTGTTGATGTTACTCCTAATTCAATATGGAATGGTATGCAGGAATGTGTTTTTGGGTCAATGAGCAAGGTGGTTGATAATAAAATTAGAATATTGTATCAAAAAGATTTTGAGCCAGGACTTGCAGTAAGAGGTGATGAGGATATGATTGATCATAATGAGATTGTTTATTTAGAAGTTGATGTTTCAGTATTTGATACTACAATTATTATTAGTGCTTGTACTGATTCTACAGCAAGTAATTATGACCCATCAGCAACAGTAGATGATGGGAGTTGTGTCTATTGCTCTATTAGTACCAGTATTTTGTCTAATGCTCCAACTACACTTACTTCTTGTGATGGCTTTGCTGTAGTTACGCCAATATCCAATTACCCTATTGTTTCTTACGGTTGGCAAAATAGTATGGGTACAATTCTTAGTACTTCTGACTTGGCATTGAATTTGTGCAATGATGCTTATATTATTACGGTAACTGATAATGCAGGCTGTAGTTTTACTGATACGCTAATATTAGGAACTGTTTATGGCTGTACTGATGTATTGGCAACTAATTATAATGGGTTTGCTTCAGTAGATGATGGTAGTTGTGTGTACCCTGCAATATATGGTTGTATAGATAGTACTGCTTATAATTATAATGCATCAGCCAATACTGATGATGGTAGTTGTTTATATTGTGATTTGACTACTTCATTGTATGTAAGTCAGAATTCTAGCCCATCCGCTTGTGATGGTTGGGTGTATGCTAGCGCTACAACATCTAATATGCCAGTAGCCTATAGTTGGAGTACAGGTGGAACTCAGAATTTAGAGAATAGTTTATGTACGGGTATTTATACAATAACTGTTACAGATGCTGTTGGTTGTAGTGTAACGGATAGTATTGTAATTGGTGGGGTATTGGGTTGTACGGATAGTACTGCAACAAATTATAATCTTAATGCTACTATAGATGATGGTAGTTGTTCCTATCCGGTAAGCTGTACTGCATCAGCTATAACTGGTTTAGGTGTTAGCGTTATTATACATGATAGAGTTATATTAACTTTTGATAATATGAATACTTATGATGCTTTAGGTAACCAGTTATGTAGAGTTGATCAGTTACGTATTAGATATCGTGCTATTGGTACAAGTAGTTGGAGTCAGAAGAACATTGCTGCTCCAACAGGATATGATCCAACAACAGGTATTTGTAACAGTACTCAAAACACTGATAAATTAGTATTAGGCTTAAGTGCTTCTGCTACTTATGAGTGGGAAATGAGAGTATGGTACTGTGCTACAGGATCTACTGCTTGGGTAAATGGCCCAGACTTTACTACTGCTGATAACTGTCCTAATGTAGGTAACTTAGTAGTTACTACTCCAACAACAACTAAAGCAACTTTTACTTGGGATGATAGTAACGGAGGGTATAGCTTTGTTAGGTTGAAAGCAAGAGTAGATACTAATGCTGCTTCCTGGTTCAATATTGGAGGTATGGGAGTAAGTCATCCAACTTTCACTAAGTCCAAGAATGGATTAGTTTCTGGTGAAACTTATAGAGGACAAGCAAGAACTTGGTGTGACCCTTCAGGGGGAGCTTACAAGTCTCCAACTTGGACTTCATTAGTTTGGTGGACACAACCTACTTCTGTTAGACTGGAGGGCAGTTCATCTATTAGCAATTTGGATGTATACCCTAACCCAAGTAGAGATGTGTTTAACATCAGTTTTACCAGTAAAACGGTACAAAACTTAAAAGTTAGAATACTTAATGTAGTTGGTGAGGAACTTGTAAATGAAAATTTAGAACAGTTTGTAGGAGAATACACCAAGCAAATTGACCTTAGCGGTAATGCTAAAGGAATTTATTTCCTTGAGATAGAAACGGAAAGTGGTGTGGTGAATAAGAAGTTGATATTGCAGTAAAATAGCTTTTAGTATTAAGATAATAAAGAAGCCGAGCAAATGCTCTGCTTTTTTATTTTTTAAAACAATTTTATTCTAAATTTGTAAAAATATTTTTAATGAAAAATCTTCTTTTGATTCTGTCAATATTAATCTTTTCTTATTCACAAAGTAGGGTTGTTATCGCATAATATGATAGAACATATTCCTATACCTATTTTTAGTACTCCTTGGTGGATTGGTATCCTATCGGCCATAGCAGTGGTGTTTTTAATTTTAAAATTATATAAGAGAATACCCGCTAAGAGGCAAGATGTATTTGCTAAACTATTAGGTTGGGTATTGATTGTTATTTTTGTTGTTTCCAATGTAATTTCATTTGAAAATGGGAGTTGGAACCTACAAGATAATTTACCTTTTCAAATCTGTTATATTTCCTATTTAATTGGTATTGTACTGCTGTTTACAAAAAAACAATGGATGTTTGAATGGATGTATTTTATTGGAATAATAGGAGGGGTTTACGCTTTACTTACTCCAATTTTAACCATAGGAAATAGTAGTTGGTTCTATTTTGAATTTTATTTTTTACATTCGTCTATCATTCTTATCCCTCTTGTATTGTTAACAGGTAAGGGAATGAAAATTAGGGTAGATTCCTGGTGGAAAACAATGCTAAGGCTTCAAATTCCAATATTGATATTATTGCCATTGAATTATATTTTAGATGCTAACTATATGTTCTTAGCAGAAAAACCAATTGTGGATAATCCTTTCTTGATTGGTGAATGGCCTTTTTATCTGATTATAATTGATATCATCACACTGTTACATGTTGTGGTAATTTATAAATTAACACCTGAAAAAATATAATATGAAAAACACTTCACTCCTTTTTATTTTCTTATTTCCCTTATTTTTGTTTTCGCAAAGCAGTTGGAATATGAATCTTTTAGGGACTTACGACTACCCTACAACTAATGGAAATGATATTTGGGGATGGGTGGATAGTACAGGGAATGAATTTGCATTGGTTGGCTTAAGGAATGGTGTTTCGTGTGTAAATGTTACAAACCCAGTATCCCCTTTTGAAGAGTTCTTTATTTCAGACATTTATTCTATTTGGAGAGATATAAAGACCTATGGTAATTACGCTTATATTACTACTGAATCGGATGCAGGGCTTTTGATTGTTGATATGACAGACATGACTGGAAGTACTTTTTGGCATGTTAAAAATTTTACCAATCCTACTACAGGAAATGTTTTGCATTGGGAAGCTGCACATGATTTGTATATTGATGAGAATGGTATATGTTATATTTTTGGGGCTTCTAATCCTCAAGGATTCTCAGCACCTGGTAATGGCGCTATTTTTTTAGATGTAGCAACAAACCCAACAAGTCCTACTCATTTGGGGCATTGGAATGATCAATATATACATGATGGAATGGTGAGAGGGGATACTATGTATGCCGGCTGTATTTATTCAGGAAAGGTTTTTATTGTTGATGTAAGTGATAAAACAAATCCTACAACTTTAGGTTCGGCAACAACCCCTAATGCTTTTACGCATAATGCATGGGTGAGTGATGATGGTAATTATGTATTTACTACTGATGAGCAGTCAGATGCTTATTTAGGGGCTTTCGATATTAGTGATGTAAATAATATTCAGGAGGTAGATAGAATTCAGTCCAACCCTGGAAGTAACAGCATACCACACAATACTTTTGTTGACGGTAATTTTTTGATTACTTCTTACTACCGAGATGGAACAACAGTGCACGACATTACACATCCTAACTATATGATACAAGTTGGGTATTACGATTCTTATGCAGGAAGCGGCAATGGGTATGATGGCTGTTGGGGAACTTATCCTTATTTACCTTCAGGAAATATAATATCATCTGATATTAATAGTAGTAATGGTAAGGGGAGGTTATTGATTTACGGTCGTGATTTTCAGCAAGCTTGTTATTTACAAGGTAATATTTATGATGGAATTACAGGTTTTCCTATTGCAAATGCTAGTATGGAAATTCTAACAACTTCAACTACTGAAAACGCTAATTTGCTAGGACACTACCAATCGGCAGTAGTTAGTTCAGGAATTTATCAATTGGTTTTTTCTGCTCCTGGCTATATTTCTGACACGATAACTGTATTGCTTAATAATGGAATAATGATTGTTCAAGATGCTACATTATATCCTCCTTGTAATACCTTAAATATTGTGACAAATCAAAATATAAGTATTTGTGATAATGCTATTTATACGATAGGAAATTCAGTCTACACAGCATCAGGAAGTTATACTGATACGCTACAAACTACTTTTTCTTGTGATAGTATTATCAATACAATCCTAACAGTTAATCCTAATGTAAGTATTAGTAGTTATGACACTATCTGTAGCGGACAGAGTATTTTTGTAGGCAGTAATCAGTATAATCAATCAGGAGTTTATACTGATATTTTAACTTCCAGCACAGCTTGCGACAGTACAATTACTACTTATTTGTTTGTTAAAATGAATAGTATTTTTGCTCAAACTATTAATATTTGTCCTAATGGAGGAGTACAAATTGGGGGTAATTATTACAATCAAAATGGAACTTATATTGACGTATTATCTTCTCAGAATGGATGTGATAGTACGGTTACAACTACTATAATTGTACTTCCTGATGTTACTTACAACCAAAGTTTTAGCATTTGTAATGGCGAAAGTGCTAGCGTTGGGCAATCAGTTTATACTTCTGCAGGAATTTATACGGATGTATTTTCGGCTAGTAATGGTTGTGATAGTACTGTTTTTACGACCATTTTAGTATTGCCAAATTATAGCCTAACAAACAGTTTTGAATTGTGTGGACAGGATAGTGTTGAGGTTGGAAACAATATTTATACTACTTCTGGAATCTATTACGATAGTCTATTGTCGGTTAATTTATGCGATAGCATTATTATAACGGATTTAATTATTTCTGATCCTACAGGAAATATTACTGCAAATGGTGTGCAATTAAATGTAAGTGCAAATGGCGGGTCTCAACCTTATATGTATGAGGTGTTTGGTCCAAATGGAGTGATTCTTACTTCAAATAACAATAATGGAGGAGTGCTGACGATAAACCCTACTTTAAATGGACTGTATTATTTTATTGCTACTGATGTTTTTGGCTGTGTAACGGACACTGTATTCTTTGTAGTTGATTTTGCTATGGCTATTAATGAAGGTAGTAGTGCTAAAATATTACTTAAAATTACGGATGTATTGGGAAGAGAAACTAACCCTGATAACAATGTGCCTTTATTTTATAGATATAATGATGGTACAGTGGAGAAAAGAATAGTTGTTGAGTAATTAGTCCTTTAAAGTAAGCCTGAGTACTGAACATGCTGAGTTTACTGCAAACTTATCTTTCCCTGTACCAAATAGCATAGTTGCCCAAGTGTCTTTTCTAGGAGTACCAATAACTAATAAATCGTGTTCAGCTGTTAAATCAGAAACAGTATCTATCGGATTCTCTGAAGGCACAAGCAGTAAGCTTCCTTTAGTACCCTTGAGTAAATCATTCGCTTTTTGCCTTATATCATTTACTTGTTCACTAGTCATATTAGCAGGGAATACATGTAAAAGTGTAAATTCAGCATTGTAGTACTTGCATAATTTATTAGTTGTTTCAATGAGTTTTACTGTATCTCTACTATTTGGGCGAATAGCCAAAAGTACCTTGTTAAAACGCATTACTCCATTGCATTTAAAAAGAGCAAAATTGGAATTGATATGACTTACAATCCAACCAATAGGGTTGTTGAAAAAGATACCATTATAAGCTCTACCATTCCAACCCAGTACTAGCCAATCAATATTGGTTATTTCACTTAAAGCTTGCATAGTTTCGGAAAGCTTATGGGTAGCAATGGACTCAAAATTAATACTTAAACTTAGCCTATTGCTTAATGTTTTTACCATCCTTTCTAACGACTTTGTTTTTGGTCTTTTTTCTCTAAAAGCATCCAAGGATGTTTGGTCAGGTACTTCCGTAATATTAAGTGTTTGAATTTTTTCTTTTGAATTTAAGGATGCTCCTAATTCAATAAGGGTTTCAGGAGAAACTTCATTTCCTAGCAAGGGTACAATTACGCCTGCATCCTTATCAATATTTACGTGGACTAATTCCTCCCTTTCTTTATCCTCCAATTCTTTTAAGTGGGTGTAGTTTCTCTTTTTGCCAAATAATAAATAGGAAGCCGGCATATGTCCATATCGTTTTAATACTCCTGTTCTGGATGCATTAATACCATAAGTAAAGTAAATAATACAACCAATAACTGAAATGACTAGTATGGCAATAAGTGGCATCATTCCTAAAAAGAAAAGTAAGATTATCCCACTGAGTACACCAAACAATTGCACAAAAGGATAGAGGGGTGATTTGTATTTTGGAGCATACCATTGTACGGCAGTTTCCCTAAGGATAATTACACTCAAGTTAACCAAAACAAACATGAGCATCATAAAAGCACTGGCTAATTTTGCAATCTTTTCTACATCCAAAAATAAGATGACTAACGCCATAATAAGGCAAGTGATTATTATCGTTCTGACAGGGGTGAGGTGCTTGTTATGTAGTTTTCCTAGTTTCTTGGGTAATAGGTTGTCTAAGGCCATTGCAAAAGGAAATCTTGATGCGGCTAGCACACCAGAATTTGCCATTGAAACCAAAGTAATTACACCAACAACTGCAATGATTTTAGAAAAAATAGGCATCCCAAATAAAGTGGATAAAGTGTAAATAGGTTTTATGTCAGTAGAGAGAGTATCAATAGAGATATTTCCAACAAGCGTATAAGCGATAGTAACATATACTACTGCCATAGTTACTAAAGACAAAATCATTCCTCTAGGGATATTCTTACTCGGATTCTTTACCTCACCAGCAATAGCTGCAATTTTGGTAACTCCTGCATAGGAAATATAAACAAACGCAATAGAAGTCATTAAACCATAACTCCCTTCTGTTAAAAACGGATCAAGATTTTCAGGGTTGATAAGTGGTATTCCTAAAAAAAGTAAGGAGCCTAAACTTACCAAACTAATGATAACTATTATGAGCTGAACTTTTCCTACTTTTTTCGCGCCAAAAATATTGAGTATCATAATTAAAGCTAAAAAAGAGACCGCAATGAACTTGGTGTAAATCAAAGGGATATCCGTAAAAACTAAAAGATAAGCACCAAAACCAACTAAGGCAAAGGAACTTTTTAAGAGTAAGGAAATCCATAAGCCTAAACCAGATATAGTACCTAGCAAAGGCCCGAAAGCACGCTCGATATAAACATAGGAACCACCAGAAGCAGGAAGTGCAGAAGCAAGTTCGGACTTGGAAAGAGCAGCAGGTAAAATACAAACTGCAGCCAATAAATATGCCAACCAAATAGATGGGCCTGTTTTGGCTGCTGCAAGTCCAGGAAGCACAAAAATACCACTCCCTAACATCCCTCCAATACTTATCGCTACAACCGATAATAGCGTTAATTTTCTCTCTAGTTTCTTCAAATTATTTTCCTTTAATGCAAAGTAAGAAAAAAAATCTTAATATCAATGCTAAATTAAATCTAAAGAAAAGGGATTTCATACATTTGCGAAAATTAAATGAATTTATGAAAAAGTTAGTTTTATCTGATTTACACGAAAGTATAGGAGGGAAAATGGTTGAGTTTGCTGGCTATTATATGCCCGTACAGTATGAAGGGGTAAAGGCAGAGCACCATATCGTTAGAAATAAAGTAGGGGTGTTTGATGTATCGCACATGGGAGAGGTTTTTGTAAATGGTGAAAAAGCTTTGGATTTTTTGCAATATATTACTAGTAATGATGTAAGTAAACTGACTCCTGGTAAAATTCAATACACTTGTTTACCTAATGCTGATGGTGGTATTGTTGACGATTTCTT
>Ga0308011_10000605_pt1 | contig 18620 bp, 10 predicted proteins | sample Neamet177_FD_203144 | JGI IMG/M metagenome (GOLD analysis project Ga0308011, IMG submission 203144) | Marine microbial communities from water near the shore, Antarctic Ocean - #177 | ecosystem: Environmental > Aquatic > Marine > Unclassified | place: Southern Ocean | collected 2014-07-25 | reverse complement strand
AGTGGCACGCGAGCTGGGTTCAGAACGTCGTGAGACAGTTCGGTCTCTATCTGCTGTGGGCGTTAGAAATTTGCGTGGATCTGACTCTAGTACGAGAGGACCGAGTTGGACTGACCTCTAGTGTACCAGTTGTTCCGCCAGGAGCATTGCTGGGTAGCTACGTCGGGAAGGGATAAGCGCTGAAAGCATATAAGCGCGAAACCCACCACAAGATGAGATTTCTTTAAAGGGTCGTTGGAGATTACGACGTTGATAGGATACAGGTGTAAAGGCAGTAATGTCATAGCCGAGTATTACTAATAACCCATAGGCTTATGTACAGTCCCCGATCTTCGGGTCGGGGCGAAACTCTTTTTAAAGCATTGATGTAAAACGATATTATTAGACCAGTATGTTAATTTATACAGTTGTATTTATATATAACTGAAAGACTTAAGGTGATTATAGCAATGAGGCTCACCTCTTCCCATTCCGAACAGAGAAGTTAAGCTCATTTGCGCCGATGGTACTGCCAATAGGTGGGAGAGTAGGTCGTTGCCTTTCTTTATACTGAACTCGTTTCAGTATCACAAACCTCAATCTTTACAGATTGAGGTTTTTTTTTGTCCTAATTATAAAATATAGAACATAAAAAAAGCACTCTCAATAAAGAAAGTGCTTTTAATAAATCAAATCAAGTATATTCTTGAAAGGAAATCTTATGCTGAGTTCCTACTCGCATTAATATTACCAAATAAAGATCTTGTAACCATCTTTTCTAAGGTTTTAAGTTGTTCATTATCCAAAGACGTACTTTTTTCTAAGTGCTGAATCTGCTTCAAAGCGTATTGTTGTATTGTTAACAATGGTAAAACAATCGACTCTCGTAAATCGATAGAGCCCTTAACTGAAGGTTCGTTCTCCATTAACGATGAATACCCTGTTAATTTTAAGATTAAACGCTTACTTGTTTCATATTCGGAAAAAATAATTGACCAAAAGTCTCCATATTCTTCATCCTCTTTCATATACTGTGTTAGTCCAAAGAATGATTTAGATAATGACATCATACTATTTTCTATTAATGTCTTAAAGAAATTGGACTCGTTATATAGTTTCTGAACTTTATCAAAATTATTGGTGTCTTCATAGTATTTAAGAGCTGTACCAACCCCAAAAAAACCAGGAACATTTTGTTTTAATTGACTCCAGGATCCTACAAAAGGAATCGCTCTTAAATCACTAAAAACCAATTCACTTGATTTCCCTCTTTTAGCAGGTCTACTACCAATATTTGTTTTGGCATAATATTTTAGTGTGCTAATATTTTCTAAATAAGGCAAAAATTTCGGATGCTTTTTAAAATCCACATATGCTTGAAAACTTAGGTTTGCTAAAGTATCCATTACTTCTAAAGACTCTGAAGTTGCATTGGTTTTTTTGTCATCTAGCTTATTCGAAATTCCCGAGGTAATTAATTGCTCTAAGTTGTATTGTGATGAATGTTTTGTTCCGAAATTAGAGCTAATTGTTTGACCTTGAATTGTTAGTTGTACTTCTTTGGCTTCAATAGTAGCTCCTAATGATGCATAAAATTGATGGGTTTTTCCCCCTCCTCTTGCAGGAGGCCCACCTCGACCATCAAAAAATATCACTGTAATTCCGTATTGTAATGAAATTTGAGTAAGACGCTCTTTTGCTTTAAAGATTGCCCAGTTAGCCATTAAATACCCACCGTCTTTTGTTCCGTCACTAAAGCCAAGCATAATTGTTTGCTTGTTATTTCTTTTCGTTAAATGTTTTCTGTATTCTGAATTAGCATATAGCTCGTCCATAACTAGATGTGCATTTTCTAAATCGGTAATAGTTTCAAATAATGGACCAATATCAACAGTTAAATCATCTTTGAAAGTGACCAACTTTAACATGGCAAATAATTGCATTACATTCAGTGATGTTTGATTGTTACTAATAATGTATCGATTAGCTCCTTTTTCTCCATTTGTTTGTTGAATGGTTTTTATAGCTTCAATAGTTCTGAGTGTTTTTTGAACAGTTTCATCAGAGAAATTGGAGATTGATATTTTTCCTGAAACAGTAGACAATACTTCAACTTGTTCTTGTGCTGTTAATGAATGGTAATTAACAGGGAAAATTCCGCTATCAGTTTTAATTTCATGATCAACAATTGCGGTAAAGACAGTGTGATGTTCTCTACTATCTTGTCTAATATCTAACGAAGAAAAGTGAAATCCAAATAACTGAACTCTATTTAGCAAGCTGTTTATTTCTGATACGTATATAGATTGATGTTTTGTAATAAGTACTGTTCTAATTTCTTCTAGTTCTTGCTTAAAAAGGGCTAACGTAAAATCAGTATCTTCATCTATTGATGTTATATTTTTATGCAAAATATTTTCTAAAGAAATAATACGCTCTTCAAGACCTTTAAAGGTTAATTTCCTTTTTAGTGTTTTTATATCTCTATGGTAATTTTTAAGAATAGTCTCTCTCAGTTTTTTAGCAACATCAAGAGTGATTTCTGGTGTAACAAAAGGGTTACCGTCTCTATCCCCACCTGGCCAAAAGCCAATATTGATAATTTCATTTTTTAAAGACTCATCTTCAAAAATATTTTGTTGAATGTAGTCAAAGATCTTTCCGAACGAATCGTAAAAAACATTTTCCAAATACCAGATTAAGCTAATTGCTTCATCATAAGGTGTTGGTTTTTTATGTTTGAAAAAAGGAGTTTTTCCTAGTTGCACCAATAAATCATTAATATTGGTTAAGTCATTTTTTTCAATAGCCTTTGTTAAATCTGTAATAATACCTAAAACAGCACCCGGATAAAATTGTGTTGGATGTGCGGTTAATACAATACGAACTTTAAATTCTTCTAAATACTTTTTTAGCTCTGTTAATTTATTATTGGCACTAGCAGATTCTTTTAAACTTCGTAAAGTCCCAATTCCGTCCATATTATTTACAACCGGAAATGCTGCATCTTCAATAGCATCAAATAACACAACTTGTCTTTCTATATATTGAATAAAGCGAAACAATAAATTAATTCGACTTTTCTCGTCTCTTCTTGCTTGGTATTTATTAAAAAATGAATCAACAATAGTTGTGGGATCATCACCATTTTCAAAACCTTTTTTACAAGTTTCATGAAATAGCGGTAATAAAACTCCTGTTTTCGTAATGCTATCAAAGGGAAGCGTCATAAATATACTGTTGTATATTTTGTACTTTGCTTCTACATTTGTTTGAAATCTCGCTAGTTTAGGAAGTGTTGACATTGTGTAATATTTAGTAGCTAAAATTATAAAAGAAAATTAATATAATTGTAAAAACGGTGTCCTTTTAACGAAATCGTTTTTTTTGTTTTAATCTTTTAGTATTTGTAAAATCAGTAGTGCTTAAGCAGAAGGTAAATCTTCATTTCCTTTTGTAGGTAAATAGGATTTCCCCATTAAGAAAATATCTACACTTCTTGCTGCTTCACGTCCTTCAGAAATTGCCCAAACGATTAAAGATTGTCCTCTTCGCATATCACCTGCTGTAAAAATATGAGGGATATTTGTTTGATAATTTTTAGCTTGGTAATTCGTTCTGTTGTCTAGCTCAATTCCTAATTGATCACTTAATGTTTTTTCTGGGCCTGTAAATCCTAACGCTAAGAATGCCATTTCACAAGGCCATGTTTTTTCTGAATTAGGAACTTCAATTAACTTCGGTCTTTGACCAGGAATAATTTCCCATTCAACAGATACTGTTTTCAGAGCCGTTAACTCCCCTTTGTTATTCGTAATAAACTCTTTGGTGTTTATCAGCCAATTTCTATCACAACCTTCTTCATGAGAAGAACTTGTTTTTAGCTGTAAAGGCCAAAAAGGCCAAGGTGTACTTTCATCCCTAAGGATAGACGGTTTAGGCATAATTTCAAAATTTGTAACAGATTTTGCGCCTTGTCTATTTGACGTTCCAACACAATCTGAGCCTGTATCACCACCACCAATAACAATTATATTTTTATCTTTTGCCGATAAAATTTCACCATCTACAGGTTTGTTAAATAACTGTTTGGTTTGTTGCGTTAAAAAAGTCATAGCTTGAACCACTCCTTTTGCTTCGATCCCTTTTATAGGTAAAGACCTACTTTTTGTAGCACCTCCACACAATACAATAGCATCAAAATAATCTAAATTCTTAATGTCGTAATTAGCACCAACATGAACATTGGTTTTAAAAATAATTCCTTCTTGTTCTAATACCTGAACCCTTCTATCTATGATGTTTTTTTCTAGTTTAAAATTAGGAATTCCATACCTTAATAACCCTCCAACTTCATCATCTCTTTCAAAAACCGTAACAATATGGCCTGCGCTATTTAGTTGTTGCGCTGTTGCTAATCCTGCAGGGCCAGAACCAATTACAGCCACTGTTTTACCCGTTCTTGTTTTTGGAATTTGTGGAACAATCCATTTATTTGTAAACGCAGCTTCTGCAATATTTTTTTCAATATTTTCAATTGATACAGGGTCTTCAATCAATCCTAAAACACATGCTTTTTCGCAAGGAGCAGGACATAATCTACCTGTAAATTCCGGGAAATTATTTGTAGAATGTAAAATCGCTGATGCTTTCTCCCATTCTCCTTTATGCACCATATCGTTAAAATCAGGAATTAAATTCCCAAGCGGACATCCGCTATGACAAAACGGAATTCCGCAATCCATACATCTTGAGCCTTGGTCTTTTAGTTCTTTTTCTTTTAACGGAATTGTATATTCTTTATAATTCTGAACTCTTTCTGTAACTGCAATATTGCTTTCGTCTTTTCTATCAAACTCTTTAAATCCTCCTATTTTTCCCATAATTTAAAACTTAAGCTGTTAATTTGGTTAGGTTCTCTTCTGCTATTCTTTGCAAAGCCTTTTTATAATCAGTTGGAAATACTTTGATGAAATCTTTTTTCGCGTCGTTCCAATTGTTCAATATTTCTTTAGCTAAAGCACTTTTCGTATATTCTAAATGCTTTTCTATTTGCTCTTTTAAATCCTTAAAATCATCTGCAGACAACGGATCTAAATCCACCATTTCTAGGTTACATAACTCCGCTTCAAAATTTTTCTTTTGATCATATATATATGCAATTCCTCCACTCATTCCTGCAGCAAAATTCCGCCCTGTTTCACCAAGAACAACAACTTTCCCTCCGGTCATATACTCACAACCGTGATCACCTAAGCCTTCTACAACAGTTGTAATTCCTGAGTTTCGAACCGCAAAACGTTCACCAGCAATACCATTTATGTAGGCTTCTCCAGAAATAGCTCCATAAAAACAAACATTCCCAACAATAATATTGTCTTTTGCTTTAAAGGTAGCTTCGTCGGGTTTTTTAATAATTATTTTTGCTCCAGACAATCCTTTTCCTAAATAATCATTGGTTTCTCCTTCGACTTTTAACGTAATTCCTTTGGTTGCGAATGCACCGAAACTTTGTCCGGCTGAACCTTTAAAGTTTAAGTTAAGTGTGTCTTCTGGCAACCCGTCTTCTCCATGAAGTTTTGAAATTTCATTACTTATAATGGCTCCTAGCGTTCGGTTTGTATTCTGAATTGTATAATTTAACGTTGTTTTCTTCTTATTGATAATCGCAGACTTTACACTATTAAAAATCTTCAGATCCAGCACGTTTTCTAAATTGTGGTTTTGTTTTTCTGAATTTGATAACGCGGTGTTTTTCCCCATATCTGGTTGATGCAGTATGGCACTAATATCTACACCTTTAGCTTTGTAATGATCTACTGCGGTATTGGCGTTTATTTTTTGTGATTGTCCCACCATTTCTTTTAAGGTTCTAAATCCTAATTGCGCCATAATTTGCCTCAACTCTTCTGCAACAAAATGCATGAAATTGATAACATGTTCTGGGGTTCCTTTAAAGTTCTTTCTCAATTCAGGATCTTGCGTTGCAATACCAACTGGGCAGGTATTTAAATGACATGCTCTCATCATAATACATCCAGAAGCAACTAAAGGAGCAGTTGCAAAACCAAATTCTTCGGCTCCTAATAAACAGGCGATGGCAACATCTCTTCCTGTTTTTAATTGTCCGTCACATTCTAAAACGACTCTACTTCTTAAGTTATTTAACACCAATGTTTGTTGTGCTTCAGCCAACCCTAACTCCCATGGTAAGCCTGCATGTTTTAAAGAGGTTAGTGCAGAAGCTCCTGTTCCTCCATCAAATCCAGAAATTAAAATAACATCTGCTTTTGCTTTTGCAACACCGGCTGCTATCGTACCAACACCTACTTTTGATACGAGTTTTACATTAATACGAGCTTCTCTATTTGCATTTTTCAAGTCGAAAATAAGTTGTGCTAAATCTTCAATAGAATAAATATCATGATGTGGTGGTGGCGAAATTAATCCAACATAAGGCGTTGAGTTTCTAACTTCAGCAATCCAAGGCAGTACTTTTTCGCCAGGTAATTGGCCCCCTTCACCAGGTTTTGCACCTTGCGCCATTTTTATTTGAATCTCTTTTGCGTTGGTTAAATAATTACTAGTAACTCCAAATCTACCAGAGGCAACTTGTTTGATCGCACTATTTTTCCAATCACCATTGGCTTCTTTTTTAAATCGATTTTTATGTTCTCCTCCTTCACCAGAATTGCTTTTCCCGCCAATTTTGTTCATTGCCAAGGCTAAATTTTCATGCGCTTCTTGACTGATAGATCCGTAAGACATTGCACCTGTTTTGAAACGTTTTACAATTTCTGTCCAAGGCTCCACCTCGTCAATAGAAATAGGGTCTAAATTATTAAACTCAAACAACCCTCTTAATGTCATTAAGCTTTTTGCTTGATTGTTTATCTTCTCAGCATATTCTTGGTAGGTCTCTTTGCTGTTTGTTCTTACGGCTTGTTGTAATTTTGAAACAGTTGTTGGATTGAACATGTGTTTCTCTCCATTTCTTCTCCATCTATATTCCCCTCCAATTTTTAAATCTAAGATGCTTTTAAATGCTGCTTTTTTAAATGCGTAGTCAAATCGTTGTTGAATGTCTTTGTCTAAAACAACCAATCCTATACCGCCAATTCTCGAAGGAGTATTCGGGAAATATTTTTTGATAAACGCTTTCTTTAGCCCTAGGGCTTCAAATATTTGAGAAGCTCTGTATGAATGCAATGTTGAGATTCCGATTTTATTCATGATTTTTAAAATCCCTTTCCCAATTGCGGTATTAAAATTCTGAATAGCAGTGTCTTCATCAATATTCTGAATTACGTTTTCTTTTACTTGATTTGCTATGATTTCATTGACTAAATAGGGATTGATAGCACTTGCACCATAACCAAATAATGTGGCAAAATGATGTGGTTCTCTTGCTTCAGCAGTCTCGATAACAATGCCAAACATAGATCTTTTCTGAATTTTATTTAAAGAGTGATTTATGTATGAACACGCCAATAAAGCCGGAATAGGAGCGTGCTCTTTATCAATATTCCTATCTGATAGGATAACAATGTTTGCACCGGTGTTTACTGCTTTTTCACATAAGATAAGTATGTTGTCTAATGCTTCTTCTAAACCATTTACTCCTTTTGAGATTGGATATAAAATCGGAATCGTTACTGATTTAAAATCGGGATGTTGAATGTTTTTAATCTTATCTAAATCTTCATTTGAAATGACAGGATTGTTGATGATTAATTTTTTTGCTTGTTCAGGAATTACGTTAAAAATATCTCTATCTCCACCAATAGCTAAACTAATATCGGTTATGATTTCTTCTCTAATTCCGTCTAAAGGCGGATTGGTAACTTGTGCAAATAACTGTTTAAAATAGTTATATAGCGGTTGAGGATTGTCAGATAAAACAGCCAAAGGCGTATCGGTTCCCATAGAACCAATTGCCTCTTTACTATGTGTTGCCATTGGGTTGATAATGGTCGAAATATCTTCTTGTGTATATCCAAATGCTCTTAACCGAGTTTTGTAATTTGTAGGTTCTAAAGGACACATATTACCTGTATATGGAACTTCAGATAGCGGAAGAATATGTTCTGACACCCATTCTTTATAAGGGTGCTTTGATACCACTGTTGTTTTTATTTCTTCATCCTCTATAATTCTACCAGCATTCATGTCTACTAAAAACATTTTTCCGGGTTCTAATCTACCGTGTTTTTCAACATTTTCTGGTTTTATATCTACCACACCAATTTCTGAAGACATGATTACAAACCCATCTTTTGTAACGGTATATCTCGAGGGTCTTAACCCATTTCTGTCTAGTAAAGCTCCAATATAATTTCCGTCAGTAAAAGGAATAGACGCAGGACCATCCCAAGGCTCCATAATACATGAGTTGTATTTGTAGAAAGCCTTTTTATCCTCACTCATGGTTTTGTGCTTTTCCCATGCTTCAGGGACCATCATCATCATTACTTCGGGTAAAGATCTTCCGGTCATTAGCAACAGCTCTACCACCAAATCCATAGAGGCAGAATCTGACATTCCGGCACTCACAATTGGAAAAATTCTTTTTATGTCTTCTCCGAATAAATCACTTTTCATGATTTCTTCACGAGCTTTCATTCTGTTTACATTTCCACGCAATGTGTTAATCTCTCCGTTATGACACATGTATCTAAACGGTTGAGCTAAACCCCAAGCAGGAAATGTATTGGTAGAAAAACGTTGATGTACCAAAGCCAATCTGGTCACCACATCTTTTTCTTTTAAATCTAAATAGTACGTCCCAATATCCTCAGGAATTAGTAGGCCTTTGTATATTAAGGTTGTGGTAGAGAAACTAGGTAGGTAAAAATAATTACTTTGTGATAATTTTGATTTTGAAATGGTATGTTCTGCAATTTTTCTTGCAGCGAAAAGCTTTGCATTGAATTGTAAATCTGTTAATTCTAAGTCGTTTTTATCAATAAAAAGTTGCTTGATTGTTGGTTCTGTTTCTGAAGCAATTTCGCCCATGTTTGTAGAATCAACAGGAACATCTCTCCATCCAATAATTCGCAAGCCTTGTTTGTTGATTTCTTCTTCTAAGATGGAAGAACAATAAGCACTTTGATTAACGCTTTTTGGTAGAAACACCATTCCAACGCCATATTCTTTCGGTGGTGGAATTGTAAAGTCACAGACACGTTTAAAGAAGTCATGTGGAATGTCAATCAATATTCCAGCGCCATCACCAGTTCTCCCATCAGAACTTACAGCGCCACGATGCTCTAGCTTTACAAGTATCTCTAAAGCGTTGTGAATGATTGTGTTCGACTTTTCACCGTTTAAATTACAGATAAATCCTGCTCCACAATTAGCGCTTTCAAATTCTGGTACATACAAACCTTGTTCTTTCATGACTTTTCAATTATATTCACAAAAATACACTTTTTATTGATGAAAATTCAACAAATTAACTATAACGTAATAGTTAATTCATTAAAGTGATATTTAATTATGATAAAATGCGAATACGGTAATTAAATGTCGATAAATTATCATATGTTTAATTCTGGCTGAAAAAAATCCACATAATTAGGAAGGTTATGTGGATTTTGAAATTAGAGAACATTCAATTAGTGCTCGTTTAATCTAAAGTCAGGATATGCATTCATGCCATGCTCATGAGAATCCAGTCCTTCAATTTCTTCTTTTTCGGAAACTCTAATTCCCAGTGTTATTTTTAATCCATATATAATTATAAAAGAGGTGATGATACAAAATAGAGCATAAGAACTAATTCCGATTAACTGACTTATAAATTGATTCCAGCTTGCTAAATTTCCGAAAACCCCAACAGCTAAAGTTCCCCATACCCCACAAGCTAAATGCACTGCAATTGCACCAACAGGATCGTCTAATTTTATTTTGTCAATCAATGCAACGGCAAACACAATAAGTACACCTCCAATTGCACCAATAAGAATTGCGTCTGTTGGTGACATTTGATCCGCTCCAGCAGTAATGCTAACCAATCCACCTAAAATTCCGTTTAAGAACATGGTTAAGTCAAAGTTTTTATACAATGCTGTAGAGACCATAAATGAAATGACACCACCTGCAGCTGCAGCTAAACAAGTTGTTACTAGGGTCAAAGAAGTTGCTCCTGGTTCTGCAGAAAGTACGGATCCTCCATTAAACCCAAACCACCCTAGCCATAAGATGAATACTCCTGCTGTTGCTAAAGGAATATTGTGCCCAGGAATTGCTTGAGGTTTTCCGTTTTTAAATTTCCCAATTCTTGCACCAAGCAACCAAACAGCAACCAATGCTGCCCATCCACCAACTGAATGTACAAGTGATGCTCCTGCAAAGTCATAAAATGGAGTTTCTAGGGTTTGTAAAAAACCGCCACCCCATTTCCAAGAACCTGCAATTGGATATACGAGTCCCACATAAAGAACTGTAAAAATCATAAAAGGAACTAATTTCATTCTTTCAGCGACTGCTCCAGAGACAATTGTTGCTGCAGTTGCTGCGAACATTCCTTGAAACAAGAAATCTGTCCAATAGGTATATCCTTTATTATACGCTAAATCTAATGTCCCTTTCTCTGTTAAAGGAGTCTCTAGTCCAACCCCTGCAAACCCGAAAATCCCTAAAGAATCTTCTGTGAATCCAGGGTACATTAAATTGAAACCAATTAAGCAATACAGTAATAGCCCAACGGTTACAATGAAGATATTTTTAAATAAAATGTTGATGGCGTTTTTTTGTCTAGTTAGACCAATCTCTAAGAGACCAAATCCTAAATGCATAAAGAAAACCAGTGCTGTACAGAGCATCATCCATACATTGTTTATAGTAAGTAATTCCATGTTTTTTTGTTATAATTTAAATGATTTATTAGTGAAGAAAAAGAAATGCTAAGACGTGGGTTTTTTCGAAAAATTTGCAAAGAAACTAACGGCAAACTGTTACTGAAAGCTGTAACTGAATACTAGTTCAGTGTTTCTCCTCCTTTTTCTCCAGTTCTTATTCTGTAGCATTCATTAATTTCTGACACAAATATTTTTCCGTCTCCAACTTCACCTGTTGCAGCTGATTTTAAGATTGCTTGAATGGTAACTGCTTCAAAATCATTGTTGACAACGATAGATAAATACCTACGTTGAATATCGCTTGTACTATAACTAACCCCTCGGTATACATGTCCTTTTTTTTCGTTTCCTAAACCGGTAACATCCCAGTAAGAGAAAAAATTCACCCCCACTTGATGTAGGGCTTCTTTCACTTTTCTGAATTTTGACTTTCTAATAATTGTTTCTATTTTTTTCATGGTAAAATATCTGTTGTTAATTTTTATATGTTTTAAAAAGCGTACACAGCGGCAATTACAAGTCCTGTTACGCTGTTTTTTCCTCCAATAAGTATTCTGTCCTTTGACGTATCATATCTTAGTTCGGTGATGAGTTTTAAATTTTCGGTTAATGTGTTGCTCCCTGTTAAAGTAAATGCAGATACGTTTGCGTCTTCTGCGCTAGACGTAGTTTTGAAAAACTCAGATCTAAACCCTAAGGAAAAGCTGTCTGAAAATTGTTTTTGCAGGTATAAGGCAGCTCCTTGGTATCCTGCATCAGCATCGTTTGAGTTTGCATATGCGGCGTTAATTCCCACATAAAATATATCTGAAAGATCAAGTCCACCGGTATAATCTAAGTACAGCACATCTTTAAATCCAAAACCATCAGAACCATAAGCAAGGTTTATATATTGATTTTTATAACCCGTTTGAAAACCGAATTGATACGCATCAGAAGAAGTATTTGCTCCATCAACAATTCCATGTGGATTTGTAAGTGCAATCATAAAAGACAACTCTTCAGAAGCAGCATAGTCTATTTTCATTCCTGTATGAGAAAAAGGTCCGGCATTGAATAAATAGGAGACTGTATAGTTGAAGTTTGTAACTGGAGAAATCACCTCATATCCATAGAAGGTATTGAATTGCCCTAAAGTAATTTTGATGCTTTCCGTAGCTTGGTAATACGCATACAATTGATTGATGGCACCTGTATATGCGTTTGCAGCATTTGCTCGTGGACCAAAAGCAAGATCTGCGACAACTCCGGCTTTTCCTTTTTCATAAGAAAAAACAGTATTTGCCATTCCTAAGCCAAAACCATTTGATGTAACGTCTGAGAGCACACCGGTTGTTCCTAAAGAAGGTGTAGATAAATTGGTAGCATAATAGGTGTCAACACTTCCGCTAAGTGTAAATTTTCCTTCTTCTTTTTTTTCTTCTTGTGCTGAAGCAGAAAGACTACATATCAATGATAGAACAAAAATAATTTTTTTCATAATTTCGATTTTAAAGGGTTTCTATATACTCAGTTGATTATCAGTCAAATGTAGATAGATAAATTAGTAAATAAAAATGAAGTCATTTACGAAATCGATGTAGTAAATTAGTGCCCCTCAAAAAATAGGGGGTCATTTTGATTAAATGATAATAAATTAATAATTTAATTCTTTTTATTAGGGGGTTAATTATTTTTTGTTTTAAAATTGGTGATTTGATAAAAATGCATTTTCAGTAAAAAAAAGTTTTTTTTGTATTTTTACCATTGTAAAACGAGCAAGCTAAAAAGTATGTCGTTTAAGAGATTGATTCAACGTAAACAGTATATGTCTGTTTGAAAAATAATACAGTAACACATGAAATACCCTTTTAATTATGTTGTAGAAATACAATATTTAGGATTTAGGTTTCATGGATGGCAGAAGCAAAACAATGTGAAAACCGTACATGAAATGATTGATAAGACCTTGTTCTTTGTTTTTAATGGGGAACGCTATAAATCTATGGGTGTTGGTAGAACAGATACAATGGTTTCTGCGAATAATTATTTTTTTCAATTATTTTTAGAAAAAGAGATTGATGAAGCGTGGTTTCTAAGTTTTTTTAATGAAAATTTACCTCCAGATATTAAAGCGCTTAGTATTAGAAGAACGCCTGTAGGTTTTGATTTGATCAATTGCCCAAAAATTAAAGAGTACCATTATTGCTTTTCTTTTGGAGAAAAGAACCATCCGTTTGCTGCTCCTTTTATGGTAAATATTACAGAAGACTTAAACATTGAAGTAATGCAAAAGGGAGCTCAGCTTTTTCAAGGAGCACATTATTTTCATAAATACTGTACAAAGCCCTCTGCCAACACCATTTTTAAAAGAACAATTGATTCTTGTGAAATAGTTGAAAATACAGAATTTACGGCAAGCTTCTTTCCGAAAAATAGTTATGTTTTAAAAGTAAAGGGAAAGGGTTTTTTACGGTACCAAATTCGTTTGATAATGGGAACCCTTTTTGAATTAGGAAAAGGAAATCTTGATTTAGAGTTTATAGAGAACTCCTTAAAAGAAGACAATGATCAAAAATACATGAGGCATAATGCCTTTTCTTCTGGATTGCAATTGCACGCTATTGAGTTGCATATTTAGCATAAAAAAAGCGCACTTTTCAGTGCGCTTTTTTTATCTGTATGAAGTAAAGACTATCCTTTAATTAAAGTTCTAGAAATTACTATTTTCTGAATCTCAGAAGTTCCTTCATAAATTTGAGTGATTTTTGCATCACGCATTAAACGCTCAACATGGTATTCTTTTACAAAACCGTTACCACCATGAATTTGAACTGCTTCAACTGTATGTTCCATTGCGACTTTAGAAGCATATAGCTTTGCCATTGCACTAGACATGTCATAATTGTTTCCTTGATCTTTATCCCAAGCAGCTTTCATTACTAAATGACGTGCAGCAGAAATATCTACGTACATGTCTGCTAATTTAAAAGCAATGGCTTGGTGATTGCAAATTTCAGTACCAAAAGATTTACGTTCCTTAGAGTATTTTAACGCTAATTCGTAAGCTCCAGCTGCAATTCCAAGAGCTTGAGCAGCAATTCCGATTCTACCACCAGAAAGTGTTTTCATGGCAAATTTAAATCCAAAACCATCTTCTCCAATTCTATTCTCTTTAGGGATTTTAACGTCATTAAATTGAAGGGTGTGTGTGTCACTTCCTCTAATTCCTAATTTATCTTCTTTAGGTCCAACATGAAATCCTTCCGTTCCTTTCTCAACGATAAAAGCATTAATTCCTTTGTGTCCTTTGCTTTTGTCAGTTTGAGCAATTACTAAATAAACATCAGCTCTACCACCACTTGTGATCCAGTTTTTTGTTCCGTTTAATAAATAATAATCTCCATGGTCTATAGCTGTTGTGCTTTGAGAGGTAGCGTCAGATCCCGCTTCAGGTTCAGACAAGCAAAAAGCACCAACAAATTCTCCAGTTGCTAATTTTGTTAAATATTTTTGTTTTTGCGCTTCAGAAGCATATGTTTCTAATCCATAACATACTAAAGAGTTGTTCACAGAAACAATAACAGAAGCAGAAGCATCTATTTTTGAAAGTTCTTCCATAATCAACACATAAGAAATAGCATCCATTCCGCTACCTCCATATTTTGGGTTTACCATAATACCTAAAAACCCTAGATCTCCCATTTTTTTTACTAATTCACCAGGGAACTCTTGTTTGTTATCTCTTTCAATAACGCCAGGTAATAATTCTGTTTGAGCAAAGTAGCGAGCTGCGTCTCTAATCATTAAATGCTCTTCGGTAAGGTTAAAATCCATTATATCTTATTATTATATCCGTAAAAAATGTCTACAAATATACGTTTTTAGTAGTGAATTATCAGTAAACTTTTATTATTTTTACCGATATGCATAGTGAAATAGTGAAAATTATTGGTTTGATGTCTGGAACTTCATTGGATGGGTTGGATATTATTTATGTGGAGTTTGATAAAAACGATGCGAAAGCGTTTGAAATAATTCATTCAGAAACAAGCAAATATTCTGTAGTTTGGGAATCGAAATTACGTGAAGGAGTTCATAAAAACAAACAAGAGTTGGTTGTTTTAGATGATGAGTATGCGGTGTTGCTTTCTGAAAAAATATTGAATTTTATCACTAGATATGGGATTGCTGAAGTTGATTTTATCGCTTCACACGGACACACCATTTTACACAAGCCTAATGAAGGATATACCTTGCAAATTGGTAATGGTGAACTCATTTCAAAAATCACCAATCAAAAAGTAATTTGTGATTTTAGAACTCAGGATGTACAACTTGGTGGGCAAGGGGCTCCTTTGGTTCCAATAGGAGATGCGTTGTTGTTCTCTCAGTATGACGCGTGTTTAAATCTCGGTGGTTTTGCCAATGTATCTTATAAAAGGAATCACAAAAGAATCGCTTTTGATATCTGTCCAGTTAATATTGTTTTGAATCACTATGTGAAACAACTAGGTTTTGAATATGATGACAAGGGAGGTATGGCATCCAAAGGAGAAATACACCAAGCGTTATTAACTCATTTAAATGCGTTGGCCTTTTATGAAAAAGAGCCTCCAAAATCTTTGGGTCTAGAATGGGTTCAAGAACAAATTTTTCCGCTGATTGCCTCTTTTGAATTACCTGTAGCAACTATATTAAGAACATTTGTGGAACATGTTGCAATTCAAATTGCGAATTCATTAGAAGGTAGAAAAGAAGTTTTGGTTACTGGTGGTGGTGTTTTTAATTCGTTTTTAATGACAAGAATTTCTTTTTTGTCAGCAACAAAAATCAGCATTCCGTCAGAAGAAATTATAAATTATAAAGAAGCGCTTATTTTTGCGTTATTAGGGTTGTTACGTGTTGATAATCAAGTGAATTGCTTGAGTTCTGTGACTGGTGCAAATAAAGACCATAGTTCTGGTCGTATCTTCATGCCATAACTTTTAGTAAAAGTTTATTTTTTTTGTTTGGACACTCGTTTTTTTCCACTAAGTTTGTGTTAAGATGTACTCCTGTGCAACTCTATTGTTTAACTTAATAAATTCAATATAAGATGAATCAACTTTAGCTACTTTGAACCGAATTCTAACTGGAATGAAAACAAAGTATAATATTGAATTAATTAAGTAAGAGAAACATTATGAAAGATTTATTAAAAAAATATGAAAATAAGCAACCAGAAATCGTTTTTAACTGGAAAGATCCAGAGACAGAAGCTGAAGGTTGGACTGTAATTAACTCTTTACGTGGAGGCGCTGCCGGTGGTGGAACAAGAATGCGTAAAGGATTAGACATGAACGAGGTTTTGTCATTGGCAAAAACAATGGAAGTGAAGTTTACAGTATCTGGGCCTGCAATTGGTGGTGCAAAATCTGGAATTAATTTTGATCCAAACGATCCAAGAAAAAGAGGTGTTTTAGAACGTTGGTACAAAGCAGTAACGCCGTTATTGAAACATTACTATGGAACCGGTGGGGATTTAAATGTTGATGCAGATAAAGATGTAATTCCGATTACTGAAGATTGTGGTGTTTGGCATCCTCAAGAAGGGATTTTCAACGGACATTTTAAACCTACAGTGGCTGATAAAATTAACAGAATTGGGCAATTGCGTCAAGGAGTAATTAAGATTATTGAAACCCAAAAATTCTCACCAGACTTGTCTAGAAAATATACTGTTGCAGATATGTTAACAGGATATGGTGTTGCAGAAGCAGTAAAACATTATTATGATATTTACGGTGGTTCTATTCAGGGAAAAAAAGCGGTTGTACAAGGTTTTGGAAATGTTGGATCGGCTGCAGCGTATTACTTAACTCAATTAGGAGCGAAAGTAGTTGGTATTATTGATAGAGATGGAGGATTGATAAACGAAGCAGGATTCACGATGAGTGAGATGACTGATTTGTTTTTAGGGAAAGATGGAAATAAATTAGTATCAGAAAACATGATTCCTTTTGAGGAGGTTAACCAAAAAATATGGTCATTGCCTGTAGAGGTATTTGTGCCAGCAGCAGCATCAAGATTGGTTTCTCAAGAGCAGATATCACAAATGATTGCTTCTGGGTTAGAGGTAATTTCTCCCGGTGCAAATGTGCCATTTGCAGATAAAGAAATCTTTTTTGGACCCATCATGGAATATACAGATTCAAAAGTAAGTTTATTGCCAGATTTTATTTCTAATTGTGGTATCGCTAGAGTATTTGCGTATTTAATGGAAGCAAGAGTAGCGCTTCCAATGCAAGACGAAGCTATTTTTAATGATACTTCAGAAACAATCAGAAAAGCATTGGCAAACACATTTGAGAAAAATAATAGTAAAAAAGATATTTGTAAAGCAGCGTTTGAAATAGCGCTTAAACAGTTAATTTAATAATAGAATAATTATGGAGACGATTATCATTCTAGTGTTTGTACTTGGGTATTTAGCCATTACATTAGAACACAATTTAAAAATAGATAAATTAATTCCAGCACTGGTAATGATGGCAGTCTGTTGGGCTATAGTGGCTTTAGGAGTAGATAGTTTTTCTCAATGGTTTGATTCGTCGAAGCATGCTTTAGTAGATGGCTTTTCATCTTTAGTGCATGCAGATAAAATGCATTTAGTGGAAGAAACGTTATTGCATCACTTAGGGAAAACATCGGAGATTTTAGTTTTCTTATTAGGGGCAATGACCATTGTAGAAATCATAGATTACTTTGATGGATTTTCTACAATTAAAGGCTATGTAAACACCAAAAAGAAGAAGAAAATCCTTTGGATATTTGCGTGTTTAGCTTTTGTATTGTCTGCTATTATTGACAATTTAACAGCAACTATTGTATTGATTTCAATACTTCAAAAAATAGTAAAATTACGAGAAGATAGAATTTGGTTTGCAGGTTTGATTATCGTCGCTGCAAATGCAGGTGGAGCATTCTCTCCAATTGGAGATGTAACCACTACCATGCTTTGGATTGGAGATAAAGTAAGTACAGTAATGTTGTTTAAATATTTATTTATTCCATCATTACTATGTATGGTTGTTCCTACATTTATTGCTACATTTTTACCTGCTTTTAAAGGGGATATTCAGAGTGATGAAACAGAAGAGGTTTCTACACCAAATAAGCACAGTGCGATTATGTTGTATTTAGGATTGGGCGCAATTGTTTTTGTACCAATTTTTAAAACAGTAACACATTTACCTCCTTATGTTGGTATGATGCTTTCTTTGGGAATTGTAGCAACTTTTGCAGAGATATTTAGTAGAAAGAAATTTTCAATAACTAGTTTTGATACAGAAGAATCTGATGAGCATGCACATCATAGCCCTATACATCATTCATTATCTAAAATTGAAATGCCAAGTATTTTATTCTTCTTAGGAATTTTGATGGCTGTTGCAGCGCTAGAGTCTTTAGGTATTTTGTTCAGTTTTGCTGATAGTTTAAAAGAAAGTATTCCGTTAATGGGAACTGAATTGACAGGTACAAAAGTTTCTGATTTAGTAGTAATGCTATTAGGAGTTGGTTCTGCCGTTATTGACAATGTGCCATTAGTGGCAGCAAGTTTAGGGATGTTCTCTGAAGGATTAGATAATCCGTTATGGCATTTTATAGCATTCTCTGCTGGAACTGGTGGGTCTATGTTGATTATTGGTTCTGCAGCAGGAGTTGTTGCAATGGGAATGGAGAAAATAGATTTTTTCTGGTACTTTAAAAAAATAGCTTGGCTGGCCTTAATCGGGTTCTTAGTCGGGTCTTTTGCTT
>Ga0308011_10000600_pt1 | contig 18909 bp, 23 predicted proteins | sample Neamet177_FD_203144 | JGI IMG/M metagenome (GOLD analysis project Ga0308011, IMG submission 203144) | Marine microbial communities from water near the shore, Antarctic Ocean - #177 | ecosystem: Environmental > Aquatic > Marine > Unclassified | place: Southern Ocean | collected 2014-07-25 | reverse complement strand
AAGGATGAGCAATTGGGGTTTGATTTGTGAATGACCATATTTCTTTATTATTAAGAGGAATCACATGATTAACTTGACTCATATCAAATGTATTTCCATTTATTAAAAATGGTCCACTTTGCCCCCCTGTACTAGTAAAAGTAAATTGTCTATTCTCATCAATATTAGTTTGACTATAAGGGTTTACTGATACTAAAGTAGCTGGTATTGTAGTAATAGGACTTGCGGTTTGGGCTACTACATTTAAAGATAACATAGTAAAATCAGCACCATTGAGAGGGTTGTTATTATAATTCTGAATTGCACCCCCACCCATCATACTTCCTGAGCCATAAGTACTTGATGGAATTCCAGTTCCATAATTTAAAATTGAAAAATTTTGACCCTGCATCCCTGACAAGTCAACCAAAATCTCATATCTTTCTCCAGGTGCTATTAATAATCTGTTATTTTGAACTGGTGATGAAAGCAATCCTCCATCAGAACCTATTACCCAAAAATCATTCCCATTACTTAATCCTAAATTATAAACTCTCATAGGAGAACCATTTAATATTCTAAATCTCACAACTTGTGCTGGAGCATCAAAATATGCGTTTCTAGTTGCATTTGCCAAAAACAAGGTATCCATAGCACTATTCATCATATCAGCATCAATTTGATAATTAGCATCCATTACTTTTGTTTGTAATACTAAAGGAATATCATCTATTCCATAAGTTCTTGGTAAAGATAAAGCAGCTTCTTCCGCATCTCTGTTAATTATTAATCCAGAGACACCCATCATTACATGTTTATAGGTTTTATGATGTAAGTGTGGGTGATACCACATTGTTGATGCTCTATCCATAGAAGTCCAAGTAGGGCTCCAAATTGTATTTGGATAAATTTTTGAGTGAGGACCACCATCCATTGCTGAAGGAAGATGAACACCATGCCAATGCATAGTAGTTGTGTCAATTAACCTATTTTCTACATTCATTGTAACTACATCACCATTATTAATAATAAGAGTAGGACCAAGAATTGCACCATTTACTCCAGCAGTCTGAGTAAAAAATCCAGGAAAGACTTCTAAGGAATCGTAATCAACAACAAGATTATAATTAGGTCCTGTTAAAGTTGGAGGGATTAATAACGGGTTTTGTATTTGTGCTGTTAGTGTACTTGTTGCAATCAACACCATTGCAATTGATAATATTTTTTTCATTTTTATAAAATTTTAAATTAGTTAGGCTAATGCTTCAAAATAATAAAACATAACCCAATTAGTCTGTAACAATTGTTACATAGCTAAATTGGAGCATAAAAAACTAAATCTTATAAAAGGAAAGACTGTATCTGGGACAATATGGGCTTGTTCACCAGAGGCGGTGCATCAGTATAATGATTAATAGTAAAGGAATCAGATTCATAAACCTGATAATATTCGTATAATAATGTTAAAAATGGAAGAAAAACGGAAAAGTCAACTGGCTCACCACATTTACACTTTTCAGTTTCAAAGTCAAATTGCAATAATTTTGATTCCTTTTGAGGTTCCTCATCTTTTTCTGAACTAATGCTAGATTTTACAACTTCCTTTTTCATACAACAAGAAGTTGTTTTTTCTTGCATCTTACAAATTGAAACATCAGTACCAATAAACACGCTCTCACCCTTATCACAATGAATCTTGGTAACATGCATACCCATAGACATAATCATAGTGAATATTGCTATAGGAATTAAGATGATATTTTTTAAAAACTGTTTCATTTCAATTACAAAGATACTAATTTTAAGATAATTGCAATTCAAATCACACCCAAGTCTTATCCGTTCAATGCCATTGAAGTATTAAAAACATGTAATGACATAAACAAACTATTCAACTACTAACTTGATGCCAAAGGTTAAAATATTAGCAGTAAAAGTTGAATTCCTACTGTAATGTGCATATTTAATATCAATAGTTTTCAAACCAATTCTCCAAATATTAATATCAGAAAAAACATCTGTATATGACAAACCTAAACTATATTGATTAGCAGCATATGCAGACAAGTCATTATCTGATGTATAATACAACTCAGTTGATAGATGTTTATCATAGCTATCAAAATAGATAGATGCTGTCTGGTTATAAAATCTATAAGCAGGGTAAATTGTGAATTTTGATGATAATTTGACTGGTGCCTCAATACTTATAGTATTAGAGGAAATACCCCAATCATCAGCATAATATCGATAGAATGACTTTAAAATAAAATATTCATTAATATAAAGACTCATTCTATTGCCTACAGATGTTTTATACCTGGTAATTGGTAAGCGTTCAATATCATTAGCTAATTGAAATTCCTCAATAAATGAATTCACAACATCTTTAAAATAAATTCTATGAAAAGGTGTAGACAATAGGCCCTTCTGCTTAACTACATCAAGGTTAAAGGATGTATGCAAATTCTTTGAAAGAATCTGAGACAAACCAAAACTTAAAGAATATGAATTTCTTTTTCTATCAGTAAGGGGTGTAAAATACTTTTCAGGAGAATAAGCCGCCCCAATAACCGTATACATGTTAATGTCAAAATCATCATCATCATCTTTATCATTTGATTTATTAGTTCTTAATTCAATTGGATATAAAAGTTTCCATTCATCAAAATAGATATTGGAATTAATACTCACTTCAGTATTTTTTCTATTAAACAAACTAGTATACCCTAAACCAAAACCAAAGGAAGAATAATCATATTCGTCAGCAACTGAAATTTTAGTATTAACTATTTTATTTCTATCATTAGAATAATGTAAGTATGTTAATGAATAACTAGTCCATTCATCTTCTTTAGAAGCACCACTACTTGCATTAAATGGAGTTGCAATATTTTTCTTACTAAAGGGATTAATATTACTTGATGAAGCAGATGTATATGATGAAATTCCTGCGTCAAACTTAATAACACCATCATCTCTTAAAGGAATTGAGATGACAATAGTTGCTGTTGCATCTTGTATTTCTTCTGTACCCAATCCTCCGCAAACAGCTGCACTGTCTCCTTTCTGATTATATAAACTGGATATCATGTCAATTTCTATACCCTCTAAAACTCTTTTCTTATATGTATTATCTTGAGAATAAGAGTTTAAAACTGTTAAGAGTATGCTAAATAATATAATTATTTTTTTCATTTTTAAGATTTTAATTACAACCACAACCCCCGCCAGTCTTCCCTCCATTTGCACCAACTGCAGCTTCTCTGTAGGAATGAAAAGTTGTTATATTTCTCTCTATAGACTTCTCACCTAAAATCATATCTGAGTCATTTAAATTTACCATTTCATATTCTTTTACAACAACACATGAAGTTAATGTTGCAACAGTAAGAAAAAGTATTAAGTACTTTAATTTCATTGTTTATCAATTTTTATATTATTGGAGGAAATAACACCGCCATCTATGTCTATAATCACACATTCAGTATCTGGAATCTGATCTACTCTATCTAAACCTACATCTTTACCCATTACAAAAACTGCTGTCGCTAATGCATCTGCTAACTCTGCATTTAAAGAGAAAATAGTGACACTGGCAATACCTTGAGCAGGAATTCCTGTTTTGGGATTAATTATATGAGAGTATATCTCTCCATCAATTTCAGTAAACTTTTCATAATTCCCAGAAGTTACAATTGAACCCTCTGAAAAAGGTAAAACTGCAATAATATCTTCTTTATTAAATGGGTTGGTAATAGCAACTTTCCAAAGTTCACCAGAAGATTGTTTTCCCCATACACTTAAGTCTCCTGACGCATTGATTATACCTGATGTAACATTATTATCAACCAAAACCTTTTTTGCTTTATCGGCAGCATAGCCTTTTCCAATTCCTCCAAATGATATTTTCATACCCTTTTCCTTTAAGAAAACAGTATGATTTAAATTATCTAAAACTATATTTCCAAAACCAACTTTACTAAGGGAACGCTCTATTTCACTTTTTAATGGAAAGGAAGACATGCTATTATCAAAAACCCAAACATTATCCATTGAAGCAAATGTAATATCAAAAGCACCATCAGTTAACTGAGATATTGCGATTGAACGACTGATTAAGTCATATAACTCTAAATCTACTTTTACGGGTTTCAAACCTGCATTTCTATTTATCAATGAAGTTTGAGATAAATTATCCCAAGAGGATATTAAAGATTCAATTCGTTTTATTTCATCTACAGCTAATCCAATCAATATACTCGCACTATCTTTATTATCAGCAACTACCGTTATTTCAAACTGATTACCCATCAATATTAATTTTTCAGAAAAATTATTTTGAGATTTAGCAGAAAAAACGATAAAAAACATTAAAAAGAACACAATACCTCTCATAAATTACAATTAAAACGATTTAATAATTTCAATGTATTTATCAGGACTTACCTTTTTATATGCTGTTGTTCCAATAACTTTTCCACTATGATTAACCACAACCACAAAAGGGAAATAGCCAACAGTATTGTATTTCTCAGCTAAAATATTATTATGCTCTTGTTGTGTTTCACTCAAAGCATTTTTTTTCCTTTTAGGGAAATCTACCTTTAGCATAACAAGGTTTTCATCAGAGTAATTTATAAACTCTTGTGAAGTCCAAATCTCCCTATCTAACTTCATACAAGGAGCACACCAGTCTGAACCTTGAAAAACCATTACAATTGATTTTTCTTCTTTTTCTGCTCTATCTTTTGCTACATCAAAATTAGTTTCCCAATTTTGGGAAAATCCATTTGTAACAAAAAATAAAAGTACAACTACAATTCTTAATTTCATTTTGTAAAATTATTATTTTTCATAATCAAAACGGTTAGTACTCATTAAAATAATTCATCTATAAAGTTGAAGGACATATAAATTCAGATATGTTTATGTTTAAATTTCTCATTGCATCAAATCCTCCATCAATATTTACAATATTATGAATTCCTTTTCTTTTTAAAATTGAACAAGCAATTACAGACCTATAGCCACCAGCACAATGAATATAATTATCATTAGTATTAACATGAGTATTAAAATCTTTTCCAACAGTAGTCAAAGGGATATTTTCAGCACCCTCCATATGTTCTGATAAATATTCTGATTTTTTTCTAACATCTATAACATCAATACCTTTATTACTTTTAACTAAGTTTTCAAATTTAGAAGGTGAAATTGAATTTAAAGTTTCAATATTTTCTCCACTCATTGTCCATTCTTCTACTCCCCCTTTTAGATACCCTAAAACATTATCAAATCCAACCCTAGATAACCTTGTGATTACCTCATCTAATCTACCTTCTTGTAAAACTAATATAATTGGTGTATTTGTTTTTTCAATTATTGCACCGACCCAAGGTGCAAATCCACCATCAATTCCAATAAATATAGATGATGGAACATAACCTTTTACGAACTCATTTTCATGACGAACATCTAAAATTATCGTCCTTTTATTTTTCATTAATGACTTTACTTCTGAAACTGAAAGAGCATATTTTCCAATTTTAATTAACTCATCAATATTATTATATCCTGACTTATTCAACATTACATTTTCAGGAAAATAAGCTGGAGGCGGTAAAATTCCTTCCGTTACTTCTTTCACAAATTCTTGCTTAGTCATATCCTCACGCAAAGCATAATTAGTTGCTTTTTCATGCCCAATAGACCCAACCGTTTCCTTGCTCATATTTTTACCGCAAGCCGAACCAGCTCCATGCCCAGGATATAGAATTACATCATCAGATAAAGTCATGATTTTAGCTCTTAAACTATCGAATAAAATCTCTGCTAAATCTTCTTGAGTCATAGTTGATTTCTGTGCTAAATCAGGTCTTCCTACATCACCTAAAAATAAAGTATCACCTGAAAATAAAGCAATCTGTTTTCTGTTTTCATCCAACAATAAATAAGAGGAGCTTTCCATAGTATGCCCTGGAGTATGCAATAATTTTACAGTAACATTCCCTACTTTAAACTCTTGATTATCTTCTGCTACTATGCAGTTAAAATCAGTATTTGCAGTAGGACCAAACACAATTTCAGCTCCTGTTTGCTGTGCCAATGTTAAGTGCCCGCTTACAAAGTCGGCATGAAAATGGGTTTCAAAAACATATTTAATTTTCGCTCCTCTTTCAGCAGCCATACTTATATATGTTCCTACTTCTCGTAAAGGGTCAATAACAGCTGCTTCTCCATTACTTTCAATGTAATAAGCCCCTTGCGACAAACATCCTGTGTATAATTGTTCTATTTTCATTTTAAACTATTAATTCTTTAATTATGATAGAAATTGCCATGACAAGTACAAACCAACCAAAGGCTTTTTTTAATTTTTTTCCTTCTATAAAGTTACTCAGGTAAATCCCTAAAACAATTCCAACAATTGAAAAAGCTGTAAATAGCAGCAAGAATTCCCAGTTAATTTGGATGTTTCCAACATCCCCTAAAAAGCCAATCAATGATTTTATTGCAATAATCATTAGAGAAGTAGCTACTGCCTTTTTCATTGGTAAGTTAGCAAACAATACTAAAGCTGGAATGATTAAGAAGCCTCCTCCTGCACCAACTAATCCTGTTAGAGCTCCTACTATAAATCCTTCAGTAATCATTAAAGGATAGTTGAAAATTCCTATTTCTTTTACAGCTACTTCTTTTCTTGTTCTAATCATAGAAATTGAAGCCAGCAACATGATAAAAGCAAAGAACAACATTACAGCTAAATCCTTTGTAAACACAAATTCATTAAACATGAAAATAGTATCTGGTATTGCAGGGATAATTAGCTTTCGGGTTAAGTAAACAGCAATAAAAGCAGGTACTGCAAATACAAAAGCAATTCTGTATTCTATCATCCCTTTTTGAGCATTTCTAATCGCACCAAACAAAGCAGTTGTTCCTACCACAAATAAGGAATAAGCAGTTGCCGTAACAGGGTTAACGCCTAATATATATACTAAAACAGGAACGGCTAAAATAGAGCCCCCACCACCTGTTAATCCTAATACAACACCAATCACTAATGCTCCTAGTAAACCGTATAACATTATGATTTCCAAATCTATTATATTTTTTGCGCTTCTACCATTTCCCAGCCACCACCATTATACACATCCTTAAAGCCATTTTCCTCTAAATATGCAGTAGCTTGACCACTTCTATTTCCTGATGCACAACACAATACTAATGGTTGCATATTCCTCAACTCCTCTACACTTTCAGTAACCTTATTTAAAGGGATATTTATAGATTTTCTAACATTACCGCCTAAGAATTCTCCTGCAGTTCTCACATCTACAATAGTTACATTATCATCATTTATTAGTTCCTGTAAATTCATTATTTTAATTTATTTGTTAATTCCATTTTGTCAATTACACCAACATGCCTAAACTGCTCTTTACCATCTTTAAATACAATAAAAACTGGCACCCCTCTAATCTTATATTTTTTCACTAATTCTTTATTTATGTCAGCATCAATAAAGACTACTTTTACATCCTTATTTTCTTTTTTAATTTCGTCAATGACAGGCTTCATTTTTTTACAGGGAACACACCATTGCGTGCTGAAGTCAACTAAAACAACATTATTATTATCTATTATCTCAGAAAATTCAGCATCTAAAACTGATTTTTGTTTTTTAAGAACAACCTCTTTTGTGACAACTACTTTAAACCCATCATTCCTCCATCTACCAAAACCACCTAATAGGTTATATACTTTTTTAAAGCCTAAATCTTTCATGATAGCAACAGTTTTAGAACTTCTACCTCCACTCCTGCAATACACATAAATAGGAACATCTTTTCTTATTAAATCTAATTTACTAGCAAAGTCAGGTGCATAAAAATCAATATTTGTTGCATCTTTAATATGCCCTTCACTTACTTCATCAATAGTTCTAACATCCAAAACAATTCCTTCATCAGATTTAATTAGTTTATCAAATTCCACTACACTAACATTATGAATTACTTGTGCTTCAATTGACCCTGAAGAACAAGAGATAAGAACTAAACTCACTAAACTATATATTATTTTTTTCATCATTTTGTTATTTTAAAAAATCTCTAATCAAATCAAAAAGTATTCCTCCCATAAACATACCATAAAGAGTACTTTTATACCATACAGAAGTTATGGCACATGAGCCTGAAGAGCAACCAATATAGTTCCAGTATAAATACCCTGCTATCCCTCCTAGAATTGTGCCAATTAATATCATAATTATTTTTTTAGACATTATTTATTTAATTTTCTATTTAGACTACTCCAACCTCCTCCATTATAAACATCAATACCTCTTGATTTTGCAATAGAGGTTGCCTGACCACTTCTCAATCCTGAAGCACAACAGAAAATTATTGGTTTCTTTAGATTTTCAATCTTTTTTATTTTGGATTTAATCTTATCTAGAGGAACATTAGTTGAACCACTAATGTGTCCAGAATTAAACTCTCCTGGAGTTCTTACATCAATCACCAATCCTCCATCATTTATCAACTGTTTATAATCAGTTGTTTTAATTCCAAATATTTTATTTAATATTGACATCTTAATTAACTTTTAATACATCTGTTATCACACTTTTCAACGCTTTTTCATCCAACATTCCAGCTGCCATTTGAGGTGACTCTCCCATAGGGACAAAAAGAAGAGAAGGAATACTTCTTATTCCAAATGAAGCTGATAGCTCTTGTTCAGATTCAGTATTAACTTTATAAACATCAATCTTTCCTTCATATTCATTTGCAATATTTTCTAATATTGGGGCAAGCATTTTACAAGGTTGACACCAATCTGCATAAAAGTCAATTATACATGGCTTATCACCTTTAAAATTCCAATCACCTTTTGCATTTTCAATATCGTGTACTCTTTCTTTAAACGATTCTTTATTTAGTACTTTTACCATTCTTTTATTTATTTAAGTTATTATTAGTTTTATATTGCATAAAAATATTAGCCCAAATTATTTTTGACAAAGAATGAATTACAGGAGTTAAGAGCAGCCAAATAATTGAAATTCCTATAATTTTATGTAATAACTCAACCTCAATTGAAAGCACTATTAATGCAACCCAAACAGTAACCATCAAGGCAGTCACTAAAGCATAACTAATATACATTGCTCCGAAATAAAAGCCTGGATCAAGGTTAAAAGTTTCATTACATTTCGGACAATTATCATAATTATCATCCAATTTTCTTAAATCATAAAGATTGCTTAGAAAGAAATCTCCTTCATGACAATGAGGGCATTTTCCATTTAAAATACTGTATAGCTTTGTTCCTTTCTTCATCTTTAAATAATTTGATGATGCAAATAAAAGGACTTAAAACATAAAAGATTGTAACATTTGTTACACAGGGAATATATTAGAGTTTTAGGATTTTAATTTGATTTCTTAGTAGTTGTAATTCACCATCTTTTTCAAGTTTTTTTAGAATTCTACTTATAACAACTCTGGATGTATTTAATTCATCAGAGATGATATTATGGGTAATATTTAAGGTTTCATCTTTATTAGCTATAACTTTATCTTTCAAATACTTCAATACCCTTTCATTCATATTCATAAAAGCGAGAGAATCAATTGCTTCTAACATTTCTTTCATTCTATTATTATATGAACCAAAAACAAATGCTCGCCAAGTCTTATAATGAAGCCAATCTTCCATCTTAGAAATGGGTACTAATAATAGAGTTGTATCAACTTCAGCAACAGCTTTAATTTCACTTTTAGCACCTCTAATACAGCAATTAAGAGTCATTGCACAAGTATCTCCACCTTCTATGAAATAAAGTATATATTCATCACCATCATCATCTGTTCTAAACACTTTAATTGCACCTGATATAAGCAAAGGCATAAAAGTCATTTCTTGACCAATATCCATTAAATATTCACCCTTCACTACTTTTTTAAGCCTACCTATTTGACTCAATTCATCAAGTAACTTTTTTTCAAATAGAAAAGAGAAGTTATCTTTTATTAATTGTTTGTTTTCCATTTTACATAATTTTCACGCCAAAAATAGATGTTTTTTTCTTACATAAATCAAGTTATAGTATAAATTCTACAGCATAAACACCAAAATTTATCTAGCAAGTAATAAAATAAACTATAAATATTAGGTTAGCGTTCGTTAACTTTTATAACTTTGCAGCATGGATTTCAGTAAAAGACAAATAGAAATTATAGAAGCATCAAAAGATTTGATTGGTTTAAAGGGAATACAGTACCTTACAATTAGGAATCTTGCAAAAAAGATGTCTTTCACACAACCATCCTTATACAGACACTTTAAAGATAAAACAGAAATTTTAAAGTCCGTATTACTTTTTTACAAAGATATTTTAAGTAAAGGGTTAATTACAATCATAAATTCAGACCAATCCTCATTAGTAAAGATAGAGTCAATTATTAAATTTCAATTTAACCATTTTCAAAAAAATCCAGCAGTAATAATGGTTATTTTTTCTGAAACTAGTTTTCAATACAATAGTATTCTATCAGATGTTGTTGCAAAAATAATGAAACAAAAAAATAAAATGCTTGTAGGAATTATTGATGATGGAAAGAAAAAAGGGGAAATCAGAGCAGATATATCGTCAGAGCAACTAGCAACCATAATAATGGGTAGCATGCGTTTAACAGTTTTAAAATGGAAATTAACTGATTTTAATTCTGATTTAACAAATGAAGGAAAAGTACTCTGGAACACAATTGAAAAATTAATAAAGAAATAGTAAAAAAATTTTACAACTAAGTTAGCGTTTACTAACCATGAATAGACAGACAATTATATTAATCTTGATGACACTGAAAGCCATAACAACCTACTCTCAGGATACAATTTCTTTAACGATAGAAGTTAGCGATTTATATAATAACAATGGAGTTGTTCAATATAGTTTATATAATAAAGACAAAAGTATTCCTGATGAAAACTATATTAATTATTATAAACAATCAATAAGTACTATAACTAATAATACTTCAAAAACAACATTTAAAAACCTACCTGTAGGCGAGTATGCTGTAAACATATTACATGATGAAAATGAGGATGGTAAAATTAAGAAAGGATGGGTCCTACCTATAGAAGGAATTGGGTTTTCAAACCTTAACAACATAAACCTATTTAATCGTCCAAGTTTTGAGAGAACAAAATTTAAACTAACTGACAATAAAAATATTACAATTAAAATAATTTATCTATAACATGAAAAAACTAACTCAATTTATATTAAACAACAGTAAAAAGGTATTATTCTTTATAATATTAGGAACGGTATTTAACCTATACCTAATTAAAACACATTTTAATATTGAAACTAATCTTGAAGCATATATGCCAAAAGATCATCCTGCATTTATTTATAGCGATAAAGCAGAAGAAATGTTTGATATTAGGGATGCAATAATGATTGCTATAAACAATGAAAAAGGAATCTACAATGAAGAAACTTTTAAGAAAATAAAATCTCTAACGAAAGAAATTCAGAAATTAGAAGTAATTGAAAACAAAGAAGATGTACTTTCATTATACACAGCTGATAATATTAAAGGGTCAGAAGAAGGATTGGAAATTGAAGAGTTTTTTAAACGAATACCAAAAAATAAAGAAGGATTTGTAGAAATAAGAAATAGTGTCGTTACTAACGAAATGGTACATAAACGATTGGTTTCTGAGGACGAAAAATCAACAATAATTTTTACTAAAATTATAGATAATAGTTTTTCAGAAGAGCTTTATGCTAAAATAATTGAAATTACTGAAAAATATGAGGGAGACGGAATAACAATATATGTTGCTGGGCAACCAATTGTTGAAGGCACAATGACCAGGCTAATGCCACAGGACATGAAAACTATGTTTCCAATTGTTTTGCTTCTTATATTATTTGTACTATACTTTGTTTTAAGAAGCTTTAAAGCAACCATGATTTCATTTATGGTGGTAATATTTTCTTCAATCTGGACTTTTGGAATGATGTTAGGACTTGATATTGCTATTTATGGTCCAAGCTCATTAATTCCTGTAATGTTAATTGCAATAGGAGTTGCAGATGCTATCCATATGTTCTCCCATTTACAATTACAAAAACGAAAACACCCCGATTGGAATAAAGAGAAATTAATTGTAAATATGAATCAAGAGATGTTTTCCCCAGTAGCTATGACATCTGTAACAACAGCAGTTGGTTTTCTATCTCTATTAACCTCTGATATTATCCCTATTCAATATTTTGGTATCTTTACAGCTTATGGTGTAATGCTTGCCATGTTCTTCTCTTTAATTTTTATCCCTGCTGCAATTAATACATTAGGACTTCCTAAGACTTTACAGAAAGAAGATAAAAAGAATTTATTTTTAACTTACTCTAAAGTATTTGCCAATAATGTAGTGAAAAATAGAAAAAAAGTAATTTTCGGTACAATTGCAATACTTATATTTTTTGGTTTTGGAATTACAAAAGTATGGATCAATTCAAGTATGATTGCTCAATTTCCTGATGACAACCCTTTAGTTATTACAGATAAGTTTGTAAATGATAAATTTTTAGGAACAACTACAATAAATGTAATTCTTGAATCAGATGAAGAAGGTATTTTTAAAAACCCTGAAGTTTTAGAGTTAATGGATAAAATAACTACAGAAATATCTTTAGATCATAAAGTAGTTGGTGGTTCTTTTTCAGTAGTTGATTTTATTAAACGAATGAACAAAGTACTGAATGAAGACAACCAAAATTTCTACAAAGTTCCTGATGATAGAGATTTAATTGCTCAATATTTTCTTCTTTATGAAATGAGTGGAGGTTCTGATAAATTATGGGAAGTAGTAAGTGATGATTTTAAAACTGCTAACTTACAATTTCAATTAAAAAGTGATAATTCAGAAGGGATAAATGCAATTATCTCATCTATTGAAGAATACAGAAGAGAAATGTCACAACTAAATATTGACATGAATTTTGCAGGAGGCGGATACAAAGTACTTGTATTTAATGACCTTATATTAATTGGTCAAATTAAAAGTTTAGCTTACTCCTTTCTAATTGTAATTCTACTCTTATCACTAATGTTCAGGAGTTTAAAAATTGGACTTATAGGTACAATTCCTATTTTTATAACAACAATAATTTCGTTTGGAATACTTGGTTGGCTTAACATTCCCCTACAAACAACAACAGCATTAATATCAAGTATTGCAATTGGAATTGGGATTGATTATGCAGTTCATTTTATTGATAGATATAAACTAAATGCAAACAAATACAAAGAGAAATCCAAAACTGTAACTGAAACCATGTTCCATTCTGGAAGGGCAATCTCATTTAATGCAGTAGTTGTAATTTTAGGTTTCCTTGTACTTACACTATCTGCCTTTAAACCAAACATTTCATTAGGAGCAATTGTATCCTTAAATATGCTAACAAGTTTTGTAGCTACAATTACTGTAATGTTTGTAATTATATATTCAACTAATCTATTTTTTAATAATAAAACAAAACAATAATCATGAAAAAAATAATCTTAATAATTGCTGTTACAGTTAGTGCACTTACAGGAACAGCAGAAGCTCAAACAGCCAAAAATATTGTATACAAAGTATATAATAGAACAACTCCAAATAATGGAGAAAGCGATATGAAAATGACCTTAATAAATAAAAAAGGAAGTGAGAGAACCAGAGAATTACATCAATACTTTATTGATTTAGGAAATGAAGAAAAACAAATAATGTTTTTCACATCACCAGCTGATGTTAAAAATACTGCTTTTATGAATTGGTCATATGATGATGTAAATAAAAATGATGACCAATGGCTCTATCTCCCAGCCCTTAAAAAAGTAAAAAGAATATCCTCTTCTAATAAGGATAATGAATTTATGGGTTCAGATTTCACCTATGAAGATATGGAAAAAAGAAATCCTGAAAGAGATAATCAAACCCTCTTAAAATCAGAAAAATATAACAATGAGGAAGTTTGGGTTATTGAGTCAACACCAATTGATGAAGAACAATATTCAAAAAGAATAATATGGATTTCAAAAGAAAAAAATATTCCTCTTAAAATTGAGTTTTATGATGAGGATAAAGAACTACTCAAAACATTAATAATAACTAAAATATCAAAGATAAAAGGATATTGGATAATAGAAAAGCAAGAGATGTTTAACATACAAGAAAACCACAAAACAATTATATCTCTTACAAATCTTAAAATTGACAGTGGAATATCTGAAAATAAATTTAACCAAAGAACAATGACAAAAGGACTATGATAACAAAAGAGATTCTTAAACAACTACCCTATGAAGGGGTTAAAACTAAAAAGATAGTAAGTAATGAAACTGGGAACATAATCCTAATATCAATTAGTAAAGGAGATGAATTAAAAAAACATATCTCAAATACTGATGCTTCAGTTTTAGTTTTAGAGGGAGAAATCCTTTTTAAAATCAAAGAAACAAATCATTTACTATGTTCAATGGATATTGTTCAATTCAAAAAAAATGAAATGCATGCTGTTGAAGCAATTTCTGACAGTAAAATAATATTAATAAAATGAAAAAACTAAATTTCCTACTCCTACTAACTGTATTAATTACGGTAAGTAAAGATACTACAGCCCAAACTACATTAGACTTAAACGGATACATTAGAACCTACCAAGGAGTACTACTAAACGACAATTACGACTTTGTGATAAATCAGAACACTTTAGACCTTAAGCTCTCTTACAATAAAAGTAACGCTAGTCTATTTGCAAACCCTTACTTCTATCAAAACTCCGACAATGAAAATCAATTTGATGTTAGAGAACTATACATGGATTTTACTACTAATAATATTGACTTAAGAATTGGTAAACAACAAATTATTTGGGGACAAGCTGATGGCGTTTTTATAACTGACATTGTCAGCCCTAAGAACTTATCTGAATTTCTATTGCGAGATTTTGATGAAATTAGGATTGGAGTTACAGCTATAAAAGCAAATATCTACACAGCAAATGATTATGATATTGAACTTGTATATATACCTACTTTTACAGCTACTATTTCTCCTGATGATAATTCTATTTGGAAGCCAAATATGGAACTACCTATTAAACCTACATTTGATTATAGCAACAAATCAGTAGTTAATAATTTAGGAAATGGTGAGTATTTTGCAAAATACCATAAAAGCACATCTAATATTGAGTTAGAACTAATTGCAGCTTACACCTGGGATGATGACCCTAGTTTACATGTATCAAAAGAATTAAATCCAGAGACAATGCAAATCTCAGCAATTAACATATCTCCTCAACATCATAGACTTACAATATCTGGTGGTAGTTTTAGCACCGAAATAAATGATATGATAGTAAGAGGAGAAGCTGCTTATTATAACGGAAAACAATTTCAAACTAGCTCCCCTATTGCTACTGAGTCATTAGTAGAAAAGAATTATTATAACTATGTTATTGGTATTGATAAAAATATTGGAGATTACAGGGTAAGCGGGCAATTTATTCAAAAAGTAATCATTGACTATACTAAAGATATAATGAATGATGAAGTAGATGATATGGTGACTTTAATGATAAACAAATCAATACTCAGAGAACAAGCTAGGATTGAACTATTTGGTTATTTTGGACTTAACAATGATGATTCTTTTATTAGGGTAAGAGGGTTTTACTTCCCGTATGACGGAGTAACTCTTGAGTGCGGATACAACATCTTCAATGGGGAAAAAGGACAATTTGGTCAATACGACAAAAACGATATGGCTTATATAAAACTAAAATATAATTTTTAAATAATAAAACATGAATAAGATAATTAAGATACTAATACTAACCCTAACATTTGGCGCCTGTAATACACAAGAAAGCAAACTACTTGATGATGTAAATTTAAACAATGGAGTAGCATGGAATGCAAACATTGAAACAACAAATGGAATGCACAGTATGCAGAAATACATTTCAGTATTTAAAACGCAAAACATAAATTCACTTTCAGAAACTGAAAAAATAGAAGTATATCATAAAGTTAATTTAGAACTAAAAAAAGAGTTCAACCTGATAATTCAAAGTTGTAGTATGAAAGGAGAAGCTCATAATCAATTACACAACTATATTTTACCAATGTTAAAAATGTTTGAAGGAATTGACACTAATGATATTCTTATAATTGAAGATAATTTTAATAAACTTGAAACTAGATTAGAGTATTATCACATCTATTTTGTGTAATTTCACAACTATTAACTTTATTCCCCATTGTTATTATTCATTTTATTCTTTAGCTTAGAAATTAAAATTACTGCAAAGCTTCCGCCAAAAAATGAAACAATACAGTTTATAATAAACAGAAAATTATGAAATGTTCCGTTTTGCATTATAACTAAAGGATTTAAACCTAACCTTCCAAAAGATTTAATTAAAAATATACTACCAAAAACACCTGCAATAGTATTTCCTATAACACCAAATGAATATTTTTTTAGAATAAATCCTGTAGTATTCGCTCCAAGTATACCTATAAGAATACTAATTAAAGAAATTAACGTTTCAGTCATAGAAAGTTGTTTATATTAATGTCCATAATCCATTTTATCTACTTTACCACCCATTAATCTTTTTTGGATAATCATATAAACAAAAAGAAGTATAAAACCAATACCCCCCCAAGTTAAAGCAACAGATAAACCATATTCTGATGTAGCAGTATTGTATATTGTTAAAGGTTCATTAACGTTATTAACAGAAGGTAAGATTACTGGGAATAAAGACGCTAATGATGATGCAATACCTCCTATTATTAACAAAGTTGATAGAACAAAAGCATAGCTATTTTTTTTTATTTTTTTGATAAATAATAGTCCAATTAATCCTGTAAAATAAATAATAGGAAATAAGATTAGATAAGGTTTATCTATAAAATTATCTAATGAATTCGGATTCACTATTTGCCAAACAAGTAAAGAAAACATTGTAAGTACTGTTAACACAATATTTAACTTAAAGATGACGCCCTTGAGCCTCATATTTATAGATGAATTGGTTTTTAAAATCACCCAATTAGCACCATGAATAGCTAAAGTAATAACAGATATTAGGCCTATAATAATTGTAAACCAATCTATAACTCCTGGTGTTTCACTTAATGGACTAAAACTACTATCCCATAATGGCAAGAAAAAATAATGCCCTTCGTAAAGAGATACACCATTTTGAACGCCACCTAAATTTACACCTCTAACAATATTACCCAAAGCAATCCCAAAAAATAAGGCTAATAATAAACTAGAAACTCCAAATGAGGTGTCCCAAATATCTTTCCACATTTGATATTTAAACTGACTTCTAAATTCTAACCCAATGGCTCTAAAAATAATTAACCACAAAACAATTATTAACGGCAGATAAAAACCACTAAAAACGGATGCGTAAAAAGTTGGAAAAGCCATAAAAAGCATCCCTCCAGCAGCAACTAACCACACCTCATTAGAGTCCCAAAATAAACCTGCAGATTTTGCAATTACTTCTTTATCTTTTTCCTTTTTCGCAAAAAACAAATGAATTATTCCTGTTCCAAAATCATAACCATCTAAAACAAAAAAAACTACTAATACAATAGCAATTATAATATACCAAAATATTTCCATAATTTAATATTTTTTAGGTTTTGGACCTTCATTAATAGTTTTACCAACTAAGACTAAAAATAATAAGCCTAGCAGCATATATAAAGCAACAAAACCTAACAAAGTAAATAAAGTATTACCTGATGAAACTGTAGGAGAAATACCATCGCTTGTTTTTAATAAACCATAAACTAAATATGGTTGCCTTCCTAACTCTGCGGTATACCAACCAGTAATATTTGCTATATAAGGAAACGGAACTAAAAACATAATTATCCAAAGTAATGGTTTTGATTTGTATAATTTTTTTCGCCATAAAAAGAAAAGTGCCAATGCCATAATAACAATAAATATTGTGCCTAAACCAACCATTATATGATAGGAATAATATAGTGCAGGAATATTATCTGGCAATTCTTCTTTTTCAAATTGATCCATTCCAGGTATTTGTTTATCCCAATCTTGATAGGTTAAAAAACTTAATATATTGGGAACTGCAATTTTATTGTCCAATTTTTTTTCAACCATATTTGGCTGACCAATCAACACAATCTCAGCTCCAGCTTCTCCTGTCTCAAAAATCCCTTCCATAGCTGCAAAAGCTCCTGGTTGGTATTTCGCAACATTTTTAGCATTCCAATCTCCTGTAGGAAAAGCAACTAATAAACTAGAAATTAAACCAAAAATAACTCCTGTTTTTAAAAACAGTTTTCCATATTCAACTTGTTTATTTCTTAAAATATAAAAAGCACCTATACTTGCTACTACAAAAGAAGATGTTACCACAGATGCCATTTGATTATGCAAAAATGCGGGTAACAACCAAGGATTTGTAAATAGTGCAGAAAAATTTTCTAACACAAATTTACCATTGTCTAAAATTTCATAACCCACAGGGTGTTGCATCCAAGCATTTGTTGCTAGAATAAACCAACCACTTGCCCAAGAACCTAAGAACACTAAAAAACCAGTTAAGAAATGTAGTTTCTGTCCCATTAATTTTTCACCAAAAATAAATAGTGCTAAAAATGAGGACTCTAAAAAAAAAGAGAACAAACCTTCCATTGCTAATGTTTGACCAATAATACCTCCTGTTAGTTCCGAGAATTTTGCCCAATTGGTGCCAAATTGAAACTCCATAGGAATTCCTGTTACTACTCCCATTGTAAAATTAATAGCAAAAATTTTCATTAAAAATTTTGCTCCATTATTATATTTCTC
>Ga0308011_10000598_pt1 | contig 18913 bp, 30 predicted proteins | sample Neamet177_FD_203144 | JGI IMG/M metagenome (GOLD analysis project Ga0308011, IMG submission 203144) | Marine microbial communities from water near the shore, Antarctic Ocean - #177 | ecosystem: Environmental > Aquatic > Marine > Unclassified | place: Southern Ocean | collected 2014-07-25 | reverse complement strand
GTCCATAACCAATCATAAAACTCACGCAAGAACCCTGTAGCTTTTTCTCTAGCTTCGTCATTAATCATAATGACTTGTCCTTGTGGATAAGCAGGATCACTGCCGTCATCATTGTATACTTTCCAATCCTTTATTGTATCTGAATATAGTATGTTCGTTAGTTTCTCATATACTTCTGGAGTAAAAAACTCTGTAGTAGCTTCTCGATAATCAAACGGCTTAGTGTGTGTTTTATATTGTGTGTTACTAATCATTGTATTACTTTCTATAGGTGCGGATTCTTTGCACCGCTGAGTTTGTTAATAACTTGTTGTTTTGTTGTGTTAACTGCTGCTAATGCTTCTTCGCACGATGATGGCAATTTGTTTCCATTGTATGTATCTTCCCACGCTTTCATAAATGCATCTTGTATACTATCTTTTACTTCACGTTCTTCCATTACAACTATTAACTGTTGTTTAAGTTGCTTGAGTTCAGGGATGTCATCTTCACATACTTGCACAATGCCTCCTGCCATACTGCCTACAAACATTGCTTGTAAAACATTTGGTATTGCATTAATAAAGGCTTCTATCATTGGTTCCCTAGTAATTTGTCAGTAATGAATTCTTCTGCATAACGTCTACTTGATATCGTAGTTGGGTGCCAATCATCTGGCGCAAAAGTTTGATCGGTTTTAATACACCAGTCGGTTAATGGTTCATCAATATAGTTTACATTGTTTTTATCAAACACATCTGTAATTTGTTTCCATGTTTCGTCTGGGTTGTGTGGTATCACACCTGTCCAACCTCTGAATGTATATACTGTTGCACCTGCATTTGCTAACAAACATAACTTACTTACTACTCTTGTTATCATTGTAACAGAATTACTAGGCTGTAGTCTAACAACCGCATGCTTATCGCCCCATAACATATGTTGGTCACCAAAGTATCCTTTCCATAGACAGCTTCGTAGGTCTGGATTTGGATAGTCTTTCCATTCAGGTGCTACTACTGTTGCTGGCCCAGGTATTTTTGGTAGAGGACCGTTGGCTGCATAAAGTCCGCCCCTTCTTTCCATCCCAGTCATTTGAAATATTATTGTTAAATCTTGTACTGTATTACGTAGAAGATATTCATCTATACAATCCAATAGCTGTTGATTACCGCCACCGCCGAATCCATAGTTTGTATGTGTATCAAACACTCCGGTGTCATTGCATGCTGTTGGCCACATCTCTATTGGTGATAAACTACAACCTAATGTTACTAATTTTTTCATGTAAACTGCTCTGCAAATGGATCAAACTCTGTCCCACATTTCATACTGCAAACTCCTAGCTTGCCTTCTTCAATACTTTTCTTATTCCAACTGGCTTGTATGTTTTGCATAATGCCTGTATCAAATACTCCTTTAACTCCATGTAGCCTTGCGTCAAGAGCTTCTTTGCCTCCAGCAGCATCAATGAAGTCCCATATCTGTTCTACTTTAGGATCTTTGTGCCACCACTTATACATACGTCCGGCAGTCCAACAACAAGGCAATACAAGTCCTTCTGCTGTAATAAAGATGTTAGGATCTTTACCTGCTACTTTACATTTAATATCACAGCTATCATAATACTTTTTCATACTGCCATATGTTTTCTTAATTTCTTCTGTCTTAGCTAGTGCGAGGTTCTGGTACTCTGCTTTCTTAGGCTTGGCTAAGTTTTGCATTACTGCACCTTTGCGGTTAGTTGCTTGATGTGTTTCTTTTGTTTCACTGTCAGAATTAATAAAGCGTCCAGTTTTCTTTTTCATAAACTTTTCTACTCCCCACTTCTTGGCTAGTTCTTCAGCACGTTCTACATCACATTCACTGTGTTCAAATATCAAGTAGTCCCATCTAGCTCGGCCACCAGCTTCAATAAAAGCTCGCATATTACGTTCTACTTTCTCCCACTGCACACCTTGTCTATACAAATGATTTGTGTTCTCTAATCCATCTACACTAAAGATAACTGCACCGTTCTTACCAATTGTGCCTGCAAGTTCTTTCCACCAATTCACATCTCTGGCGCCTGCGTTAGTGTTCATGCTTAACCACATGTTGTCATTCATTGCACGTGTGTAATCAAATATCTCTAATGTATCTCTAGCACTAATTGGGTCGCCTAAGTTACCACACATGTATAATGTTTTTAGTTGCTGTAGGAAATCTGGATCAAATATATTAATACAATCATCTAAACTTAATTCTTGTAGGTTGTTTTTAATATGCTGATTAACTGCTCCACCATTCTCATTACGATCACACATTGGACAACTAGCATTACAACGTTGTGTAACTTCTAGGTGTACTGTATTGATATCTTCGTAGTTATACATTTATATAATATATCCATATTAACATTGGAATAATAATAGCGAACTGCGGTAAGAAGTTAAGCACGATTGCTTTCTCTTTCCATTGTAGTCCAACATATACCCAACCTGCTGCACCTATCATTTGTACGATACTATTCCATGGTGTAATTCCTGCAACGTGTAATACCATTGCTATAAGTATTAATATTGCACTTACGTATTTAATTATTTTAACCATTTACATTTTCCATTCGATGTGTTTTTTAAATTGTTCAATCATGCTATCAATCTCAATTGGCTTTTCATCTATAATATTGAGTAGTTTAGTATATTCTTCTGCTCTTGTTTCTGGGTCCATTAACTTTGCTACACAAAAACTTAATTCGTTTGCTGGTATCTTTTCAATTGATTTCATAAACGTCTCATTATCTACTTCAGTTGTAGATCGTTTGTTAACATCACTACGCATCGACGATAGTTCCCACATTGGTTCTATATAAAATTGAACATCAGCTTGATTATTCATATGCCAAGGTTCGTGTCCATGTGGATTTGCATCTATATACTTTGTGTATTTAGTATTGTTAATAGGCGATATAAGACAGTCCGGATCTTCACCATCTGTTTTATATATCACATGACTTTTGTTAGGCAATGTAATATAATAAGCACTGCTCTGTGGAAAGTTACTGTGCTGACTTATTAAGTACTGAATAAACATACCACAATGATTGGCCATCCAAAATACTCTATAACGTTTAGCATTTTCATTTACTACATGATCAACTGCATGTAGGCCTATGTTGTTTTTTAATTGTACTTTATAATGTATCATTTAAGTTATAGGTTCCATTTCTTATTTGTTTTTAAGTGGTGATCGATTACGCCAGCATTATTGAATCCTATAATGTTGTCAAATGGACTTGATATCATTGCAATATCCAAGTACTTAAAGTATACAGACCATAGTTCATGTGAACTATGTACACCTAAAAGTCTTTTCCATGCCATATCATTTATTGTCATATGTATATTGTTCTCTATCATTTTAGTATGAGCGGCTGGAGAAAACGTTAACATCATATCTTGTATGTAAGTAGCAGCATGTGCTTTGAGTCCAGTTGAGTTTGATTTTACTATCACATTACCTGCTATTAATACATTAGCATCAGTGTTGGTTAAGTGCTGTTGAGGGTGTGATTTAGTTATAAATTTATTAAAAACTTCTTTCCATTGCTGTATCATACCAGCTGAACTCTGGTCTTGATGGCTAATATCCCATCTAAACTTTACATAACCATCATATCCAATTGGTGCCATATTCATTGCTTGATATGTTGATACAATCTGTGCATATGTTCCCATAGTGATAGTCTTCATGAGCTCTACCATATCGCCTTTTCCAGCAAGAGCATTTTTATATTCTTGACTATTTCTAATTCCTGCTGTCATACGCATTGCACTAAATGGATCTTCTTCACATAGTCTAGTCCATATATCAGTTTGGTCTGTTGTTTCTATCTGTGTAAATGGAGTTTGATCAATTGGTAATATTTGATCATCCCAGGTGTGTGCATACAAATGATATTCATAGTCACCAAACAATGTTTCCATATCGTTGTGAAACGCTTCTTTATACTCCTCGTATGATCTTGTCTGCCCTGTTATACATATGGCTAATTTCTTTTTAGTCATCGAGTATCATCTTTATGTCTTTGCCCGGTCCGCACTGGCTTGGAAAGTCTCCATGTTCTTCTATGTAAAACTTAATTACTGCTTTGTACCATAAATGACTATTGTGATATGCTACTTTGTTAAACTTATGAATACTATTGTTGTCAGCTGGCATAGTACTGATTGCTCTAGCCGCTTCCTTTTGTAGGTCACGTGTTGTGTATCCTGCCATTATAGCATCCCATAGTTCTTCATCCATTATCAACTTCTCTATTCTTCATAACTATATTTATATACCACTTCATTAACCATATTACCTTTTGCGGATAATGTTCTGGATCAGGTATCTCATCTCCAAAATAAGCTATGAATCCTTTTATATCTTCATCGCTCATTGGCTTCTTTTGCTAATTTCTTTGCAAACTCCATTGCTGTCATTCCGTTAGAATAAACTATTTCATCTGGCAATCCTTTAAGTTGTGCTTCTAAGTCAGCAATTAACTTCTCAAACTTAGCTTTCTCTGCACAAGGTTTAGTCATTGCATTGTTTATATTGTTATAGTTTACTAACAAAAGTTCTTGTATTTTTTTATTCATTTAAATCTCCGGTCAATCCATTTCTTGCCAATATACATTAGACTTACTAAAACAAGTAGTCCTACTATTATTCCTGTTTCTAAGTATAAACTGCCAGTATCTTCAACTTCAATACCTTTGGTTGTTATTTCAATCCTACAGTCCTCGCATTGTTCTGTTTCATTATCCATTATATATTCCCATCATCTTTGATATAAATGCAGTGTAATCATCTTTAAACGCAAACTTTAATATACGCTTGCCGTTGTTTGCATAGTAGGCTTCTTCAAACCAAAAGTCTTTCTCATATTCTATATCGAGTTGCTTTGTTAACTTACTGCTTATATCACAACAAACTTCTACAGTAGCATGGCTTGTTTCTACTGGCTGACCTGGTGTTATAAACTCATTAAGTTCGAACTCAATAAATGTTAATGCCATTACTTAACTCCAATTAACATAAACCTATTATATAAATTTGTATCTAACTCGCCTTCATAATAGATCTCACTCATTGGATACTTAGACTTTACTTCTTCTAAGTCCTTACAACAATTACTATGCTGTTCATTTTCAAAGTAATCGTTTTGATGTAGCACAACAAACGTTCCTGCTGGTAAATTCTCATACCATGTGTTGTCCATGTGTTCACAACTTGTGTTAATTACACAATTGATATTGTCTAAGTCTACCCAACCAAAGTTATCTTCTAGTAATACATCTTTGTCTTTAAAGATATCTTCTCGTATTTTTTCCTTGCTTGTGTAGCCTTGCATGATCTCATCTTGCTTTGCCTCAATATCAGTTGCATACTTTTCTTCTTGCTTTTCCATCCAACGATTAATCTGCTCATCACGCAACTCATAGTTTCTATAACTAAGTGTTTTGTTATTCCAACGTAGTCGATTTACATCTGTAGCAATAGGAATAAATCTATTGTCAACTGTTTCATTGTAGCATAGCTTCTTACTAGGCTCTACTGTGTCTTCGTTTACATCTAAACTATAGATTTTACCTACGTCAAAGTTTTGAAATACAAAGTGTGCAGGAAAATTATACCAGCCACCATAAAATGCTACGTTGCCTAAGCTACCTTCTACAACTTTGCCAAGCTCTTTAATTAGCCATAGTTTACTTTGCACCTGTCCTTTACTAAAGAAGTCATTTAAGTCTGGAACCTCTGCTGCTTCTCCATCTTCGCCACTCCAATGATTAATAAATCTAGCTGTATTTGCCAGCAATGGATCTTCGTGCATATACTTACGTATAAGTGTTACTACTAGCTGTGGCTTAATCTCAATGTCTGTTAGGTGTTGATGTAGGATTAAATTCATCCAACTCTTTAAATGTTTCTCAGTTTCAATATCATGTTTTTGATATAGCTCTGTAAGCACATCACGTTTACGATACCAGTTGTCGTGGTATAATGCTTTGAATATAACTTCATAGCGTTCGCCTTCACCTATAGCATCAAAGTATTCACGCAAGCCTATTAGCCAATGATATTGTTTTTTGAATTCTTCTTGTTTCATTTATAGTGCGCTTTCAAATGTTTTCTTTAACCATTCCCAATCATTAATTTTACGCAAGGCTTCTTTGTTACCTTTATAATGATTACCAAAGTCTCTACCTTGTTGAGCTCCTAGTATTGCATACTCACCATAGCGTCTGTTCTCACCACGTGTACACCATACTTCTAATCTGTATGCATCGTCTACTTGTTTCTTATGATCAATAATACCACTTGCCATTTTAGTTCCTTCACGGAATCCACTGCGCCAAGTATTAAATGGATCAGTATTAAATGCTGTAGTATTTGATATTTCAAACATAGGTTTAAATATTGCACCAATACTTGTAGTCATGTCTACATTAAATTCTTTAGTCGCTAACAGTTTCTTCTTAGGGAATAACTTTAACGCACCAAATCCATATATGAGATCGTTAACAGGGTTATGACTACGATAAGTAAATACGCATTCTGTTTCGGGGACTCCAGGATATGCTTCCCTTCTATCACTTGGTTCAAATTTAAATGCAAAGTTCTCTTGAATGATTGCGTCTGCATCACATACATAAAAGTAATTTGTTTTGGAAAGTTCCGCAGCAGCTTTGTGTGCTTCTAGTAGTCCTACTACATCGTCTACTCGTTGTGCGTGTGGTGCTTTTTGTTTTAGTATCTCGAAGTTCTCGTCGGCATCGGGTTCACCGAATGTTAACATAATAACATCTAGCATTAATTACTTCTCCAGTAATGTGTTTATTTTAGTTGCACTGTACCAGCCAAGGATAAACGAAATTGCCATAACGCTTGTAATTGCTAGTAAATGCCATAGTATAAAAACCATAATATTTTCCTTTAGTAGTTAGCTTTCACGTACTGCTCTGTGAACTTCAAAGTCCAACCAGTATTCGTGTACGTCTTTAATGTATTTATTGTTTGCATCGTGAGCCAATATTGCATCTATTTCTGGATCCCAATAACTAATGGGCCAGTCTAGGTCTCTGCTTACTTGTTCCAAGTAGTCTGATTTGTATAGCTGTAGTAGTTCTTGACTTAGGAATGTACAGTCTTGATTCTCTAACAGCCACCTAAAACTATCTAATGCAATGTTTGTAGTTGACTTACCACGTACACGTTCTTGTTGATATTTTAGTATAGTTTGATCTCTACCAATAATACCAATGTCAATTCCATCAACATACTGCTTTGCATGTTCTATAAATTCTATGTAGTTAGGTACTACTGGCTTCTTATCTTTAAAGTATGGACTACTTACGCTTGTTACAAAGTATTCACTTTGTTCCCAATCGAAGCTATCTAACTTAGTTGGATCGTCCCAACATTCAGCAAAGGGTTCAAGGTGATGCCCTTCCCAATATGTATTTAACAAGGAGTTCCATCCAAAGACATCCTCATGTAGTGCTAAACACTTGCTGAACAAATGGTTACCACTACCTTGAGGGCCTGTAAGAATTAATAGTCTACTCATTGTTATATTATACTTTACTTTTAGTAAGTTGTCAAGTTTATTGTGCCAGTGGATTATCCAATGCACGTTGTAAACGTTTATTCAACCTAATTTCTAACTCCTTTAATTTAATATCAGTACTTGTACGTAAACTATCAGCTTTTTGTTCGTAATCTGTTAACAACTGGTCACGTTTGTTTTCAAAACGTTGGTCAGCTAATGTTATTAGTTCACGTGTTTTTTCTTCTGTTTTGTTTACATCATCTTCAACTGCATCAACAATACGCTCTAGTCTAACAATATCATCACGTAATCCGTTTTTGATATCTTTAGAATATTCAAGTGCATCGTCTAACTTTTGCTCGATGATTGCAAGTTCTGATTTAATTCCTTTTAGGTCTGGTGCAACATAGCGTTCTATCTTGGCTTTCATAACTCTATAGTCATTATAGAATTCAAAGCCTCCCCATGCTATTCCACCTAGTGTACTTAAAATAGTTATAACTAAAAATAGTTTTCCACCGGTGAATTTAACTCCTCCAACTTCTACACTTGTTTTTTCACTCATTCTATCACCTCTATTTCTTTTTAACTGGCATCATGCCGTTATTCTTCTTTATATCTTTTAGCTTTTTATCTAACGCATAGTCTTTTCTAGTGCCACGTGTTGATGGCGCTTTCTTTGCTTTAGGTTTGGCATCAGCTGTTGCTTTTTTTACTTTAGGCTTAGTTGCCTTAACTACTGCTTTCTTAGTAGTAGCTGGTTTCTTTGCCTTGGCCTTCTTCTTAGTAGGTGCTTTACCACCTTCCCATGCTTCGTTAACATCTGCAGTAGACTTATCATCTCCTACAAATTTGCCTTTGCTTCGAGCACGTTTAGGCTCGTCTGACGGACTTTTTCCTTTTCCAAAGAAAAGTTCTGTCAACGATGGCCAATCTTTAATTGATTTCCACATAATTTTACTCCTTAATAGTTTCCTTTTTACCTTGCGATGACACCGACTGGTATTTCGTAATCATCATCATCTTCTTCTACAGGTGTCGGTCCTTTACTAACACCGTCACACATTCTCTTTACTTCACCAAATTCAGGACCTAACTCAAGTCCTTTATATCTAGCACACATTTTAAGCATTTCTAACTGTTGTCTTAGTAATGTATTTTGTAGCATAGTATCTCTATACTTCTTTGTACATGTTCCACCTAATGAAATTCGTAATCTAACACCAACTCTTAGGTTCTCTTGATCTCCAACGCCTGAATAATTATTGCTACTACTACCAGGATAAGTATTACCATTAGTGCTTTCGCCTGTGTTAAGTTCTACATATGGTTCTAGTACAACAGGATCACAATGCTGTCCACCCTGGAGGTATTCATTAGCCGCTTTTGCTGGCTTACTATACAACGAGCCTAGTAGAATAATTCCTACTATAATCAAAAAGACTATTAATGATTTTGATGTGTTTTTATACTTACTCATCTTAATATCCTCCGTTGAGTTTACGTTCCATCTCTTTTATGGAGTAAGTAAATTCACGCATGCTATCTGATGTGTTGCGAACTAGTTCTTCTAACGCATTTAATTCAGCTATACTTGCTGTCTTGTAAGAGCCATCTCTTAGTACATTAACTTTTGCATTAATGTCAGCAATTACTTTAGAAAAGTTAGTCATTTCAATAAGAAGTTCTTCTCTTCCTGTTTTTAATCTTTCATCATTGTTGTTTACACGAATGTTCAGTTTATCCATCTCTGCTGATATCCTGTCATCGAGGTTTGTATGCATATTATCAATTTCACTGTTAACTTTATCGTAGTTGCTCTTTTGGTTCATAGTTAATTCTATGATTGTTTTCTCATTATCTTCTAGCGTGTTCTGAAGTCCGTTTACATAACTAAGACCTCCATACAGTGATGCTACTACTGCCGCTACTACTGGCACTCCTGCCGCATATTTCATTATACTCATTTGTCTCTCCTAAAATTTATAATCCCATCCAACTACAAGGCCGACTCTGTCTTCCTCTAATGCAGGCATTACCCACACGTCTTTGTAGTTAAATCTAATAGTTGGAACAACTTCATATTCATAATATCCTGTGACTGCTACTAGTTCTAGAGATGTATTATCATTTAACTTAAATTCATATCCACCAAACACACTCATTCTATCTACACTGTTGTAGTACGCTCCAAATATTACATTTGAAGTTGTTTCAACTTTGCAGTATGGGTGTATTGGATTGTAAGTATTTTGTAATCCTACATGCACCGAAAGTGCTATTCCACATATTATGTTTATCATATTATTCCATTCCTTCGTATTGCATATCCACCATCTTTTGGTGCAGTATTTGACTGGCTAAGCCGTTTCGTAATGCACGTTGATTTTCTGGTATGCGTTTGTCTTTGTAAATTTCATCACTGTCATAAAAATCAATTCCTGGTATTGCCATTAGTCCATAGGCGTTAAAGCCCGGTACATAATTGATTAATGCAGCGATTACTTGCTGGAGAGCTTTCTGGTCTGCCAAAGAGGTTGCTTTACCTACTTCGTCTGCTAACTTTTTGAGTTTTTCCTTTATGATTTCTCTCATCTTCTTTTGCTTAGCCTTTTCCTTTTGCTTGGCTGTAAGCTTCTTTAGTTTCTTCTTTACAACTGGTTTAACTGCGTCCTCTTGCGTACTATTATCATCCTCTGCTTCATCTTCAGTAGCTTCTTCTTCAGTAGCTTCTTCTTCTGCAGCGTCATCGGTAGCCTCTTCCTCTGTGCTTTCTTCCGCCTCATCCTCAGATTCTTCTTCAGTTGTTTCTTCCTCTACTTCTTCAGTAGCTTCTTCAGTTTCCTCGTCTGGTTCTGTAGATTCCTCTACTTCTTCTTCGGATTCACGTTCTTCTTGATCTGGATCTCCCATGTCGCTGGTATCTTCTTCAGATACCTCATCGGCACTGTCTTCTTCGTCTGATCCGGACCCATTACTGTCCTCGTTTGGTCTTTCACTGTCATCCACTGGCTGTTCCACATCACCACCGGGCTCTTGTTCTGATTCATTGTCTCGTTCCTCAATCTCTATTACTTCTGGTTCTACCATGTCTGGTATCTCCATTTCTATTTGTAATTCTATTTCAATTTGTCTTTCTACTTCTAATTCAATTAGTAGTACTTCAGGAGCAAGATCTGTTTCTAATATTGGTGCTACTGGAATTGGTGCAGCTATTACAGGAACATCTATTGCAATAACTACTATTTCAACTGGCTCAACTACTATTTCAATTGGCTCGGGTTCTGGTGCTGCTGGCTGTGGTAATATAATTACATCTGGCATGCGCGGTGGTGGCAATACTATAACTACATCTGGAATACCTATGTCTGGAATACCTATGTCAATAGGATTTGGCACATCAGTAATTGGTGCCATGTATCCTTGACACTCGCTATCATATTGCGGATTGTACAAACATTGTTGTTTAAAGTATGCTTTGGTATATCCTGTACACTGAAAGTCGTACAAAGTATTAACATCACACTGTGCTACAAAGTGTCCATCACATGTGCTGTCATATAACGCATCAGCTTTACATTGTTTGGTTAGGTATGCTGCTTCATAACCTGTGCATGCACTATTATATAATGTATTAATGCCACACTGTTGGGTTAGGTATGCTGCTGCATATCCTGTACATGCACTATTATATAATGTATTAATGCCACACTGTTGGGTTAGGTATGCGGCTGCATAACCTGTACATCCACTATCATATAATGCACTTGCTGAACATTGATAGTTATAGTATGCAGTTTCATAACCTGTGCATCCACTATCGTATAATGCACTTGCTGTACATTGTTGCGTATAATAAGCTGCTGCATATCCAGTACAGGAACTATCATATAACGCACTTATGCCACACTGCTGAGTTTTGTATGCGGCTGCGTATCCATTACACCCACTATCATATAATGCACTTGCTGTACATTGTTGATTGTAGTATGCTGCTGCATATCCTGTACATCCACTATCATATAATGCACTTGCTGTACAGGCAGTATTGTATTCGTATAATGCATATGCTTCTGAGTAACCTGGGCAACTAGCATCATATAATGCTGTATCTGCACAAGGATTTGTTCGGTATGTAAACCATGTTTGTAATTGGTTTAGAACTGGACCATAATATCCATCCCAATTACCTTTGTCGTATCCGTATATTCTAAATCTAACATCTCCCAAAGAGTTAGGTGTTCTTATTGTTCCCGATTTGTCTACATGATTATATATTTCTATATTGTCTTCGTGTATCTGCCAACGTGTACTACCTACTTTGACTTCATTAGCACTATGACTATTGTCTCCATTGTATTTGTACCACTTATCCATGTTCCATGTTTTAGATTCAACTACTACACCACTGCTATTTGTTATTTCAACAACAACCTGTAGTTGGTCCCATTGCTGTTTATATACTCCATCAAGTATTTCACCTGTGGTTGTATTAACTCTGTTCTCTATGTTAGAATTACAGCTTTGAGTTGCGCCACTGACTGCTGAGTTTGTATTAAAGCAATGGACGTATCGCCAACTGTAATGTACTTTGTCTACACTTATTCCAGTGCCTTGAAGTGCTTGATTGATTGCATATGAGATAGCAAATGTGTTAATACATTCACCAAAGCGAATTGTTTTTGTTCCCCAATTTGAACTGTTGACCTGTGCTGCTGTCGTGCCTGTTGGACATCCATATTGTGGATTCGTAATGGTGCCATCTGATAGGTTTAGATTTGATGCTGAGGTTGTTGTGTCTGCGTATACTAAGCTACTAAAGAAGAAGCAAATACAACAAAGCACTCCAACCGATAGCTTTTTCAACAGTCCTGCGGTTGTCATTTTGACGTTTCTCCTCTAGTTTGTTTTCTGGTCTTAATTCTGGTTTAGCTTCCCAACTTGCTTGGGCTTCTGTACCAATTTTACCAAAATACGGACAAGGAGTTCCTGCCATTTCCATTGCATTAAATACACGTTCATCTTGACACATAATACTGACGGCTGCGACTTTCATACCCATGTCATATATTGTCTTGGATAGCTTGAGTCTTTCACAATTTAAATCACGAACTGTTTTACCTCCACTGATACCAAGTATCTGTGTTTGAACTGCTCCTGAGATACCTACAGTACATAAATCACTATTACTACTATTAATACTAGGTGATATTGCGCTTGGTGGTGGGCTTTTGACTGTTGTCTTGTTTGTTCCGTTTGTGGTTACTGTACTATTACTAGTACTTTGCGTTACGATTGGATCTGCAGCGAGTGCATGATTGAATCCAAATAGTGATAGAACGATCACGGATATTATTCTTATGTTTCTCATTGCATTTCCTTCTTAAATAAGTTCGAAATAATTTTCAAATGTTGTGTAAAGCCTTGTATTTATACTCTACAATACTGTAGTATTTATAACTATTGTTAATAAAATTAACGTTATACTTAAAGAAATATGCGCAATTTATGACCGGTTAGCACGAATCTTGCTTTATATTAATAGCCAAAGAAAAAGGGAGCATTTCTGCTCCCTTTTAATGTAACCTAAGTTACGTTCCTAAGGTAGTTAGGACTAGTTGAAAGTCTTTTTAAACCAACCAATGATACCATTAGTAGGTTCAGCTTCCTCAGGTGTTTGGGCCGGAGCCGAACCTGGGATAACACTTTCTTTAAAGATTGCTGGCTTGCCTGTAAACTGTAAGAAGTCTACTAAGTCAGCATATGCGTTACGTTCAATTTGATTACGTAAAATGTCTAGTGCGCCTTTCATATCGTCTCCGATAATCCAATCGTACTTTCCAGTCTTAACGTAAATCTTAGCCATTGACTCTGGGTCAGCTGCCATAGCATTAAATGCTGCAACTAGTGCTGGAGTATTTGGATTGTCTTTCTTTGTCCACAATGCTTTTTGCATAACATCACGGAAGTTACGTACTAATTCAAATGCTTTCCAGAACTCACCTGATGGAGCTTCACCCCATTTTTGTTCAAACACTTCGTGAATTGATTGGTTAGGCCAGTTTGGATCTGCATCAATTTGACCTGTTTCTAAATTAAATACACCTTGTGAAAACCATACAACTGAGTAATCTTTGTCTGTATAGTACTTGTTGTAAGCCGCTGTTGACTCACGTGTTACATTAAGTTCACCACGTTGGTAAGATAATCTACGCTCGCCGCCTGACATACCTTTGATATATCTGTATTGAGTGTTAAAGATTTCTTTACCTTGTTCCATAGTTAAACCTGGTCCACCTTTAAGTAAGATATGTGCCATCATGTCTGGGTTCATACCTGAACCTGCACTAAACAAAATCTCACCTGTGTATGGATCAAAGTCTGCTTGGTGTCCATTAATAATAGTTAGGTTCATCATTCCAATTGGATCATACTGATAGTAATCATAGTCTACGTCATCAACTAGATAACTAACACCATTACCACCGTGTGATACCATTACAACTTTCTCATCTTCTTGTAGTTCGTTGTGGAACTTATTAAATCCAGGAATATCATTTGCGCCTGGAATGTTAATAATCTTGATCTTTTCACCTAGGTGCTTTTCAAGTTCTTTGGCTACAATTGCTGTCCATACAGATGTACCTGATCCGGGCTTCTGTGGGACTACAAAAGTATAATCTGCATATACTGGTGCAGAAAACGACATTGCTATTGCAACTGCCATTAATGTTTTTATAATCGTTCTCATTTTATTTCCTTAGTTATACGAAGTCTATCTTCGCTTTGTTATAAAACAATCCCCATATTGCAGCTATCACTGCCAATATAAGAAACGCAATTGGTAGAGGACTTAATAGTAAGTCGCTCCATTCATATAAGCCGGTAAACTGTAAGTAACTCTTCTCAATTCTTGCACTGAGAATAAAGCCAATTAAAAAACTTACACGACTAAACTTACAATATTTTAATACCATTCCTACTACACAACAAACAGCAAACATATAATAGTCTTCTGCTAGTCCAGTGTATTGAGTACATGACCAAAGTAAACTTGCTAGTATTGGCCAAAAGTAATATCTAAAAGGAATGTTTGTAATCTTAACAGCATACTTAATAAACAAGTATGCAACTGGTAGAACAATCATCAAGCTCAACATATAACTGCTGAGTAAGTGATCAAAGAACACACCATCTGCTAACACGGCTGGAGTTCCTAGTTCTAGGCCTACATACATTAGTAGTCCCATAACAATAACTTCAAACGGTGCACCTGGAATACCAAATAAGATAGTAGGAACATAGCTAGTGGCTTTTTGTGCGTTGTTGGCGCCTTCGCAACCAATGACACCTCTTACATTACCTTTACCTATGCTGTCACCATCTTTACCTGCGGCAGCAACTGTTTGACTATAAGCAAACCAGTCTGCAATGTTACCGCCAATGCCTGGAATTAATCCAATGAAGCCTCCAATGAAGCCTCCACGTAATCCATCCCATCTGTATTTCCAACTGTCTTTTACACCTTGTATTAGTTGTGATTTGATTACTGCATTGTCTAAGAAGATCTTTTCAGCCTTCATTCGATATGCACTAAACAGTTCTGGAAATGCTAACACTCCTGCCATAACAGGAATCATTTGTATTCCATCACCTAGGTATTCCAAACCCATTGTCCAACGTGGACCTGCTGTTTCAGGATCCATGCCAATGTGTCCTACCATAAAGCCCATAATCAATGCAATAAACCCTCGCACCCAATACTTGCTACTGATGAATACTACACAGGTCATTGCAAATATAAGGAAGGTAAACATTTCTTTTACGCCAAAGTATAACACAATCTTAGTATAGTAAGGTAAGAATAAGAATACAAGGAGACCCCATATTAATCCATTAACCCAACTTGTACTAATTGCGGCACTCAATGCCCGTGCTGCTTCGCCTCTACGACTCATAGGAAACCCATCAATCATTGTTGCGGCCGCACCTCCGGCACCTGGAACGTTCATTACAACGCCACAGAAACTGTCGCCTATACTGGAAGTAACTACAACTGCTGTAGTAAACACAACCAACATATATGGATCGTCGAAATATCCAACGAATGCATATATAGCGATTAAGCCTGTTGTGGCGCCTGCTACTGGAATGAGTCCTACAATAAATCCATAGGTACACCCCAACAACAAGACAATGATATATGATTCTAACATATATTAGTCCTTTTTATATAAAATATTGTGGATGTTACACCAATGAACCGATTGCACTCGCATGTGGTAATTGTGTAATGTGATAACTTACTAATGTAATCTACATTAGTTGTTATAGTTATTTATCTTCTTTTAAAAACGAAGAAGAATCTTTTAAAGAATGACTCTTTTGCTATAGGTTGTCTACTAAAGTCTTTCTGAGCATATGCTTTTGCCCAGTCCTGTCCATGTGGATTAACTCTGCCAACTGTCCAAGAGGTATTCTTAAAATTGTTTTCCCATCTTATCATTGTCTTCTTTTTAAGATGAAGAATAATCTGTTTGCATCTTGCCTAATTGTAACTACAATACAATTCAAGGCTTCAGCTGTGTTAAGAATAAACTCTGGAGTCCATTCAAAAAATTCAATCCATTTAGCTTCTGGTGCGTCATGTTGCTTGCCTGGATTAGCTCTAAAAAATAACAAACCTTCTGGGCTTGTTAAAGTAACAGCATGTGCTAACTCACCAATGATTTTATCAGTACTACCAAAGTTAATGCTACCTAAACAAATAGTAACATCATATGTTGTGTCTGTTTTATAATCTAATATGTGAGATTTAATATCTGCTTTAGCATTGTATGGATCAACTCCGGTTAGATTTTGTATCTTCCCTTTAAACTCGTTGTATCCACAACCTAAATCTAATACAGCCTTTGGCTCTAGTGCATTGATTTCATCAATGATGTCTAGTCCACTGTATTTGTATTTCTTTGTTTTAGGTTGCCACACTTTGCCAAAGTAGTTCTCAAGTACCATGCCATCTACAGTTTCTACCAAAGATTCAATGCTAGAAGGATGTCCATTCATAGTAATATCAAATTCAGACTGTATCACAACTTTAAGATGTTGTGGGTTAGTCATAATATTTGGTGCTGCTTTTAATAGTTCTTGTATTCTATTGTAGATTTTAATATTCATTGTTATTCCGTTTTGTTATGCTTACATTATACTATAAAACTGGATTGACGTCAACAACTTTTTGGTAAGCTTCTTCAAATCCTTCTTCGTAATCTGATACTGGTGCACCATCGCATCCTTCTCGCCATAATCGATAGAAATAACTATCTGCACTTGATAACACTGTAGATTCAGACGTATTAAAGTGTCCTTTTACCATCCAAAAAAGTCTATACGCCTCTCGGTGGCTTATTTGTTTATCATTTGAATCATCTTTAGTATTAGACATGTCCTATCCTTAGTTTTATAATACTATCCTTAGTTTTATAATAATTGTCTTATATATCCGTATGGTTTTGTAAATGATATTTGTAAAAAATATCTATCTTCTTCGGTATGTGGAACTTCATGTTTTACCATATTGTTTTGTAAATATGATTGAAGGTTATGAAACAACTTTATATCACAGTCAAATATTGTTGGAGTGTTGCTTTCATTTAAAGGAATTGTAATACTACACTGCCTATTGTTGTCTATATGTGGTGGAACTGCACCTTTGTTTTTTAAGAATACAGGCCAACCTTCTGCTAAGAACTTTTTTGCTTTTGTTTGAAACCATTTAGGCAATGCTAGTTCTTTTATCTCTCCTACAAAGTTGTTATCTGTTTCAGTTCGGGTTCCTCTTAATTTGTTATGAGTAAAGTATCGATCAAATGTTATGCTGTCAGCAACGGCTATTAGCTCAGTGCGTTGGGTAGCATTCAACTGTAACTCATTTATGTTACAGTATACTCCAGCTACTTCAATCATAGATATATGGATCTTTTTCTTTGGCTTCTTTTAGTTTGGCTGCAAGTTTCTTTTTATACTTGTATCGTGCTATCCACTCTTTAACTAATTTAATTGGGTTCATTGTTTTCTCCTGTTCCATGCTTCAGCAACATGTGTTGCTAATAGATTATTACCTGCTGTTGTAAAATGTCCTTGGTTGTCGTTGTCTAGTATATTTACTAAGTTAGGATCAGTGCCTACAATTGTAAACAATGGATCTAAATCTAAATACTTACAATGCGTATGTTCGTTACTATAATCTACATATTCGTGTGTTCGTATAATATAGCCAGGAATATTGTATTTTTGTAGCGTATTGTTTATATGACTAACACATGCTTTGGTAATATTTAGTACACTATCATTTTTGCCTATTGCATGTATATAATCTAAATCAAGTGAATCTTCTAGCCCTAGCATTTCTTGTAGTACTTGTCTATGTTTAATACCTTTGCTGTATATAATACTAGACTCTTCTAATTCTATTCTTGTTAGCGGTGGTCTAAATTCTGTAGCTTGTGTAGTTGTTACCCATTGCGCATCTTTAGTTAATTGAAACTTAGGTTCAATACTCTCTTGTAATATGACTGCATCAAACTTATTTAGTTCTATGCTTTCTAATATGTCTACCCATTGTATGTAGCCTACGCCCCAACCACAATAATGAGTTATGTCTGCTGGTAATTGGTCTAACCATGTTGCACTGCCTGTTGTTCCTTCATCGCCGTTGGGATGGAAACTAAAACTTCCAAGACTATAGCTACAACCTAAGACTAAAACTTTACTCATCTTATTCTCCTAGACTCGACGGTTCATTAGTAACTACTTCTACTCCATATTTCTCTGTCCATCTCGTTGCGTCTGCTTCTGTGTCTACCATTGGTTCGCCTTTGATGTTTAAACTTGTGTTAAGCAACATAGGACAACCTGTAGCTTCATGCCACTTGTCTAATAACTTATACAAACCAGGATGTTGACTTCGTGTAACAGTCTGTACCCTTGCCGTTCCATCTATATGTGTTATAGCTGGAAATGATGCTGGGTCCTTGGTGCGACCTACAAACTGCATAAACGGACTACTAGTTACGCCTTCTGGCATATCAAAGTACTCATGTAAACATTCTTCTTTAATTACTGGAGCAAATGGTCTAAACGCTTGACGTTGCTTTACTGTATTAACTAAGTCTTGCATATCCTTACCTCTAGGGTCAGCTAGTAAGCTTCGGTTGCCTAATGCTCTAGGGCCAAACTCTGCTCTATTGTTTGCTACGCCAACCATTCCACTTTCTTGTATAATCTTTAATGCACTGTTAACTGGATAGTTTCCTCTGATACTGTTACCGAGATATGGACTATTAAATTAAATAA
>Ga0308011_10000597_pt1 | contig 18963 bp, 27 predicted proteins | sample Neamet177_FD_203144 | JGI IMG/M metagenome (GOLD analysis project Ga0308011, IMG submission 203144) | Marine microbial communities from water near the shore, Antarctic Ocean - #177 | ecosystem: Environmental > Aquatic > Marine > Unclassified | place: Southern Ocean | collected 2014-07-25 | reverse complement strand
AGGCTGGGAAGGTAATCACCACTCAGAAAGTGCTACCGCTCTAATATTTGATGACGGAACAGTACTGTACGCATCGCAAGATGACGAAGGTAATGGACCTGGACGTATGTTCGGGTACAACTACAGGGAAGGTGCCGATAAATCATCATTCGCAATATGATTACAGAAGCTATTGCTCTAACCTACGCAGCTGCGTTACGCCAAGCAGAAATAGAAGGAACCGTGATATTCGATTCCAAGATCCCTGAAAGAGCCAACGCAGTTGTATGGTACGAGCGTCTACAACGCATGAACCAAAACACTGGAATGACACCAAGACTACGTGGCTTACACGGAGAAGTTAAAAACCGTTATGGTAAACTTCTAATAGATGACTATGTCAACGCAAGTAGAGGTCATATCGTTATAGAATTAAGTGGTGCCGAGCTGAAGCGACACAAAGAATCGCAAGGAATGAAATATTCTCGATCAAAAGTCTTCAGATTTATAACCTTTAAACAATAAATTATGTTCAAGGAAATCATGTCAAACTCTCTGTCTAAGCTACTATTCCAAGTAGGTATAGCATACGCAGGGGTAGCCCTTATTAGTCAACTGATAATGGTAATTACAGCACTGTACGCACCTTACGTAATAGGAGCATTGCTAATAATAATAGCAGTACTCAACGTAAAAGTACAAGGCTTGTCTAAGTAATCTTAAATTCGTATCTTCACGTGCCTATGAAAAAATCAAAGATCGACCAAATCTGCGAAGAAGTTGCTTACGACTTAGAGCTTGACAGCAAGCTAGTTAAGCAAGTAATGGCTGAATTATTTGTAGAAATATCATCGACAATTATCTTCAGGAAGCAACATATATTGCTCAGAGGTTTTGCGAAGATAGTCATGCAAGGAATAGCCAAGGCTAAGTATAAACCATTCGATCCTATGCAGTACGAAACCCGTGCTGAAGAAGATTGGATAAAAACAAAAGAAGATGATAAAGAATGACGATTCAGTTAAGACTGAAGAAAACAAAGCGGATACCCTAGACTCCTGGATTACAGACCTTGAAACCAAGGATCAACCAGAGGCTTGTAGTATCGACAACGAAGATTGCGAAGCATGTGGATCATAAGCTACGCTATCTAATTATTTAAACTAACCATTAAAACCAACATCATGCCAAAAACAAAAGGTGAATTACTCAACGACTTATTCAAGAAGTGCAACCTCACAGGAGAAGATGTACACAAGCATAAGTTTTATACCATCATAACGAGATCGGGTATAGAAAAGGTGCAAGCCGCCTACAAGATCGACATCAATTATGATATTGTAAAGCTATCCGACGACCATAAGTACTGCCTTATCAAGGCAATAGGAACTATGGGTGAATCTCGTACAGAGACTTACGGAGAATGCTCGCCTGGTAACAACTCAAATGCTTACCCTGTCGCTATGGCAGAAAAGCGTGCGTTATCCCGTATAGTGTTAAAGCTTGCAGGTCTATACTCGCAGGGCGTATTCGGAGAAGATGAGGCATCAGACTTTGCTGCATCAAGTAACCCGAAGATTAAGCTCGACAAGAAGACTTTCGACGCTATGATTACTGCTGCATCAACTCATCCAGAAAGAGTGTCTGAGGCTATGGCCAAGTACTCAATGACGGAGAGTCAAGAAGCGGAACTACTCAAAGAAGTTCAAGAGAATATATAAACATTACCATGGAGGGGAGATAATATCCCTTCCTATTTTTTAAACGGAGTCTAAAATAAATGACTCACAAAACCATTAATTATGAGCAACTTACAAATTACAGGAACAATCAAGACAATCGGTGAATTACAATCTGGTATATCTAAATCTACAGGCAAAGAGTGGAAAAAACTACACTTCGTTGTTGAGACCGACGGTGAATACGCTAAGACCGTAGCGTTCAACCTCTTTGGAGGAGAAAAAGTAGACAACTTTGTTAAGTACAACAAGGTAGATCAGAAAGTAGACGTTAGCTTTGACGTAGAATCAAGAGAGTATAAAGGTAAGTACTATACAGACCTTAATGCTTGGAAGGTATTCACCAATAAAGGTGAGGCTAAAGCAGATTCAGCAGAGGCAACAGCACCTGTTGATCATGGATCAATGCCTTTCTAGATAAATATGCTCCCGAACGGTTCGCCTAGTAGGGAGTAATTTATTTTACTATCTTTGTTTTATGGAAGAGAGAACATACTTTATCCCACTAAGCACACCTTCATCTAAGAATGGTAAGCGCTGGACTGGGAAACACATGATCCATTCAAAGACAGTAATGAACTACATCAAAAATACTAAACCCTATTGGGAGCAGTATGCTGAAGAGTTTAGGTCTGTCATCGACGGATTACAAAAACCTGTACATATATCGTTCAAGTTTATACGAGGAACACGACACAAGTTCGATTACGTTAATCCACTACAAACCGTACAAGATCAGATGACCATATACGGATGGATACACGACGACAACTGCGACGAAATAATGCCCTCATTTGAGACTTACTTATACGATAAGGAAAAGGCAGGGTGTCATATAACCATATTAGAAACCAACAAACCAATTGAAGATGAACCGAGAACTGATACTGAAAACTCTGGGTAAGATAATTAAGGATGCTGAATTCTTAATGAACGTAATTACATCGAAAGATGGATACGAACCTAAAGAGAAGGTAATGTCAAGTTACACGCAGGATTTCCTGGACTTCTATAAAGCCTACGGGGTAAGCAAGACTAAGAGTCAATCGTTTATCAAGTGGAAACAGCTAAACAACCAACAGAAAGCTACTATAATGGAGTTAATACCATTGTATCATAACGCTTTTGAGGAGAAGTTCAGAAAATATCCTAACAATTTTCTCGCTAATGGTAGCTGGGAAGATTATCTATATCTATTAGAAACTAATAAGGAGTCTAATGATCGAGCACGTAAAGTCGCAGACGCTCAGAAGACACGCTTAGATTCATACAACTTCTAATGGAGCATAAGATAAACTCTAAGGAAGAGGTTTCCGAGTATCTAAATCATGTCTACAACAATGGATATAACAAAGGCTTGTCTACTGGGATTCCCTGGTTAGACAAACACTACACCTTCAGAAAGGGTGAGCTTGATGTTATAACAGGGTTCGCCAACATAGGGAAGACTACAGCTATTTTCTACTTAATGATGTTAGCATCAGTAAAGTACAAATGGAAATGGTTATGCTACTGCCCTGAGAATGAACCTGTTGGTGAAATGGTTATAGATCTAGCAGAGATGTTTATAGGAATGACTGCCGACAAAACCAAATCCGAAAGGATGGATAGGTCAGTATTTGATGCTGCCTGCGCTTGGGTAATGGAACACTTCAAAGTGGTATCGTTTCCTAACACACCAACAATCTATGATGTTATGGAAGTATTCCAGACGGAACTAGACAATGGTGATTTTGACGGATGTTATGTAGATCCAATGAATGATCTAGCTATTAACAGGTCTATGAGTAAGTACGACTACTACTATCAAGTACTGTCGGACATACGTAGATTTAAACAGAAGAACTTTGTAAAGTTTATATTAGTAACACATGCTGTAACTAAAGCTGCTAGAGAAAAGAATCAAGACGGAACAACACCTGCTCCATCACACTACGACGTGGAAATGGGAGGTATGTTTGCGAATAGAACGGACAACTTTATAGTTGTACACAGGAATCCAAACTCAGATGATTGGAGCGACACACAACTTCACGTAAGGAAGATTAAGTTCCAGAAGCTTGTAGGTATTCCAACTCAGGAAGATGAGCCTGTGATACTCAGATTCGAGCCTAAGATATGTAGGTTTAAATCTTTAAACAAAGAAAAAATGGTATGGGAAGATGTTCTACAAAAGAATACCATGGACTTCATTGACTCTAAAAGGAATCAGGTCGTGCCAGAAATCTTCGATATTGATAATTTACCATTCTAAACAATTACGCTATGGGAAAGATTAAAGAAATTGCTGCCGTTACTGAGCAAGAACAAGAATTCAGAAACTCTCCGTTAGGGAAAGCTATCACTGAACTAGAAACTCACGTTGAAGGACATTTAACAGAAATGTTTGAGGCTGCTGGGGTGAAGATCACTCCAACTATGAAGGAAGACATGATGGTTAACTTCATTGGAGCAAGTCATGCTGCTGGTACTATCCAGCGTCTTGTATGGGAGCAAATGGACTTCCAAGCAAAGCAAACCGCTGAGGTAGCCACAGCTAAACCAGAGAAGGCAGTAAAGAAAGCCGCTAAGAAAGAGGCAGTTAAGGCCAATAGACCTAGAGGAAAGATGACTGTTAAAAAGTAATCCTAGCAATAGCTTGACAATCTGATTATATAACCTATATTTGGTGTATGATTTGGTTGTCATAATTGTTGGTTATTCAATTGGTTAATAGAAAGAGGGCTTCGGCCTTCTTTTTTATGCCTTAAACATTTTAAAACAAACACTATGAAAACAACCAAAAAGTTTACAGAAAGCCTTGCTGACGATAAAGTATATTTCGCAGACAAGACACACGTTAGTTGCTCAATGCTAAAGAACTTACTTAAGTCTCCAGCAGATTTCAGAGCATACTTAGATTCTCCACCCGAAGCAACCCCTGCTATGACATTCGGTAGTGCATTCCACTGCATGGCATTAGAACCCCACAAGTTCAATGACCAATTCTACATATTAGATACAGAGCTTAGGCCTGAAAAGGAAAAAGGAATGACATCTACTATAAACAAAAAGTGGAAGATGGTTGAGTTATCTCACGCTCAGTCAGTTGGTAAGAGTATAATATCAGTGAAAGATCTGGACAAGATCGATGCTATGTGTATGTCTCTATTCCACCACCCGAAGGTAATGGAGTTAATCTCTCAAGCAGAAAAGGAACAGGCAGTTACCTGGACTACCGATAAAGGAATCAAGTGTAAAGGTAAATTAGACCTTAAATCGTTTGACTTTATCGCAGACATTAAGACTACCGCAGAGTTCGGAGGCATAGATAAGTTCAAATATGACTGTAAGAAATATCACTACGATATGCAAGCAGCATTCTATGCAGATGCAGTTGGATTGGATCAGTTCAAGTTCATTGTAATAGGCAAGAACTTCCCGTACAACGTAGGTATATTTGATGTATCTCCTGAGTTCCTTGAGAGTGGGAGGCAGAAGTACAAATACACGCTAGAAATGTATGATAAATATTTTGTATCTTGCACTGAGGAAATAGATAGTTACATCGAAGAGGGAACATTGTGAGAAACGAATATATAGATTGGCTTAAAGGCAAGAATCAAGACACGAGCTATAAGACTTGTGAAGAATCTAGAGTTAAGATAGACGAATTGTTACGTCTAAACGCCTCATTACAAGCCAATCTAGGCTCAGAGTCCACCCCTGAAGAACACCTGTCCGTGGAAAACAAGACCGAGGAGTTAATGCTTAAGATTAAGCAGATAGATCCAGACTTCCATGATATTGTTAACATAAAGTAAACACATGTCGAATCACCGAATGCGCCTCAAGCAAGAGGAAATTGACGTTATCAAGGAAATGAGAGCAATAGATGTCTCTAATATCAATGACAACGATCAAATCTCATCTGTATATTTAGATTACTTAAAAGAGAGAGGCGTAGATCCAGAGGAAGTCGTCTCGTGTAAACACTGGCAGTCCGCTAGTGGTGAACCAAGATTCTCGATTGTAACAAAGAATGATGGCAACATGAGTGAACGCTCATCAGCCAAGTTACTTATTGACCTGGAGAACACAATATCCCGTCATAAGATAACATACCCAAAACCCCTAACCAAGATCCAAGGAAATCACCTGCTAGTTATAAACCCTGCTGACATTCACGTGGGTAAATTAGCTATCGCTGAGGAGACTGGAGAAGGAGAAGAGTATAACAGACAGATAGCAAAAGAAAGAGTCTTAGAAGGCGTACAAGGCCTTATGAATCAAGCTCAAGGTTTTGATGTCAGTCGAGTATTACTCTGTATTGGTAATGACGTACTACACGTCGACAATACATTAAACACAACAACGAACGGAACCCCCCAGAATCAAGACGGTATGTGGTGGCAGTCATTCGAGTTAGCCCTAGAAATATACGTAGCTGCGGTAGAGATGTTATCAACGATAGCCCCTGTAGATTGCGTTCACTCAATGTCTAACCACGACTACCAGTCTGGATTCCATTTAGCTCACTGCTTAAAATCATGGTTCAGAGAATCAGAAGATGTTACTGTTGATGCAGGACCTGCTCATCGTAAGTACTACAGATTCTTTAACAACCTTATTGGATTAGAGCATGGCGATGGAGCAAAACAAGCTGACTTACCATTGTTAATGGCACAGGAGGCTCCTGTATTGTGGGGAGAGTGTAGACACAGAACAATGTTTTTACATCATGTTCACCATAAAATAAAACTTAAATTCCAATCAGCTAAAGATTATATCGGTGTAACCGTGGAATACATGAGAAGTCCTTCAGGCGCTGATTCCTGGCATTCAAAAAAAGGATATAAAGGATCCCCCAAGGCGGTTGAAGGATTTTTATTCCACAAGGAGAACGGTAGAGTTGCAAGCTTAGTTTACAATTTCTAATATGAGCAGTATAGAAGATGATGTCTGTATAAGTATACAAGACAGAGCAGAGTTAGGTAAGAGTAAGTACGGAGTAACAATGGATCGTACAGACCTAACAGAATTACAGTGGTTAGTTCATGCCCAAGAAGAAGCAATGGACTTAGCTATTTATTTACAAAAACTAATTAAAACCAAAACCAATGAAAGGACTGATAACCAGAGTGCTGAAGTCGGCACTGAAAAGAAAGAAGGATTTACGTGTTGTAAAAAGATTCCTAAAAATCAAACACAATGTAAGTGTAACTCTAAGCGTTTTAAAAAATAGAGTGAAATGGATGTAGCCAAGGCGAGTCTAAGGTTACTTAAGGAAATCCAGACAACATCTGAAGAATCTGAATGTATGAAAGATTACTGCCAGGTTATAATTGAACTAGAAACCATGAAGCGTGAGTTAGAAACTATAGAGGATAAATTCTCTAAGCTTTATAAGGTTAAAAAGAAAAGGTTAGATATAATTAGTAGCGCAGCAAATAGCTTTTACAAGTCATACTTTAGTATGTGCAAGTACAAGGAGATGTACGTTATGAATAAACAGAAACTACTAGAGAAGGAAATGGAATTTCTCGATCTAATATGTAATTAGTTTTTCTTCTTAATCTTTTCTATTGATCTACCTGCAAAGTATGCACCGTAGACTGTTATAAGCAGTGTTTGATATATTGGTACATAAGCTGGGGCTATTTTAAAAGCTCCAGTGTTACCATCAAATATAGATATAACCACAAACATTGCCGTTAAGAATATACATATCAAAGGTCTAATATTTTTAGACAACCAATTGTCGGACTTCATGTCTGCCTCCCAACGCCTAGAAACTTGTTCCTGAGCTTTAGATTCAGCTTGCATTATCACTTCTTCTATCTTCTGGCGAGCAGCCAACTTCTCTTCTTTAGAGGTAGTTAAGTTGTCAAGTACGTCTCCGACTTGCTTAATAACCCCTCCCCCTAATAGATCTAGTAGTTTACTCATGATAAGTCAGCGTATTTATATTTAGTGTCGTTGTCTTCGTCTTTATAAGCCTCCAACACCTGCTTTCTATTACCTTCTTTAGTTAAGGAGATGTGTATCCAGGCAAAGTCAAACTCATTAATCATTTGATCAAACTCAATATCGTTAGCTATGATCCAGTCATATATTTCTTTATTAGCGATTTTACCTTCACGCCAAAATTGAATATCCAACGCCTCACCTTTGCAGTGCTGTGACTTAGTAGAGCCACCAATAGCACGATTGAGTGTCGGGTTACGATAACCACTACTGATCCTGATAGGACCAAGTTCATCACGAAGAGGTTGTAGAATATTAGTAACAATATGTTGAATACTTCGTAAATGTTCTTTACTCGGACCATTACCTATTCCCAATCTTTTTGCTGTATTGCTACGAGTTATCTCTGACAATACAAAATTATTACTTAACCTCATCTATATAAACCTTCCTAGTTAATATCCCGTTGCTTGCTATGTAAAAACCTTTCACAGGCTTTACTTCTCTTCCTAAAAGATCGTAGTAGTGTGTTGGAATGAAATTTGTATTATCTATCTCTTCAATCCCTATCGTAAGACAACCTACATCTACAAGTTGTTCTTTAAATTCTTGAGGCCAAGTACCAAGAGAATCTATCCAATCTACATCAGATAAGAATCCATACTCTGTCTGCCCTAAGTATAGGTAAGCACCATTCCATCCGTCTCCGTAAGAATCAACCATGTTTATCTGGTAGTATTCTGGTAAAACCACAGCACCCAAGTACGGAGCTATCCCTTCCAATAAAACCCCACCATTACAAGTAAGTATTTGCCAAGTAATCTCGTCAGGATACTCTCCTGTCGTACACTCTACGAACACTTGTTGTTGTTGAGCATTAGCTGTCTTTGATATAAACATTAGCATAAAGAATAGTAAAGCCATAACGACTACTATCCATCCTGATTCTTCAAGTCTTTCCTTATCCATTACTGAAATTTGTTAAATGTTATGTCGTCTATGTTAGATTGCACTTCCTTCTTAGTCGCTTTTAACTCCAACATAATGTTAGGGCTAAACCTACTTTGTTCTACACCATTATCAAATACGATAACCGTAGGAACAGAAGTTACTTTGTATTCGCTCTGTAAGTCTGAGCTCTTCACAATACATACTCTGTAAGATGAGCAATCTTTAAGTTCTGATAAGAACTCTACCTCATTACCTTTATTCCACTCCACCCAGAATTCTATAACAGTAATACCTTTGGCTGTTTTAGGTCCAAATGAGCTAGAAGTAACAAACTCTTGAGCTACAATATTTGTAGTGAGTAGTAGTAAAAGTATAAGCTTATTCATAAAGCTTTTGCTTGATTAGTTTCATATCTTCTTTCATCTCCGAAACATCTTCCTGGGTATTCATAATGGTTTGCCTAACAAGTTTATCCTTCATGTCAAACTCCATACGAGTAATAACAGGATCCATCGGTAGCGGTAAATTCCTAGCCTCTGCTATATCGTTTTGTAATACAAACCACATACCCACTAGTGTTGCAATCCCGAATGCTATACCACCTAATGTTTTTAGGCTTAACTGTATTGACGTGTCTTCACTTAATTCTTTAGCCATTATATTAGAATATTAAATAGTTTATTCCTGTTTGCATATTGTAAGATCTTATATCCCAGTATTTAAGATGTCTTCCTTCTACGAAGATACTAAAATGTTTGTTAAACTTAACACCAAATACGACACCAACATCCCACTCTGTTTTTTCACCTGAGTAGTTGTATGAGTAATCACTTAATCCTTTATGTAAAGGGTATACTGACCCCCAGGCATGTATCCAGCCTTGACCCGAATAGAGATAATAATCGGCTCCTATAACTGCAGACACTTCTTGCTGTAGTCCTAGAGCTTTCAATTCTCTTTGGTTATATTGATTTACAAGATCCCCAAAATGATACATGTAGAATTCTCTATCTGACTCAGCAATCCATTCAGTAGTACCTGCGTCCGTATCTATCTGCATCCAATCTTCACTACCTCCCGTTGTGCTATACACACCAAACTCTTGAGCTAGTTGCCACCAGTGTTTGTTTGCAGGATCATCAAACCATTCTGTAATTGGAGAGTACCCATATACAGGGTGAGAGCGATGGGCTACGCCTAAAGTAAGGTCAAAATTACCAAAACTTTTACGTAGCCTAACCTCGCCCAGAGTATATTTAAGGTTGATTAACCCATCATCTACATACGAAAGCTTCGCCGTAGAATTAGTTGATATATATCGTACCTTATATTCTTGTTGTTTAAACTTCATCCCTCTATTACGAATAGATGAATACTTAAACAAATACTCTAGACCAGGGGCATTAGAGATTGTAGCGTAATCGCTACTCTCGTCTTCTGAACCTGTGTAAAAATTACCTTGTTTTACCTGGTAATCAAAACGCGCGATCTTTCTAAGTCCTATTGTTAAATTATAGTTAGGCGCACTGACATCTGTCATCTCTACAAGATGTCCAGATCCAGCTATGCCGTCAACTATAAACGATTGATTCTCTGAAAATGGAGCTGCCGTAGACGCACTAGCATAGAACGTCGCAAATCTAAATAACGAGAATCCCATCTGGGCGTTAGCAACTGTGCTAACAAATAGTAATATGTATAGTAGGTTTTTCATTTCTTAGCGAATTTCTCTACACCTGATATACCAAATGAACCTAGTACAACCCATACAAATGAGTCATAAACAAACTCATTTATAACTAAGTCGGTACCAATCCAACCCGTGACAAGGTCGGCTACCATTATAAGGCACATGACAGCAAATGCCACAAACCCTACAATAGCCTTTTCATTCCAAACGTTATCATTCTTAAATATTTCCATCGAAAGGATTTATGTTAATAATGTGTCAATACTTGTTAATTGCGCAGCTGTGATATTAACTGGCAAAACGTCTTCAGTAAAAGTATGAAGACTGATTTCAATTTTATCCTCAAGCATTTCATCAAGTTTTGCAAGTTGATCCTTACGCGCTTGTACTACTATAGGATTTGCATCCTCTAAGTTTTTAATCGCCTCTGAATCGTCTTTTATCAAATTTGCTTGTTTAGACAAATCTAAAAATTCATCCGAAGGTTTAGAAGCGTCTTCCAACTCTTGCAACTCTTTCTGGATAATTTTAATGTTTTTGGAAACAACAAGGCTGAATTTTACACCCTCTAAGTTTTGAACATTGAACAAGCCGTTCATCAGTTCTACCACTTCTCTGTTGTTTGTTTTTAAAGTTAACATATATAAAAAATTAATTGGTTACTATCCTATACGATACATGGTAACAGCTGTTGACCCTGTACGTCTTATTCTGAAGCTCCCTGTTCCTATAGACACTGCATCATCTGCTGCATCTTGAGCATGTACTACCATATTCCCAACAAGGGTTACACCAGTACCAGCTGTTAAAGTTACATTCTGAGCTCCATCGGTGGCTAAGTTAATTAAAATCCAGTCCACAGAGTCATTATTAACCGTTAAATTTAAAGCAGCTACTAAATTAGTGGCTGTATCGGTTGCTTTACTTCTATCTGCTGTTGGAGTACATTCCACTATCCCGGTAAGGATATTAGCTGCACTAACAACCGCGGTTCCGTCATCTGACGTAGCTTGCGCTCCTTGATATTTAATAATAGAAGGAACAGAAGAAGTTCGTGCTATAATACTACCAGAAGCTGTAATTACATTTTGAGTAGCATCTACCGTAAGGGCTGTCTTTTCTGTCTTTGAAGATGTATATGTTTTTAACATTATACTACCCGCATTACCACTAGAGTTTTCAGATCCACCATGGATCTCAACATCACCACCGTTACCGCTACCACCTGCGTTAGTGGCACTACCTGCTTTCAATAGCAAATCTCCACCGTGATACCCAGAAGAACCAGCATCAGATGCTAGTAAGGTAAGATTAGATCCATTAGTATTTGTAGGCGCTGCAACATGTACAATACTACGATCTGCGTATGCTTCAGAAGAACCTATTACAATTGCTTGAGCATCAGATCCTCCTAATTGTAGTTGACCTAATTGACCTGCAGAAGGTAGTGTAGGAGTACCATTTCCTATAAATACTTTACCGGCTGCATCAACAGTCATTCCTTCATCACTCCCGTCACCACTTATCCAACTTGCTGCTACTGCTCTATCTAAATCAATGTTATAGGCATTACATCCAAAGTTTGCTGTTAAATTCCTTAGATTTGCAGAAATTATTATTTTCCCAGGGGTATTAGTAATAGCAATATTTGTTCCTTGTACAAGTTTTCCTATTGTAGGGTATCCTGTAGTGCTATTACCCATAAGTAATTGTCCGTCAGTTTGCATTAAAGCTGTCCCCCAATTGTCGTCAGAAGAGGCCACTACTATAGATCCTTTTTTAAACGTCTGTAACCCTGTACCTCCGTTAGTAGGAGTTAGAGTCCCAGACACACTTTTAGATAAATCTAAAGATCTAATAAAACCTGATTTGGAGTTATCACATTGATTCAAGTTTATACCAGAAGGTCTGAGGTTGAACACTAAGTTATTATTAATAGTGTTAATCCCTAACATTGAGGGAGCAGAACTTTTTATTCCTTTAAAGTTAAGCTGATTTTTATTTGTAACATTTACAAACAATGAAGTGGACCCCGTTCCTAAAGTACTTAACGCAGGGAACAAATTAGCTACAGAATAACGAGTTGCAGAATTTGTACTAGTGTTAGTAACCAGTAAAACATCACTACTAGTAGCGGATGTTTTACCTAAGACTTTTAAAGATTTTATTTCTGCCATTTTATTTTTTATTCAAAATTATTATTGTTAACTGATATAACTATTCCTCCTATTGTTAGGACTGTACTAGTGTTAACCACACTAGTTTTATTCTCTACAGGTAATACAGCGCAACTTCTACAATACGTTTCAACAAAGGTAAGGAATTTTCCTAGATAATCCTTATCATGAGGTTTAGTAGGAGGATTCTCACAAAGCTTCCACAACGTAGACCCATATGGATGAGAGGGGCTAAGAGTAGCTAATAGATTTGCACCATTCATATTTGGATACTGAGTAGCAAAGGTTGATTGGTTATAAACTACCATGCTATGTCCAACAATTAAAGGGTTTGACCCTTGTAAACTGCTCATCACAAAAGGTTGATCTACAGGTAATTTTTTTAACTTGTAGTATCGTTTCCTTTTACCATCTAAACTGTATAAAATAGTACTCCCTAGGTCGAATACCTCTATGACTTGAGTACCACTTGCTTGATTCCCTCCTGGCCCTATATTATTAATAAACTCACCTTTGTACGTACCCTTAGAGGTACAGGTCTGACTTTTAGTTAAATCCTTAGTACCATCTGCTGCGCAGTTATATAAACAAGATAGGCCTTTTTTACTTAAAAGATATTCAATAAGTATAAGTTTCCACGCATCTTGTATATTAGAATTACTTCTCCCAGAAATAGTACTTAGATACGCCTCTGTACCAGCTGTAGCAATGCAGTTTTTTACAACATTTATTTGCTGCTCCATTTGTGAAGGCATGCAAAATTGTGGAGTATACATTACATCTAAGTACCCGTATACACAAGGCTGACATCCTTCTACATCATTTATAGTTCCTGGAATCCCATAAGGGGCTCCTTGTTGATTTTCAGGATCCGTACAAGAAAGTGTTGCTGCCGCATTAAAGTTAGTAGCAGTTTCATCCATACATCCATACACTACACAAGAACCATCGTCTACCGTAGCTGATACCACAAATCCCGTGGAATTTATATCGGTACACCCACAATCTGCAGATGATGCACTCATAGATATTCTAGTTGGAGATTGTCCATATGTGGATCTTCCTTCTCCTCCTGGGTTTTCTATTATGAATACTCCTGAAGCGTCGTTTTCTATAGCGTCCTGAGAAGTCGCACAGAAACATAGAGATTCAGCAGTATCTTCCGAGTATGTAGGACTAGTTGGGTCCCCTAACGATGTCATGGTAATTGAGTATACTCCAGAAGACATTCCTGAAATAGTAACAGAAGTACCTGAAGACGTCTGAGTAATAGTATAAGAATAGGTAGGATGAGTCTCAGAGTTAAGACCAGATTGAGTTGCCTCACTGTTAATTTCTCCTACTCCACCTCCAGATGATCCAGCATTAAATCCTGCAGCCCATATAACATCTGTACCAGCTGATATAAACCCTGGACCAATTATATTCATTTGGAATGGTCCGTTCCACTCATCGCTAACAAGTACTAAAATACCGTCACTGTTATCATTTCCCCCACAATTTGAAGGAGCAACACTACTCGTAGCGATCTTCCACTCAAATGTTCCACAATCTCCGTTTCCTACATATACACAAGAACTATCACTTACATTTGCTCCTGGGTTATAATTACATGCGTCAGCTTCCATACAACCTTCTATTATGTACGTAACACAAGACCCATCTTCTAAGTTAGCTAAAGGATTAAATTCTAAGTACAGAGGACTCATACATCCTCCCACAATAGGAGTATTACACTGACTATCAAGGCTAAACGATGATATAGTTGGGTGAGGTAGGTTAGGATTATTTGGGTATTGAGTTTCAAATGTCCCATTAATTAAATATTGTCCATAATCATAATACTCCTGATAATAGTACTCTAAGTAATTATTGTCTGTGCATCCGCAAACCTCCGTGTTAGTTTGACAAGTTCCATCATCCACATTTGCATCGGGGTCATAATTACAAGCCACAGGATCTGTACACCCATTAGCTATATTCATGGCATCACATCCAGGGCATAATCCGTCAACACCTTGTAAAAAATAAACTAATGGTGGGGACGATGAAAAAGAAACAAACTCGTCATTTTCTGTAGCTCCATTTACATACGTACCTATAAAATATATATTCCAAGTAATTATTCCTACCTGTCCTGCAATGGTTGGGACATTCGCAGGGAATGTTATAACCTGACGTGTTCCACCATCTTGCATGATGTTATCTGCATCTCCAAGGGACACTACCGATTCAGAACCGGTTTGACTCCCATCCTCACTAGCAGTTAGGTATGTATAAGTGATTGTAAACTCACTTATACTTATATTAGATGCCACCAATGTAAGGTCTACACCTGACTGTGTAGCGATTAAAAATTTAACAGCATCTACAAGGTTACCAGGCTGATCAAGGTCTTCCGCTAAAGGAATCCAATCTGCATAATCTGGAGCTGTAAATGCAGGGTTACCCCCAGAAGGAGTTCCGATAGCCCCAGATGGGTCTATTAAGAATTCTGCAATCTGCTGAAACTGACATGCATCAGGAGCATTGTTAATGTTTGCATTTCTTAATCTAAATCTTAAATAATACCCTAAATCCCCAGTAAGGTCGTAGGTACAATTCCCATTATCTTCTAAGGCGAGGGAATTATAATTATTAGCATTGGAATCTGTACATCCTGTGATACCTACTACAAACTCTCCGTAGGTGTAACATTGTTCAATCTCCACAGCAACCCCGTCAACTATCCACTTTACCCGCATAAAGTATCTTCCGTGTTGGAAATCCTCAAATTGGAATGAAGGAGAAGTAGTACCTGTCACTGTTGTTGCGTTGTCAAGTAATCCCGCAGCTGCCCACTCAACATAGTCATACCCAGAGGCAGTTATTACTGGGCTTACATCCTGGATTAATATTCTCTTATACTCTATCTGCCAATACCCGGCAGGGAAATCTAAAGGCCACTCATACGTTGAATCTCCATTTGAGTAGTTCGTAGGAGTAAACGACACAAAAGCTGATCCATCTGTATTAGCAGACCCTCCAACGGTAACTGATACGTTAGTAGTTATAGTTTCATTAAATACTATAAAAGGAGCCTGTGACTGATCTACGGTATCTCCTAAAGAATACTTACCTGTGTTTGTATTACAATATAAACACAGAGTGTTATTTGTTTGATATTGATTTATTAGTACTGCTGTACGAACAGCTCTAATTCTACCCAGTTCTTCTTTTTTAGTTGTAGCATCCGTCGCCGTAGCGTTAAGATCTGCAGTAACAAAATACGCATTTGCTGCTGTTTCAGAAGAAGACCAATATTTCTGAGCTGTTACAAGTCCTGTAGTAGTGGAATGGGCAGTAGTATGTAAAACATCTACCATAGTTTTTAACTCCTCTCTTGAGGGTAAATACCAATCGTTATATGTTTGACCTGTTATTGAGTCTACATCGGAGTGCCCTTGAGCTATCCAAGCTGCTGTATGATCGCAATCTCCACCGTCGCACCTTGATATAATATTAGAAGTATTTGTGGATCCTGTGTATAAAGCTGTGGCATTGGTCGCACCATTAACAGAAGTGCTACATGCGGGGTTGTCAGATGTAGTACAATTCAGTGCCCACGCGTGTGCTGATTGCACACTATTAGTATTATCTACATCTGTAATATCTATTTTAGAAACTACTAAAGCTGCAGTACCAGCATCATTTATTTTAAACACAATACCACCTTGAAATTCTTGCCCTATTACCGCTCCAGCACCTGCCAAAGTAGTAGGTGTAAAACTATTTAAGGCGTTTTCATCTGAGCAAATTTCCGTTATTTCTATAGTTATACACGGTAAATTTACAGACATAGATTGGGTTTCGTGTTCCTTACAAGCATTTAAAACTCCAACTACTATGGTGTAATTCCCACCAGATAGCCCAGAAAAAGTATGTGTCCATACCCCATCTATAGGAGATGGAGGCGTAAAAGAAGATACAATCATACTACTATTTTCCGCATAAAGTGTATACGTATATGCATTCGTTCCAGCAATTGTTCCCCCAACAGGAGTAATAATAATTCTACCGTTTGCATCCTCACATGTAGTAGGATGAATAACACTAGTAGATACTTGTAAAGGAAATGAAGGATCACATTCTTCACAGAAATTAGGTACATGTATAAACACATTATCAGGTTCAAGTATGTCAGCACTAGTTAAATTTGTAGGCACTTGAATTCCAGATGACGTATAATGTACAAAAGTTGTTACGTAATAATTCAATGATGCAGGATCTGCGCACACATAAAATGTCTTACCTTGTCCAGGATCTCCCCCAGCTAGCGTATCTGTAAAAATAGTATGAGTTATTCCTACATCATGTCGGTCAGGAATCTGCTCTAACGATAAGGTTTGTACACCCTGGCCGGAAGTAAAATGAGCCCAACTCCCATTTAAGGGTGAAGCTGCCACCGGTGGATTCCCATAACTAATTTGATTAATATAAGACTGTAATAAGTTAGTAGTATTAAAAGAATATAGTCTACCTCCTGTGTTGAGAGAATAACTATCGTTTCTATATAAATCAAGCCTATTAAAAGGATCAATAGATCTGTATGGGTATGTGTGCACCGCTCCAGCTCCTTTCCCCCCAGAAGGTGGAATAAAGTAGGAATCAAATGAATAAAGGGTTTCTTTACCTTTGTCGTCCCCCGGTACGGTGCTCAACGTTAAATTATCCCCGTATGAACACTGCTTTAACCAATTACTAACTTGTGAAGGACTTGAAAAATTTATATGCCCATAGTTTTTAATATTTAAAACTAAAGATTCAGAATAGTTGGAGTCAAATGCAGATTGTCCGGTAGAATTAAGGTCAACCCCTATTACATGTATAGATTTATCAGTAAATTTTACAGATACCTTACCAGTGCTGAACTCTGATGCATCCGCCTTACTTATAAAATACCAGGTAGTTTTAGTATTTTTATAAGTATCAGAAGCAACTGTTTTTATATTAGTATTCCTCCAAACAATTCGAGTAGCCCCAATATAGGAACCCTTCAAATCAAAAGAAAAAAGCTTTATAAGGTACCCCATATAAGTAGGTACAGTTGTAATAGTTACAAATTTTGATCCTTTTGCCATTATTTACTTATTTAGTATATGTTTCCAGTTGAGGTTCCAGGACAAAGCTCTAGAGATTTATCATATTTTCCCTGAGCGTCATTTAATTTTGCAATAGCAGTTGCACTGAGGCCTCCCGAAGAGAATCCAGATGTATTTGGTATAGATCTTAGCACAAACTCCGCAGACTGTTTAAATAAAAACATTTTTTGTGCGTCATTTAAATGTTCATCGCACATAGGGTCAGTAGGAGGGCAGTTTATTACCGCATTCATTTTATCTGCTAAACAGCAGTCTAATGTATTTGTAACTAATATGTAAGTTGTAAAACTTTTAGGATTGTTGTCTTTATCATTAGTTAAAAGTTCTAAGATTAAGATACCTGGATTTCCTCCTAACAGAAGTACTATCTCTTCTAAAGAGCGTAATACTGAGAAGTTACCAGAGACAGTATGTACCGTGTCATGGTTTACTTGGTTAGTCTCTACAATCGCAGCGCTTTTGGATGCTGGACTATAAACTCTAGCGTTAATTCTTTTAAACGTTTCTCGGTTTAAGGTATATTGGATATTCAAAAATGTACCATCCGTAGTGGTAGCTGCAGAAATAGTTGCCATGAAAAAGGTTTTTTAAAAATTATAAAAAAGCTACTAAGGGAACTAGTCCCTTAGTTGCTTAGTATTTTAAAGAAAGTAGATTACGCTGATACGCTTTCTGCTGTTATATAGTATTGAATATATAATTCAACTACTCCTGCTGTTAAAACTGCAGACCCAACTGTAAAAGTCGGTTGCCCAGAGGAAGTTGTTTTATCTGCAACATCATACTCAGTTACATCTTCATCATCGTATATTCCGTTGTCAAACGCTGTTGCGGCTACAATAGCCACACCACCCACAGCTAGTGCTAAGGTAGCTCCAGAACCAGCCATTGCTGTAGTAACTACAGAATAAGCTTTAGTGATGATAGCGTTGTTTGGTACTACTCCTCCATTCGCGGGAGTGATAGTTGATACAGCTCCTTCGTCTATGCCGAAGTCATAAACAGCTTTTGCTGTCATTAATTTAGGATATGCCATTTTATTTATTTTTTAAAAGTTATTACTAAAGTACTACTGGTGCAAACCCTATAGAACCACAGTATGCGTTCATAGCGTTTTCAAATGCTAAAGCATTGGTACCTGAACCTGATGTATTAGCTACCATAATTTCAATAAGATTATCTACACCGTTAATAGAAGAAGATGTACTACCGTCTTTAGTAGCTACAATATTCCACACATCGTAATTAGTAGCTGCAACTGCTGCTAATGCCGGAGCATTAGGAAGTTGTACTCTATTATAATATCCTGCGCTAATACCTTGTAAATCTCCTTCTAATTT
>Ga0308011_10000594_pt1 | contig 19037 bp, 27 predicted proteins | sample Neamet177_FD_203144 | JGI IMG/M metagenome (GOLD analysis project Ga0308011, IMG submission 203144) | Marine microbial communities from water near the shore, Antarctic Ocean - #177 | ecosystem: Environmental > Aquatic > Marine > Unclassified | place: Southern Ocean | collected 2014-07-25 | reverse complement strand
CGCGCACAGACGCACACACTTGTCAAGTCTTAATTGACTATGCAACTATCGTGCCAACTCCACAGCCTATGCAAGAACTGTGCCAACTCCACAGCTGCGCAGCCTATGCAATATCTGTGCCAACTCTGTAGCCTATGCAACATCTGTGCCAACTCTGGCGGGGTCGTCTGCGAAGACGGGGGGCTATATTGGCTGAACTGTAATTATAACGGTTGCCACTCAGACACAAAATAGACCAATTTAACTAATTAAATGACAACAGGTTGCTATCCTGGATATAGTGTCCTATGTCGTTGTATTAATTGAGAAAACATTCGCGTCTGCGGAGACTTTGTCACAACACGAAATCCGCACCGATAACTAAATAGCTATTAATGTAAATAATGCTTGACTTTTGCCTAAAAGTATGGTATAAATACTACCCAGTTAACAATGCTTCTATAGTATAATGTCTTTATACTATATAGCCCCTGCTTCCTCCAACCTTTATACTTTTATATAATGTTCCCAATAAGGATAAAACATAGTGAGTAAAGAAATAATTGACATTAAAGAAACAGAAGTAGTTAAAACCAAGAGAGGTCGTCCTCGTAAGAACAAGGTTAATGCTTTAAAGAAAGGTAATAGGGGTAAGGTGGGTCGCCCTAAAGGTGACGCTTCAGCAATTGAAGAGTATAAAGCTAGGATGTTAGCTAGTCCTAAGAGTAGAGAGGTAATGGACTCTATATTCACTGCCGCCCTTAATGACGACCATAAGAACCAATCTGCTGCATGGAAACTAATTGTTGATAGAATTATGCCTCTCAGTTACTTTGAGAAGGATAAGTTAAGTAATGGTAGAGCCGCTGTTAGTATCACTATTAATGGCATAGATAATAATGATCCTATAACGATTGGAGAAACTATTGACGGACAAGCAGATGACGTTTAAGTATTTCAAGTTAGAAGAGTTTGCCTGTAAGCACACAGGAAAGAACGCTATAGAAGAGGAGTTTGTACACAGGTTAGACGCTTTGCGTGAAGAATGTGGTTTCCCCTTTACTATAACCAGCGGTTATCGTCATAATACGCACCCTGTAGAGTCTCGTAAGAGTACTATAGGAACTCACTGTATGGGTATTGCAGCAGACATTGCGGTGGGTAATGGAATTGAAAGAGCCACTCTTGTAGCTAACGCCTTTAAGCTAGGATTTACTGGTATAGGGGTTGCTAAAGGTTTTATACATGTAGACATACGAGAGTCTGACTCAGTATTATGGGTTTATTGATTTGTCTAACGCCACTCAAGAACTAAATATTTCCTTATTACCTTGGCAAGAGGAGGTGTGGAGAGATAAGTCTAGGTTTAAAGTAGTTGCTGCTGGACGTAGAACAGGCAAAACTAGGCTGGCTGCTTCATTGTTGCTAGTTAAAGCGTTATCGTCTAAGAACGGTAAAGTCTTCTACGTTGCACCTACTCAGGGGCAGGCTAGAGACGTTATATGGGACATGCTGCTTGAGTTAGGACAGGGTGTTATCGTACACAGCCACGTCAACAACCTAACTCTAAAGCTCGTTAATGGCGCTACTATCTCATTAAAGGGTAGCGACAGACCAGAAACAATGCGTGGTGTTAGTTTAGGCTATGTAGTGTTAGATGAGTTTGCAGACTTTAAGCCAGAAGTGTGGGAACTGATACTACGTCCTGCTCTAGCTGACTTAAAAGGTAGTGCGCTGTTCATTGGTACGCCTATGGGCAGGAACCACTTCTATGATCTGTACTCAGAAGCATTAGCAGGTAAGCTAGAAGACTATAACGCATGGCACTTTACAAGCTACGACAACCCACTAATAGACCCTACAGAGATAGATAGTGCTAAAAGGACACTATCAAGCTACGCCTTCAGACAAGAGTTTATGGCTTCATTTGAGGCTAGAGGCTCTGAGATGTTTAAGGAAGAGTGGGTTAAGTTTGATGAAGAAGAACCTACAGGCGGTGATTACTACATAGCCTGTGACTTAGCTGGCTTTGTAGAAGTAGGTAAGAAAAGTAATAAAAGACTTGACAACAGTTCTATAGCGGTGGTTAAAGTTAATGAGGACGGTTGGTGGGTTAAAGATATAATAATAGGTAGGTGGACGCTTGACGAGACTGCTGAGCGCATCTTTGACGCTGTTAGAGAGTATTACCCTATAGCTGTAGGAATTGAGAAGGGTATCAGCAGACAGGCTGTAATGTCTCCTATCACTGACTTAATGGGTAGGTATAACAAATACTTTAGAGTTGAGGAGTTAAGCCACGGCAATACAAAGAAAACTGACAGGATCATGTGGGCGTTACAGGGACGGTTTGAAAAGGGCAGGATAACGCTTAACAAGGGTGAATGGAACATACAGTTTATGGACGAGTTGTTTCAGTTTCCTAATCACTTAGTACATGACGATACTGTAGACTCACTTGCGTATATTGACCAGTTAGCTAATGTGGCCTACGACTACGGATACGAGATGGACAACTACGATGAACCCCTAGACTCTTACACAGGATATTAAAATGGACGATTATAACGAAGACACGGTAGAAATGCTAGACGAGACTTTAGAAGAATGGATTATGTATAAAGTTAATGACTGGCGCAGTTACTATGAAAGTAATTATAACGCTAAGTTTGACGAATACTACCGTATGTGGCGAGGTATATGGGATAGTGATGATAAGACGCGAGAGAGTGAGCGTAGCAGGATCGTATCTCCTGCACTGTTACAAGCAGTAGAGAACAATGTAGCTGACATTGAAGAGGCTACGTTTGGTCGTGGTAAGTTCTTTGATATAGAAGACGATGCTGGAGACACTGACAACGGAGATGTTCGTTTCTTGCGAGAAGCCCTGTCTAATGAATTCACTAAGAATAAGATTAGAAAAGCTGTAGGAGAGTGTTTAATAAACGCCGCTGTCTACGGTACAGGCATTGGTGAGATTGTACTAGAGAAGAAAAAGGAGATGGTTCCAGCCACTGAGCCTGTAATGGAAGGAGCTATGACAGCTGTTGGGGTTAATATACAAGATCGTACAGTGGTTAAGCTGCGTCCTATACAGCCTCAAAACTTCCTTATAGACCCTGTAGCAATAGACATTGAGAGTGCTGTAGGTGTAGCTATTGATGAGTTTGTATCTACACACTCTGTAGATCAACTACAGGAAGAGGGTGTATACAAGAAAGCTCACATAGGAACCGCTTACTCTGATTTAGAAATAGAACCAGACGCAGAGCTATCTCAGCAGCCAGATAACAAGGTTAGGCTGACTAAGTATTATGGTCTAGTTCCTAGACAGCTATTAGAGAATGCCTTTGACTCTGAGGACGAAGAGATTGTTAATTTTGATAGTGAAGAGGACGACGAGGGTAGAGATTCTTACTATGTAGAGGCTATTGTTGTTATTGCTAATGGCGGTACTCTGCTAAAAGCTGAAGCAACCCCCTACATGATGCAAGACCGCCCTGTTGTAGCATTCCCTTGGGATGTCGTGCCTAATCGTTTCTGGGGCATGGGCGTGTGTGAGAAGGGCTATAACAGCCAGAAAGCGCTCGATGCTGAGCTTCGCGCTCGTATTGATGCCCTAGCCCTAACAGTGCATCCAATGATGGCTATGGACGCTACAAGGATGCCTCGTGGGTCTAAGCCAGAAGTAAAGGCAGGTAAACTCCTTCTAACTAACGGAAACCCTGCCGAAGTGCTACACCCTTTTAACTTTGGACAGGTTAATCAGATCACCTTTGCTCAAGCAGACGCACTACAACGCATGGTACAGGCCGCTACGGGCAGTGTAGACACAGCTCAGCAGGCTATGAATGGTGGTGGTACAACGTCAGCAGGCAGCTCTATGAGCCTTGGAGGAGTAATTAAACGTCAAAAACGCACACTAGTCAACTTTCAAGAGTCATTTCTTATACCTTTTACTCAGAAGGCAGCGTGGCGTTACATGCAGTTTGAGCCAGAGTTGTTTCCTGTTAGTGATTATAAGTTTATAGCCACAAGTACGCTAGGTATTGTTGCTCGTGAGTATGAAGTAGCTCAGTTAGTACAACTGCTACAGACAATGCCACAAGACAGCCCTGTATACCCTATCATACTACAGTCAGTTATTGACAACATGAACATCACTAATCGAGAAGACCTTATAGAGACTATGGTTCAAGCTCAACAGCCAGACCCAGAGCAGCAAAAAATGCAGCAGGCTATTGCAGAAGAGGATAGGGCGTTTAAGAACAGTCAGACAGCAGCTCTTACAGCACAGGCTAACGAGTCTAACTCTAGGGCTAAGAAGATTGAGCTTGAGGGCAGAGGCATCCCTGTAGAACTTGAAACAGATCGTATTAAGGCTGTAGCATCCAGTGTATCAGCTACTGATGACGATAAAGACTTTGAGAAACGTATGAGACTAGCAACTTTTGCACTTGATGAGAAGAAACTAGGACTAGCAGCGTCTAAGGAGACTAATCGTGGTCAGTAACCAAGAGCTACAGAGTGTTATAGAGCAGGTTAATGAGTCTTATAGTACTATGGAAAAGCGTATACTAAGGCTTGAAGAGGCTTTAGCCGCTAAAGACTGTTGTGGCTCTAAGGCTGTAAAGAAAGAAAGATTAAAAAAGGCTTGACATTTAGCTCATACTGTGGTATAGTCCTGAGCTATATCACATTTGCTATGTGAAGTCAAGCAGTATTGTCCTAACAAGGGAAAACAATATGAATGAGGCAGATATATTACATTATGAGCAAATACAAGATATGTTGCTCACAGAAGGCTGGAAAAACGTCCATAAAGAGATAAGTATTCTAGCAGAAGCTATAGAGGGGTTAGATGCCGTTAAAGGCGTTGAAGACCTTTATTATAAGAAGGGACAGCTAAATATAGCAAATTTAATACTTAATCTGCCTAATTCAGTAGATCAAGCGTTAGATGTCCTAGAGGAAACACAAGATGACTAGACGTATCTACGAATTCCGCTGCTCCGCTGGACACGTCACTGAGGAATACATTGACGAGTTTATAGGAAAAACAGAGTGTTCAATGTGTGATAAAATAGCGACTAAGATGGTATCCGCTGTTCAAAGCTCTTTAAACCCGCTTTCGGGAGATTTTCCGAGATCGACTATGCAATGGGCAAAGAATAGAGATTATCAAATTAAGCGTGAACGCCGTGAGGAGAACTCGTAAGAGCCTCACAAGTCACTCAATCTCCATAATGATTTAATCACGGAGCTTTAATAATGGCTACACTGATAGACCAAGAAGATGACGTACAAGTAGAAGATGGCACTGTAGAAGATTTAGAACTAGCCTCGCAAGAGCAACCTAGTGAAGAAGATAACGTACCTGATAAGTATCGCAATAAAAGTCCTGCGGAACTTGTTCAAATGCACCAAGAGGCTGAGCGTATGCTGGGTCGTCAAAGTGGAGAGGTAGGTGAACTACGCAAGGTCGTTGATGAATTTGTAATGTCGCAATCCTCAACAAAAGAAACACCTGTAGACGAAGAGGTTGATTACTTTTCTGACCCTGAGAAGGCAATACAGAAAGCAATAGATAACCATCCCGCTGTCCGTGAAGCTCAAAGAACTTCTACGGATATGAAGAAGACAACTGCTCAAGCTATTTTAAAGGATAAACATCCAGACATAGCTGATGTACTGCAGGACGCTTCTTTTGTTAGTTGGGTAGGTGAGAGTCCATTTAGAACTAAACTATTGCAACAAGCAGATCGAGACTTTGATTATGAAGCAGCTGATGAAATATTTAGCCTGTGGAAAGATCGTAAAGCATTGATAGGCCAAACTGTAAACGCTGAAAAGTCTAGTAGAAATGCTTCAGTTAAGAACGCATCTACTGGAGGAGCTTCAGGATCACCAATGACTAGTAAGAAAGTCTTTAGACGTGCAGACATTATTAAACTAATGAAAACTGACCCTAATAGATACGAGGCGTTATCGGATGAGATAATGTTAGCTTATCAGGAGGGTCGTGTTAAATGATTAAATAAATTAAGGAAGAAATAAGATGACTACTTCAGTATATCCACTACAAGGCGGTGTTGTAAATAACACCAAAGCAGCAACATTTATACCAGAAATCTGGTCAGATGAAGTTAGAGCAGCATACGAAAAGAGTTTAGTTCTTGCTAACCTAGTTAAGAAAATGGGAATGCAAGGAAAGAAAGGTGACACTATCAACGTCCCTGCTCCTATTCGTGGCGCTGCAACAGCTAAAGCATCAGGAACTGCCGTTAGTATTCAAGGCAACACTGAAGCAAACGTAGCTGTGTTGATTGACAAGCACTTTGAGTATTCACGTCTTATTGAAGACATCACTGAAACTCAAGCACTAAGCTCACTACGTCAGTTCTACACAGGCGATGCGGGTTATGCACTGGCTCGTCAAGTAGACTCAGACCTACATGGTCTAGCAACATCGCTAGGTAACAACACTGGCAACTATGTCAATACAGCTTCTTTTTACGTTGACGCAACAACAGGCTTAACAGCTTACGCTGTTGATACTGTAACAACAACTGATGTATTTACAGACGCTGCGTTTCGTGACTTGATTCAAAAGATGGACGATGCAGACGTTCCTTTTGACAATCGTTGCTTTGTAATACCACCTTCGTTGCGTAATGCAATTATGGGTGTTGAGCGTTATGTATCTTCTGACTTCGTAGGCGGTCAGCCTGTACAGAATGGTAAGATTGGTAACTTGTACGGCATTGACGTATTTGTATCTACCAATTGCACTGTTTCTGAAACAGCTGCCAATAACGCTGCTGGCGGTGCATTAAAAGCTGCTCTACTTATCCACAAAGATACTTTTGTGTTAGCAGAGCAAATGGGTGTTCGTTCGCAGACACAGTATAAGCAAGAATGGCTTGCTAACCTGTATACTGCTGACCAACTGTACGGAGTTAAGACAATGCGTCCTGATTCTGCTTTTATCTTAAACGTAAACGCCTAAACAGGAGTCGAGGGGTAGTTCTTAGGAGCTACCTCTCTCTTTTTATGAGTAGATCAAAAGACCCCAGAATGACTAAACTAGGTGATAGGACAAGAACATGACAGTCATAGTAACCAAGAATAGCTCTACCGCAAATGACGTACCAACTACGAGTGACTTGGTTCAAGGCGAACTTGCAGTCAACGTAACAGACAAACGAATATATACAGAGAACGCATCTACTGCCATTGTTGAACTAGGCACTAATCCGTCTTCTATTACAACCTCTACTGCCACCGTTACAGGCACACTTACAGCTAATGGCACGTTTGCTTCAAGCAACGCAGTCATAACTGGAGGCACTCTTAACGCCGTTCCAATAGGCACATCTTCCCCATCTACAATTAAAGGAACTACAGTAACTGCTACTACAGGCTTTGTAGGTGGTATTACTGGAAACGTAATTGGTAATGTTCAAGGCAACCTAACTGGTAACGTAACTGGGAATTCATCAGGTACTGTTACAGGTAATGTAACAGGCAATGTTACTGGCAATATAACAGCTTCTTCAGGCACATCTACATTTAATGATGTTTCTATTAATGGCGGCTTAAACATGAATGCTGGAACCTCAGCAACTATTACTAACCTTACATCCCCTACTAATGCAAACGATGCTGCTACTAAAAGCTATGTAGACAGTAGTGACGGAAATAAGCTAAGCCTAGCAGGTGGTACAATGTCAGGTGCAGTAGCAATGGGTAATAACAAGATTACTGGCTTAAATGATCCCACTAATGCACAAGACGCAGCTACAAAGATATATGTAGATAATTCAGTTCAGGGTTTAGATGCAAAGGCTTCTTGTATAGCAGCTACTACAGTTAATATTTCTTTAACTGGTGAGCAGACTATTGACGGAGTTTCTGTTGTAGCTAATGATAGGGTATTAGTAAAGAATCAGTCTAGTGCAGCAGAAAATGGAATTTATATTGCTTCTGCAAGTGCGTGGGCGCGTTCATCAGATGCTAATACTTGGGATGAATTAGTTAATGCTTATTCTTTTGTAGAAGAAGGAACAGTAAACGATAACAATGGTTTTGTAGCATCTATATCAGCTGGAGGTACTTTAGGAAGTACAGCTGTAACTTGGATACAATTTTCAGGAGCAGGGTCAATAGTTGCAGGTACTGGTCTAACAAGAACTGGTAGCACTCTTAATGTAAATACAGCGTCTTCTTCAAGAATAGCAGTTAATTCAGATAATATTGATCTTGCAACTAGTGGTATAACAGCAGCTACTTATAGATCATTAACGGTAGATGCTTATGGAAGAGCAACAGGAGGGACAAACCCTACTACAATTACTGCTTATGGCCTTACTGATGTCTTTAGTAAAACAGAAGTAAACACAGCTGTTGCTGCTAAATTAAACACTGCTGGCGGTACTATGACTGGCGCTGTTGCTATGTCTACAAACAAGATCACTGGAATGGGTGATCCTACAGCAGCGCAAGACGCATCTACCAAAGCCTACACAGACTCTATCCTTGGATCAGCTACTTCAGCGGCTACCTCTGCATCTAATGCAGCTACTTCAGAAAGTAATGCAGGAACCTCAGCTACTGGCTCTGCTAATAGCGCAACTGCGTCTGCTGGCTCAGCAACAACTTCTTCAAATAAGTTTACTGAGTTTGATAAAGTATATCTTGGTGAGAAGTCATCAAACCCTTCCGTAGATAATCAAGGAGCTTCTTTATCTGAAGGAGCTTTATATTTTAATACAACTACTGACAAATTAAAAGTCTACACTGGAAGTGCTTGGGCAGACGTAGCTCCTACTGCTACTAGTATTGCTCTTGGTTCTCAAGTTACTGGAACACTGCCTGTAAGTAACGGCGGTACAGGTGTTACTGCAGCGTCAACAGGTAGTGGTGGTGTAGTTTTAAATGTATCTCCTTCTTTAACTACTCCAGCTATTACAACAGGATTAGATGATTCTGCTGGCAATTTAGTAGTGTCTTTTGACAGTAATCAATACTTTTCTGGCACGTTTTCTGACAAAGTTACGGTAGCTGGTAATACAGGTACAGCTCTTACGATTAACACTAACTTAGCCAATGTGGTTACTGCAACTTTAAATGGGAATGCTACTCTTACGCTGGCTGTTCCTAATTCTGTATCAAACAGGGCAACTTCGTTTACATTAATACTTACCAATGACAGTACAGCAAGTAGAACTGTAGCTTTATCGGGAGGCACTTTTAAATACCCCGGAGGATCAATAAGTAGAACAGTAACTGCTAACGCAACTGATATATGGTTCTTTTTTTCACCCGATGGCGGTACAACTTGGTACGTTACACTACCAATGAAAAACTTAACAACGTAACTTTATTAGTCTAGGAGACAGACGAATGGCACTTTCACCAGAAATGCAGGCAACAGTAGAACAAAGCAACGCTATGGAAGACAACCGCTCTTCTAATATGGCTGCTCAAGAAGCCAAACGTGCAAAGCTAGAAACTTTGAGAATGGCAAAAGAGATATTGGTTGAGAATCGCAGAACTCAAGCAGCAGCAGAGGCAACGGATATAACAGCGTCAGCAATAACTATACTGGCTTCTGCTTTAAACGCTTTTGTAAATACTTAATGGACACTTACAATTATTTTCCTTCTGCTATCTATAGAGAAGAAAGGCCAGAGTGGGTAGAAGAGACAATAAAACAATCTCAAAAGTATTACGGAGAAACTAGAGCTTGGCTTCCAGATGGCGAACTGATTACACAAACAGGGCCAATGATGCGCGATAAAGACCTTGGATACTTAGCTTCTTACTTTAAAGATAAAAGTGTAAGTATATTAAAAGAACAAGGCTACTCGACAGATGAGTATGAGTTTTATCTTTCTGGAATGTGGGGGCAAGAGTTTGCGTGTACTGCAAGTAACATTATGCATGTACATGGAGACAGTCAGCTTTCTGGGTTTTACTTCTTAGATGTTGCAGAGGGCGGTTCTTATCCTGTATTTGATGACCCACGACCCGGCAAAAAGATGGCAGACTTGCAAGCTATTTCAAACGATGAATTAACAATGGCTTCTTCATATGTCCATTTTAATAGTGTGCAGTCTGGGACATTATTATTGTTTAACTCGTGGCTACCGCACATGATTACACAAAACCAATCCGAGAAAAAGACAAAGTTTATACACTTTAATCTTTCGTGTACTAAAAGGTTTATTTAATGGAATATCCAATAACTCCGAACTCTAAAAAGATAGATACGTTTGTTTGGTGGGAAGGTGGTTTTAAGGAGCAACAGTTAGATTGGCTTCAGTCTAAAGCCAAAGAAGCTGCTCAAGCAGCAATGGCTGGCGGGTCATTAAATAATGAATATAGACGTTCAGAGATAAACTGGCTGTACAATACTGAAGAAACCCGTTGGGTTTTTGAAACTTTAGAAGGCATAGTTTCAGCAGTAAACGCAGATCATTTTGGATTTGAATTAACTGGTTTTGGAGAGCCTTTACAATTAACTAATTATTGTAGCAGTAAACAAGGAAAGTATGGGTGGCATAAAGACTTTGGGAATGTAGGTAAAAATCGTAAGTTGTCTTTAGTATTACAGCTTTCAAATCCAGAAGACTATGAAGGAGGTCAGTTACAGCTTCTTGGTGATACGGCAGATATTATAAACATAAAGAAACAACGTGGTCATATTTCTATTTTTCCTTCATGGACGCTTCATCAAGTAACTCCAGTGGTAAAAGGTACAAGGCAGTCTTTAGTTATATGGGTTTCAGGAGCGTCTTTTAGATGAAAAGCGATTATAAAGACTTTATTGGCGTGTATACTGACGTTTTTCCTAAAGGTTTCTGTGAACATTTAATTTCACAGTTTGAACACTTTCAATCAAAAGGCGCTGGAACAGATAGACAAAAGGGAGAAGGCGCAAGAAAACATTATAAAGAAGATTATCAGATTAATTGTAATGCTTTTAATTGTTCCTTTGAAGGTTTTGAAGGCAACAACTCCGTCAGTATGCTTTTTCAAGGATTGCAGGCTTGTTTTGAAGAATACTCTACTGAAATATCTGTAGTAAAAAACATACAAATGTATTGCTCTAATTTAAAGATGCAAAAGACCACTAGCGGTGGGGGATATCATGTATGGCATTCAGAACAAGGAAATGGAGATCAAGCTAATAGAGGACTGGCCTATATGCTATATTTAAACTCGTTGCCACACGAGGCAAACGGAGAGACAGAATTTTTATATCAGCAGCGAAGAATAACTCCTGTTGAAAATACAATGGTGTTGTGGCCCGCAGCGTTTACACACGCTCATAGGGGTAATCCTGTTTATGGAGACAATGCTAAATATATTGTTACTGGATGGTTTTATCACGAGTGAGTAAATTATGCCTATAGGTACAAGTAAGACAGGGGTTCTTGGTGGCGGGGTTGTTCCCGGAGGAAGCGAAACTTTTAATTCTTCAGGTAATTTCTTTGTACCTGCAGGAGTTACAAAGATTAATATAACTGGTAAAGGTGCTTCAGGTTCCGCAGGTAATGCAGGAGCAGCAGGAGAAATAGGTGCAGGCGGTGCAGGGGGCAATGGTGGTAATAGCCACGCCTTTAATTGCTGCTCTTATAAAGTGAAACGAAATGCAGCCCCCGGAGGGACAGGTGGAGCCTCCGGCAATCCGGGTCAATCAGGTAATACAGGTACAGCAGGTGCTGCTTCTGTAGCAATTGGTACTACTATGCCGGGAGGCTCAGGAGGAGCAGGAGGTACAGGAGGTAGTACAGGTACAGCAGGTAATGTAGGCAATAATGGTACTACTGCAACCGGCTACCAAAGCACTGGTACTGGAGGCGGTGGAGGTACTGGTGCGGCATCTGGAGGTGGTGGCAGTTCTGGAGCTGGCGCTCAACATTTTACTCCCTGCGGTTTTGTAGGTCAGTCATCAGGAGGTACAGGAGGCGGCGGTGGCGGTAGTTCTAATCCGGGAACAGCTGGGGCAGGTAATCATGCAGGTGGCGCCGGTAGTATGGCTCCCGCAGGTAATACGGGTGGTGGTAGAGGAGGCTATGGCAGTTATACTTCCGCGTTTTCAACCTGCCTCACAGGCAGCAACTCTATTACGGGAATAAGTGCCAATAGCCCCGGAGGCGGTGGAGGCGGCGGTGGCGGTGGTTCTTCTGCAAGCAGTTGTAATGGATTCTTCAGTGGTGGAGGCGGTGGAGGCGGTGGAGGTTCTGGTTCTGGTGGTAGTAATGGCAACGCAGGCTCTCCGGGTCAAGCAGCTAACCCCACAACTGCTAACTGTGTAGCAGTTACACCCGCTTCTAATCACAGTATAACATCTAATGGGTCAGTAGTTATAAGTTGGGACCCTCAATAATGAATAAGAAAGAGTTTAACAAAGAATTTGAGAACAGGCAGCAACACCTTCAGTTAGAGGCTCTTGATTCTCAGCGAAATCGCGCACAAGCGGTTAGTATAGGTATGTCAGGTTCCGGCACAACAGAGCTAACAATGCGTGGGGTTGACGGCACGTTTTTGTGGAATGTTTATCCACCTACTCAAGTAATAGAATTTATACACCAGCTTGCTGCAAGTATAGGGTGTAATATTCAAATACAACCAAGAGAAGACTTTAGTAGTTACAGAGAATGGAACCCTGTAAGTGACGAGGAACAAGTAGGGTTAGTTAAGCAAAACAATTCTCCGGGTTTATCTGTTGTTAAAGACAAGGAAGAAGACAATGTGGCAAAGAAAAAAACTATCGACAAATGAAGCATTAAGTAAAGCAGGGCCGCTTCCAGAGAATTGGGGGCCAATATTTGGCTTAGAGGGCATCAAAGATCGTATAGGTAATTTGTCTTGGATAGGCCCGCACTATGCTGACATGGGCTGGGTAGAGTTATCAACAGAAGAGCTAGAGGCAATTAGACTTAATGAAGTATTGGCACGAGTAGAAGAAGAAAAAGAAATAGCTAATACTGCATTAAATAGCTCTGAATTAACGATAGAAGGTAAGGCAAGTTGGTTAAAGTTTTTACTAGATTTAGATTTAATTTACTTACAAGCTGATAAAACAGTTTATCCTTGGTTTCCAATACGTCCTGTTAATGTTTAAATATCGGATACGCTTTAATAAGTCACGCGGGCAGGAGGGCCGAGGCACACAAGAACATGTATGGAGGGTGCTGCAAGGAAACACAGAGTGGCTTGCTCGGCACGTTATAATAGAAGTGCCATCTTGCAGTGAGCAAGAAGGCTTAGATTGGAACATAGTGTGTAACGGAAACATGATTTTCTTTGAAGACACAGATACGGTGGTGATTACTCCATGATTATTTCTTATTCAAACAACTTTTCAGTTATTAGAGTGCCTAAAACTGGCTCTACTTCGCTAGTATTTTATTTCTTTAAGTCAGGACTTTTAGACTTTAATGAAGATATACACGCTATTGAAGGTGATTTTCTTAATTGGGAGGGGCTTGAAGAGCATTATAAACAACACAAATTAAACTATTTAGAGTTGCCTAATAATTTATATGGCTCATTTATGTTAAAGAAAATAAACATTTCTTTTAACGAATTAAGCGCAAAAGGAGCAGTACTGCACAATATGCCTTGCGTTGCTTCAATAAGAAATCCACTAGAGTGGGTAGCTTCTTTATTTTATTATACGCGGCTTCGTAGAGATTTAAACTCAAGCGACCCAAAAGCTTTTATAGACTTAGGCAATGAACACGTCCCTCATAGTGTAGGCTTTAAAGATGAAAACTACGGAAATCCTAATGATTATTGGGACTATGTAAAGGAAAACTGGACAGAGCAGCTTGTTATTGACCATTTAAAGCCTCAATCTTCTTATTTTCCAGAACAAGCTGAACTATTTAACTTTGAAAATATACATGAACATGCGAGTAAGTTTATATTAGATAGAGGCGGTAAAATAGAAGAGCGTATAGAAATGAGGAAAAATAATACAGATAAGTTATCTTCGTTCTTAACCGAGCTTTCTTCTGATAGAAAACAAGACATACAAGATACTTATGCTAAAGACTTTGTGCTTTGGGAAAATGCATATTCAGTATATAATTAATTAATAAGGAGCGCCATGATTGAAGTTATAGCAGCGGCTTCGGTGGCAAGTAAAGCTTTTAATTACATACACTCTGCGATTCAAAAAGGACATGATATACATGAGTTAGGGACTAAATTTAGTTTGTTCTTTGATTCTAAAGATCAAATAGCAGCGGCAGAAGCTGAGTTAAACAATTCATCGGCGTTTTCTAAAGTGTTTGCAGCTGGTTCAATAGAAGGACAAGCACTACAGATTACAATGGCTAAGCACAAGACCGCTGAAATGGAAAAGTCTTTAAGAGAGATTATTTTATATACAGTAGGTAAAGAATTTCTTAATGAAATGTATAGACAACGTAGAGTAATAAGAGCGCGTAGGCTTGAAGCAATTAGGGCTAAAGCTAGGAGCAAAAGATTAATAATTGATAGTTTGTGCTTTTCTTTATTTGGAGGCGTTATAGTAGCTATTAGTTTGTTTTTGTATGGAGTTTTACTAAATGTTTGAAGATAGATTAAGTAGAGTAGAAAAAAAGATTGATACACTTCAAGAAACTATTGTATCTTTAGCCCGTGTTGAGGAAAGACTTGTTACTCTCTTTAATCGACAATCAGGAATAGATAACAAAGTAGATGCAATAGAGTTAAAGGTTGATGCACTAAATGATAACGTAGTTAAGTCCAGAGGAGGAGAGAGAGTAATCTGGGCAATTATTGTAGCAGGTATTGGCGCTGCATTTACTTTTATAGGACAATAACATGACATATTTAGAGTTAGTAAATAGCGTACTACGAAGGCTTAGAGAAAATCAAGTAGATACTGTACTAGAAACAAGCTATTCAGTTTTAATTGGAGACTTTGTTAATGATGCAAAGCAGTTTGTAGAAGACTCACACAGTTGGTCTGCTTTGCGTACATCTATTGAGTTTAATACCACTAGCGGTACGTCTATTTATGCTTTAACAGGTGCTGGACAAGACGTAGAAGTTAGAGAAGCAATGAACATAACAGGTAAGGGTGTTCTTAGTGCTAGTAATAGAAGCAGAATGAATAAGCGTTATAAACTTACTACTGCTTTAAGTTCTTCTCCTACTGAGTTTGCTTTTACAGGCACTGACAGTAATGGAGATATTACTGTACAAGTTTATCCTAATCCTGACGCTGTTTATCTTCTATTCTTTGATGCTTTTGTACGTCAAGTAAACTTAACAGCTGACGCAGACGTATTAAAAGTACCTTTTAATCCTGTGCTACAGATGGCATTAGGTATGGCATTACGAGAAAGAGGCGAGACAGGCGGTCAATCAGCAGCAGAACAGTTTGCACTTGCTGATGCTGCGTTGTCTGATGCTGTAGCGTTTGATGCTAACAAATACTCAGAAGATACTACATTTATGGTAGTATAGGGAAACACAATGGCTCAACAATTACAGAGCATTACAATTACAGCACCGGGCTTTGCAGGCATTAACACGCAAGACGCACCGCTAGCTCAAGAACCCAGTTTTGCTGCTGTTGCAGATAACTGCGTAATTGATAAAGAAGGAAGGGTAGCCTCACGAAAAGGGTATACTGTATTATCTTCTAATGGCCCTGCTGTATTAGGCGCGTCTAATGGCATTGAGGCAATGGGTGAATTTGTAGCTAATGACGGAGATATTAAATTCTTTTCAGCAGGCAACAATAAACTCTTTACAGGCACTACTACATTAGTAGACGGCACTCCTGCAGCTTATAATATTACAACTAATAATTGGAAATTTGTATCATTTAACGATCATATGTATATGTTTCAAGGAGGCTACGAGCCTTTGTTATACTCTGATCATGTAGGCTCAATTCAAAAGATGTCAGCTCATACAGGAGCGGCTGGCACACCTCCACAGGGTAACGAGTGCCTAGCAGCGTTTGGTCGTTTATGGGCAGCAGACTTTACAGCAGACAAGTCTACAATCTATTGGTCTGATATACTAGATGGTACAAAGTGGACAGGAGGCTCTTCAGGCTCAATTAACATTACTACAGTGTGGCCTACAGGGTATGACACTATCGTTGCTCTAGCGGCTCACAACGGCTTCTTAGTGATCTTTGGACGTAGTTCTATTGTAATTTACAGCGGTGCTGAAAACCCAGCAACTATGGAGGTAGCAGACACCATATCTAACGTAGGCTGTGTGTCAAGAGATGCTGTAGTGTCTACTGGTAAAGACCTACTATTTTTAGATGACTCTGGAGTTCGTAGCATTGCGCGTACTATACAAGAAAAGTCAGCGCCGATAGGCGATATATCTAAGAACGTAAACAACGATATTAAGTCTTTGTTTGTAGCAGAGACAGGCAACATTAGTATGCACTACTCTCCTCGTGAGGCGTTTGTGCTACTTAACTTTAAAGAGTTAGGAGTTGTTTATTGCTTTGATACACGTTTTCCACTAGAAGACGGTAGTTTTAGAGCGACTACATGGTCACACATGAATCCTCTGTGTTTTACAACTACATCAACAGAGACGTTACAGATAGGCTCTCTTACTGGTGTGGCTAGTTACTCAGGTTTTACAGATAACAATACTAGTTATTCACTTAGTTATTTTAGTCATCCATTAGGTTTTGGTGATACGTCTAAGTTAAAGTTTCTAAAGAAGATTAACTTAACTACTTTTGACGGAGCCGAGGCTGTAGTAGTCCTTAACTGGGCTTATGACTACTCAGGCGCTTATACAAAACAAGCGTATACACTGCCTAAGTCAAGCGTAGGACAGTATAACATATCAAAGTTTAACACAGATGCTGAGTATTCATCGTCTATTTCTTTAATTAATCGTCAAAAGATTAACACTACCGGACAAGGTACTGTAGTAGCTGTAGGTGTAGAGTCAACAGTAGAAGGTAACTCTATAGCTATACAAGAGATTAACATACACGCATTACTAGGAAGGATTGTCTAATGAGTAACTATACTAAGATAACTAACTTTGCAGCCAAAGACGCTATGGTTAGCGGCAACCCTGCTAAAGTAATTAAAGGAACTGAAGTGGGTGCAGAGTTTGATGCAATCTCTGTTGCAGTAAACAGTAAAGCTAACCTTGCCTCTCCTACGTTTACAGGGACGGTAACGGTAGCTAATCTAACTGCTACGGGTACTATTTCATTGTCTACAATTAATGGCGGCACTTATTAATGTCTTCTTGGGATAAAGACGGCGAAGCATTAATGATAGAATTAACCAAGGCAACACAGGGTAACTTTTCAGTAGAAGAATTAATAGAGTTGTTTTACTTTATAACGCTTCCTGAAGAAAAAGACGAACCAACGCTAACGCTGTTAAAGAGAGAAGACTAGATGAGCCATTTCCATAATGAATTGCTGCTTAAAGTTGTACTAGATGGTTGGGAAGTAGTAGACGATTTTACTTACACTAGTGACCTATTAAATAAAGACATAACAGTACCAGCAGGATACTTTACAGACTTGGCTAGTGTACCAAGAGTAGTAAGATTTGTAGTACCTGTAGCTAACGCTAAGAATAGAAAGGCAGCAGTAGTTCACGACTATCTCTGTACTCATGGTAGAGAACTAGACATAGTACGCTCACAGAAGGTAAGTGATCAAGTGTTTAGAGAGGCTTTAGGAGTACAAGGAATAGGGCGCTTTAAGAGTGGTTTATTATACTACCCAGTTAGGTTCTTTCAGTTTATTACAGGAGACAGGTAACACATGAGAATTTTATTACTAATCATTATAGCACTGCTTCCTATTGGGTGTAGCACTACTCTTGATATTTTATCAGGCAGTACACACGCCTGTGGCAACATACACGCAGAAGGTTACTTTACAGATACAGAAGGGGAAGTGCTTATTATTAAAGCGCCGCCAGAATGGACTCCTGAACAAGTCTTAGCTTTCTGTAACCGAGGAGCATAATATGAAAGACCACTATGATGAATTGTTTCCTTTACTGGTTACTGTTTTCTTAATTACATGGATGTGGGGATCATTAACATACGCTGATGAGCCTACTTATGTAGATGACGTAGCTCAGATCATTAACGACAACTGTGTTGTGTGTCATCGTCAAGGCGGTATTGGCCCAATGACGTTTGAGACTTACGAGCAAATAAGGCCGTGGAGTCCTCTGATACAACATAAAGTGATTACAAGAGAAATGCCTCCTTATGCCTATGATGCAAATATAGGTATACAGAACTTACACGGAGACTGGCGTTTATCTCAGAAAGATATAGACACTATAGCTGAGTGGGTAGACACAGGTTCACAGTATGGAGACAGAGACGTTATAGTTACTGCTCCTGTTCTTGCTGATCCTAGTCAATGGAACTTCTACGGAGACTTAGGAGAGCCTACTCTAATTATTGCTTCAACACCTATAGACATACCTGCTAGTGGTAACGACCTGTGGCATAAGCATAACGTAGCCAGTGGGCTAACTGAAGACAGGTGTATTAAGGCTGTACAAGTTAAGCCTAGAGGCGATGCAAAGAGTGTAGTACACCATGCAAACTCTACAATAACGCTAGATGGCGAGAGATACGGTATGCTTACTGAGTATGCTATGGGCAAGTGGGGAGAAGTTGTTCCTGATAATATATGCAGAACAATGCCAGCTAACTCTGAGATAGCTTGGGACATTCACATGTTCCCCGGCGGTTTAGGTGCTATAGCTCCCGGTACAATGATTAAAGACAATGTAGTAGAAATAGGTCTATGGCTATACAGTGCAGAAGAATCTAAAGCACTTGCATACAAGCAGGACTTAAAGCTGTACAGGATTGGTAATCAAGACGACATAACTATACCGCCCAACGGGCATTATATGACTCAAGCTTTTCACAGCTTTGATCACCCAGTAAGAATAGACTCGTGGCAACCTCACGGCCATCTGCGTATGAATGCAGCTAGTTTTGAGATATTCTATCCAGAGACAGGTAGGACAGAATCTATTAGTCAAGTG
>Ga0308011_10000589_pt1 | contig 19096 bp, 20 predicted proteins | sample Neamet177_FD_203144 | JGI IMG/M metagenome (GOLD analysis project Ga0308011, IMG submission 203144) | Marine microbial communities from water near the shore, Antarctic Ocean - #177 | ecosystem: Environmental > Aquatic > Marine > Unclassified | place: Southern Ocean | collected 2014-07-25 | reverse complement strand
TTATCATTGAGATAGCTGGGTTTTGTCTTTTTACTGTGCCTATCCTTGTGCTTACATTTTGTTTATAAGTGGGTTTACCCTCACCAAGAAATTACGCCTTGCGTGCTCATCAGTTTATTAAATATAATTATATTTGCATATGCAAAAACTTATCCTCTTATCTGTTTTTATTATTTCCGCTGCTTTAACATGTCAAGCGCAAGGGTCGGTTGCTCAATTAACCTCTGAAAATATGGCCTTTTTCACGGTCAGTGTCGACGGTGTTCGCCTCGCATCAGATGCGTCAATTGTGCAAGAAATCACAGGGCTCAAAGAAGGAGCCCAATACAACGTTTTTATTGACTATGTATCTCCAGAGTTTTCGGATGTCCGTACGATGATGACGCTGAATGCCAATGGTGGTCGTGGTGCAGGGCACTATATTTTTACCATTCCTTCTTTTTTTCAAAATGAAATGCGCTTGGAGTCTTTTGTTCCTATGAATCAGCATGGGATGGAAGCAGGTGGGGTGGATCACATGTCAATAAACATGAACGTTGGTCAGACGAACATGAGCATTAGCATGAATAGCAATTCAGGACAATTAAGCACGGAAATTGGTCAACAGCATCAGGCTCAGTCATCTATATCTTACTCGTCTCAACAAACGCAAACAGTGGTTCAACCCCCCGTTCAAAACACACAGCCTCAAGTGGTTTACGTTGTGGGTTATTCTGGTCAAATTGGTTGTGAAAAGCCAGTTGGAGTCGATCGGTTTGAGCGTATGATGGAGCGTATTTATGATGCGAGTTTCAGCGAAGACAAGGTGAATTTAGCGAAACAAATTCTTCGCACCAATTGCTTAGTGATTGAGCAACTTTTGGAGATTATGGAAGAAGTGGCCTTTGACGAGGGTCAATTGGAACTTGCCAAATTCGCTTATGATCACATATACGATTTGGAAAACTACTATGAAGTTTTCAGCGTATTCTCATTCAGTAGCAGTAGTGAAGACCTAGACGAATTTCTACAAGATAAATACTAAGGGCAACCTCTACGGGCTACAAAAGTCATTCCCTGCATCCTAACAGATGTGGGGATTTTTCATTGGTGATTTAAATGAGATTAAAGCGAGATTTCTCATGGTCTGAGTGTCAAGGTACAAGGTTTCGCTACACAAATAAATTCTCACACAATATTCGCGATGGGGTGGAGGTTAAATAGGGTACCTCAACTAATTTAATCCATGAAACCTATTTACTCCACCCTTACCCTAGCCCTTACATTCGCTCTCTCTATCTTTTTATTGACGCAGTGTTCCTCTCAAGATGAGAGCGCTCAACAAACTTCTCCCGAAGTTGAACTTTCACATAGGATGATTCTCGCAAACACGGCCGAAGACCTAAATCATTTTTGTATCTATACATCTAAGTATCAGAAAATCGAGTACCCATGTGGAGATATTAGTTTACAGCAAGGGGTTTGCACGGATGTGGTGATAAGAGCCTTTAAAGGTCTGAACCGATGCCTGCAACAAGAGATTCATGAATATAGAAAATCTAAGGGATTATCCTTAGATAGTAATATCGATCATAGGCGAGTACCTAACCAAGGCGCATATTTCGAGAGCTTAGGCATGATGATAGATAACGATTCTGAGATATTACCAGGGGATATTATTTGGTGGAAACTTCCAGGAAACGATGTGAATCACATAGGAGTAGTCGTAGCAGATGGGGACGTAATGCATAACATCGGTCATGGACAATGGGCTGACGCCAGCCCAGATGACTATCCCATACATAGGATATACAGGCTTTTGGAATGACATACTTGTTGTCAATTAGGCTATCTTATCTTACCTTGTCTTTTATAGAGAATCTTTTCTCTCGAAAAGAGTAAATAACCTAATTAATTTATATGTCTGACCCGATAGAAGTTCACTCGAAAAACGTAGCGGCTCTACCAGTTTTTAAAGTCGATCCCTTAATTGTATTATTACTAAGTTTCGTCACTTGTGGACTGTACTTGATTTATTGGAATATAAAAGTAGCACAGGTATTTAATGCTGTAGCCGGGAAGGAAGTGATATCTCAACCGATAGCTATTTTTTCAGGTTGCTGTTTGCCCGTGAATCTTTATTTCTACTATTTAGCTGGTAAGGAATGTCTCCCTAAGGTGTACGCACGCACAGGTGAAACTAACAAGGATCAATCTGTTTTACTTCTCATCTTAGGATTTATTTTTCCAATGTTGGCAGCTATGATAGTACAAGGCGACATCAATAAGCTTTACGACTAAGCTCTTTTGTAAAAGCTACATGAAAGAGGTAAGTGTTAAACGAAATATCTATGGAATTGTCGGATCAATTACGATCTTGGCAGTTCCATTTTTCATCAAACTTAGTAGCGGTTTAGAGGGTATAGAAACGAAACAATCCCTGTGTCCCTTTAAGATGGTTACAGGAATGCCTTGTCCGGGCTGCGGGGTGACAAAATCCATAATGTTTATGTATGAAGGTGATTTGTGGACCAGCCTTTACTATCATTTATTCGGGCCTCTAGTTGTAATCGCTGCTACGATAGCCATCCTTGTTTTAACCATAGAGATTTACACAAAAAAGGCATACCTAGAGAGATATCTGTACAATAAAAAACTAGCATATGTATTAGCCGCAACACTAGGCGTGTATCATCTAATAAGACTACTCTTTTTTATCTCTAACAACAATTTAGAATCGATTTTGCAGCAATCGATTTGGGCTTAGAGAAGCTTAAATGTTCTTGTGAGTCCGTCTTGAGTGACCTGAAGTAAACTAACTCCTGTCCTCTTCTGTATCACCACTTCATTGTAGGATTTGCCTTCTTCTAGGATTCGCCCGTTGATATCGTAAAGCACGAAAGCTGCACCCCCCTCAATTCCATTCACTACCCATCCGTCAGTCAATGTGAGCAAGGTCCATGGCAGTGATTCAACCTGGTCGATTTTAGAAGTTCCAGATATCGTTCCTCTCATGTACTTCACAACGCCTTCGCTAGTGTTGCGAAATGTAAGATGGATGAATTCTCCATCGAAAATCACAGACGGATTCCTGTTGTGCCCGTTAATTATTTCTATATCATCCGTTACATCCACGACGGAGTTTACCATTTCGCTAGGGCCTGAATCAGAGAGAGCGACCATGATGTCGTAGCCGCTAGATGAACGCTCCCAAGCAGTAATCACCCACTCGCCACTAGAAGTAACAGAAGGTCTATTTTCTGTGCTAGAGCTAGAGGGGTCTAGCTGCTGTGAATCCATTAGCTCGAGAGTTTCTAAGTTGATTTGAGACCAAAATATCCTACTCCCATTCCCCCCAGACATATACGTTGCTATCATGGTGCCGTCATCCATAAACGTTGAAGTAGCACCAGTTGCTGGACAGCTGTTTATGTACCAATCCGTAGGGTCGATATCTAATGCGTCTGACCAGTTAGTACCGTCTTGCGAAACAGCAAGCCATATGTCTCTAGTGTTAGAATTGTTATTTCTGATGAGGTTGTAGTAGATGCCATTATGTGCAGACGTTCTACAGGGACAGCACTCGCATACTACTTCACCATCTAAAGCCCATCCGCCGTCAAAGGGAGGTAGGAAAGAGTCTGTAGCCTCATCGTATAGTTGTATCCCTTGTACAGTGTGTTGCTCTCCCCACTTTAGCCCTACGAACGGGAACCCATAACTATCAAAGGAGATAGACTCTACAAGCGTATAGTCAGTCGACTCAGGATTGAGTACATACGGTTCGCTCCAAGTAACCCCTCCGTCAGCTGACATCACCACACGTGAACCGGTCTCCCATGCTCCGTTTATTTGGTAACTCACAGCTACCTTTTCACCATCAACAGCCATAATAGGTCCCTCCGCCTCACTCAGGTAAATGATCGTGTCTGGAGTGATCTGAATCGGCTCCCCGAACTCTCCCTCCGACATGATCGACAAATACAGTCCTGGAGTTCCACTGCTGGCTCCGTGTAAAACCATCGGCTCTCCAGCAGAATTAAGGGCTATGCTGTTTTTTTTATCTCCATATTCATCGCTACTAACTGAGATTGGATCAGTCCAGGCTATGGTAGGTTGAGCAGCTAAGTTTAATGTGGAAATTAACAGAGCTAAGAGGATGATTCTATTCATGCGGCATAATTTACTCGGGAATTAGATGTAAATTTCATTTATGGATACATTAATCGAATTTTTCTCGGTCTTAGAATCATGGCAAAAACTGGTTTGGATTTTTATATGCCTCTCTATCGCGTTTTTATTTGAATCTATCAGGCCACTTTTTACAAATGGATTTAGGTCATGGGCTCACACGAGAACTAATCTAGTTTTCCTATCTCTCGTAGTTTTAATAAATGTAATAGTCGGAGTAATTACGGTAAATCTGTTCGATTGGATGGAAGTACATCAATGGGGTTTGTTAGAAATGGTGGAGTGGCCGCTTTGGGTTGAGCTGCTTGCTACTATTTTGGTTTTTGACTTCATTGCTCAGTACTGCGCACACTATATGGTGCATAATTTCAAACCACTTTGGCGCATTCACATAGTTCACCATAGCGACACTAAGGTTGATGCCACGACAGGGACCAGGTTGCATCCATTAGACTTTATGACGAGAGAGACATTTGCCATTTTAGCGGTGTTCATTATGGGAGCGCCTCTTGCTTTCTACGTTCTTTATAGAATAATTACGATCGCGTACACGTACTTTAATCATGCGAACTTGAAACTGCCACTAAAAGTTGATAAGGCTATAAGCTTGATTTTTATTTCGCCTAACACGCACAAGTTCCACCATCATTTTGAAGTGCCGTGGACGGATAAGAATTACGGAAATATTTTCTCTATTTGGGATAGAATATTCGGCACCTTTGCATACGGAGACATTAACGATGTGGTGTATGGATTAGATGTTACGGACGATACGAAGGCAGATGATTTAAAGTACCAAATGATGCTACCTATCACAAACAACGGAAAAGTAAAAATAACAGAAAAGTAAAAGCTCATGAGATTACTAGGTACGAAGGTTTGCAAGAAGAACGATTTAGGAGTCCATAATAATTTATTTGGCGGTACGATGTTGACATGGATAGATGAGTCAGCCGTAGCTTATGTGAATGAAGTGTGCCATAGCCCTAACATGGTGACGTTGAAGATGGAGGAGGTGCTGTTCAAGTCTCCCGTTAAAGAGAATAACCTCATAAAAATTTATGGGAAGATTGAAAAAATAGGAGGGAAGAGTATTACCGTTTCCGTAGATGCTCGCAAGTTTAATGTGTACAGTCACGAGGAGACGGTGGTTTGTACTACAAGATTAATCTTCGTCAGATTAGACGACGACGGACGTTCAATTCCTATCGCCCAACACGTGAGGGATAAGCATCCCGATAAGATTTAATAGCGAGTTAGCAGCCTGTAACGAAGGCGATTAGAAATTGCATGAGATCATCAACGGTAACGGTCCCGTTGGAGTCCATATCTGTTTCGCAATCTACATTACATCCGAATTCAGAGATGAGAATTAGCAAGTCTGCTACAGTAACATCGCCATCCATATTGAAGTCTCCAGGACATCCTGCCAGAGGCTCGATGGTGGGTTTTAATATAAATAATCCCTCTTCGATATGAGATACAGCGACTACTCCTGAGGGGAAGAAAGGGTAGTTAGACCATGTGCCGTTAAACTGCGGCGAGTCACTTTGTGGATATAAATCGAAGTATGCAACTTCCGTTAATATGCCAGATGCGACATCCTCTAGTGAAGTTATCCTAAGTCCGGCTCTGTAGTTAGAGTGGTAACAATAATCACCCACCACATACAGGTTGTGATCGATGGCTGTGATGTCAGCTACGTAAGTTCCTAATAGGAATGGATTCGCGAGGTCCTGCACATCCCAAATAAACGTCGTGGTGTTAATACCAGTGTAGTACTCGTCTAATTCATCTCCCACAAGGAAGTACTTATGATCTTCAGTGAGCCAGCCTTGGTGGGTGTACTGAGAGTTATCGTATGAAGTGCTACTGATAGCATAAGCGTCAGTAGGGTCGCTTACATCGACTATAGTTACGGTATTTTCATTACAAGCAAATGCAATTTCCTTTCCTGAGAAATTCGGGTCGGGACCGTTATAGTTTACTACCTGGGCATCGTGGGTGTAGCCGTCATTGGAGAAATCGCCGATCAGGGTGGGGTTGAGCGGATCGCTGATATTGAGTATGTGCAGGCCTCCGCTCGAGGTGTTAGTTCCGACTGCATATGCGCGGTCGGAGGCCTCGTTGATTACCATGTTATGACACTTACTGAACCCGTCGTAGTGGGCGGTTTCTGAGAAAGTGACGGGGGGTGAGGTGACTGAACCAAGCTGTGTGAGGTCGAAAACTTGCATTCCGTGCCCGCTAGCTTCAGAGACTATAAACGCATGGTTATTAGCTACTTTGATGTCGCGCCAAGTCGAGTTGAAGCTTGCGGTAGGGAGGTCCCCCAAGTAAATAGGGTTTATCGGGTCGGATATATCGATGAAGGATGTTCCCGATTTACGTCCTAGGATAACGTACTCTTTTCCGGTAACGGGATCTACCCACCCCCAAACATCATTCGTCCCTCCTCCACCGATTTCGCTTATGGGCATAAATGCCTGGAGGTCTATGCTTTCACAGGGGTAGTCGCCGGCCATGCCGTCTATGCACGGGGTTTGGGCTTCAGCCTGAAAGAAAAGGCAGATAAAAAGTAAGGGTAGTAAATTTCTCATAATCGGTTTCTTTTTAGCACTCGGTGCCGAAGACGGCTAGGATTGCCAGGATGTCACTTACGCCTATTATCCCATCCGCATCGAGGTCGAAAGAGCAGTTTGTGGAGCATCCGAATTCACCTAGAAGCAAGAGGATGTCGGTCACAGTTATGAATCCGTCGTTATCTAAATCGGCAGCACATCCCACAGGATTTGTGATGGCATTTACGATTATGGTTTGGGTGGCAGTAGAGGTATTCCCACAATCATCTACAGCTGTAAACATGCGAATGATTTGATACCCCTCTGGGCAGGGTCCACCAAGCTGGGTAGTGGTGGTGGTGATATTGACTTGGGAGCAATTGTCTGTTGCTATTGGAGCTCCTAAATCGGATAGGTCATCACCGCATTCTAACACGAGATCTACTGGCACAGAGGTGAAAATCGGTGCTAGGTTATCTACGAGTTGGAGGATTTGTGTGAAAGTAGTCGCATTACCTACGGCATCTGTAACGGTGTAAGTTCTAGTAATTTCAGAATCACATCCGGCAGAACCAGAGTCTGTGAATGTTATATCTAATGGCGGGCTCTCATCAGTAGCTGTGATGAAAATATCAGAAGTGGGGTATTCCTCACAATCTAATGTGACGATAGATGCACCTGTTATTGTGGGACTGTCGGTATCGATAGCAGCCTCTTCCCATAACCAGGCGTCATAGACAAGTCCGGGATAATCTACATACGGATTTCTATTCCCTTGTTGAGATTCTATCTTATCGTTTCGCGACATTTCATCTGCATCAGCTGGATCATTAAGATGCCACTGGTAGAGGGTTTCAGTAGAGCCAATTTCAGAAATGGGACCCACCGAGGATGGATACATCGTGTAGAAATAGAAAACGGCTCTTGCTATATTCCCCTTAAACTCTTCCTGAGGCTCCCATATATTTCCCGATCTCTCGCTCCACTCATCTGCATTTGAGGGCATATTACTTTGAGAAGTGTATGTGTTATTTACAACCCCGTACCACTGCGCTTGGCTGTCGCTGACCTCACCAAAGGGTTGATTTCCTCGAGAACTATTTGCACTTCCGTGGCAAGGTTTCAAGATGTAAATATCGGATTTCATAGGCTCTGAAGAACCGAAAAAGCTCTGGGGAACTATATGCTCTGCGTTAATGGGGTTAGGGTATGTAACATATCCGCCTTGCTGAGTGAATCCTGTATACACACAAGAGATCATTCCGCCGAAGTTGTCTACGTAACCATACATCTGTCTTCTCGCTTCATTGTACCCTAACTGGTCGTGGTATCCTTCGTGCCAGTTTGCTTTAAGCCAAACCCTCAACTCATCGAGCTGTATATCCGATGGAGGTGCTGTCTGGGCATACGAAGAGGCACTAAAGAAAAATAAAAGCGCGAAGCTTGTAAGAATATTTTTTAAACTCATTGAGAATTAATCAGAATGCTAATATGAGAACGAATTCCTAGACTGTAAGGTTGCACGAACTGTCTTTTCAACTTTTCAATGGGGATGGTCGGAAAAAAGGGTTAGGATATCAATCGATCAACATTTCTTTAAGAACGGATTTAACCCTTTTAATGTTCGATTTGGTAATAGTGCTATATCCTTTGATTATTCGGGCTTTATCAATGGTTCTTATTTGGTCGAGTGCTATCATTCCTTTTTTACCCTTATGCACTACATGAGTTCTAGAAGGGTAGGGTTTTGTAGTGGAAGTTGTATCATCAGACAATGCAAATCCCATCCAGCTACCCAAATCGAAAAAAGCATTTAACCCTTCATCCGTGACAGAAGTGGGGCTGTTTTTCAAGTCAATAATATTTGGGAAAGTGGTAGTTGGTTTTTTACACGAAACAGCAGCAAAACATAGCAACACTATTACTAAAATGATTTGATTATTACTCATCAGTTACAAATTACTTGTTTTCACGTAACGTGTTTATCTCGTCGATTTGATTCTTTGTGAGTTTCCCGTTTAACCACTCAGTACTAATATCGGCATTATACTTTTTATAGAAGTTTACTGCCGGGGTATTCCAGTCTAATACCTGCCATACCATTCCATTAAGTTTTAAGTTGTGACATACATTGATGGTTTCCTCGAATAATTTTCCACCAATACCACTACCCCTATATTCTTTCTTAACCACAAAATCTTCCAGATACAAGAACTTCCCCTTCCACGTAGAGTAGCGAATCCAGTAAAATGATATTCCTATAATCTCATTATTCTTCTCTGCTACTAAAAACCAATACCAGGGACGTTCACCAAACCCATCATTTTCTAAATCTTCTAATGAAATCGTAACTTCGTCTAGTGCTTTTTCATATTCTGCTAATTCTTGAATAAGCTTTAATACAGCTGGCAAGTCAGTTTTTATCCCCTCTCTAATTGTTAATTCCATAAAGCTAAAATATAAAAATCCATTCAGACTTTTTTAATGACTTTGTGTAGGTTATGAGCTACATCTTTTATGTTTGCACCAATGCTTGATGATAACCTGAAAATCGCCCTCAATAAGCGCAAAGCTGAGAATGCTTTTAGAAGCCTAGCTGCTTCTGAAGTGAAGGTGGACTTTTGCTCCAATGATTATTTAGGGTTTGCGAGGAAACAGCATACAATTCAAGCCGCTACAGGATCTACAGGGAGCAGGTTAATAAGTGGTCATCACACTATTCACAAAGAAGTAGAGAGACATATAGCTAGTTTTCACGACATGGAGACAGCCCTGATTTTTAACTCGGGGTATGATGCTAATTTGAGTTTTTTTTCTACGATTCCTCAGAAGGGAGATTCTGTCATCTACGACCAGTTATGTCACGCCTCGATTAGAGATGGATTGCGATTAGGTCTCGCTCGAAACTTCTCATTTAATCACAATGACTTAGATGACCTTCAACAAAAAATCGAGCAGGCTGCTGGGAATGTTTTTATCGTTGTCGAAAGTGTCTATTCTATGGACGGGGATAAGGCACAATTGCGTCAGATAGATAAAATTTGTCGTGAAAAGGAGGCGTATTTAGTAGTAGATGAAGCACATGCTACGGGTGTTTTTGGGCCAAAAGGTGAAGGGCTTTGTTGTGAGCATAACGTTACCCCTTTTGCTAAAGTTCACACCTTCGGGAAAGCCATAGGTTGTCACGGTGCAGCGATTCTAGGCTCTCAAACTTTAAAAGATTATCTCATAAATTTTGCGAGACCCTTTATCTATACGACTGCTTTGCCTCCACACAGTATCGCTGTAATTCAGGAATCTTACAGATCACTGATAAATTGCTCGGAGATAAGTGCACTCCACGAGAACATAGCTTTCTTTATGGCTAGTTTCCAGCACCCAAGTTTAATTAAAAGCGATTCTCCCATTCAGTGTATTGTGTTCGGAGAAAACGAGAAAACTAAAGATGTAGCCTTAAAGCTTCAAAGCATGGGGATGGATATTCGCCCCATTTTATCACCTACCGTATCGAAAGGAACGGAACGCATTAGGATATGCTTGCATAGCTTCAATTCACGGGATGAAATCTCGCTACTTTGCGAAGAGCTAAAGAAATTAATATGAGGATATTTGTTACAGGCATAGGGACTGAAGTAGGTAAAACCGTCATATCTGCAATTTTAACTGAAGCCCTTCAAGCAGATTACTGGAAGCCCATTCAAGCGGGAGATTTGGACCATAGCGACACCCATAAAGTAGAGGGACTTATCAGTAATTCTAAAAGTAATTTTCACGAGGAGACCTTTCGTTTAAACCATCCCATGTCTCCTCATGCTGCGGCGGAAAGGGATGAGGTGGAGATCAGATTAAGCGACTTTCACATCCCCTCGACGGATAGCCATCTTATCATTGAAGGTGCAGGAGGGTTGATGGTTCCCATAAATAAACAGGACTGCATCATAGATCTCATTGAGCAGATTGAAGCGGAAGTTATTCTGGTGAGTCGTCACTATTTAGGCAGTATTAATCACACCCTATTAAGTATTGAGGCTCTTCTTAAAAGAAACATTCCCATCAAAGGAATCATATTTAACGGAAGTGAAAACAAGGACACAGAGAGTATCATTCTTTCTATGAGTGGTGTTCGTCTCTTAGGTAGAATTGAGGAAGAAAAGAGCATTGATAAAACCGTTATTTTAAAATACGCGCAGCAGTTTAAGGTAGCATTATGAGTATTTCAGAAAAAGATAAAAAATACATTTGGCACCCATTTACTCAGATGAAAACATCCGGGGATGCTTTGCCCATTGTAAAGGGTGAGGGGACGCTGTTGTTCGATGAAGATGGGAACAGTTATATCGATGCAATAGCTTCTTGGTGGGTAAACCTACACGGCCACGCACATCCATATTTGACAGAAAAGGTACACGCCCAAATGGCCGAGCTCCAGCACATTCCATTTGCAGGATTTACTCATAGGTCGGCTGTCGAACTTTGTGAACGATTAAGTCAACGATTACCTGATAATCAACGTAAGTTTTTCTTCTCCGGAGATGGATCTTCAGCTGTAGAGATAGCTTTGAAAATGAGCATCCAGTTTTGGAATAATAAGGGGGAGAAGCGAAGTCGAATCCTAGCTTTAGATGGTGGATACCATGGAGAAACTTTCGGTGCCATGTCTGCCGGAGCGAGGAGTATATTTTCTGCCCATTTTCAAGATTACTTATTCGACGTAACACATTTACCTTTTCCTAAAGACGAAGAGGCGTGTTTAGAAGCTCTGAAGTTAGAGCTAGAAAAAGGCGATGTAGCCGCATTTATTTTCGAGCCACTCGTTCAAGGGGCAGGAGGGATGCGCATGTACTCAGCTAGCACTTTAGATAAAATGCTTGCGATGTCTCAGGCTGAAGGAGTGTTGTGTATTGCGGACGAGGTAATGACAGGATTCGGGAGAACGGGCACTTATTTCGCGAGCAATCAGCTACGTGAAAAGCCAGATTTCATGTGTCTTTCTAAAGGACTTTCTGGGGGGACACTGCCGATATCCTTGACCACATGTACTCAAGCCATTTATGATGCTTTTTTAGGAGATGATATCACTACAGCTTTCCTTCACGGCCACTCCTTCACGGGTAACCCTGTCGGATGTGCTTCCGCTATTGCTAGCCTGGACTTGTTGGAGACTGAAGAGTGTCAGAGCAGTATTAAGAGAATTACCGAGAGGCATGCTGATTTTGCGGAGAGTCTGAAAGGCCATACGCTGTTAGTAGACATAAGCCAAAAAGGAACCATTTTAGCCTTGGAGTTAAAGGCAGATCGCGAAGGATATGCTAGTGAAATTAGAAACACACTGTACCAGCATTTCATTAATGAGGGTATCATACTGAGGCCACTGGGAAATGTCATATACATCTTGCCACCTTACTGCATTACTGATCTTGAATTAGAGAAAGTATATAAAAGTATCATTTCAGGTTTAGATAAGATTGCAATACGATAATTTTGTCGCATGCAAAACATCCTTATTACAGCAAAAAGCACTATTGCTTGTGTGGGACACGAAAGTGAGCAGATTTGGCAACAATATAAAAGCCAGAAATCAGCTTTAACCACTTGTTGTTTTAATAATGAGGATACCCCTACGGGGAAGTTGTCTCCTGCTAGCGAAAAGATTATTTCTGAGCTGAGGAAAGAAAACCTGAACTTTAGAAGATTAGATAAAACTGTTTTGTTAGCGCTTTGGACTAGCAGAAATGCAGTAAAAAAGGCAGGGTGGACGAACCTGGAAAAAACAGGTATCAACATCGGTTCTTCTAGGGGGGCTACTCAGCTTTTCGAAAAACACCACAAGCACTTTTTAGAAGCTCCTGATAAAAGGATGTCTCCCATGGTTTCGCCTACTACAACGCTTGGAAATATTTCTTCTTGGGTAGCATATGACCTAGGGATCGAGGGCGCGACACTATCGCACTCCATTACATGCAGTACAGCCCTACATGGGGTGCTTAATGCTTGCGCATGGATCAGTAGTAATATGGCGGAACAGTTTTTAGTAGGTGCCTCTGAAGCTCCACTGACAGACTTTACAATTGCACAGATGAAAGCTCTGGGGATATACAGTAAGAAATCCTCAGAATGGTCGTGTGCTCCTTTACGGGAAGGGAAAACAGATAATACCATGGTGCTAGGGGAGGGTGCTGCCATGTTTACTTTGGAAAAAGACAGAGCCCAAAAATCCCTCGCTAGGATTATAGGCCTGGGATATGCGACTGAGATAATTCAACATAGCGCCTCCCTGTCCACGGAAGCTGATTGTCTGCAGAAAAGCATGAGAATGGCACTCGCAGATGCGGAGCTAAAGGAACCAGTAACGGAGCTTGATGTAGTGGTAATGCACGCACCGGGAACCGCGCAAGGAGACCAGTCCGAGTTAAAAGCCGTGGAAGCAATCTTCGGTAAAAATGGCCCACACCTGATCAGCACGAAACACCAGACAGGACATACTTTAGGGGCTTCTGGTGGGCTGAGTTTGGACCTAGCAATAGAGATGCTAAACAGGAAAGAAGTGATTTCTTTTCCCTATAAAACGGAAGTAGAAGCGAAGGAATTATCACCTGAAACAGTCATGATTAATGCGGTCGGATTCGGAGGTAATGCGGTGAGTATTATCTTACAGAAAGCTTAGGATAAAGAGTATATTTGTTTAAGAAAGGAAGAACATGGAAAAGCAGTGGACTATAGAGACGATACTAGAAGTTTACAATAAACCATTTATGGAATTATTGTACGAGGCGGCAACAACTCATCGTGAAAATCACAATCCACTTGAAGTGCAGATCAGTACTTTGCTCTCCATTAAAACAGGAGGTTGTCCAGAGGATTGCGGGTATTGTCCGCAAGCAGCTCGTTACCATACCGATATCGAGAATAACGATTTAATGAGCGTGAGTCACGTGAAGGCGCAAGCGTTACGAGCGAAATCTAATGGATCTTCTCGTTTATGTATGGGTGCTGCTTGGAGGAATATTCAGAATAACGCAGAGTTCGACCAAGTTCTAGAGATGGTTCAGACAGTGAACGCCTTAGATATGGAGGTCTGTTGCACGTTGGGGATGATGACTGAGGAACAGGCCCAAAGATTAGCTGACGCAGGACTTTACGCATACAATCACAACCTTGATTCGTCGGAAGAGCATTACAAAGAAATCATTTCTACTAGAGGTTATGATGACCGTTTAAAGACGATTGAAAATGCTAGCAAGGCAGGGATAAGTGTTTGTTCCGGAGGGATAGTAGGCATGGGTGAGTCTGATGAAGATCGTTGTAATATGTTAGTGACGTTGGCGAATATGAACCCTCAACCTAAGTCTGTCCCTATCAACGCTCTGGTTCCCATCGAGGGGACACCATTAGCAGAACAGACTCCAGTTCCTATTTGGGAGATGGTTCGCATGGTGGCTACGGCCCGTATCGTGATGCCGGAAGCTGTAGTTCGTCTTTCTGCCGGTAGAACTAATATGAGTGATGAAGGCCAAACGCTTTGCTTCATGGCCGGTGCTTCTTCAATCTTCGCAGGGGATAAATTATTGACGACTCCTAACCCCGATATCAACGAAGACATGAAGCTCTTTAAGATCCTAGGGTTAAAAGGCAAGGCTCCATTTGTAGACGGAGATAAACCCGTTAGTAATAGTAACTATAAAAATGGTTCAGAGGCTAAGGGAAGTGTGAAATGGACCAGACCGGGTCACTCCATTGAAAGAAACTTGGTAGCGAAAGAGAAGGCGAAGGCGATCCGTAAGGATTTGGCTAAGTAGGGGTATTTCTAGGTGGGGTTATTGGGTGTCAACTGAAAACAGTGTCGCAACAGAAAGTGATAAGATGATTGTTAGATTTCTTATTACGTCAAAGTTTATTTTATTTAGGTTTAACTATTTTGATGGGAATTTGAGTTCAGTTATCAAACATTTAGATGTGGTTGATTCAACTAAACAACACTCTTAATTGTTTTAGATTTCAGAATGACCAGCCAAATGAACTTCATCTAATTACTCCGCTCTGCGCAAAATTACAAGTCCTGTATATCGCATCATGGGTTTTAATCTCAGCACCGATAAGGAATCAAAGAAATCCTTATATTAGCAGCTAAACGCCAATGTAGATTAGCGAGGTGTTAGCGGTAATTAAAAAAACAACCAATGAAAATCAGACCTATACTCGAACTTTTGATTGTGCTTATTGTTTGCTCCTGTTCTACGCAAACATCGAAAGATGAACAGCAGACTGAGAAGGTGACTTACCCCCACCTGGGGTCAAAAAGTGAACTACTGATTGACTACGGAATGAACCAAGGGGTAATTAAAACTAAAACAAATATGACAATGGATTCAAGAGATATATTAATGGGACATATAAACGATGGCATTGACACTACACAGATAGGTGATAACTCAAACAAGAGTATTCTTGTTAGAGGTTGCGATCCAGAAATGGGTAGACGTGCAATTAAGTTATTACCCCCAGTATTAGGTAATCCTGAAATGGTTTCGGTTACAAACGATGATGATTTCATTGCCGAATTACAGAGAAAAAAATGGTCGGTTATTTTCTTTGCACCTGGAGCGTGTAGATATGATTCTACAAAATCACCCATTCCAGGTAGTCGTTTACAAACAAAAGGTTGGGGGCTTGTAGAATATCGAAAGTTGGTGCGAAAACACCAAGGTGAAGATATTAATATTGTTGAAACTACCGATGAACGTTTAATAGTCCCTCTACTAAGAAAAGCCCTGAGTGTGATTGATAAGTTAGAATTAGTGAATAAGATTAAATAATCAATTTGCTATTGATTTCTTCAACTCCTGAAGAGGTGGTTGTAATTCTTGAGAAGCATAAATAAATTTAATATGATATTCAAACCATCAATGATAAATAGACTAGTATTTATTTTATTTGCTCTTCTTACATACACAACTTCAAACGGACAAATTTTAAATGGTGATTTTGAAGATGAATTAAATTATGATTTATCCAATTGGGAGTGGTCTTGTTTTGCAGAACCAGATAGCAGCACTCCTCCCGGTGGCGGTAATTGGAGCATTAAAGTTTGGGGAGGGAATACTCAAGGATGTTTCCCCGGACATGCTTATCAAACAATCCCGTATATTACAAATGGACAAACATTTCAGCTTACAGGCTTTGCGTTTGCTCAAGCATCTCCTCCTGTCGGCCTTTATTTAGGTAAAATACACAATGGTGATATTACCCTAACAGCTGGTGACACGACCTCATCAACTACCTGGACACAACTGGGCGTTCAATCAACTTTCCTTCTTGAATTAGGTGACACAGCAATTGTGCTGCTAAGTGGTGGAATTGCAGGTGGCCCATTCCAAGGCTACGGTTATTTTGACCTGATAAACCTTCAACAAGTGACCGGAATAAATTTTCTAGATCAAAATCACTCCTTGAAACTGTATCCAAATCCATTCCACAATCAAACCACTTTAGAAATAAATCAATCTGTTAGCAACGCTTCTATAACTATCAGCAATACACTCGGTCAAGTTATTCAACGCATCGATAACATCAACAATCAAAAATTTATTTTAGAGAGGGGCAATTTAAATCGTGGGTTATACTTTATAAGTTTGTCCCAGAATAATAAGGTAATCGCACAAACAAAATTATTCATCACCGACGAATAATCGCCTATTAGATTAAACACCATTATGAAATATATATTTTTATTTCTAATTGTTATTGGAGCTTTTACTTCATGTAACAAAGACAAAATCAACGAACAGAATTTTTTAATTTTTGGTCATTTCTATGGAATGTGTGTCGGTGAGGGATGTGTCGAAACCTATAAACTGACTGATGTGAAACTATATGAGGATATTGTTGATGATTATTCTGGTCAGAATTTAGATTTTGCGGAATTAGACAGTGAGCAGTTTGAACTCGTAAATGATTTGGCTGACTATTTTCCCACACAACTTTTAAATGAAAATGACACTATTTTTGGTTGTCCAGATTGTGCTGATGGAGGGGGTCTATTTATTCAACATTCTGACAATGGAGTCTTGAAAAGTTGGAGGATTGATCAAGTTCAAAACAATGTACCATCCTATTTACATGATTTTATTGACCAAGTGAATGAGAGGATTGTACTTATCAATATTTAAAAATCCACTCCATTGATTTGATTTGTTTTTGGCGAAGCAGAGAGGACTTAGGTCGAACGAGTTTGAAGCTGCCAAATACTAATTTGCAATTTATTTAAGGTCTTAAAAAAGATATTAATTAAATATGCGAAGTTTGAACTGGGTTAAGATTTATATCTTCGTGCCACCTGTTTTTTTGTTTAAACCTATTCCCTGAATATGAAAATATCCCTAACTGGTGTTTTAATGGCGATTGTTTTCGCTTTCTCTAGCTTATATAGTACTTCAGCCCAAACCACAGCCTCCGGTCTCCCCGGTGAAATCGTTCCTGGAGAACTAATTGTGATGTTCCACAACAACATCGATGAAGACTTTATTGCCGACTTCGAGCGTGAAAATTTAATCGTAAATGGATACTACTGTAACCTGAAAATAGAAAGAGTCCTTTCGCCTCTGTCCTATATCTATCTTTTTACCTACAATGAAAATCACCCTGATCAAGATCTTTTAGTACAAAATATTTCTGCAGATTCTAAAGTTGAGGCAGTACAATACAATCACTACGTAGAGAATAGGGAAACGATCCCCAACGACCCCAGCCTGTCTACTCAGTGGCACCATATACAAAGTGGTGATCACGATATCGACAGCGATATCGCTTGGGATATCACTACGGGAGGTTACACATCAAGTGGAGATAGAATTGTAGTATGTGTTATCGAAGGAAGTGGAGCTAATTACTTGCATCAAGATTTAATTTCTAATCATTGGACGAATGAACATGAGATTGAAGGAAATGGCATAGACGATGATGAAAATGGGTATGTAGACGATGTAAATGGCTGGAACACCACCATGGAAAATGATGGTATTGCAACCGGCGGTCATGGAACTTCGGTGAGCGGAATGATCGGTGCGACAGGTGACAACAGTATTGGTGGAGTAGGGGTGAATTGGGATGTGGGCATTATGCAAGTCCAAATGGGCGGCCTCTCCGAGTCTAACGTTATCGAAGCTTATAGCTACCCTCATAAAATGCGAGACATGTACAATTCCAGTGCTGGACTTCAAGGCGCCTTTGTCGTTGCTACGAATGCTTCTTGGGGAATTGATTTAGCAAATCCAGCTAATTTTCCAGTTTGGTGTGCCTACTACGACGATTTAGGCGCCGTGGGAATCCTCAACTGTGGAGCTACTGCGAATGCAACATATAACATTGACACCCAGGGGGATATGCCAACCGGATGTAGCTCAGACTATATGGTTTCCGTTACCGCTACTAATAACAGCGACGTGAGAACGTTCTCGGCTTATGGACAAACCACCATTGATTTAGGTGCTCCAGGCGAAAATGTTTACTTGCCCTCTGGATCGGGAACTTCGTATTCGAACACTTCGGGAACTTCATTTGCAAGCCCATGCGTTGCTGGTGCGATAGCTTTATTATACAGTGCACCTTGCTCATCACTCGCGTCAAGTGCTATGGTCGATCCGCAAGGCACAGCAGATCTCGTGAGGGGATTCCTCTTTGACGGGGTGGATCAAGTGTCGGGTCTACTGACCGAGACCGTTACTGGAGGACGTCTTAACGTGGCGAATTCAATCGATCTATTGATGCTCAATTGTGACCCGACACTTGGTTGTACGGACCCGCTTGCGTGTAACTTTAGCGAACTCGCGACCACAGATCTTGGCAACTGTTTGTTCTTTGATGAATGCTTAATTTGCGGAGGGGATAACTCTTCTTGCTCGGGATGTATGGATGATGCAGCTAACAACTACGATTTCGAAGCTACCCTCGGAGACAATTCTTGCTGCTACATTTCACTTACATACACACTTGATGATTCAAACGTGCTTTGCTTTGAAGATAACGCGCTAATTCAAGTTATTGCAGAAGGTGCTGTGGGTGCTGAGGACTCTGTTTTGTTTGCATTGGGAAACTCACCCTTACTACAAAACTACTCCGGTGAATTCAGCCAATCTGTGGGAAGCTACAATGTCGTCGCTACTGATCTAGGCGGTTGCATGTCTTCAATCAATATAGCAGTTGAAGGTCCTGATGAAGTTGAAATCACATTGTCTGCAACGGGAGACTTTGGCGGTTCTACAGGAATGGGGACGGCTACTGCTACGGGTGGTTCAGGAGTTTACACTTACGAGTGGGTTGATTCTGCTACCGGAGAAATTGCCGATCCCAACGGACTTGAGGATGGTGTA
>Ga0308011_10000588_pt1 | contig 19097 bp, 19 predicted proteins | sample Neamet177_FD_203144 | JGI IMG/M metagenome (GOLD analysis project Ga0308011, IMG submission 203144) | Marine microbial communities from water near the shore, Antarctic Ocean - #177 | ecosystem: Environmental > Aquatic > Marine > Unclassified | place: Southern Ocean | collected 2014-07-25 | reverse complement strand
GTACGCTTGGCTTAGAACGATCTATGAACGCTGTAAATACGCTCTGAATAAAAGGCCAAAAGCGCTACGTTTTATTCGTAAAGATGATTGTTTCCGATATATGATATGACGGAATCTGGAAGCAGGTACTGTACATCCTGTTGATTTAATATCGCTTCTCTAATGTATGTTGAAGAAATCTCAATCATGGGAGCTTTCGTGTATAATACTGCTTTGCTATGTTCAATATTGTCTTCTCTGGCGACGGGTGAAGCGTTTAACCGTCTGGGGTAAATTAACAATCGATGACAATCTGTGATCTCACTGTAATTTTTCCACTTGTGGAGGTTTTGATAGTTGTCTTCACCGAGGATTACTGAAAAATCTATTTGAGGAAATTTCTCTCTCAGAAAGCGCAATGTATCTACCGTGTAGCTTGGACGGTCAAGATTAAATTCAACATCTGAAGCAAAGATTGATGGGTTTTCAGAAACTGCCAGCTTCACCATTTGCAACCTGTGTTGTTCAGCAATCATCTCTGTGTGTAACTTGAATGGACTGGACGGAGTTACGACGATCCATATTTCATCTAGATCCGCTCTAATTAACATGTGGTTTGCAATGATCAAATGCCCCAAATGAATTGGATTAAATGAACCGAAATAAAGCCCCACTTTCCCTATGTTGGTATGGCCTGTCATTTATTTAGAAAGCCTGTGACGACTTGTTTTGTTTCCGAAATAGCTCTTGCAAGATCATCATTTACAATGCGAACATCAAAATGCTTTTCTTCGTTAAGTTCAAACACAGATTTTGCCAGCCTCCCGACAATGTTTTTTTCGTTTTCAGTCCCCCGGCCCCTTAGACGTTTCTCTAAGACTTCAATTGAAGGTGGCGCGATGAAGATTGAAAGTGCCGAATCGCCAAAGACCTTTTTTAAGGTCTTTCCTCCGATGACGTCAACATCAAAAACAGGGGTTAACCCTTTTCGCCACATATTCTCAACTTCGGAACAGAGCGTCCCGTAACGTGTCCCCTTGTAAACCTCTTCCCATTCGATAAATTCCCCTTTTTCGATTTTAAGGTCAAACTCACTTTGTGTTAAATAATAGTATGACTTCGACGCAACCTCATCTCCTCTTAATTGACGTGTCGTGGCGCTTATACTAAATCCCAATGAGAGCTCTTCATTCTCCATCAAACTTTTCACCATCGTTGTTTTTCCAGCACCAGAAGGTGCTGAAAATATTATTGCTTGTCCATTTCCCTGCGGAAGGTTTCCTGATGGCATACTAGAGTACGTTTAATACTTGTTCCTTAATTTTCTCTAATTCATCTTTCATTTGCACAACGAGACGCTGAATATCCGCATCGTTTGCCTTTGACCCTAGCGTGTTAATTTCTCTCCCTATTTCCTGCGCAATAAAACCGAGTTTCTTTCCCTGCCCTATACCGTCAGCAAGAATTTCATCGAAGTGATTACAATGCGCTGTTAGGCGTGTTCGTTCCTCTGACACATCCGTCTTTTCAATGTAGAAGATCACCTCTTGTTCAAACCGATTCTCATCTATTTTCGACCTGTCGATTGCCTCAGATAGATTTGTTTTGATCCGGCTCTTAATTCGAGCCAGTCTCTCGTCTAAAAGAGGGTCGAGGTTGATGGACTCATGTCGAATTATTTTTATTCGATTGTTAAAGTCTTCTAGCGTTGCCGCCCCTTCTGTTTCCCTAAAAGTATTAAAAGCATCAAGTGCGTTGATGATCAGTTTTTCTACACCAGACCAAACGTCATCATCAAGTTGCTCTTGTGGAGACTGAAGTGCGTCTGGCATACGGATTGCCATCCCGAGCAAATTCTCTCCTTTCAAACCAGAACCCTCAGCAAGCGCTTCAAGTTGTGTAATGTATGTTTGAACAAGTTTCGCGTTGATTTCGTGCTTGGCTTCTGAAGGGTCTTGTTCATAGCTTAGGAAAAAATCGCATTTGCCACGGATGACGCTCTCCCTCAGCAACTTACGGAGTCCCATTTCTTTTTCTCTGAAAACGGATGGCATCCTAATGTTTAGGTCAAACTGTTTGCTATTGAGCGAACGTACCTCAACCGAATACTTCCTATTGCCTATTACGCCTTCGGCTTTACCGTAGCCTGTCATGGATCGAATCATAGCGCAAAGATAAGCCGTACCTTTGTCCACTATGCCTAGTATAAAAGAAATTCAAGCGCCGATTGCGGAAGAGATGAAGGCGTTTTCTGGTCATTTCCGAGAAACCCTTCGCTCAGATGTCGCGCTTTTAGATGTAATCATGCGTTATATCGTGAAGCGTAAGGGCAAACAAATGAGACCTATTTTCGTTTTTCTTTCTGCCAAAATTCATGGCGAGGTTACTGAGAAAACATATACTGCGGCGTCTTTAATCGAGTTGTTACACACGGCTACTTTGGTGCATGACGATGTCGTTGATGAAAGTAATCTGAGGCGTGGATTCTTTTCTATTCAAACACTTTGGAAAAAGAAAGTTGCTGTACTGGTAGGTGATTATTTGCTTTCGCGAGGACTACTCACCGCGGTAGACGCTGAGGCGTTTGACTTGTTAAAACTCACGTCGAAAGCTGTGAAAGAAATGAGTGAAGGGGAACTTTTGCAAATTGAAAAAGCGCGACATCTAAATATCACGGAGGACATTTATTTTGAGATCATCCGAAGAAAAACCGCATCTTTAATTTCTGCGTGTTGCGCTTGCGGAGCGGCTTCGACAGGTGCAAGCCAGGTGCAGATTGATACAATGTGGGCCTTTGGAGAAAAAACGGGTTTGGCCTTTCAAATAAAAGATGATTTACTAGACCTGGGTGATGGAAAAAAAACCGGGAAACCAACTGGCCAAGACATCCGGGAGAAGAAATTAACGCTGCCTCTCATCCATACACTTGAAAAGGCCGATAGAAGAACCCGCAAGCGGTTACTTAAACTGGTGAAACGAGCCCCTAAAGACCCGAAGGCAGTCAAGGAGGTGATTCAGGCTGTTATTGAAGGTCCAGGACTTGAATATGCGAGAACTAAAATGGCCGAATTAAGAAATGAAGCGGTCGAAATGCTGGATGTATTTGAAGATACTGAAGCACGGAAAGCTTTAATTAATATGCTTGATTTTACGATTGAACGAAACCGATGAAGACGAAAGGGAGTGTCACATTATGGATGGTTGTATTTGCAACAATTGGTTGTGGAGACACGGGGTATACAGGCAAAAGCGTTGAAGTGACTTCGACGTGGAGCAATGGCAATGTGCAAGAGGAAAGAGTATCTCTAAAAGGAGATACCGTTGAGGTTATTTCTTATTATGATAATTTTAAGATACAAACGCGTGGCAGGGTTGTGAGCAGGGATGGCTCGGATTTGAAAATTGGGTGTTGGGATACATTCTATCCTGATGGCATGAGATGGTCACTTAATTGTTTTTCAAACGGAGTCACTGACGGCAAGTACCAAACTTGGCACCCAAATGGAGTGGTGAACATTTTGGGGCATTACAGTCAGGGGTTTGAAACTGGGGTTTGGCAGTTCTCGGACAGCACCGGGGTTGTGGTGAGAGAATTTGATGCAACACCTGGATAAGGTATCGCAGGATAAGGTTTTACACATTTTCACGTTGAGGAGAAAACAACTGTCAAGTGAAAGGTGACAGGTGGGTTTTTATCTTGCATCCAGTACGCTCTTGCGCACTATTTTTCTTTACTCTAGAACATCCTCTACATGTCATTATTTAAAACAACTGTATTGCGCATCGCCTCTCTCCTTGGGACGTGTGTCTTGTTTTGCGGAATTGGCATTTTTGCAAATGACGATGTTTCATCTGAAGACTACATTGACAAATGGAAAAAAGAAGCCGTTTCTCAAATGATCGAATACAACATCCCTGCGAGTATTACGCTTGCACAAGGGATCCTTGAAAGCGGAAACGGGGTAAGTACACTGGCGCTGAAGTCTAACAATCACTTCGGAATTAAGTGCCACAGTGATTGGGTCGGCGGCCGAACGTATCATGATGACGATGAAAAAGGGGAGTGCTTCAGAGTGTATGACCACCCCAAAGACAGCTATGAAGACCACAGTAAATTCTTGCTGAAGAGCCGATACGCGATGTTATTTGAACTGGATCTCGATGACTATAAAGGGTGGGCAAAAGGGTTGAAAAAATGCGGTTATGCGACGAACCCTGAATACGCTGAAAGACTTATCACATTAATTGAACGCCACAACTTAAATGTATTGGATGTAGAAGGACATGATGCGCTCGCCGAGGTTGGAAGGAGTGAATCAAAGGTGGAAACTGAAATTGTGAAAGAACAACACGTTATTTCTGACAGACTTGGCTCTGAATCAAAGGCTAGAACAGCCAGAAATTCTCCTACAAATGATGGTGGAGCTAGGCGAATCAGAACAACTGAACATGGGATTCAATTTGTTTTCGCCCGAGAAGGAGACACCCAAAAAAGCTTGGGAAAGGAGCTCGACATGATGCCTTGGCAATTCCGCAAGTACAATGGCGTCGCCAAAAGTCATGTGTTCAACCTGGGGGATAAGATTTACTTACAGCCTAAGAAGAATCATGCTGCATATACTTGGCATACGGTTCGTCTAGGCCAAACTATTTGGGAGATCTCTCAGATATATGGCATTAAAACGTCTGCGATCATTCGTAAAAACAGACTCAATCAGAACGAATCATTACAAGCTGGCACCAAATTGAGCTTACAATGGCCTTTAAGTAAAGAGGGCGAACTTCCGTGGTACGCGAAGCTCATAACCGCAAAAGAGAGTTGATTGCGCGCCTACAAAGCACGTAAATATCAAATTTCTCTGAACTACCTTAGCGAGGTATTTAATTAAGAAAAAAATGCCTTTTTATCAGCAACTGGGGGATATTCCCAATAAGCGACATGTTCAGTTTCGCAAAAAAGATGGAAGTCTTTACCGTGAACAGGTTTTCGGTACAGCTGGGTTTGTAGGGATCACTTCAATCCTCTATCATTACAACAACCCAACGATGGTGAAGGAAGTTCTGGGAAGCGTTGATGTACGACCTAAAATTGCCGTCGAATGCAACTTACACTCTAGAAAACTAGAGGGGTTTAATGTCGTGCCGGGCAAGGATTATCTAGACTCTCGCGTCCCAATAATGTTCAATTCGGACCTCACCATTGAACTCGCATCTCCTCCGAAAATTGAGGATGAGGTTTTCTATAAAAACTCCGATCAAGCTGAAACGATTTTCGTCCATCATGGAAGCGGGGTCTTAGAAACAATGTTCGGGAATCTTGTCTTCGGCAAGGGGGATTATCTGGTGATCCCGAAGGGAATCATTTACCGATTTAAATTTAATTCTGATGACAACAGGTTGTTTATCGTGGCTTCTACAGCTCCTGTTTTTACACCCAAACGTTATCGAAATAATTTCGGTCAACTCTTAGAGAACAGTCCATATTGTGAACGTGACTTCCGTACACCAAGTGAGCTCGTCGTTCATGAAGCGCTGGGTGACTACCTCGTGAAAATCAAGAAAAATGGTTTGATTCACGATTATATCTATGCTGCCCACCCCTTTGACGTTGTGGGTTGGGACGGGTTTTTATTCCCCTATGCATTTAACATCAAAGATTTCGAACCCATTACTGGGCGAATTCACCTCCCCCCTCCTACGCACCAAACCTTTGAAGCGGCAGGGTTTGTGATTTGTAGTTTTGTGCCAAGACTTTACGATTACCATCCTGATTCTATTCCAGCGCCTTATAATCACAGCAACATCGACTCGGATGAATTGCTTTACTATGTTGATGGAGACTTTATGAGCAGAGTGGGTGTGAAGCCAGGGCAACTTACGCTTCATCCGGCTGGTATTGTTCACGGTCCGCACCCCGGGACGATAGAACAGAGCATCGGCAAGAAAGAAACGCCTGAAACTGCGGTGATGGTTGACACATTTAAACCGCTTCATCTCACGCAACAAGCACTCGACTTAGAATATCCCGATTACTACAAATCTTGGGTTAAGAAATAACATAGATATGTCAGAAAACACAATCCCTCAACTTGACAAGGTTCTCCCAGAAGCCGCCGACTTTCTCCCCATACTTGGGACAGATTATGTTGAGTTTATTGTCGGAAATGCAAAGCAAAGTGCGTTCTTTTATATGACTGCTTGGGGGTTTCAGCCTCTCGCATATAAAGGACTTGAAACGGGCAGCAAAGATTCTGTTTCATATGTCCTTAAGCAGAATAAAATCATCCTCGTCCTCACGACACCTCTTCGGCCTGGCGGTGAGTTAAATCGACATCTTAACGACCATGGTGATGGCGTAAAAACGATTGCACTTTGGGTTGAGGATGCAAAAAAGAGCTGGGAGGAAACAACAAAGAGAGGCGCAAAAAGCGCATTCGAACCTGAGGTTCAAAAAGACGACAATGGTGAGGTCGTACTCAGCGCCATTCACACATATGGGGAAACGATTCATGTATTCGTTGAGAGGCACAATTACAAAGGTGTCTTTATGCCTGGATACCGAGCCTGGAATCCCGATTACCAACCCGTAGACACAGGACTGTTGTACATCGACCACATGGTCGGCAATGTGAACTGGGGTGAAATGAATACGTGGGGTAAGTTTTATGCCGAGGTGATGGGGTTTGCCCAGATCATCTCTTTCGATGACAAGGACATCTCTACAGAATACACTGCGCTCATGTCCAAGGTAATGAGCAATGGGAATGGTCGGATTAAGTTTCCAATCAACGAACCTGCAAAAGGGAAAAAGAAGTCGCAAATAGAGGAATATATTGAATACTACGGAGGTTCGGGGTGCCAACACATCGCCGTTGCGACAAACGATATCATTAAAACGATCACAGCACTAAAATCCAGGGGTGTCGATTTCTTATATGTTCCTGACAATTATTACGACGACATACTAGACCGTGTTGGAGATATCGACGAGGACATCGAAGGGTTAAGAAAACTTGGAATTCTGATTGACAGAGATGAAGACGGGTACCTGCTTCAGTTATTTACAAAACCGGTTTTAGACAGACCGACGATGTTTTTTGAGATTATTCAGAGAAATGGAGCAACCTCATTTGGAAAAGGGAATTTTAAAGCGCTATTCGAGGCCATAGAACGCGAACAAGAAAACCGAGGTACGCTATAATTTTGAAACCTCTTCTTCAAGTTGACCAGTTAGAAGTTTTTTTCGAAAAATCCGTAATCTCTGGGGTCTCCTTCAACGTTTACGAAGGAATGACGACAGCAATTGTTGGAGAATCGGGGTCGGGGAAGACCGTGACTTCTACAGCGATCATGGGGCTCCTCCCATCAAATGGACGTGTCACTAAAGGTCTCGTAAAAGGGATTGGTGGGGTGACGTGGGTAGAAGCTGACAAAAAGCCGATTACGCCCGTGGGAAGAGAGATTAGCATGGTTTTTCAAGATCCGATGTCTTCGTTGAATCCATCAATGAAAGTAGGTGAACAGGTCTCTGAGCCATTGGCCGTACACATGGGGTTAGACAGAGCTGATGCTATGAAAAGAGTCCTCGCGCTTTTCAAAGAGGTCGAATTACCCGAGCCAGAAACCGCGATATATAAATATCCCCACGAGCTAAGCGGGGGTCAAAAACAGCGCGTCATGCTCGCGATCGCACTTGCGTGTAACCCCAAGATTCTTGTCGCTGACGAGCCTACAACCGCATTAGATGTTACGGTTCAAAAGACCATTTTAGAATTGTTGCTTCGTCTTCAGAAAGAGCGTGATTTAGGGATTCTTTTTATAACACATGATCTTGATGTGGTCAGAGATATTGCAGATTTCGTCGTCGTCATGAAAGATGGGGTGATTGTTGAACAAGGAGAATGTAACGCGGTGTTAGACAAGCCGACCCACCCATATACTTTGGACTTACTGAACGCCAAACCAAAAAGAAACCGTGATGAAATTGAACACACAGACATAGAGGTCCCACCCTTCATTGAAGTTCAAAACTTGGTACTAGAATACATCACAAAACGGCGTTGGTTTGGAAAAGTTGAAGAGAAATTTACAGCTGTTAATGGTGTCGATCTTAAAATACTGCCCGGAGAACGAGTAGGGCTTGTGGGTGAAAGCGGTTGTGGGAAGTCAACTCTGGGAAGGTTGATGTTGGGGCTTGAGGTTCCCAATGGGGGCTCCGTGATTTGGAAGGGGGTCGAACTAGACCTTGACAACCGGCAAATGATGAAGGCGTTTCGTCGTGATGCTCAACCTGTATTTCAAGATCCCTTCAGTGCACTAAATCCAAGAATGTCAATCGGAAATGCTTTGTGTGAGGCAATCGGAACCACAGAAAATGGAGGCGAACTGTCCAAATCAAAAAAGATGGAATTGGCGCGAAATCTGCTTGTTGAAGTAGGGTTAAGTGGAGAAGACACTGACAAATATCCGGCTTCTTTTAGCGGAGGCATGAGACAACGCATCGTACTTGCTAGAGCATTGGCTGTAAAACCCGCGCTTCTCATATTGGATGAGAGTGTCTCTGCGTTGGATTTAAGAATCCAAGCCCAAATATTAACCTTGCTTTCCGACATTCAAAAAAGAAGATCCCTTGCTTACTTGTTTATTTCTCATGATTTAAATGTGATACATGCTGTATGCGACAGGGTGCTCGTCATGAAAGATGGTGTGATTATCGAAGAAGGTACAGCGGAAAAGATTTTTAATTCTCCCTCTGATTCATACACAAAGCACTTGTTAGAAAGCCGTCCCGGAAGGAGCAAATTGACTGCGTAAATCCGTCGCCTGGTGCTTAATTTGGCATTATGAGTGAAGTAAACAATGAAGAATTGATTCTATCGAATCTAAATGGGGGGTTTCTAACCCTTACCATCAACAGACCTAATCAACTTAATGCGCTTAACAGCAGTGTTATAGGACGTCTTTCTACGTTAATTGAGGAGGCGCAATCTATGCCTGAGGTTCGTGTAATCATCCTGACTGGTGCAGGAGAAAAAGCATTTGTCGCAGGTGCCGATATCGTAGAATTTGCCGAATTTTCTCCTGACGAAGCAAAAGACTTGTCCTCATTAGGTCAGTCTAGTCTCTTTGACAGAATAGAAAGGAGTGAAAAACCCGTGATTGCTGCGGTCAATGGATTTGCATTAGGTGGAGGTTTGGAATTGGCCATGGCTGCGCATATACGTGTGGCCTCAAAAAACGCAATGTTAGGGCTTCCTGAGGTTTCGCTTGGCGTAATTCCAGGCTATGGTGGTACGCAGAGATTGGCTCAACTTGTAGGAAAGGGAAAAGCCATGGAATTGGTGTTAAGTGCTGGGATGATTAGTGCTGAAGAGGGTTTGGCATGCGGTTTGGTAAATAGAGTCGTGGAACAAAGTGAATTAATGGATGAAGTCCTTGGGATTGCCAAGAAGATTGGCCGCAACGCACCTACTGCGCTCGCTGGGGCTATTAAATCTATTCTGGCAGGTTATACGGATGGCATAGATGGACATCAAGTAGAAATTAATGAATTTGGAAAGTGCTTTGGAACTGAGGATTTCCGAGAAGGGACTACTGCATTTATTGAAAAACGTCGCGCAAAATTTCCAGGAAAATGAGTGTAAAAGTCGCTGTGATTAATGACGGGAAACATAAACTCCCCCATTATAGTACGCCACAAAGTGCGGGGTTGGATCTGCGTGCCTCATTAGACCAGCCCGTCGTGCTTCAACCTGGGGAACGCAGCCTGATACCTACTGGCATCAAGTTGGCATTGCCTCCAGGGATGGAGGCCCAAGTGAGACCGCGATCTGGATTGGCTTACAAACATGGTGTCACAGTATTAAATGCTCCCGGGACCATCGACGCAGACTATAGAGGAGATATCGGAGTTATACTTGTGAATCACGGGGACGTCGCTTTCACTGTTGAAGACGGATCGAGAATCGCTCAAATGGTACTTGCAAAATATGAGCAAGTGGCGTGGGAAGAAGTTCGTGAACTCACCGATACTGATCGAGGAGATGGCGGTTTTGGTAGTACAGGTATTAAATAAAAGAGAATAGCAAAAGATGAATATTATCATTCCGATGGCAGGAAGAGGGAGCAGACTTCGTCCTCATACCCTAACAACGCCTAAGCCGTTAATACCCATTGCTGGGATTCCTATCGTAGAACGACTCGTGGAAGACATCGTACGCACGCTTCCTGTGGCGGTGAAGAAGATCGCTTTTGTGACTGGACGATTTGGGGACGAATGCGAGAAGGATCTACTTGAAGTTGCGCGTCGTTTAGGCGCGGAAGGTATTATTTGCTATCAAGATGAGCCCCTGGGAACGGCGCATGCTATTCTTTGTGGTTCGGAATGTTTAGAGGGCCCGGTCGTTGTGGCATTTGCAGATACACTTTTTCGAGCTGACTTCTCAATTAACCCCGAAGCTGATGGCGTTCTTTTCGTACAGCAGATTGAAGATCCATCGGCATTCGGTGTGATCGTCACCGACGACAGTGGTGGAATCGTAGACTACGTTGAAAAGCCCCAAGAATACGTGGGTAATCTTGCGATGATCGGTATTTACTCATTCAAAGATGGCGCAAGACTTAAGAAAGAATTAGACTATCTCATAGACAATGACATTCGGCTTTCTGGCGAATACCAACTCCCAGACGCTCTGAGAAATATGACGAAGTCTGGGTTAACTTTCATTCCTGGAGAAGTCCTTGAATGGATGGACTGTGGAAACAAAAATGTGACCGTTGAGACAAATCGCAGAGTTCTAGAAATACTTTCAGTTGAAGGGCGACTTCATAATGAAACCGGAATTGATGCTACAGCTCAAATTACAGATAGCGTCATTACGCCACCATGTTACATCGGGCCAGGGGTGAAAATTAATCGATCGATCATAGGTCCACATGTAAGTCTAGGAAAGAACTCAAAGATTGATGGCTCTGTCATTAGCGACTCGTTGATTCAGGGAGACACGAACATCGAAAATTCGAATTTAAAGGGAGCGATGATCGGCGCAAAAGCTTCCATTTATGGCAAAACACAAGACTTAAGTATAGGAGATTTTTGTACTTTGGGGAGTCGTGAAAAATAAACTGTGAAGCAACACCTTACATATATCGCATTCGGCTTTTTCCTACTCAACACGATTGGTTGTTCAGGTGGGAAACATGTCTTAACAAATGGTGGCGTTTCATCTGAAACATTGCAACGCAATTATTTCGAAGGAGCCCACCACCTACTTAAGGGCGACAAAGAAGCAGCGTATGCAAGTTTCTTAAGATGCTCCGATGAAGCGCCTGATGTCGCTTCTTTTCACTACGATCTTGCACGAATTGATTTCGACTTAGGTCGATATGAGTCCGCTACAGCACAATTAGACCGAGCAATAGAGATCGAGCCAGAAAACGATTGGTACAGATATCACAGGGCGAAAACACTTGTATTGACTGGAAGTTATGATGCAGCACAAGAAGATTTCGAGGTGTGGATTAACGCGAGACCTGGAGATTTAGAAGCCCTGAGAGAGTGCTCTGATATTTTCATTTCAGCTTCACAGCCATGGCACGCATATCAGCTTTTAATATTTTACGAAGAAGAAATCGCGAGGAATGTCGATGTAAGATTAGATCAATTTGCACTTATCTCACACGCCAATATCGAAATTGAGAGCTTTGATGTTTTCATAAATCGTTCCGCTTTGGAGTTCCCAAATGAACCCACTTTTGCTTTACATCGAGGTCTTTTGGCTGCATTTAATAAGGACTATGAACGTTCTGTTCTGATTTTAGAAAAGCTCCGTACAGACCATCCATATTATATGAACAGCGTCATCGCTTTGGCAGAATCATATACCGCCGTAGGAAGAACAGAGGAAGCGTTCGAGCTTTTACTTGTCGCATTTAAATCAGAGGATATTGACTTGAATGAAAAATCTGAGATCATGTTGGGCTATTTGGAATTTGCAAGTCCGGGGTCAGAAATAATGATGCGGTTTCAGACACTTCTTAGTGTCGCCCTCGAAACCCATTCAGGCAATCCAGATTTATTACATTTTGCGGCTTTACATTGGTTGGACATCGGACAAATTGACAAGGCGCGCGAAGCACTTGCAATAGTCGTTGCAAATGATCCCGGTTCGCTTGAGGGTCATATCGATTATTTGGGTGTGCTTTTTCATTTAAAAGATTGGGAAACGGTGATCAAAGCCGGAGACGAAGCCGCCTTGGTCTTCCCTCTAGAGCCACTCATTTATTTATACTCCGGAGGTGGGCATAAACAGCTGAAGGAATTTGAAACAGCCATAAAACACTTTAAAAGTGGTTTGTCCGTATTGATCGATTTGCCTGTCACTGAAGCGAGTATATACAGTGAGTTGGGAGAATGTTATAGAGAACTCGGACAGAAAGAAAAATCATATGAAGCCTTCGAAAGATGTCTGTTACTTGACAAGTCTCCTTATGTAATGAACAATCATGCATATTTTTTAGCCTCGGACAACCAGCGAATTCAAGATGCGCTTAAGTGGAGCACTTTGGCAAATGAAATGATCCCTGATGAACCGAATTTCATGGACACACATGCATTAATTTTACATCTCCTTACCCGTAATTCGGATGCCTTGGAGTGGATTGTTAACGCCCAAGCCATTCTCGATTCTCCTGATGCTGTCTTCCTAGAACGAGAGGGCGATATTCGGTGGTCATTGGGGCAATCTGAAAAGGCGCATGAGTTGTGGGAAAAGGCGATTGTTAGTGGTGGAGGTCAAAAAAGATTGAACGAAAAGCTTTCTAGAATAATATGAAGGGGCATCTTAAAATATGGGGTCTGACAGTACTTGTGATCTGTTCCGTTTTAATGACGGGATGCTCCAACGAACAACGTATTGCGGATGGGAAGCCTTTGAGATCAAGGGATCCAAACAACATTCTGAAGCGATATGACAAAGAAGCGCTCAAATGGGATTGGATTGGATTTAAATTAGACACCGAAATTAATGTCGAAGGGAAATCAGATTCATTCACGATGAATGTGAGAATGGCACGAGATAGTGCAATTTGGATAAGTCTGTCACCAGCGCTCGGTGTGGAACTTGCAAGGGTACTTCTGCTTCCTGATTCTGTGAGAGTAATCAGTAAAGTGCCTTCAAATAAATTTGTTTTCGAAGGCAATTACAAGCAACTAGAGAAGTCGTTAGGAATTCCATTTGATTTCTATACTTTTCAAGATTTATTTTCTGGAAGTCCTTTGGGGCTGGACCCACAGGAGGATAAATTTATCTCTCAAGTGGATGGCTTCAATTACATTTTAATTGAGAAATTTCCAAGACGCGTAAAGAAGCTTTTAGGTGGAACTGATGAGCGAGCAATCGCATTAAACCCTGAAGATTCTATCGCTGTAATCATTAGGGATCGCAGGGCAAATAGAATGATGAGCCGAACAGATGAAGACGATTTGGTCATTAAAAGATACTGGTTTGATGGGATCACATTTATGCCTGTAATAGATATGTTTAATGACTTGTCAAGTGGGCTTAGTCTCAAAATTAAGCGCTCAGGAGATGAGGGGCATCGACAAGGGTTATTGCCCTCGAAGACCCGAATAATAGCGCGCGGGAATGGTGTCGATTTAGATTGCACTTTCAAAGTTCGACGCAGTAGAATAAATCGAGAATACGAACTCCCATTCGATCCACCTGAAAATTATGAGCGCCGTAAATCACTATAGTTTTATTGACCATTCAATTAAAAGATGGGTAGTGATGTCGTTTTTGTGCATTGTGGGGTTGTACTCTCTTCAAGCCCAAACGCAGGACAAGGATGCCTTGACAGCTGAGAAAGAGAAAATTGAAGCACAACTCGCAACGACATCAAGATTAATCGGAGAAGCAAAGAACAATCGGAATGCTGTTAATTCTCAGGTGATCCTCATCGATCGACAGATCGAATTAAGAGAACGACTTATACGACATCATCAGTCAACCATTAGAATCCTGGAGCAGTCTGTCGTGAAAGCCGACACAGAGATAAGGAGTTTGGAGGGGCATATTGAAGGCTTAAAAGAGGAATATGCAATGATGATTCAACAAGCGTATAGAATGCAACTTGCAAATAATCCCTTGATGTTTGTTTTTGCCGCAGAAGATTTCAGTCAGGCAGCTCTTCGGTTTAGAATGCTACAATCTTATGCTGTAGTGCGTAAAAGGCAAGCACTTGAAATATCCGATGCCCAAACTTCACTCACCACATCAAAAGAAATTCTCTCCACTGAGAAAGCATCCGTTTTAGTTGCACTTGAAGATCAGGAATCTGAGCGCGACGCTCTTAACGGAGACAGAATAGAACGTGCGCAACTTGTCTCTGAGATCAAAGGAGAGGAAACGCGTCTAAGGAAAACGCTCAAAGCGCAAGAAAAAGAATACAAACGACTCAGCAATGAAATTAAGAGAATTATCGAAGCTGAGATTGAGGCTGAACGTGCTTCTGCAGCTGGAGAGTACGCACTTACTCCAGCTGGAAAAATCATCTCTGAAGAGTTCGAAAAAAACAAAAACCGTTTCCCGTGGCCTGTGGCGAGAGGTGTTGTCACAAAGGAGTTCGGTCGACACAAACACCCGACCATCGCTGGAATTACTGTTGAAAGTAACGGGATAGATATCACCACAGAACAGGGCACGAATGTATTTTCTATTTTCGGAGGCACAGTCAGTAGTATCTTTTCATTCCCTGGTGCGGGAGAAACAGTGATCATCACCCATGGTGGCTACCGAACAGTATATAGCAATCTCGAATCACTTGAGGTCTCAAAAGGCGATGTCATCGCACGAGCGACACGTTTAGGGAAAGCTTGGACAGGACCCAAAGGGGCATCGGTTCATTTCGAAATCTGGAAAACAGCAGGTTCTGAAAGGTCTCCGAAAGACCCTCGTTCCTGGCTTCAGCCAAGATGAAAATTGGCCTTAAAAGGGGATTGTCAGATAGAAAAAAAAAAGCAACTTTACACCTGTGAAAACAACCATTGCACTCGTAGGGAATCCCAACACCGGGAAATCCAGCCTCTTCACCAGTATTACTGGGGTACGCACTGCTGTGGGCAACCTTGCAGGTGTGACCATTGAGGCCTGTTTGGCAAAAGGAATCATCAGAGGTTCTGAGGATTGGACGTTTATGGATCTCCCTGGTATCTATAACCTTCATGCCCAAACGGATGATGGACGTGTCACAGAAAACACGCTGCTCAATCCGAATGAGAAGAATAAACCAGATGTGGTTTGGCTTGTCGCTGATCGCGCAACGCTTCAAGGACAGCTTTTCCTGGCTTTACAAATTCGAGAACTAGAAATCCCTTGCATCCTAATACTAAATAGGATGAACTTGGAAGAGGAGGACCCTCAACTTTGCGAGATCTTAGAAGAAGGTCTTGGGTTTCCAGTAAGAGAATTACACGCACTCAATGACAATCCCTCTGATTGGGTTCGAGACCTTATTCCTCTTATTGATCTCCAGGCATCTTCTTCACTCCTCAGGCAGGTGACTCCCAGCATAGAAAGTTCTCTTTCTATCCTCAAAGAGGCCATGCCACATAGGACCCTTGGGTACTTATGTCATCTTGCGCGAATGAACTACGTCCCAAGCTGGCTTTCTAATGATGAGAAGACTGCTTGGCATAAGGCGAGAGAAAATGCGGAAGCGTCTCCTGCAGCTCTACAACTTGAAGAAGCTGGACAGATGATGCAAATCATTCGTGACCTACTCAACCAGGCGGGCAAACCTTTAAAAGAACATGAGCTCGCCCAGCGCAATACAATCAAGGGACAACAAAAACTCGACCGTGTGCTCACGCACCCTATTTGGGGGAATGTGATTGCGATGTTGATCTTCTTCTTTATGTTTCAAGCCATTTACAGCTGGGCGACATATCCCATGGACCTCATAGACGGCGCCTTCAGTTCCATGATCTCCTTCATTACCGACACCCTACCTCCTGCTTGGTATACCAGTTTACTCGTTGACGGGATTCTTTCTGGGCTGGCGGGAATTCTGATTTTTGTGCCTCAAATCGCAATACTCTTTGCGTTTACAGCTTTTCTTGAGCATTCTGGTTATATGGCCAGGTTGGGGTATCTCTCAGACCGTTTTTTCAGGCGACTGGGACTTACTGGAAGGTCTTCAATCTCTTTGGTGGGAGGTCTTGCTTGTGCCGTGCCTGCGATCATGGCTGCACGTACGATATCAAACAAACGCGCGCGACTTCTGACCATACTGGTGACTCCCATGATGACTTGCTCCGCACGTCTTCCTGTGTACGCATTTCTGATTGCATTCGCTGTTCCGGATCAGCTCGTACTCGGTTTATTTAACCTACAAGGGATTTTCCTATATGGCCTTTACGTGATAGGTGCGCTTTCGGCCCTAGGTCTCGCATTCGTCATAAATAAGGCGCTTCCTAACTCAAACAACCGAGCTGAAGCTGCAGAGGAATGGCCACCCTACCGATTGCCAAAACTCAAATCAGTCTTGGGCCAATCCTATCGCCAAGCCATGATTTTCCTTCGTGCAGCTGGATCGGTGATCTTATTCATTTCAATCATCTTGTGGTCTTTGGCATTCATGGGACCTGGAACGATACAAGAACGCGAAGCCATGGACCCAGGCGAGCGTTTAGAACAGTCTTGGTTAGGCGCACTTGGGAATGCCATTGAACCTGTCGTTCGCCCTCTGGGGTATGATGGCCGTATGGGGATTGCTATTTTGAGCTCTTTCGCCGCACGTGAAGTGTTCGTAGGGACGATGCACACACTCTATCCCACAGCGGAAGGTGGTGATGGGAGCATTCTTGCTTTGAAAAAACGGCTTGCAAACGAAGTCATCCCCGGAACAAACCGACCTCTTTTAAATACGGCTTCAGCGGCATCGCTGATCGTGTTCTACATGTACGCGATGCAGTGTATGAGTACAATCGTCATTGTTAAACGAGAACTTAACAGTTGGCCTTGGGCTTTGGCACAAGCAGCCGGATACACGCTATTCGCTTACTTAGCCGCACTTGCAACATACAGTTTCGTCGATGGATTCTAAGATTAAAACACCGTGGCTTGAAGTTGGATACACGATCTTTTCTAATGAAGGGCCTAAGGCCTTAAAAATTGAAGCCTTGGCCAGAAAGGTGGGTAAAAACAAATCATCTTTCTATCATTGTTTTGCGGATTTAGACATTTTCATAGATGAATTGTTGTGTTTTCATGTTGTAAAATCTCATGAAATCTTTAAGCAGATCAAGCTCTGTAAGAATTTGGTGCCCGATGTTTTTGAGGTGTTATTTGAGTACAAAGAGGACGCCTTTTTCAATCGACAATTAAGAATCCACAGGCATCTTGAAAGCTATAAATTGTGCTTTGAAAAGGCCCATAAACCTATTGAAGATGCGCTCTTAGAGTTTTGGCCCAAAGCAATCGGTTTAGAAGATAATCCTCATCTCGCCAGGATGATTTTAAACCTAACTGTTGAGAATTTTTATCTGAGATTGACCGATGAAACATTTACAGAAAAAGGGTTTAACAGTTATTTAGATGAGATCTTAGCGATCGCTAAAGAGATGTAAGCCCTCTCGTGGAAGGTCAGTTGTACGGTTCCGTCTAAAAATTATCAGCAGTGGCTTGTACATTTGTTTATGAAACGCCTTCAGCTCAAGTATCTTTTTGTTTACACAACGCCACTCGTCATCTTGTTTTCATTGTGGGCCTCTGGTATCTGGTCCTTTTTTGCGCTCTTGTTCATATTCGGTTTCATTCCATTGACTGAATTATTCACAAATGGATCGACGTATAATCTCAATGGCGAGGAGGAAGAGAAGGTGACAAAAAACATTGTATTTGACCTCATCATCTACCTGTTAGTCCCTATTCAGTGTGTCATTCTGATTTACTTTTTAATTCAAGTCAGCGATGAATCTCTCCCACTTTATACAAAAATAGGACTGACCACTGCATACGGACTTGCGTGTGGTGGTTTGGGAATTAACGGTGCACACGAACTTGGACACCGACACACGTGGTATGAGCAACTCATGAGCAAGCTTCTTTTGCTTTCTACATTGTATATGCATTTCTTTATAGAACACAATCGAGGTCACCACAAACATGTTTCAACGGATCAAGATCCAGCCTCCAGCAGATACAATGAAATTATTTACTCGTTTTTCTTTAGAAGTATAATCGGCGGTTGGAAGTCTGCATGGCGACTTGAAGAAACGAAAATGAAACTGAAAAAAAAGCGTGTCTGGAGCGTGCACAATGAAATGCTTCGATTTCAAATCATCCAAATAGCGCTCGTCACAACTGTCGCATTAATCTTCGGATTTAACACCATGCTTTTCTTTATCGCCGGTGCTACTATTGGCATCCTAATACTTGAAACGGTAAACTATATAGAGCATTACGGTTTGCGCAGATTAAAGGTGGGTGATGGATTTGAAAGAACGAAACCCATACACTCTTGGAATTCTAACCACCCAATCGGTCGAATACTGTTGTTAGAGGTGACCCGTCATTCTGACCATCATTATATCTCAAGTAAGAAATACCAAACCCTCAAGCACTTCGATAACAGTCCTCAAATGCCCACAGGCTATCCAGGAATGATGGTCCTTGCACTGTTCCCCCCGCTGTGGTTTCGTGTCATGAATAAACGTATTGAAGAATATGGCGCTACGCCACCTCAGCTTGCTCAGTCGCAACTCTAACCCAAAGGTGAGCTGCAGCTTCTTTCCTGACCGCCAACGTTCTGCCGCAAGTACAAATAGCCATAGGCCCATTTAGAGGAGCGATATGCTTGACTTCGACCTCAGATCCGATGCAACACCCCATCTGAACAAGTGCCATGACCTCCTCTGGGGTATCCACCCTTTCGATCACACCTACTTCGTAGGCTTTTAGGTCACATAATTTCTTCACTTGCATCCCACAAAAGTACCTCCACCTCTCACCAGTTGCAATACCCTTTTCATGTGATTTATTTTTCTCGGCCAAAACTCCTATCATTCACGACTACCCCTTACATTTGCACCCCTCCTAACCTGGGCCATTAACTCA
>Ga0308011_10000584_pt1 | contig 19218 bp, 36 predicted proteins | sample Neamet177_FD_203144 | JGI IMG/M metagenome (GOLD analysis project Ga0308011, IMG submission 203144) | Marine microbial communities from water near the shore, Antarctic Ocean - #177 | ecosystem: Environmental > Aquatic > Marine > Unclassified | place: Southern Ocean | collected 2014-07-25 | reverse complement strand
GATACATAGTCATAGCGTTTGAAAACGAAGGTACCGAATCGCGTGATGGCGAAGCTCCATTATAAGGTATAGCAAGAACACCTCTAAGATTTGACCCTCTACCTGAGAACCTTGTTGTTCTTAGATTCGCTCCTTCTCCAGAGTCCCAAAATTCACGGAGACGGGTTCGGGCAACAGGCGCATTAAAACTTCTCAAAATAACATCGTTCCAAGTGGCTCTGTTAAATCTTCTTGCGTTTGAAGAATTGGCTTTAATTTGTATAGTTAAAAAAGCCCCATTATTTTGTGTTCTTCCCGTGCTACGCCCAAACATATCCAACGCTCCAGCGTTAGGGGAAATTGAAAAACCTCGGCTTTTTATAAATTTTAAAAATTTAAAACTAGTCTCTTTTGAGATATAACCATTTTCTAAAGCTAACGCCCACCTAAGAGTATTGACAAGTTCACCTTCGCTTGGACTAAGACCAGAATCGTCACCCCACGCAAAGTTTATAGAGTTTCTGTTATTAAACGCCCAGTTTGGCGTTATAGTTGTGTTTTCTACAATCGGCAAGTTAGCCAATTGTCGACCCACCATAGCTCTCCTATCATCGCTCAGCTCCTCCATTGGCGTTAGTCCTATTTCTGGAGTATCTGTCATTTCAGGAGTTAAAGAAACCTCTCCTACGGCTACCTCCCCATCCATATCCACAAAAGCATCATCTTCAACAACTTCGGCTACTTCGGGAGCGTTTGCGTTTAACCTATCAGCTAAATTTAGAGCGTTTTCTCCCTCTCTAACACCGCTTTCTATATTATATTTTAAAACCTCCCACACACTATCAGACATATCTGAGGGTTTGCGCCAATTAGGTAGATTGTTGTTGGCGTAGCTAATTTGCCCTAACCTCGCAACAACATAAGCCATATTTTTTGCAATATGAGCGTTAAGTTCGGGATTCACCCCTAACGTTGCATACCTTGTCGCCCTCATCGTAACTCTATATACATCACGCTCAGTACCCACGATAGACACCATTGCTGGACTTACATCAAGGAAAAGCTGAATAAGTGAATTAGGGACGACAAGCTTATTGACGTAAAAATCCACTTGAAATTGTTTGGGTCTAAAGCCACGAACAAGGCTAACCCAAGAAAGCACAGTACCTCCATTACCTCCAATTAAGTTTACAAACTCTTCGGTGGTATCTTCATACAACTCCGTAAAATTATTTATTACAAGTTGTTTATTTTCGGCTGATATTCTACTTCCTCTAGGCATTTTTTAAAAATTTAAAGGTATATAACAACTCCATTATCTATCCACCAATAGTTACCCTGAGAGTCCACTCCTGAAATTTCACCACCTCCTGGTTCGGCTGGAGTGTATTCCAACCCAGAAAAATCATCTAAATAAGGTATTACATCAACTGCGGGTTCAACACCCCAAGTACCGCCCATTTCAGTCAAAGCGTTTTGATGAGCGTCTTTTGTTAACGTCCCGTACATTCCGTCTTTGGTAATAGGTTGACCTAATAAAATTAATTGGTCTTGAAATGTGCCTACGGCATCCCCACAACACCCCACGTTTGTAAGTGGCGTATTCATACTTAACCCACTACAAAGAAAAAAATTAGAGTTACTACAACCTAATTGGTAATTAGCTGGGTCTGGCTCTGGGTCGTCATTTTCAACTTCAGGCGACCATACTTCTCCCTTCCTCCATCTTAAAAACAACTCTGAAAAATATAACCTCCATATTACAAAGAGAATAGCTCCGATAAGAAGCCCTATTAAAATTTTCTTTTTATTTTTCATTTTATAAATATAATCTGTTTTTTTAAAAAAAGGCTATGATATTGCTTTAAAAGTAATAGTACACTCGGTGTATGATGGGGAGGTTGTAGGGTTCCATTGTAGAGCAAATAGCTCGTTTTTATCATACGATGATGCAGAAGTAAAACTTAGAGTATATGAAGTCCCACCTAGACCATTTGCAAGAGTTAGGGTTTCTAGAGGTGTTGCACCACTCGAAGACGCCCCTAAATCAGACTTTGCAACCTTTAAAGAACTAAAAGTTGTTTGCCCAACATTATTTTTAAAAATTATTTGTACCGAAACAAGTTCACATTTCTCAGGTATAAGAAAAATAACCCCATCAGTATATGATATGCTTTCTGCAAAAGCCTGAAAGGGCATTAAGTATTCTGTGGTATTGTTTTTATTTACCCCCCCCGTAATAAAAAACGTTCTATCTACAAAACTAAGTCCACTCGCACCAGCGTTGACTACAACTAATTTATCTGCCTGAGACGTATAATTAGATGGTGTGTCTGTTAAAGTAACAAAAGTGTCCGAGCCTGAGCCACCGCCCGTCACGACGGCATCTCCTATTGAATCAAATATGTCTGGGCTATTTATAGGCATTTTTTAAAAATTTAAGTGTCAATTAAAATATATGAAAAATAAACATCCATAGTCCATTGACCATTAAATGCCGTATCACTCCAAACCATAAACGCTTTACCTGAAGCCGAAAAGTCTGTTTGTATGTTTGAACCCATTGGGGTGTATGTATAAATTCCAACCGCTTTTCCGTTCATCATATTTTTTATGCTTGTCCACCTTGCTCCAGCACTTTGCGAATTAACGGCATCCCACCCACAGAACAAATCTGACCCACTTGCCTCTTGAAAACCAGTAGAGTAGTTTGTTATATAATTTATGCTTAAAGGAATAATAATTTTACCAGTAACACCAGCAACTAAAGTTTGAGGATTTGCACCTTGACCCGTAGTAAATAGTTTCTGTACTGATTGAGCCGTTAAAGATAGTGTTGAAGTTAATATCTTGATGCCATTGGTGTCGGCTACAAAAGTCAAGCCCGTTGCCCCAGCGTTTACGACTACAAATTTATTTGCCTGAGACGTATAATTAGATGGTGTGTCTGTGTCTGATGTGAAAGTTCGTTCAGAAAAAGTCAAGCCCGTTCCAGACCCGTTTACAACAACCGCCTCACCAGCTTTTCCCGTGTAATTAGATGGGGTGTCTGATTGTAGCGTAAAGGTATTTTTTGCAAACGTTAACCCACTTGCTTGAGCGTTGACTACAACTAATTTATCTGCCTGAGACGTATAATTAGATGGTGTGTCTGTATCTGATATGAAAGTAGAGCTACCGCTAACAAGCGTTGTAAACGTTAACCCACTTGCTTGAGCGTTGACTACAACTGCCTTATTTGACTGCCCCGTATAGTTAGATGGGGTGTCGTTTAAGCTTATGAAAGTAGAGGTATTTGATGTGGGTGTTGTAAAAGTCAAACCCGTTTCGCCTCCGTTTACGGAAACCACCTTATTCGCCTGAGACGTATAGTTAGATGGGGTGTCGTTTAAGGTTACGAAAGTAGAGGTGTCTGTTGTGGGTGCTATAAAAGTCAAGCCCGTTGCCCCAGCGTTTACCACCACTAAATCGTTGCCTTTTCCCGTGTAATTAGAGGGTGCGTCTGTTAAAGTAACAAACTCAGATATGTATTTTTTAAAAGTTAAACCCGTTTCGTTTCCGTTAACTACAACTACACTATTTGACTGCCCCGTATAGCTAGATGGGGTGTCGTTTAAAGTTACAAAAGTAGAGGTGTCGGTTACGGCATCTGTAAAATTTAATCCCGTTTCGCCTTGATTTACTTCAAGTATTTTTTTTGATTGACCTACATAGTTAGATGGAGTGTCTTCTAAAGTAATGAACGTACTATGAGCCACTTCATTTTGTATAAAAGTCAAGCCCGTCCCTCCACCATTTACGGCTACAAGTTTATTAGACTGAGCCGTATAATTTGCTGGAGTATCAGTTAAGTCTATAAACGCCTCTCCAAAAGCATCTGTAAAAGTCAAACCCGTTGCGCCTCCGTTTACGGAAACCACCTTATTTTCCTGAGACGTATAGTTAGATGGGGTGTCGTTTAAGGTTACGAAAGTAGAGGTGTCTGTTGTGGGTGCTATAAAAGTCAAGCCCGTTCCTCCACCATTTACGGCTACTATATCGTTGCTTTTCCCCGTGTAGTTAGAGGGGGTGTCGTTTAGATTTACAAAATTAGATATACCACCAGAATTTGTTTGAAAAACCAAACCCGTCTCCCCAGCGTTTACAACAACCACCATATTTGCGGAGCCAGTATAGTTTGCTGGAGTGTCTATTAAGCCCTTAAAAGTGTCCGAACCTGAGCCACCTCCCGTCACGACGGCATCTCCTATTGAATCAAATATGTCTGGGCTATTTATAGGCATTTTTTAAAAAATTTAAACGTTAATTGTGCAAGGAGTTCCAGCGACCTTTTTTATATCTCCTACGCTATCAAACTCTGTTGTTGTGCTTGAAGCAACGTTTTGAACTTGAATTTTAAAACAAAAAACATCGGGCGAATATATCATACTTTATTTTTTTCTAATTTATCCCAAATAACAACAATAGACGCGAAAATCGTAAGTATTAAAGCGATAATCTCAAGGTTACTCCTCATTATTTTTATTTTTTAAAATCCTTTTTGCCAATAGAATAGCAGACAAAAATTGTATTATTAAAGTAAAAACATCAGATATTTCGTAAATATTCAATGTTTGCGACCAAGAGTCAATTGCTAAGGGTACAAAGGGTGCGCTTAGCATAAAGGTAAATCCCATTAAATAATCTTGAACACCTTGAAAAGTCACAACTAAACTTTTTTAGCGATAAGCAAAGCTAAAAGTAGGGCAACAAATATAGAAGTTCCCAACATAGCAATTTGTTTGTATGAAAACTCTAGGTGAACTGGAACCCCGTCTTTTTGTACGTCGCCAATTGTGGCTATTAGTGAGTCAAAATTCATCTTACTCTTCGTTTGCTTTTACCTTAAACCTCTTGCCTTTCCTTTTAGACCTATTTGGTATAACGAAATCTAAAAGATAGCCCCCCAACATCACAATTTTATTTATGATAGAGTTGTCTTTTTCAGATGGTGTTAAACGAACTACCGCCTCCGCGATAGCAAAAATCGCAAGGATTAAAGTTTTAATATCTATAAATCCCTCTGGATTATCTATAATTTGTAAAAGCATATTTTCTTAATTTAATTTTTTAAAAAAACCTAAATAACAACAATTGTGTCACCTTTTTTATAATATCCATTAGGGTTTTCGTAAAGACCATTACCTTTAGAGTCAACCCCTGAAAAATCTAATGGTAAACCCATACTAGCTCTATGCTCGTTGTAAGATTCTTCGGTTGCAAATCCAAGAATATCGCCCGACTTAGGAGAGTAGTAAATTCTAGCTGAGTCTTTATATCTCCAATATCCAACCTTTCTTTTTCCCATTCTAATAACAAAAAAAACAATCATTAAGACAACCGCAACACCTAGAATTACTTTTTTATTTTTACTTAACATTTTCATTTTTTAAAATTTAACGTGGGAAGTCATTGTACATATCTACACTCGCCAGACTATAAAACGGGTCGCCCGTTCTACGACAACACCTTAAACATTGTCTACGATTACTTACTGGACCGCAATTCCCACCATTCGGACAATTACATTGTATTAGTGCGTTGGGACCTCCAACTAGACCCACACCACCTGAACCTAAAGATGGGTTTCCTCTTCGTTTTTTTGGGGTGTTATTGCTTTGACTGCCCCCGTAAAAAGTGCTAAATAAATTCATATTTAAGATATTAAAATAATTTTTTTAAAAGACCATTTTTGTAAACCTTATAGGCTACAAAGACTAAAAGAAGACCTACCGCCCACATTACATACTTTCCCATTGGGTTTTTAGGAGTGTCGATTTCAAGGTCTATGGAATCGCCATCAACACTCAAAGGGTTTGCTAATTTTTGCATTATTTAAAATTTTTGTATAATAAAAAAGCTAAAACCCCAAATATTACTACGTATTGAGGAGCTACTTTATTATTTTTTAAAAAACCACTTGAGTTTTTATTACAAGCGCAATCTGATGCAGTTTTATTCATAGGTGTTTCTATTACTACTTTGTTCACTTCTGGTGGTAAAACTGGGTTATGACCTTCATCCGAAAAAAAACTGGCTAAAGAATACAAATTCCCATAAAAATCATTTTGTGAAGCTGGTTGCGCCCCAGCAGTTGCGTTGGGTTCTAAATTATAAAACTCCCAATCTAAACCGCTTTTATTTACCTCACTCATTAAAGGTTCGGGTGCATCAATTACCGAAGCGTCAAGGTGCATTGAGGCAAGGTTACAAGACCCACCTATTGCTGGTATTGGGTTTCCTTGATTATCCTTTTGGCAATTGCCTAGTTGTGTATTCGACATTATTTTAAATCATTTAATTCAAACCCTTCAACTGAATCATATCCAGTTAAATTTAAAACGGCAAAAAAAGTTTCGCAACCAAATTTACCATCCTCAGCAATCACGCCACCATACTGAGAATTTAAACGCTTTTGAGCGTACAAAACCTCTTTCCCGTAGTCGCCTAAAGAAACAGAACTCCCTAAGTCAACACCCTCATCATCTTCAATATCCTCTTTGCCTTTATAATCACTTTCAAAGTCGGGGCAAAAAACTTCCTCCTTCTCCTCTTCCCTTTGACTATTCTGTTCTTTTAAATTCTTGTTTTGTATATAAACAAAAATTACCGCACAAATAAGAACAAGAACCAACACCTTCATCTTCGTCTCCATAGTATTTTTTTAAAATTTTTATTTTCGACCTCTATACAAATTGTTAAACAAATTTTTCTCTGTTTTTTTTGCATACAAAGTATATGATTGTGGGTTTAAAAGACCCCTAGATACTGGCTTTGAAGTCATTACACTAACTCCAGCACCGCCTAATATAGCTTTTTCGGCTGGTTTGTTATAGTTCATTACCTTACCCTGAAAATCAGATACTCCGATAGTTCCAGCACGATAACCACCACGACTTACCCCTTTTAAAAGGTCGCTATTTACAGCACGAAACGTACTACCCTCATAAGGGTTATTTCCAAATTTACTCATATTAATTTATTTTGTTAAATGTTCCAAATGCCTCCATAGAAGGATATTGCCAGTCCGAGGCTCCTTCTATAACAATAGGTACGTCTATAACCACAGAGGTTGCTGGGTTTTGTATTTGCCCGTCACTTGTGCAGTTGTCTGTTCCTAATTGCAATATCGTTACCACTTGCCCGTCTAAGGCAGTAAATTGACCTCCGTTTACGGAAAGTTGAATTTGGTCCCCTACTTGTAATCCGTGAAAAAAGTTACCCATAATACCATCAATACCTTTTGATTGTCTCTTCCCCGAAGCAATATCAATCGCACTACCTAAGTCTAAAACGGCAAAGAAAGTTGTAGGAGCCACAAGGTCCACTTTTTTTGCAAACTTACCTTGCAAACCTTGAGATGTAAATGGGTTTCCGTTTGAACCACACGGCAAAGGAGTTCCTTGTGCATCAGTTCTAAGGGCAGACATACCATTGTATCTAAAGGAGGTTACTGGAGCGTGAAGCTCATCATACCCAAATTCTATATCTTGCTCGATATTTGGAATAGGCATATCCTCCATAACAGAGCTAACACTCTTTTTTAAAAAAAAGTGGTAAATTCCATACCCTATAACTCCGTATGTTAAAACTTTTTCAATTTTCATATCTATAATCTGTTTTTTAAAATAAAATACAACACAAAAAGAACAATTAAAGAACTAATTGAAATGCTACCTTTGTTCATAACCAATATTTTTTTACTACACGATAAGCAAAATAAAAGCCGATAAGAGCTAGTAAAACTTTGCCTATTTTAATTAAATTTTTTTCCGCATCGCTTTTTTGCCCACAAGTCCCATCATCAAGAGTAGCCGAGGGGTCGTAGTTAGTTGCGTTTTTGTTCATACACCCATTAATCACGCCACCATCGCCACCATCGCCCTCACCCCCATCTGTCTCGTAACTTTCTGGAGGTGGTGGTGTTGGTTCCTCTCCAGATTCATACTTTAAAGCGTTTTCTTTTAATTGCAGAACTTCATTTAAAAGCTCAGTAACTTTGTAGCCAAACTCTCTGTTTGAGTCCCTTGCGTCTCTCCAAAAACCCTTACTTTCACAAATTCTGTCTTTTGAGTTACCATCTTCAATATACTGCAAAATACTAACTCTAACCATCGTTAACGCTTGGGAAAGAAGTGCAAGTTGTTGCGCTATTAGTTGATAATTTGATTCTACATCGTTAAAGTTACCCAAGTTCATTTGTTGGATAGACATAGCGTTAAAGTCTACAATATTATTTTGCCAAATACTTATTCCGTTTTCCCCAAAATGCCAACCTCTATCTTGAACGCGCATATTTGTACGCTTATAAATCTCGTCAGGAGTTGGAGAGTCGTTATCAAACCACCCACAACTTCCGTATGTTAAATCTGTTCCATACGGCATAATATCAAAGGCTTGTTCTTTAATGTTGTTGAAAGAAAAATCAACTCCTTGATATGCGAATCCCCAATTTGCCATTTTTTAAAAATTTATAATCCAGTAATTAAACCAGACTTTTCCCAAATATTAGCCATAAGTTGTCTCTCTCTTATATTACCCGTTCTCTCCCCCATATTAGCCAGAAGTTGCTCTTCCGTCATACCCCAAGGTTGAGGGTTTGAAGTGTATATTAAAGAGTCGCCCAAATCTTCCTTGTACCAAGCAAATAAATCAGAACCTTCTCTTAAACCAAATTGCTCATATACTTGTTGAAGTTGCGCTCCGTTTAAATCTATAATAGTTGAAAAAAGAGCTTTTTCGTCAGTAGTCCAGTTTCCTCCCCAGCTAAACGCCATCGCTATTTCGCATTGGTCTGCGATTTGTTTTGCTTGAGGCTTAAAAGAACCCGCCATCTCAGTACCATCTTCCGTTGGTGTTGTATCTACAAGTTGCCTTATAGTTCTAGAATCTATAAAATTCGACCAGCCTTCTCCTATTTCTTTAAATATTTTTTTTAAAATAAGAAATACTACCAAAAGAACTAAGGAGCCAACCATCACTTTAATAGTGGCTTTCCCTCCTTTTGTTTGTGCAAATTTGCTTATAGCGACTGCGTAGCTCATATCCTTTAATTATTTAAAATAAACCCCACCCCCAGTTGGTTGTGGAATACCTCTTATCATACGTGACTTAGAAGCAGAACCAATAACGCTTGTTGGTCTTCTATTAGAAACATTTGTTTGAGTTGGTTTACCAATAGATGGTTTGCCACTACTCCCACTCATTAAGTCACCAACCAAAGGAACAGAGGGTTTTCTACCACTTGGCTTGTAATCCAAAATAGGACTTGTTGGGTCTTGTGACTGACTATCCGAAGAATCGTCACCCGTTGGTTGGTATGTAGGATTAGATTCTGTACCACCACCCGACCCCCCCCCAGTATTGAGAGTATCTTCCAAATCATTGCCATCACTAGCTTGTTCTGAAGACGTTGAAGTCTTTGGTCTTGTTAGGTAATACAAAAGAACAAGAACGCCTACCCCTATAAGGATTTGTTTTTGTTTCTTTTCCATACTTACTGAGCGTCAGTAGATGGTGTTGTTACTGCTGGTCTTGTGTTTTTCCACACTAAGTACAAAGTGACGAGAACTGCTCCCATCATTAGGTTGTTTCTTGAAAGTAAATTTTCCATTTTAAACTATATTTATTTATTTATTAATTATTTTTTTTTTGCTATTAAATACACGGCAACAATTAAAAGAAGAACTCCCCCTCCTATCATAATGTATTTTGCCGTATCGTTAGGAGGTGCTGGAGGTGGTGGAGGTTGCCCATTGCCGTTACCCGTTGCAGGAGGAGGAACGTCTGGGGTTGGTTTAAAAATATCCCAAATGTTTCCAGCCGAACTTATTAAATCGTCGAACAAACCTTGATTCCAAGTCCACCCACTACTAGGCTCATCTTCAACAACATCATCAATTTCACTACACGCTAGGGTTAAAGGAATCGCCTCATATTCTCCCGTAGCCGAGGGGTCGAGCATACTCCACCCTTCGTTTAAAATACAAATTTCATTACCCTCGCTATCCGAAGCTATACTACCCCCTAAAGTCAAACAACATTGCTCAGGACTATTTAAAGTTTTTGTATCTGTTAAATACTGCTGGTCTGGTGTACTTGCCATTTTTTTAAAATTTATTTTTTCTTTAAAGCTATCATAGCAAAAACCGCAATTATAGTTACCGACCCAACCAATGCTAAAACTAGACTAGGTGGAAAACCAAATATTTTTGCTCTATTCAACCTTGCCTCTTCTGCAATTAGAGCTTGTCTTTGAGCCTCTAAATTTAGCTCTAAACCTTCAACGCCTAATTCAGCAATATCAACCTCGTTATTTGAGACTAAATAGTTAGTAATAGAATTGCCAATTGACGCAATGCCATTGACTAAAACCATACCAAAAGTGGCTCCTTTTTGTTCCCCACCTACTGCACTTCCTTGTACCGATAGTTGTTGTTCATAACCACCAGTATAGTTATCTTTTTCGTTAATATAAGGTACGGCAAGTACCTCTTTAATAGTTACAGCATCATCAATGGAGTAAATGTCTGCCAATAAACTTTGGCGTGTACTTTCTTGAGGAAAACCCGTTAAGAGATTCAGACCCGAAAGATGAGCCTGAATCTCCGAAGGGTTGTTATCCAAAAGAAACTCTACTGCAAAAGATGGGTCTGACTTTAGTTGGTCTATGACCATTAAATCGTGACTCATATTGTAGAGCTTTTAGTTATCCTTTTAAAAATCCTTCTACGAAGAAGGTTAAAGTCACAGTTTGTGAAGCACCAACTACAATTTGAATAGCGGTCTGTGCATCAATTACAACTCGCTCTTGAATTGTAAGTAATTTGGAATCGAACTGGGTGTTCCGACGGGCTTTTTGAATGATATTGGGGTGAGTGACTTGACGACCATCAATCGAACAACGAATAATATCGAAGTTGTTTGCAAACTGAGAATTGTCCCCAGATACCTGATAGTTGAAGCCTGACAATACAATAGGATTGCCAAAAGTTGTGTTATTCATCGTGGCAACAGTTGTACCTATTGTGTAGGTTGCCGTTGTTACGTGTGCCGTTCCAGTTACTGCCGTTACGATGCCCGTAGCATCAAAAAGTCGGTGTACGACTGAAGCCGTGGTTGATGTGTTGATGAGTGTGCAAGTAAAGGCACTTACTCCATCTGGATTTACTACTTTCATATTCTTTATTTTGAAATATTTTTAAAATTGTGTTCTTTTTGACACACGGCAAGTATATGCTTAAAATTCAAAATAAAAACTTTTAAAAGTATATCATTTTTAATTTACTTTAAGATAAAGGTACACTCAATATTTGTCTGTGGTTCCATACCAATTATAAGACCAGTAGTTGAATCAATAGTTAAATCACCTTGTATCTCTACCATTTCGTCATTCGTAAACAACCAATTTCTTTTTAAAAAGTTTGGTTGCACATCGCCACCTCTAAAAATTTGACCATCTATGTTTGAAGTAATAAAATCAAAGGGTTGTTTCCCAAACTGGTCTATTGCATTTCCAGTTGTTACACGATATAGGATAGTTTTTATCTTTATTGGGTTTGCTATCGTTGTTTTACTCAAAGAATCCAAATTTATTGTGCTACCAACTGATTGAGATGGAGAGGGATATTTTAAATTTCCTATATCTAAAAGCAATTTATTTATACCTCCAACATCAAAAAGCAAATTAAGAGATGGGCTAACCGAAGCGTTTTGAAGCTTAATAATAAAAGCGGTTTGTCCTAGTCCAAAATACTCGTCATTATCAAAGTTTAAATTATTTTCCATATTACAAAGGTATTACACGAAAGTAATGATGGTTTTCGTGAGAATTAATTTCTGGTATGTGTATGTCGGTTAATTCTTTAAATTTAGGTATATTTTGCTTTAAACGCTGGGGGTTGTCTTTTATTTTAAAAAGAACCAAATGGGTAGCAAAAGTCCAAAAAGTAGGAGGAACTTCGTTTAAAGAATGAGCAACGGCAAAAATATCAACATCTTTTTGTCGTCGTCTTACTAGCAATTGCCTAACTCCCTCTTCGATTCTACTTCTAACATAGTACCTACAATCATCCAAAACAAGGTTTCCGTTTCTGTAATTTACAAGTTCTACTATTTCTTTTGGCTCTGGAGCTATAATTCTAGCAGACTTACCTTCTTTTAAAAGACCAACTTCATCAATACTAATTGTTGGGAGGTTGCTCCACTCCAAACCATCGGGGTCTAAAACTAAAGTTTTTCTATTTGCTATAAGTTTTCTTGTTAAGGTAGTTTTTCCCGTTCCATTCGTCCCCACTATAATAAAAAACAAAACTTGCCTAACCTTTGTCGTTTGTTTTTGTGGTTCCTCTTGTTTTGGTTCAGTAGATTCTTTTCTTTCTTCCTCCTCTCTTTCCTCTGTGCTTTCCTCTGACATTTTTTAAAGTAATTTTTCTGGAATAATTAAAAAACTATCATCCATAAAGTGAATTAGAGGTTTATGTTGAAAACCCAAATCTTTAATAACTTTCTGAGTGCTTTCCCAACTAAAGTCGTGACCCCCAACAATACCATCAATTGCCAGAAATTTTAAAGCATTGGTATAGTCCCTTTTTTGCTGAGAATACCTATGGTCGCCATCTATATAAATAAAATCAAACTTTTTCTGGTCGCTTTCTTTTAAAAACTCATCGCTATATTTTAAAAAGAAATCATCAGATGTCATATCGTGGTGAATTACGTTATCCACTATATCTACGACATTGTTTGTAAAAATAAACTTTATAACTTCGTGTGCTTTCTCAAACTTAACCCGAATATCTAATGAATCCATTTCGCTGGGATTTGTTTCTTTTGAATCATCAATATCGGACAACTCATTGGATTTACCAAAAGGGTCAACGGATTCTACGCTTTTAAAATACTCACTAAATATACGAGTAGATTGCCCCGTATATGAACCAATTTCTAAAACACTAAGCTTGTCTCCTTTAAGTTTTTTTAAAAAAGCACACATTACGTTTAGATGGTATTCATAATTTTTGCAACGCATTTTGCTAACTTCAGCATCGTGACCAAATTTTTCTTTAAAATCAGACAATAATGCTTCATACTTTAGATGAGTTTCTTTGCCCCAATACAAAGGGTGCATATTATCTGTACATACTTGTTCCGTAATCATTTTTTTAAAATTTTCTTTTTTGTTTCAGGCTCCACCTTTCCCCAAACACCTTGAGGGCATTCTTGTTTTTTTAAAGCACACTTCCACGTAAGTTTACAACCACAACTAACCCCAGAAATAGGGCGCATATAGTCCCCACAAGTCAACCCAATGCCCCAAGTGTATTTTACTTGAGGGCAAGTTTTACATAGGGCTAGTCTTTCTTGTTTAAATTCTTTCTTTGTGTTTTCCATTCTCCCGTTACTTTTGATTGTATAAGCTCGTCGTAAGTTTTAAAAAGTTCTTCTACCTTCTCCATAACTTTTTTTGTTCCATCATCACTTATGTGGTAATAATTAAGCCACCTTATAAAGTATGAAATAACCTCCTTTTTCATTTTGTACTTCTTATCCAACGAGTAGCAGTACCTTCGCTAACGCCCAACTCCTTGCCTATCCTTGCAAAGCTCCACCCATCTTTTCTTAAAGCCTTAGCCTTTTCTATTTGTCTATTTCTCTCGTTATCGTCAAGGTTTTTTCTAGGTTTTAAATCTGTGCTTCCAACGGGTCTGCCAGACTTTCTTTTTGGTTGCATCCCAGACAACATTTTACCTAAAGCATCGTCGTCGTTATTTCCAACCTCTACGTTATCCTTGGGGGACGGCATAACAGATGGGTCATTGGTAGTGGGATTAGTTATTACAGACTTTTGAGAAGGTGCTGGATTTGAAGTCGGTTGTTTTTTAGCATTATTTTTTTCTCTCCTTTCTTGAACGGCAGTTATCATAACGGGCGAATAAGTCACAATCATCATAAACGCAAAAACTAACTCTGGAGAAGTTTTAACCTCTCGGTTTTCTAAAATCTTTCGTAAAGGCTCCTCTAACTTTTTCTTTCTCTTGTCTTTTATTGCATATTTATCCTCGTTGTCAAAGTCTTTAGCAATAGCCATCGCACCATAACACATCATCATATCAATTAACTCAATTCCGATTTGAGCAAGAAGTTCGTTATCTTCAAAAAACGGGCTATCCTCTCCACCCCCTAAATCTGTAAAGTCGTCAAAATCAGAACCACTTTTACCTTCCTTGTCTTGAGACGGCTCTGGAGAACCAAACCCCTCTAAAACATCCCTTTTATCTTCGTCCGTTTTCTCTGTGGTTATTGTCTCAGTAGGGACGTTTAAAATAGACGTAAGAGAAGCACCTATATCAATAGAGTCACTATCAAGAAAAGAGGGTGTTTCAGCATCTTTATCCCCCTTACTGGTATTAGGTGTATCTACACTCTTTGCCCCAGCCTTATTGTCTAAATCGTTGTTTGATGTATTATCAACACCCTTATTCTTTAATTTTTTAGCCATTATTTCTTTAATTCTTTATTAGTCTTATTCGCCCAATTGTTAGCATCCATATCAACTTGCTCTATGTTGTTGTTTTTAAAAAACTTTAAAGCCTCAATGAACCTACCAGTAAAGTCCCAATTACCAGTATGAGTAAACTCCATAGATGGGTCGCAAAATATTCTTAAACCAGCCTCTTTTACTCTCATACAAAAAGAGTAGTCTTCCCCATAATTACCCTTCTCGTTTGATACTGGATTAAACACGGCATAGCCAGAACAAGGGTCCCCAAAAGTAGTAAAAATAGTTTTTTCCATATTCATACTAGCCCATTTAAACAACTTGTTTGCTGACTTTCTAGTTATTAAAAAACACCCCATACCTATTCCATCCACTTCACACAACCCATCCAACTCGCCATCCTCATATAAAGAATGCTTCCCCGTAGTCACGTAAGAAGCAGACGCAGAAAGCAATTCTTTCATATCTATTTCAGGAGTAGCCCATTTACTAGCAGTTTGTAATATTTTTGGTAATTCAATTGTTTTTTTAGAGTAATTACCCCCAATAAAATCTACGCCATTTTTTTCGCTATGCTCAATTAATTTTGACACAATTTCCCCGTGAAAACCTATATCAGAATCAACAAACAACATTGCGTCAGACTTAGTTTCATAATACCACTTATTAATAAAAGCGTTTCTTGCGTTTACAATATCGCTGGTTCCCCTCACTAACGAGTATTTGAAATCCCAACCATTTGGTACGACTTTTAAGAGAGACTCCATACTGCTAACAAAGTTCATAGGGTACATCCCGTCTCTACTTGGCGTACATATCGCCAACTCTTTTAATTTTTTCGGTTGAACATCTTTACTTTCCTTCATCTAATTTTTTATTTTTTTTATTAATTAATCTTTTCCCTTTATCTGTTTTAAAAAACTTTCTTTGTACGTCTCTTTTTACCGCCCCGATAGTTATAGCGTCTAAATATGTGGAATCAAGAGGCATCTTAGGGCTAAACTTATATTCCAAAGTTTTAAAACACTCAGAAACACCTTCTTTTAAACAAGACGCGAAATCTGTGTGGTTGGGTTGGCTTTTAAAAACCCTATTTTTAGACTCTAAAGAATAATGTATGTCGTATTTAAAGCCCAAAGACAAGTCATACAAAACACAAAACTCTAAACCTTCGTTATCAAACCACTCTTGGAGCCTATTTTCTAGACTTAGCTGGTCATTTGAGCTTAATGTAAAAAAAGCAAAAGAATTAGGAAAAAGTTTTGATATACATATCATCTCTTTTTTTAAAATATCGTTCATCATATTTGTATTGTGGCTAAACGCCATCTTCATCATCAAGGAAAGGGGTAGCATCATTAATTTGATTGTTGCCCCTTTTTAATATTGCAAAATAATAGACTTTTTTAGAATATCTGTCCGAAACAAAATCGCTTGTCAAAACGTGCAAACCTTTTCGTTCGTTTCTATAATATTCAGAAACTTTTAAAATTAGACCAGAGTAACTATCATCACTCAGCGTAACCGTGTACAAGAAATCTTCGTAGTTCATCATCATTTACTTCAACTTTCTTAGGCAAATGTAAGTATTTTTTCTTACCATCCTTCAAATATATTAACCAATTATCCTTTTTTCGACATTCAGTTATTGTTTCTACTTTTGATTGATAGCCTAAATACTCAATATACATCAAACAATCTGTTGGGTCGCCTTTTAAAGCAATGCCATCCACCCAATAGTATAGAACCTTATCAGCGTACCTCTTTTTACACAAATCCATTATCTGACCCGTAATCATACAACAAAGAAAGAACCAGCCAGACGTATCAGATTTGTCAACCTCAAAGTCTATAAGCTCCCCGTCTTCGTAGTGAAAGACCCCCTTTTGTGTAGCTAACATACCCACACATCGCAATCTATCTATTTTTGGTAACTTATTTTGTAGGTAATCATAAGTCTCCTCGCTTATAGCTCCAACATTTCTTAAACAAGTAGGATATGCAGAATTAATATCTACGGAGTAAAAATCTTTTGGATATTTTTCTATGTCAGAAAACCACCAATACTTTACGTCACTTGCGTCCAAATCTGGAGTAGCTAAATTCCTAGATTTAATATCTTTTAAAATTTTATTGTACCCCCCAAAAGCCTTTTTAGAGGTGGATTTGTTAGAAAACATATAGCTTCTACGTTCAGTAACTACCTTCATAGAGTAGTTGGTCCTATAAATAGTTACATTCTTATTGTCCTTAAATACTTTTTTTAAAAATTCTCTTTCATTTCCTAGCTGGTAGTGTAGTGTTACCGCTTTTTTATTTTTCATCATCCAAAATATCTTCGCCAACTGGAAGAGACTCCTCGTCTAAACTCAGCATTGGCATCATTTAACTCATCATCATCAAAATCTGTGGGAGCCGTAGTAAGGGAATCGAAATCGAAAACCTCTCCGTTTGCACCCTCAGCGTGTAGTAATTGCAAGACAAGACTCCCACCTAGTATAGTCTGAAACAAACGTATATATTCATATTCTATCTCGGTGAAAAACCTCTCTAAATCTCCTATTTGCGAATCATTTAAAACATATAAATCATCGTTAAATTGTACGCCAATAGTTTTACGTCTGCTAACCGCATCGTTTAATATAGCCCTGAATCTTTGTGATTGTATAGTTTGAAAACTTGGAGAGGGAACAACCTCTGCAACTCTTCTAGTTATTTCAGAACTTTCTCGCCTAAGTAACTCCCCAGTTTGCGTAAGAGTAATTACCCTTCGTCTTTGCCTTTTAACAAAGCTCTTACTTCGTCTTCTTCCTTGATTGTCTCTATACACATAGAAGCGAGAAGTAACGGGTGTAATTCCTTGCCTTACACCCTCTTCGCTACTTATAAACCTACCATCGCTACCCCGAAAAGTGCGTTGTGAAGATAACCTCCTTGTATAGTATCTTTCTGTTGTATTCGGAGGCATAACTAGAGAACGTCATCAATATTAATGTTCTGTATTACCCTCGCAACCTCAACCTTACCATCTGCGTTTAGCTTTAAAGTAACGCTGACTAGGTGTGTTTTGCCATCTTCCTCATACATCATTAAAGAAGACCTTAACTCCCCTTCCTCTAAATCTATTTTTTTAAGCCAACCTTTTAATAGTCGATTGGCTACCATCTTCTGCATACTCATATTTTAAAAATTTAGGGTTAAAAAAAGGGGAAGTGTTTTCAAGACACCTCCCCCAAATTTACATTAAAAAAAGACTAACTATTACTAAAAAGGAGCCTCATCCTTAGCTTTCTCTTCAGAGTTAACTTTCGGAACATAGTCCTGAATATTACCACTAAAAAATTTACCTCCAGATTGAGAATCTTTAAGCCAGAGTCCGATTCTTTTCTCGACACCATTGACAATAGCTTTGCCCCAATAGTCGGGTTGCTTATCGGCAGTTTTTCTGTCGTTTTTAAAAATCATAATCTGTCCTTCATCCATAGTAAAGGGTTGGTCATACTGGGGCTTTTCGCCCGTTTGCGTAGCTTGTGCTACTTGGTTTTCATTTGCCATCATCGTTTAATTTTAGGCGTTTAACAAAATCACTAATAATAAAATTTAACATAGCAGTAACGCTTATGTTCATACGTTGAGATTCAGATTTAACTATATCGTAATGCCTATTCGACATCCTCAATAGTATCTTCCTCTGTTCTTGCTCTAACTTTTGCTCTTCCATAGCACTTATCTATAAATTGTTTTATTTCTAATTTGTTCAAAAACACATCCTCATCTAATTGCGAAATGCTCCTGACAAGTTCCCTTCGGAACTCTAGTATTAATTCTTTCTCGTCCATATTAAATTTTTTAAAAATTACAGTTTAACTCCATTTATTTCACATAGGGTGTCAAACTTTTTAAGCAAGGATGACAAACCCTCTGTTAATTCTTTAACTTCAGGTTGAGACAGAAACTCTTTGTCAACAACCTTTTCAATAGGAGCCTTTTCAGGCTCAACAACCGCACCAACTTTATTTCTAAGCACATCATCTCTTCGGTCAAGAATCAAAACAATCTCGTAAAGATTTACAAAACTACTTGCTGGATTAAGTTCTTCGTCAAAATAACGAAGCAGATTTAGCCTAAAGTTTTCAACACTTGAAAAAATATCCCAACCCTCTCCTATTTTAGAAATCTGGTTTGGCAATTGGCTAGAATACACTTGGCAACTCCAAGAGGCATCCCTCTTTTTGTACCAAATTCTTTCATTGCATTTTACACCTTTGTAACGCTCAATTAACTCTGAGCAGTTTCTGAGGAGGTTTTCTGAGGTGCCTCTCTCCATAGTCATAATACTTTTAGTCATAATACTAAATTTTGGGTTAATAATAACACGAAGATACACCAACTATATTCAAAAACAATACTTTTTATATAAAAAATATATCAGACAAGGGGTAAAGGAAAAAATCGTAAAAATATGGAGGGTGTAGGGTAGGGTATAAGGAAGGAAGGGAAGAAAGGGAAGGGGTAGGGGCTGGGGCACGAAGATAGTTCCTTAACAACCCCTCTCTACTCATTCACAAACCCTCTCTAGGACATCCCCCCCCCACATACACGAGCATTGAGAAGAACGTAGAGAGGTTGGAGGAAGGCTAGGTAACAATTGTCGCCACCCTTTAAGAGGAACGACGACGAGGAAGGGCAACGACAAGAAG